>ENA-UERM01000831-UERM01000831.1-human-gut-metagenome-genome-assembly--contig:-NODE-831-length-21248-cov-3.573001_pt1 | contig 21248 bp, 18 predicted proteins | sample MGYA00242983_ERZ507983 | MGnify/ENA primary metagenome ERZ507983 (study PRJEB26167, sample SAMN06115432) | human gut metagenome | host: Homo sapiens | place: China:Shanxi | collected 2015-04-29...
TATGATTTTTTCATCAAACATATATAACAGGAGGAAAAAACTATGAGTAAGATTATTGGTATCGACTTAGGTACAACGAATAGCTGCGTTGCCGTTATGGAAGGTGGAAAGCCAACCGTTATCGCAAATGCAGAGGGCGTAAGAACCACACCATCTATCGTGGCATTTACAAAAACAGGTGAAAGACTGGTAGGCGAGCCAGCAAAGCGTCAGGCAGTTACAAACGCAGACCGCACCATTTCTTCCATCAAGCGCCATATGGGCACAGACTACAAGGTGGACATTGACGGAAAGAAGTACACACCACAGGAGATTTCCGCCATGATCCTTCAGAAGCTGAAGGCAGATGCAGAGAGCTACTTAGGCGAGACAGTAACAGAGGCTGTTATAACTGTTCCCGCATACTTTAATGACGCACAGCGTCAGGCAACCAAGGACGCAGGAAAGATTGCAGGTCTGGAAGTAAAGCGTATCATCAACGAGCCTACAGCGGCAGCGCTGGCTTACGGCCTTGACAATGAAAATGAGCAGAAGATCATGGTATACGACTTAGGCGGCGGTACCTTTGATGTTTCTATTATCGAGATCGGTGACGGCGTAATCGAGGTTCTTTCCACCAATGGCGATACCCATCTTGGCGGCGATGACTTTGACAATGCAGTTACAAACTGGATGATCGCTGAGTTTAAGAAGGCAGAGGGCGTAGATCTTTCCGCTGATAAGATGGCTCTTCAGAGATTAAAGGAAGCAGCTGAGAAGGCAAAGAAGGAGCTGTCTACCGCTACTACTACCAATATCAACCTTCCGTTCATCACTGCAACTGCAGAGGGACCAAAGCATCTGGATATGAACTTAACCAGAGCAAAATTTGACGAGCTGACCCATGACCTGATCGAGCGCACCGCAATTCCGGTACAGAATGCATTAAAGGATGCAGGCATCACTGCTTCTGAGCTTGGAAAGGTGCTGTTAGTAGGCGGTTCTACCCGTATGATCTCTGCACAGGAAAAGGTAAAGCAGATCACAGGCAAAGAGCCCAGCAAGTCTTTAAATCCGGATGAGTGCGTAGCCATCGGTGCTGCAATCCAGGGCGGAAAACTGGCAGGCGATGCAGGCGCCGGAGATATCCTTCTTCTGGATGTTACCCCACTGTCCCTGTCCATTGAGACCATGGGCGGCGTAGCTACCAGACTGATCGAGAGAAATACAACCATTCCTACCAAGAAGAGCCAGATTTTCTCTACTGCTGCTGACAATCAGACTGCTGTTGATATCCATGTGGTACAGGGTGAGCGTCAGTTTGCAAGAGATAACAAAACTCTTGGACAGTTCCGTCTGGATGGAATTCCGCCAGCAAGAAGAGGTATCCCTCAGATTGAGGTAACTTTTGATATTGATGCCAATGGTATTGTAAATGTATCTGCAAAGGATCTGGGAACCGGAAAAGAGCAGCACATCACCATTACCTCCGGCTCCAATATGTCTGACGCTGATATCGACAAGGCTGTAAAGGAAGCTGCTGAGTATGAGGCTCAGGATAAGAAGCGCAAGGAAGCCATTGACGCCAGAAATGACGCCGACTCCATGGTATTCCAGACTGAGAAGGCCTTAGAAGAGGTTGGAGACAAGATTGATGCCAATGATAAGGCAGAGGTAGAGGCAGACTTAAATGCACTGAAGGAAGCAATCAACCGTGCTCCGGTAGATCAGATGACCGATGCTCAGGTAGAGGATATCAAGTCCGGCAAGGAGAAGCTGATGAACAGCGCTCAGAAGCTCTTTGCAAAGGTATATGAGCAGGCACAGCAGGCAGGAGCAGCAGGTGCAGGCCCTGACATGGGCGGCGCAGCAGGCGGCTCCAGACCGGATGATGATGTAGTAGACGCAGACTTTAAGGAAGTGTAAGGAGAACGGATTCCCGCCTGCAGCAGGGCGGGAATCCGTTATATAAAACCGTAAGGCCAGAGGTCCGGTCCATTGGGCGAGATGCCCCCTGGCCGGACCTAAAGGTCTGTCCGGGGATATTTTATTTAAGAGAAAATGTTCTGATAGATATGTAAGAGGTAAACAACATGGCAGAGAGTAAGAGAGATTACTATGAGGTTCTGGGCGTTTCCAAAGACGCGGATGACGATGCCCTGAAAAAGGCATACAGAAAGCTCGCCAAAAAATATCATCCGGATGCCAATCCCGGAGACAAGGAGGCAGAGGCCAAATTTAAAGAGGCATCTGAGGCTTACAGCGTGCTCAGCGATCCTCAGAAGCGCCAGCAGTATGACCAGTTCGGCCATGCCGCCTTTGAGCAGGGAGGCGGAGGCGCAGGAGGGTTTGGCGGCTTCGGCGGTTTTGACTTTGGCGGTCAGGATATGGGAGATATTTTTGGAGATATTTTTGGAGATATCTTTGGCGGCGGCCGTTCCTCCAGAGGAAGAAGCGGTCCTTCAAGGGGCGCAAATGTAAGAACCGCAGTGAGGATCACCTTTGAAGAGGCTGTGTTCGGCTGTGAGAAGGAAATTGAGATTAATTTTAAGGAGATCTGTTCTTCCTGTAACGGAACAGGCGCAAAGGCGGGTACGTCGCCCCAGACCTGTACAAAATGTAATGGAAAGGGTAAGATCATGTATACCCAGCAGTCCTTCTTTGGACAGGTACAGAATGTACAGACCTGTCCGGAGTGTGGCGGCACAGGCAAGGTGATCAAGGAAAAGTGTCCGGATTGCTATGGTACGGGGTATAAGACAGTCCGCAAGAAGTTTAAGGTGTCCATTCCTGCCGGTATTGACAATGGTCAGTGCGTTCGTATGGCCGGAGGCGGAGAGCCCGGTATCAACGGCGGTGAGAGAGGCGACTTGCTAGTGGAGGCAGTTGTTTCCCAGCATCCGATCTTTAAGCGTCAGGATACAAGCATTTATTCTACCGTGCCGATTTCCTTTGCAAGAGCGGCTTTAGGCGGTACGATCCGGATTAAGACAGTGGACGGAGAAGTGGAGTATGAGGTTCGTCCTGGTACGCAGACTGATACGAAGGTGCGGCTGAAGGGGAAGGGTGTGCCTTCCTTAAGAAACCGGAATGTGAGAGGGGATCACTATGTGACTTTAGTGGTTCAGGTTCCTGAGAGAATGACCCAGGCTCAGAAGGAGGCCCTGAAGCGGTTTGATGAAGCTATGAATGGGGTGGCTTCGGAGGAAGGGAAGCCTAAGAAGAAGGGGTTTAAAGAATTTTTTGAAAAATGAAGATGAGATGCGCTGAGTGCAGGCGCGTTTCGTGCTTTGACTGATGTGAGCGGGAGACCGCCCTGGAATTGCTCTTGTTGGATGGTTTTGTGTGAGGATGACGAGAGACGTTTTGGGGGCGGTTTTCTTTTTTGTGTGGAGGATTTTGTTGGAGGGTTGGGGGGGGTATGCGGAAGGGGAAAAGCTTTATCTTTGGGAGCGAGGGGATGCGGGAGCTGGTTTTTTAGGAACCGGGCGGGATTCAGGACGGGGATCTTCTTGACCCGCAAGCGGGTCAAGAAGCATCGGATGTTCATCCGATGTGAAATCGTGCAGGAACAGCTCCTTACAAGCGAGCTTGACGGGGCTGTTTCTGCACGATTTCGCGCCGTCCTGAATTTTTGAGAAAAATTAAGAAAATCGCAAAGATTCTGGGGGGGAGGATGGGTATAATGGTAGATATATTTTTACTTGGGACTGCCGGATGACGTGGGATTTCCGGGGACTGGGTAAGGCTTATGAGGAAGAAAGGCTATTGGTTATAGAATGAAAAAACGGATTTTGATCACGGGTTCAGGAGGATTTCTGGGGTCGAGACTTGCGGAATATTTTGAGGGGAAGGATGGGTATGAGACGGTAGCGGTTACCCATGAGGAGCTGGATATTACAGATATGGTGGCGGTGTCTGCATTTTTTAAGGCGATTCGTCCTCAGGCAGTGCTGCACTGTGCAGGCTTGTCTAATACGGGACAGTGTGAGGCGGATCCCCTGGCTTCGGGACGGATCAATGTTCAGGGAACAGAAAATATAGCAAGAGCCTGCAGGGAGAGCGGCTGCAGGCTGATCTTTATGAGTTCGGATCAGGTTTATGCGGGAACAGATACTCTGGAGCCGAATCGTGAGACAGACCGGGTGAAGCCGGTGAATGTGTATGGAAGGGATAAAAAACGGGCAGAGGAGGCAGCGCTTGCTTTGGCAGAAGGGGCGGTCTGTCTGCGTTTGACCTGGATGTATGATTATCCGGTTCCGAAAAGGACGCCGGGAACCGGGCTGTTAGGACAGATGTTTGCAGCCGCCGGGGAAGGAAAGGTGATTGTAAGCCCGACCCATGATTACAGAGGCATCACCTATGTGTGGGATGTGATCCGGGCTATGGAGCAGGTGATGGAACTGCCGGGAGGAATCTATAATTTCGGGAGCAGGAATCAGAGAAGCACCTGGGAAACCGCCGGGATTTTTGCTCAGGCAGTATCTGTAAAAACAGGAGTGCTGCCAAAGGTGGAAGCGGACAGGGATCGTTTTCGTTCGCTCCCCAGAAATCTGACGATCGATACAGGTAAAATAGAAGCCTTGGGGATTTTCCTTGGGGATACGGCAGAGGGATTATCCCGATGCATGAAGGATAACGGAGTCTGCTGGAAGTGGAAGAAAGAGCAGCTGTCTGCCCGGGGATAAAGGCCGGACAGAAGAATTGCCATAACAAAAAGGAGGTTCTGTCGAACGTGGGACAGAAGGATATAAAAAAAGATCAGGCACCAAAACGGCCGCAGAAGGTATCGGGACAAGCTCTTAAAATCTGCGGAATGACATTGATCTGTCTGGGAGTTATGTTTGCCGTGGCCTGGGTGAACCGGAACCGCCAGGAGAACCGTCTGGCGGAAGAATATACGATTTCAGCGGAAAATCCCCGCCATATCCGCTTTGAAGAGATGCCTGAGGGAGAGGCCGAAATGACAGCAGGTCTGTTTTTTCGCTATCACGCCATGGCTCAGTATGAGGAATGCAGCAGCCTTCTTTCAAAGGATCAGGCAGAGTTTATGAATTTTCCCCAACAGGAGGAGGATTTTAGAAGCGGCTCCTACATAAGAGATTATCTGATCCACAGCTTTGAAACGCTTCCGGAGGAGGAATATGCGGGAAGCAAAGAGTATTATGACGGCAGAGCGGCCCTTTTGGGATATGAGGAATACCGTGTAGTCCGTGTGGCCTTTCATCAGACCTGGACAGACCAGGCCATTAAAAACAGACAATTAAGCGGAGATGGAGAATATATCCGGGAAATGGCTGTGGGAAAGGGAAGGGACGAATGGAAAATATTTGAGGCCGGAAACCCTCAGGAGCTTTAAGCCTGGTTTTTTCCGATCACATTTCTCTCATAGTTGAAAATATACTGCTGCATTACCCCTGCATAGCCTGGATAGCATCCGAAGGAATCTTCGATGATTCGGTCAAACAGCTGGGATTTGGGGATGCGGCGGTATTTTTTTTCGTCAAAATAATGTTCCATGAGGATTTTCTGGATCCAGGTATCGACAGGAAATGCATCAATATGATGGAGACCGAAGAGGCAGACGCAGTTCGCTACCTTTTTACCGATTCCATAAAAGCTGGTGAGATAATCTATGGCCTCTTTATAGTTCTGGGAGGACAGAAGATCCAGGTTCAGGCTTCCTTCCAGTGCGTCCTGACAGAGCCGGTGGATATATTTTGCCCGGTATCCCAGCTTCAGTGCCAGCAGGTCATCCAATGAGGCGCGGCTTAACTGTTCCGGCGCAGGAAAGGCAAAGGGGGAGGGACCGGCTTCAGAAAGCTTTGAGGATGCGGGCAATGTGTGTTCAATGTGCGTTCCATAATTACGGCACAGAGCTTCAACTAAGGAGCGGATGGCCGGGATGGTCTTTTGCTGGGAGATAACAAAGGTGATGATCATTTCCCATGGATCCTGACGGAGAATACGAATGCCTGCACCTGCTTTGGCGGCAGATAAAAGATAAGTATCATCCGGATCTATGGAATCAATCATGGCCTGGTAGTCTGTGGACACATCAAAATAGGACAGCCAGTATTCCAAAGAACCTTCTTCGCATTCAAAGGTGAATTGGGAATCGTTTTGCCTGATGGATAAAAGCTTCCCCTGGCTGATCACGAACCACAGTCCGGGCTCTTTTCCTGGCATCAGCCGGAAACACTGACCGGAGAGAGCGGTCTGCTCTAAGTCAAAGCAGGGGATGGTACAGGTATATTTCATGGAAATCATCCTTTCTTTTGTGAAAATGATGGTTCTATGATAGCTGGAAAGGAGAGAAAGGTCAAATGAAAAATGAGTTTCTGTACTCTGCACCGGCCTCTGGAGTTTGGTGTGCTGGACTCCGGTTTCCGGTCATAGGAGAACCTAACTCCAGCGACTGGTGCAAAATGTGAAAACGCAGGAAAAAATGGGGGTTGACTTTTCTAGATGAAACGGCTAAAATTTACAGTAGATTTTATATCTAAAAGCGATGAGAGTGTACAGTAGGTACTTATGTTCTCACAGAGAGGGAAGGTCGTCGGCTGGAAGCGTTCCCGAGTTCACATAAGCGCTGAATTTCCCACCGGAGCTGCATGGGTGAAAGGGCGTCTGCTCGCAGCCTGTGACGTAGGCGTGCGTTAAGCGTGTTTAAGTGTCTGCAAAGGATAGAAAGCCTTGGCTTAGTATCTGTATTGCAGGAATCAGGGTGGTACCGCGGAATGATTTGATCCGTCCCTTCAGGAATCTGAAGGGGCGGTTTTTTGTTATGGCAGCAAACATTTCCGCGAAAAGAACCGTACACTTATTTAAAAGAGAACAGAAAAGGAGAACCCATGAAAGAGCAGTTAGAGAAGATCAAAGAAGAGGCGCTGCAGCAGATTTCTTCCGCTGAGAGCCTTGATACGCTGAATGACATCCGTGTCGCTTATCTTGGAAAGAAGGGAGAGCTGACCAGCCTTTTAAAGAGCATGAAGGATGTGGCTCCGGAAGACCGTCCAAAGGTGGGACAGCTGGTAAATGAAGCCAGAGCTGTGATCGAGGGCCGCTTAGAGGAAGCAAAGGCTGCCCTGGCAAAGAAGGCCAGAGAAGAGCAATTAAAGAGAGAGGTTATTGACGTTACCCTTCCTGCAAAGAAGAACAGCGTAGGCCACAGCCATCCAAATACCATTGCATTAGAGGCAGTGGAGCGGATTTTCGTGGGCATGGGCTACGAGGTAGTAGAAGGCCCTGAGGTGGAGGATGATGAGTACAACTTTACCAAATTAAATATCCCGCCAAACCATCCGGCTAAGGATGAGCAGGATACCTTCTATATCAGCAAGGACATTGTGCTCCGTACCCAGACCTCCCCGGTACAGGCCAGAACCATGGAAACAGGTAAGCTTCCTATCCGTATGATCTCTCCGGGCCGCGTATTCCGTTCCGATGAGGTGGATGCAACCCATTCTCCATCCTTCCATCAGGTCGAGGGACTGGTTATTGATAAAAATATTACATTCTCCGATTTAAAGGGAACTCTGGCAGAGTTTGCACGAGAGATGTTCGGCGAGGATACAAAGGTTAAATTCCGTCCCCACCATTTCCCATTTACCGAACCCAGCGCCGAGATGGACGTAAGCTGCTTTAAGTGCGGCGGAAAAGGCTGCCGTTTCTGCAAGGGCTCCGGCTGGATTGAGATTTTAGGCTGCGGTATGGTACATCCCCATGTATTTGAGATGTGCGGCATTGATCCCCAGGAATATACAGGCTTTGCTTTCGGCGTAGGCCTGGAGCGAATTGCCCTGTTAAAATATGAGATCGACGATATGCGCCTTCTCTATGAAAATGATATCCGCTTCTTAAAGCAGTTTTAATTGTTCCATCATAAATAAAAAGGAGAACCGACATGAATACAGCATTATCATGGATTAAAGCATATGTTCCTGACCTGGATGTGGCTGCCCAGGAGTATACAGATGCGATGACATTGACAGGCACCAAGGTTGAAGGATTTACCTGTTTAGATAAAAATCTGGAAAAGATCGTAGTAGGAGAAGTTCTTTCCGTAGAACGTCATCCGGACGCTGACAAGCTGGTCGTGTGCCAGGTCAACGTAGGGGAAGCAGAGCCCGTACAGATCGTAACCGGAGCGCCAAATATTACAAAGGATTCCATCGGTGCAAAGGTACCGGTGGTACTGGACGGCGGACGAGTAGCAGGAGGCCATGACGGCGGCCCCCTTCCGGAGGAAGGCATTAAAATTAAAAAGGGCAAATTAAGAGGCGTGGAGTCCTTTGGAATGATGTGCTCCATCGAAGAGCTGGGCGCTGACCGGAATATGTATCCGGATGCCCCTGAAAGCGGCATCTACCTGCTCCCCGAGGACAGTGTTCCCGGCGACGATGCAGTGCGGATCCTGGGTCTGAGAGACGTGGTGTTTGAATACGAGATTACCTCCAACCGTGTAGACTGCTACAGCGTAGTGGGAATCGCAAGAGAGGCAGCCGCTACCTTCCGCAAGCCCTTCTTCCCGCCGGTAGTTACAGCTACGGGCAACAATGAGGACATTCACGATTACTTAAAGGTGAGTGTGGAGAATACAGACCTGTGTAAGCGCTACTGTGCCAGAATGGTAAAGAATATCAAGCTGGCTCCTTCACCGGAGTGGATGCAGCGCCGTCTGGCTGCCAGCGGAATCCGTCCCATCAACAATATCGTGGATATCACCAACTATGTGATGGAAGAGTACGGACAGCCCATGCACGCCTTTGACTATGACCAGCTGGCAGGTCATGAGATCGTGGTAAAATGTGCTTCTGAGGGGGATGTATTCCAGACTCTGGACGGACAGGACAGAATACTGGATTCTACCATTTTGATGATCAATGACGGTGAAAAGCAGGTGGGAATCGCCGGTATCATGGGAGGCGAAAACTCCAAGATCACAGACAATGTGTCCTCTATGGTATTTGAGTGCGCCTGCTTTGACGGCACCAATATCCGTCTTTCCGCAAAGAAGCTGGGCCTGCGCACCGATGCGTCCGGCAAGTATGAAAAGGGACTGGATCCCAACACTGCAGAAGAGGCTGTAAATCGTGCCTGCCAGCTGATCGAAGAGCTGGGAGCTGGAGAGGTTGTAGGCGGAATGATTGATGTTTATCCTGTAAAGAGAGGGGAGACAAGGATCAAATTTGAGCCTGAAAAGATCAATAAGCTTCTCGGCACCGATATTTCAAAGGAAGATATGCTGGCATATTTTGAGAAAATCGACCTGGGCTATGATGAGGCTTCCGGTGAGGTAGTCGCTCCAAGCTGGCGTCAGGATCTTCTTCGTATGGCAGATCTGGCAGAGGAAGTGGCAAGATTCTATGGCTATGACAAGATTCCGACCACACTTCCATCCGGTGAAGCAACCACAGGAAAGCTTTCCTATAAGTTGATGATCGAGGATATGGCAAGAGAGACAGCAGAATTCTGCGGCTTCTCCCAGGGTATGACATATTCCTTTGAAAGTCCAAAGGTATTTGACAAGCTTTTAATTCCTGAGGATAGTGAGTTAAGAAAGGCCATTACCATTTCCAATCCTCTGGGCGAGGATTTCAGCATCATGCGTACCCTGCCTTTAAACGGTATGCTGGTATCATTATCCACCAACTACAACCGCCGCAATAAAGAGGTGCGTTTGTATGAGCTGGCAAATGTATACCGTCCCAAGGCACTTCCTTTAACCGAGCTTCCCGATGAGCGGATGCAGTTTACTCTGGGTATGTATGGAAGCGGAGATTTCTTTGATATGAAGGGCGTGGTAGAGGAATTCTTCGACAAGGTGGGAATGGACAAGAAGGTTCATTACGATCCAAAGGGCGACCATCCTTACCTGCATCCGGGCAGAAAGGCAGATATCGTTTATGAGGGCCGCACCGTGGGCTTCTTGGGTGAGATCCATCCGGAGGTGGCTGAAAACTATAAGATCGGCGACAGAGCCTATGTAGCTGTGATCGATATGCCCGCAATGACAGAGTTTACCACCTTTGACCGGAAGTACACCGGAATTGCCAAATTCCCGGCTGTTACCAGAGATATCAGTATGGTTGTTCCAAAGGCAGTTTTGGTAGGGCAGATCGAGGATGTGATCAGCCAGAGAGGCGGAAAGATCTTAGAGAGCTGCAAGCTGTTCGATATTTATGAGGGAGCACAGGTACTGGAAGGCCACAAGTCCGTGGCATACTCCATTACTTTCAGAGCTAAGGATCACACTCTGGAAGAGAAGGAAGTCACAGCGGTGATGAATAAGATCTTAAATGGCCTTAAGGATCTTGGAATTGAGCTGAGGGCGTAAAGCAAATAGAAGATTTTTTAAGAGGGCAGAGCTGTTTTGGCTTTGCCCTTTTTTAACTGAAAGGGAGAATGTGTATGGATGGTAAAAGCAGAAGCTATATGAGGGCTGTATGTGCAGTTCTGGCAGCAGGACTTTTGACGGCGGGCTGTGGAAAAGAAGAAACAGCGGCAGCGGAAACAGCGGAGATAGCAGTCCCGGAAGCCGCAAAAAGAGCAGAGGGTTCGGAAACTACCGCATCTGCAGAGTTTTTTTCAGAGTTTAAAAATACGATGTTTATATTTTCAAGCGGTGCAGGTGCATGGAGGACGGAGCTTCAGATCCGGGAAGACGGCAGCTTTTCGGGACGATTTGAGGATGCCAATATGGGAGAAATCGGAGAAGAGAATCCGCAGGGAACCATATATGAGTCTGTGTTCACAGGCCGTCTTGGATCTCCTGTCCGGCTGGATGAAAACAGCTATCAGGTGGACATTTTGGAGATGGAATATGAAAATCCATTGTAAACAGAGGAAATTATGTTGTTGTGAATTCAGTCCATTCTTATGGCTTTGTGGGAGAGGATCTGGCAGTTCGGATGAGGGAGAGGGTAGCGGGATTGGATCAAAGACAAGGAAACGGATGCAGATGAGGCCGGAAAGGAGTTTGAAGGAGGAAGTATGCAGCTCATGGCATACAGTTTAAAGGCAATGGAGATTACCAGAGAGAGGGTCTATGAGCTGATGGAGCTGTTGGATTGATGGCTTGCAATGTTAATTACGGAGCATGGAAGATAATAAAGGCTAAAAAGCGGCAAAAAATCTGTTAAAAAATGGCGCAAAAAAGTTAAAAAAGTCGTTGACAAATCCGCTGCTATCCGATATAATAGTCTTCGTTGCTGAGACATCCAGTAAGAATTACTGCTAAACAGCAAAAACAGAAAATGCAGAAGTGGCGGAATTGGCAGACGCGCACGGTTCAGGTCCGTGTGGTAGTAATACCTTGAGGGTTCGACTCCCTTCTTCTGCAGGATATGAGCAGGAAGCCAGAAAACTGGCTTCCTGTTTTGCTATGTGATAAATGCAGCAGACATTTTTTGCCCTAAGAGGTAAATTATAATAGTAATTTGTCCATAAATAGTATATACTGTAAGTTGTGTGGCCATTTGCCGCAGATGCGGCTGGCCTTAAAACGGGACGAAAAGAGAGGTAGGAGTGTCATTATGCTTAGATTGGAAAATCTCTCCTTTGAAGTAAATGACGACAAAGGAGAAAAGGGCATTATCAAGGATATAAGCCTGACAGTAGATGATGGGAAATTTGTGGTGATCACAGGACCCAACGGTGGCGGTAAATCCACCACGGCTAAACTGATCATGGGAATCGAGCATCCCACAGGGGGAAAGATCTGGTTTGACGGGGAGGACATTACAGAAAAGAGCATTACAGACCGTGCAAAGATGGGTATCAGTTTTGCATTCCAGCAGCCGGTTCGCTTTAAGGGAGTTCAGGTGATCGATCTTCTCCGTCTGGCTTCCGGCAAGAAGCTTACCGTGTCCGAGGCCTGTCAGTATTTATCCGAGGTAGGACTCTGTGCCAAGGATTATATTAACCGTGAGGTCAATGGCAGCCTGTCAGGAGGCGAATTAAAGCGCATTGAGATTGCCACCATTCTTGCAAGAGGGGCAAAGCTGTCTGTATTTGACGAGCCTGAGGCAGGAATCGACCTTTGGAGCTTCCAGAACCTGATTCAGGTATTTGAGCGTATGCGCCAGAATACAAAGGGTTCCATCCTGATCATTTCCCATCAGGAGCGTATTTTAAATATTGCAGATGAGATCGTTGTGATCGCAGACGGAAAAATCGTAGATCAGGGTACAAGGGATGAGATCATGCCAAAGATCATGGGAACGGCTTCTGCAGTGGATGCCTGCTCCGGTTTCCTTGATTCCGTGCAGTAAGGGAGGACATAAGGATGGATCAGATCGAAGAGAGATTATTAGAGGAAGTGGCTGACCTTCACGGAGTGCCGGAGGGAGCTTACAATATCCGTGCCAACGGCCAGATGGCAGGAAGAAATACAACCGCCAATATTGACATTACCACAAAGACGGACAAGCCGGGAATTGACATCCGCATTAAGGCGGGTACAAAGCATGAGAGCGTGCATATTCCGGTGGTATTAAGCGCCAGCGGCTTAAAGGAAGTGGTTTACAATGACTTCTATATCGGGGATGATGCTGATGTGGTGATCGTGGCAGGCTGCGGCATCCACAACTGCGGAGTCCAGGATTCGGAGCATGACGGCATCCACCGCTTCTTTGTAGGTAAAAATGCTAAGGTTAAATACGTAGAAAAGCACTATGGCGAGGGAGACGGGGAAGGAAAACGTTTGTTAAATCCCGTTTCTGAAGTATATATGGAAGAAAATAGCCTGATGGAAATGGAAATGGTTCAGATCAAGGGCGTAGATTCCACCAACCGCACTAACAAGGCCGTACTGGCAGCAGGTGCAAAGCTTCTGGTCCGCGAGCGCCTTTTAACCCATGGAGATCAGGTGGCAGAAAGTACCTATGATGTGGAATTAAACGGAGACGGCTCCAGCGCAGACGTGGTTTCACGTTCTGTTGCAAAGGATCACTCAAAACAGATATTCAAGTCCAATCTGATCGGAAATGCAAAGTGCAGCGGCCATACAGAGTGTGACGCCATTATCATGGACGATGCCAAAATCGTAGCAGTTCCCGGTCTGGTGGCTGATAATATTGATGCGGCCCTGATCCATGAGGCTGCCATCGGAAAGATCGCAGGCGAGCAGATCGTAAAGCTTATGACTCTGGGACTGACAGAGGCAGAGGCAGAGGCCCAGATCGTAAATGGCTTCCTGAAATAAAGAGAAAGAGCCGGGGAAGGGATTTAACCCTCCTCCGGTTCTTTTTTTAACGCCATCCGGTATTGTCTGGGAGTCTGGCCAAAGGTCTGCTTAAAAATCCGGTGGAAATAGCTGAAATTTTCATACCCCACAGCCATGCTGATATCCAGCACGGACAGAGCGGTGGAACGCAGGAGAAAGCAGGCCTGGTTCAGCCGCTTTTTTTGAACCAGCTCTGTGTAGGTGCAGCCGGAGAGACGGCGGATGGCCCGGGACAGCCAGGTTAAGTCGCAGTGAAGCCGTGCGGCAAGAGAAGTCAGCTCTCCGTCCTTATAGTGCTCCTCCACATACTGGTAGACCTGCATGAGAATTTCCTGCTCAAATGAGGTGCGTCCGGCCTGAATACGGTCAGTGTAATTTAAAAGCTGCAGAAAGAGAAGCCCCATGGTGATCTGGTTCATAAGCCGTTTATTCTGAAGCTCATGGGAAAGGGTCCAGAGCAGATTTTCCAGCAGATTCTGGACGGGGAGGATGTCGGAAACCTTAAAATGCAGATAGGACAGGGGAGAGTCTGCAGTCTGGAGACAGCCTACCACAAAATCCCTCAGCATACTCTGTTCGGAGCCAAGCATTGCAAGGGTCTGATCAAAAAATTCCGGCAGAATGATGAAATTGACGGCCACATCCTCTTTCCCGGCAGGAAGGATTTCCTGAGAGGCATGCTGATTTAAAATCAGAAGCTCCCCTCTTTGAAGGATAAGTTCTGTGCCATTTATGATATGAGTGGTAGAACCGGAACACATATAGATCATCTCCACGTAGTTGTGAGTGTGTCTGGGAAAATAGACAAAGCGGGTGTGGGGGCGGAACTGGATCAGCCGCCCCTCTTTGAGCATCTTTTCGCTGGTGATCACAAAATCAGAGCCTTCTGAATAAAGGGTTCGGTCTATGCCTGTTTTTCCATCAAGGATATCCTGTTCTTCTTCTGTAATATGGCTCAGTTCCCTCAAAAGCTGTTCATTCATAAATACTCCCCTTATCTGTCTGCAGAAGGCATTTTTGCTGTTCACAGTATACCACAACTCTGCAAATAAGGACAGTTTTTTAGCCAAAAACCGTTCTTTTTTTGCCCGCTGCCTTCAGGTACAATAAAGCCATGACAAAACGTGTGATGAAACGGTAAAAGGAGGAGGGCTATGGAACGCTATTATCTGGCCATAGACATCGGAGCTTCCAGTGGCCGTCATATGCTTGGGCATATAGAGGACGGGAAAATGATCCTGGAGGAAATCTGGCGCTTTGAAAACGGCATGAAGGACCGGGAAGGAAGCCTGTGCTGGGATCTGGATGCGCTGTTTGAGGAAATCAAGACAGGAATGAAGCGATGTAAGGAACTGGGAAAGATCCCTGTATCTATGGGAATTGACACCTGGGCTGTGGATTATGTGCTTTTGGATGAAAAGGATCAGGTACTGGGAAAAAACTATGGATACCGTGACGGCCGCACTCAGGGAGTGGATGAGGATGTATATAAGATCATTTCGGAAGAAGAGCTTTACAGCCGCACCGGAATCCAGAAGCAGAGCTTTAATACCATTTATCAGCTGATGGCAGTAAAGAAAAATAATCCGGAGCACCTGAAGGCGGCAAAAAACTTTTTAATGCTGCCGGACTATTTTCATTTTCTGCTCACAGGACAGAAATGTTCGGAGTACACCAATGCAACCTCGACTCAGCTGATAAATGCACAGACAAATGACTGGGATCGGGAGCTGATTGAACGCCTGGGATATCCCCAGGAAATGTTCCTTCCCTTAAGCCAGCCGGGAACGTTGGTGGGAAGCTTTACAAAAGAAATAGAAGAAGAGGTGGGATTTTCCTGCGAAGTAGTTCTTCCCGCTACCCACGATACGGGCTCTGCTGTTATGGCATTGCCTGGTGAGGGCGATAAAAACCTCTATATCAGCTCCGGTACCTGGTCCTTGATGGGGATTGAAAATAAAACAGCCATCTGTACCGAAGAGAGCCGGAAACGGAATTTCACCAATGAGGGCGGATATGAATATCGTTACCGTTATCTGAAAAACATTATGGGACTGTGGATGATCCAATCTGTGAGAAAGGAATTGGAAAATAAGTATTCTTTTGCAGAGCTGTGCGCCATGGCTTCCAGGCGCAGCGATTTCCCCTCCAGAGTGGACGTAAATGATCCGGTATTCTTAGCGCCGGATTCCATGATCCGGGCGATCCGGGAAATGTGTGCAAAGACCGGGCATCCGGTTCCTGAAACACCGGATGAACTGGCCGCAGTGGTGTATGAAAGCTTAAGCGACAGCTACAGAGAGACCGCAGAGGAAATCGAAGGCCTTACGGGCAGTCATTATAATACTATCTGTATCGTGGGCGGTGGTTCCAATGCGGAGTATTTAAACCGCCTGACTGCTAAGAAATCTGGCCGCCGGGTGCTTGCAGGGCCGGGAGAAGCCACGGCCATCGGAAATCTGATGGCTCAGATGATTCAAAAAGGAGAATTTGACACCTTAGAACAGGCCCGCAGGTGTGTGGGAACGTCATTTTCCATCCATGAATATATGCCGGAATGATAACCAGAATCAATCGAAAGGAGAATTGTTATGAATCAGACAGAACGCTATGAATCAGCAAAAGAGATGTATAAAAGCCTGGGAATCGACACAGACCAGGTGATCCAGACCTTAAAAAACATTCCTGTTTCCCTTCACTGCTGGCAGGGAGATGACGTAAAGGGCTTTGATCAGGACGGCCCCCTAACCGGCGGTATCCAGACCACAGGAAACTATCCGGGAAGAGCCAGAACGCCTCAGGAGCTGATGGATGACATGGAGATGGCTATGAGCCTGATGCCGGGCAAAAAGAAATTAAACCTCCATGCAAGCTATGCCATTTTTGAGGAGGGGGAGAATGCAGACAGGGATCAGCTAGAGCCAAAGTATTTTGCGAAGTGGGTGGAATTTGCCAAAAAGCACAATATGGGCATTGATTTTAACCCTACCTTCTTCTCCCATGAAAAGGTAAAGGACGGACAGACCTTATCTAGTCCTGATAAGGAAACGAGGGAGTTCTGGATCCGCCATGGAAAGGCCTGCATCCGTATTTCCCAGTATTTCGCTCAGGAGACAGGAGTTCCATGCGTAATGAATATCTGGACAGGCGACGGCTTTAAGGATGTGCCTGCAGACCGGATGGGTCCCAGAATGCGCTATAAGGAATCGATTGAGGAGATTTTATCAGAGCCGTACGATCCAGAGCTTGTTAAGCCCTGTGTAGAGTCCAAGGTATTCGGTATCGGCGTTGAATCTTATACGGCAGGCTCCGCCGAATTTGCCCTTTCCTTTGCAGCAACCCATAAAGGAGTACTGCCCTTAATGGACAACGGACATTATCACCCTACAGAGATGGTCTCTGACAAGATTCCCGCCCTTCTTTGCTTCTTCCCGGAGATTGCCCTTCACGTGACCCGTCCGGTGCGCTGGGACAGCGACCATGTGGTGCTTTTTGATGATGAGACAAAGGAAATCGCAAAGGAGATCGTAAGAAATAACGCCTTAGACCGTGTTTATATTGCGCTGGATTACTTTGACGCCAGCATCAACCGTATTTCTGCATGGGCTGTGGGCTTTAGAAGCTTCCAGAAAGCACTGCTGTCCGCACTTCTTACGCCGGCAGCTCTGTTAAAGGAGCTTCAGGATGAGAACCGCATGACAGAGCTTATGATGATGCAGGAGGAGTTAAAGCTGTATCCATTGGGCGATGTATGGAATGAATACTGCCGTCAGTGCGGTGTGGAAAGTGACCAGAGCTGGTTTGAAAAAGTAAAAATATATGAGAAAGACGTACTGTCACAGAGAAAATAAGGAGGAAATTGAAAATGAGATTTTTAGATGCAGAATTTGTTCAGGGTTTTATCCGCATGGCAAACGACGGCTGGGAGCAGGGATGGCATGAGAGAAATGGAGGAAATATATCCTACCGTGTAAAGGATGAGGAAGTAGAGAGCGTAAAGGAAGAATTAGAGCCAAAGGAATGGCGTCCCATCGGAACTACAGTTCCAGCTCTGGGCGGAGAGTATTTCCTTGTAACAGGCAGCGGAAAGTATCTCAGAAATGTAATTATTAAGCCTGAGGATTCCATCTGCATGATCGAGTTAGATCAGGCAGGAGAGAATTACCGCATCGTATGGGGGGTAGTAAACGGCGGAAAGCCAACCAGCGAGCTCCCTTCCCACCTGATGAACCATGAAGTAAAGAAAATCGCAACAAACGGTGCATACCGGGTAATCTATCATGCCCATACGGTGAATGTGATTGCTCTCACCTTTGTACTGCCTCTGAAGGATGAGGTATTTACAAGAGAGCTCTGGGAAATGGCAACGGAATGTCCGGTCGTATTGCCTGCCGGTATCTGCGTGGTGCCCTGGATGGTTCTCGGCGGCCGGGATATCGCGGTGGCTACCAGTGAGCTTATGAAACAGTATGATGTGGCTATTTGGGCGCATCATGGAACCTTTGCCGCAGGCGAGGACTTTGACATCACCTTTGGACTGATGCATACCGTAGAAAAATCTGCGGAGATTCTGGTTAAGATGCTGTCCATGCGCCCGGATAAGCTTCAGACCATCACTCCTCAGAATTTCAGGGATCTGGCAAAGGATTTTCATGTAACTCTGCCGGAGAAGTTTTTATACGAGAAATAAAGGAGGCATCTGCATGATCCGAAAAGCCTTTAAGATGTTTTTATATCCGGGCATGGAAGAGGAGTATGAAAAGCGTCACAACCTGCTTTGGCCGGAAATGAAGGAAATGATCCACGCTCACGGAGGCCATAATTATTCCATCTATTTAGACCGGGAAACCCATGTGCTTTACGGCTATATTGAAATCGAGGATGAAGCGCTCTGGGCCGCCTCCGCCGATATGCCCATTAACAGAAAATGGTGGGACTTTATGGCGGATATTATGGAAACAAACGAGGATAATAGTCCTGTAAGCGTTGATCTTGCGCCGGTGTTTCATTTGGATTAGGGGGAACCGGCAGGAACAGAAAACTGAGGAAGCTGCAAAGTCCTTAATGGAGCAGTATTAGGAGATTTTAGACGAATTGAAAGCAGAATAAGAGATACAAAAGGAGAATGATATGAAGAAGAAAGCGGATTATCAGAAGATGCTCCTTAAAATGATACGCCCTCTGACCCGTCATTATACTGATGACGGGTCCGGACTTTATCTGGGAGCATTTTCAGCAGGATATGGAAACTGAATTGCAGAAATGGAAGGATTTTCCAGGGTTTTATGGGGGATGACCTCCTATTGGGCCGGGGGAGGAGATGACGAAAGCCTTCTTTCAGTTAACCAGAAAGGACTGGCGGCAGGAACGGATCCTGAGGCTTCTTCCTACTGGGGAGATCTTCACAATAAGGATCAGCGGATGGTGGAAATGGCGGCTATCAGCTATGGCATTTTACTGGTGCCGGAAAAGCTGTGGGAGCCGTTAAGTGAGGCATCAAAGGATCATCTGGCAGACTGGCTGTATCAGATCAATCTTTATTCTCAGGCGGATAATAACTGGCATTACTTTAAGGTGATTGTCAATCTGGCGCTAAAGAGCGTGGGAAAGAAATGGAATCCTGAAGAAGTGAAAAAAGCCATGGACCGCTATGAGTCCTTTTATCTGGGAAACGGCTGGTATTCAGACGGAAAACGGCCTCAGAAGGATTATTATGTGTCCTTTGGCATTCATTTTTACTGTCTGCTGTATGCACGGTTTATGGAAAAGGAAGATCCGGAGCATACGGCTCTTTTTAAGGAACGCGCAAAGACATTTTCAGAGAGCTTTATCTACTGGTTTGATGATGAGGGAAAGGCCCTGCCCTTTGGCCGTTCTCTGACTTACCGGTTTGCACAGGCAGCCTTTTTTTCCGCCTGTGCCCTGGCAGGAGTGGAGTGTATTTCCTGGGGCGTGATGAAGGGGATTGTGGCCCGTCATCTGGATTACTGGATGAAGCAGCCGATTTTTGATAATGGAGGAATCCTGACGGTAGGTTATACCTATCCAAACCTTCTTATGTCTGAGACGTATAATGCTCCCGGTTCTCCCTACTGGGCCTTAAAGGCCTTTGTATTTTTGGCTCTGCCGGATGATCATCCCTTCTGGCAGGCAGAGGAGGAGTCTCTTCCTTCCCTTGAGCCGGTTCAATGTATCCGGGAATGCGATATGCTGATCTGCCACAGGCCTCATGAGGCAGTGGCTCTTACAGCCGGACAGTATCCTACCATGGAGCATCCCATGGCGGCGGAAAAATATGCCAAGTTTGCTTATTCTACCGTGTTTGGATACTGCGTATCCCGTTCCTTCCATTGTCTGGAGTAGGCCGGGACAGACAGTATGCTGGCATTTTATGTCCATGGAATGTACTATGTGCGCCGCAGGTGTCTGGAGCATATGGTAACAGAAACGGAAGTTTATGCAAGATGGAGTCCCATAGAGGGAATTGAAGTGGAAACCTGGCTGATTCCGGCAGAGGGAGGCCATCTGCGCAGGCACAGGATTGTAAGCCGGCTGTCTTGTGAGGCCTATGACTGCGGATTTTCCTATCCGGACTGCATGGAGCAGACCAGCCAGACAGAAGAGGAGCATATGGCGGCAGTGTGGGATGAAAATGGTGAAAGCCGTCTGAGTGCTTCCATGGGTCAGGGAACGGTGATCCATCCCTTTTCCAATATGAACCTGATTTTTCCAAATGTGCGTATTCCTGCGGTACATCTTGCTATTGAGCCGGGCGTTACGGAATTTGAAAGTATGGTTACAGCTTCTTTTACACAGAAGGATATTGTGATCGGAGGAGGAAACTGCTATGCCTTACGGGATTGATAATGAAACAGAGGAATGGCTTAAAGGCCTGGAGAAAAAGTTGTATGCAAAGCTTAAGGCCCAGTGCCTGAGGCTTGGGAGCATCATGCCCTATGTGCCGGAGCATGGCTGTTACTATGATATGGGGGCCAGAGAACTGACTGCCTGGACGAACGGCTTTTATGCCGGTATGCTGTGGCAGATGTATCACGCATTTAAAGAGGAAGAGTTCCGCAGGGCCGCAGAGGGGATAGAGGAGCGCCTGGACGCTGCCCTTGAGGAATTTGTAAAACTGGATCATGATGTGGGTTTTCTGTGGCTTCACACGGCGGTAGCCGACTGGAGGCTTACAGGCAATGAAACCTCCAGAAAGAGAGGCCTCCATGCAGCCGGGATTCTGGCCGGAAGGTACAATCCGGCCGGACATTATATCCGGGCCTGGAATGGAGTACGGCAGGGAGTTGCCATTGTGGACTGTCTTATGAATCTGCCGCTTTTATATTGGGCAGCACAGGAAAATGAGTCTCCTGCCTGGAAGCAGATTGCCATAGAGCATACGGAAATGGCCCTGCACTATATTCTGCGGCCTGACGGTTCCAGTAATCATATGGTGGATTTTGATCCCGAAACAGGGGAATATAAAGATAATCCCGGAGGACAGGGATATGAAAGCGGCTCCTCCTGGAGCAGAGGCCAATCCTGGGCCATTTACGGGATGGCTCTGGCATACCGTTATACGAAAAATCAGGCCTATCTGGATGCAGCCAAGCGGTCGGCTCATTATTTTATGGCAAATGTTTCTTTAAATGACTATATTCCCCTTCTTGATTTCAGGGCGCCGAAGGAGCCGGTTTATATTGACACTACTGCCGGAGTCTGTGCGGCCTGCGGCCTTTTAGAACTCTCAGAGCATGTGGGAGAATATGAAAAGCCGCTTTATGTACAATCCGCTTTAAGATGCCTGAAGGCGGTTCAGGCATTTTGTGAGTGGGATCCTGATAAGGATTCGATCCTGGACGGAGGTTCTGCACGGTATGACAGGGCCTCAGACCGCCAGGTTCCGATTATTTACGGCGATTATTTCCTTACAGAGGCTATTCTGCGTTTTAGAGAAAAAGCATTTTTGATCTGGTAAAAAATAGGTATAATACGAATGCCCGGGACATAGACTCAGAGGGAAAAAGCCCTGCTGAGGGGA
>ENA-UERM01000841-UERM01000841.1-human-gut-metagenome-genome-assembly--contig:-NODE-841-length-21010-cov-9.034921_pt1 | contig 21010 bp, 17 predicted proteins | sample MGYA00242983_ERZ507983 | MGnify/ENA primary metagenome ERZ507983 (study PRJEB26167, sample SAMN06115432) | human gut metagenome | host: Homo sapiens | place: China:Shanxi | collected 2015-04-29...
GGAAACTGTTCATGGATATAGGGTGCAATATTTTTCATCAAACGATTTTCCCACAGATAAACGGTAAGATGATCATCATTTTTAGATACTTCTTTCTTTGACTGTCCACATCCAGACAAGACAGCAGCTGCTGCAAGTACACCTGACACCACCGCTATCAGACAACGTTTTGCCTTTTTCATACTTTCATTTTCCTCATTCTTTCCTATATAAAGTCATTATTGTTACGTCTATGAAATAACACCACAAAAAAGCACTGTCAGACAGACAGTGCACCTCATTTTATGCAACTGGCTGCCATTTTACAGGCCCTGTAGTTTTGCGTCCCAGACTTTCATCTGGTTTGCCGATTTCCTTATTATAGCTTTTAAACTTATGCAAAAAACTGGTTTTATTATACTATAGCGCTCTACTGTACACAAGAAAAACATTACCGTTTTAACGCCTGAAAACAAAAAAAGAACAGTCGATATATATACTCGAACTGTTCTTCTACTTCCGAAGTCCACGAAGCATTGACATTACTGTTTCCTGCTCATTTGCATTCAGATCGTTCCATATCCCTAGAACTTCTTTCTGTTTTTCTGTCAGATTCTCTGAATTACCTTCCTGAAAAAACTGCGATAATGTCACGCCCAAAGCTGCACATATTTTTTCAAGTGTGATCAGCGACGGCAGGTTTTCCTGCGCCATGATCCTTCCCAGTGACGACTGGGAAATTCCCGACAGCTGCGATAATCTGTATTTACTGATATCACGCTTTTCACATAAAGATGTTATTTTATCCGCAATATACTTCTCTACCTGCAAGTAACTATACCTCATTTCCGCTATTACATGTTCTTATTGTACCTGTAATAATGAAAAAATATTAGTAATCAACTTTGCAAGTATTTATCCCCATCATGGGAAGTATACGGATAAAAAAATATAAAGATACTTTCGTTTCCGCAAAAGTCATTTTCGCTTATATCATTTTTATAATAACACAGACAGTTATGTTTGTCACATAAAAGTTTGAAACCCCAAACAAAAAAATAAGCCTTCTCATACCGCAAAGCCGCATATCCACGGATAAATCCCCATCCCAGAGGGATCACCCTTCTGATGAATATAAAGGCTATTCGCAGATGGCTACGCAATCTGACATGGATGCCTTTTCACAGAAAGTTCACAGCTCATATAATGACACTATATTGACGTGGCACGAGTATGTGAGTATACTGTAAGCCATGTGGAGGTTGTGCGTATGTCAGCAACAAATCTGAACATCCGAACGGATAAGGAAACAATTAAAGGATAAATCTGAAAAGCGAATCAGCTGATGGAAAAATGCACGCTCTGCAGATGCGGTATTTACATCAGCCCCTTCCACATATTTCTATGAAATAAAAAGTGGAGTCAAATTGAATGAAAACACAAGCAGACAAGAAGTCAGTCAAAGACATCCAAGAGTTAAAGCAGAGATTTACCAAGTTTTCCATAGGTTTATTTGCAATTTTGACGCTTTCAATCACATTGTTGGCATCAGCATATACATATATTCTGCAAAAATCGTATACAGATATCGCCCTTGAAACGGAACTCAAACGTGATATAGAAAATGCAGATGCAATCCATAAATTGGCAAATAAAAAAATCGGAAGAGAAGAATTTGCCACGCTCCGCCATCAATCTGATGAAAATACAGAAATGTATCACAAGGTTTCCTCGTTTCTAAATGAAATTCGAACGCTGAATTCAACCAGATATTTATACACCGCCACCCGAAATGAAGAAAACAGGCTGATCTATGTGGTGGACGGTCTGGATCCCAACGCAGGAGATGTCAGACATCCGGGAGACTATATTGAGGATGAAATGATTCCGTATATTAACAAGGCTCTTTCAGGAGAAACGGTGTATTCGCAGAACATTGTTGATACGACATGGGGTCCTATTTTCACAGCCTGTTATCCTATAACAGGCGATTCGGATGAAATAGTTGGTGCTTTATGCATTGAAATGGATATGCAGTCTGTGAATGGGCTTGTAGAGCGAACAAGAAGAGCATCCGTTTATGTTGGAGCTATGGCAGGATGTGTGCTGTTTTTGCTTTGTGCTGTCTGCTTTATCGGCTACAAAAGAAAAAGAGAAGATGAAATTGAACAGACGATTTTGTTGCGCGAGGCTGCGGAAAAAGCAGAGACCGCAAACAGAGCAAAATCATCCTTCTTACTTAACATGTCACATGATATTCGATCACCTATGAATGCTATTATCGGATTTACGGACATTGCACTGAACCAGACAAATGTATCTGAAATTCACGATAGTCTGCAAAAGGTAAAAATAAGTTCAGAGCATCTGCTGTTTTTATTGAATAATGTACTGGATCTTAGCCGTATCGAGAACGGAAAGGTAAGCTTCTCACCTGAGCCGGAGAATTTGCCTGTCCTAATAGATAATGTGATTGCTATCGTGGATGGACTCCTACTGAATCGTGATTTAACATTTGAGATACATCGCAACATCCCCAAAGAACTTTATGTTCTGACGGATGCAACAAAAATTCGTGAGATATTGACGAATCTTCTGAGCAATTCGGTCAAGTTTACAAAAGATGGCGGAACGATTACTTTTGAAATTAGTATCAAACCGGGCATAGACGAACGGCATATTGTAAGCAGTTATGCGGTAAAAGACAATGGCATTGGTATGAGTGAAGAATTTCAGAAAAGGCTGTTTGAACCCTTTTCACAGGAGGATAACGGCGCACGAACACATTATGCCGGAACGGGGCTTGGAATGGCAATTTCCAAGCAATATGTAGAACTGATGGGCGGTACAATTACGGTTCACAGCAAGAAAGGGTGTGGTTCGTCTTTTACAGTAGAAATTCCTATGGAACTTGCAGACCCAAAACAGATACCTGAGCTGAATCTGATACAGGATGTCAGCCTTAATGGAGTAAAGGTTCTTCTCGCAGAAGATAATGAGCTGAATGCGGAATTGGCAATCACGCTGCTCGAAGAAGCAGGTATGCATGTAACTCGTGCAGTAGACGGACAGGACGCAGTTGCTTGTTTTGCCAACAATCCAGCAGACACATATGATGTGATTCTAATGGATGTCCTGATGCCTAAAATGAATGGGCATCAGGCGGCAAGGGCAATTCGTGCAATGAGCAAGGAGCGCCCAGACGCTGCGAAAATTCCAATCATCGCACAATCTGCAAATGCTTTCAAGGAAGATGTACAGGCATCCTTGGATTCTGGAATGAACGGACACATTTCAAAGCCATTCAATATAGATGCAGTGACCACTGCAATAAAACAAAATATAAAGAGATAGAAGATTGAGCAACAATCCGCTAACTATCAGAGCATCGTTCAAGGTTTATTTGGACGGTGCTTTTTCTATACCCACAAACTAAACCTTCATTCCATTTGAATACTAATAATGCCGTATATTTGTCTCTAAAGGGCAAATATGCGGCATTTCTTTATTCTTTATGTGCGTGATCGTACATCTTTTGAATATCCTCCGGCAACTTATCCGATATCATACTACGGCAATGATCATTTGAAGGTTATAGTGTTTGGTATCGCGTGTGACCTGACGAGAACCTTCGTTTTGAACTATTCGGAAATTCCGAATAGTTGAATCTTCTTCAAGCTCTGAATCAGCATAAATCTTCTTGATACAAAGTCTATTCGCAGATTGCTACGCAGAAGGACTTCGATGCATTTTAACAGAAAATTCACAGCTTGTATAATGACATTGTGTTGACATCACACGAATTTCTGCATATACTATACTTGAATGGAGGTGTTCTGTATGGCAACAACTAATTTAAATATTCGTACAGACAAGGCAATCAAGGATCAGGCGGAGGAAATCTTCAATGAGCTTGGTCTGAATATGACAACTGCTGTAAATATATTCCTGAGAACCGCTATCCGTGAGCATGGTATTCCTTTTGAATTAAAACTGGAAGTACCGAATGCTACCACAGCCGCTGCCATTGAGGAAGGCAGAAAAATGATGAAGGATCCTTCTACTCCGCGTTATTCCAGTATGGATGCGCTTAAGGCAGCTCTCGATGTATGAAATACGACATTCAGTTTACAAATCAATTTAAAAAGGATTTGAAGCTTGCCAAAAAGCAAAATAAAAATCTTGATAAGCTGTTTGAGGTAATCGATATTCTGGCGAATGGCGGTATGCTGGAAGCAAAATACAGAGATCATGATCTTACAGGCAATTATAAAGGCACGCGTGAATGTCACATCGAACCAGACCGGCTGCTTATTTATGAGATTCGTGGAGAAGTTCTTCTTTTGATGCTTTATCGCCTTGGTTCACATTCTGAGCTGTTTAAGAAATAATCCCAAAATCGGAAGTTGTAGGAGGAAATTTTTAATGAATATAACAGTTTATCTTGGGGCAAATGAAGGAAATGACCCATGCTTACGAAAAGCAGTTGAGGAATTGGGGGCATGGATTGGAAACAGTGGAAATGCACTTGTTTACGGTGGTTCTAAAGGTGGTTTAATGGGAGCATTGGCAGACAGTGTATTGAAGGCAGGCGGTGATGTTACGGGTGTTGAGCCGAATTTTTTTATTGAAAATGAGTTTCAACATGATGGACTGACAAAACTGATTGTGACTAAGGATATGTCTGAGAGAAAAAACAAAATGATTGAGTTAGGAGAAGCCTTTATTGCCTTCCCGGGCGGCACGGGAACATTGGAGGAAATTGCAGAGGTAATGTCGAAGGTGTCTTTGAAACATCTGGAGGCACCCTGCATTCTCTACAACCTGAACGGTTACTACGATGATTTGAAAGCACTTCTAAATCATATGATTGAAAAAGGATTATCTTCTAACGAGCGACAGGAGGGAATCTTTTTTGTTGAAAATCTGGATGATATAAAGCGAATCTTGAGACGGGCATAACTTATGTTTGCACAGTAAAATGGAGTTGCATTAGCGAAAGACAGAGCACGATCAATTCCAATTTGACGGAGTAATGGATATGAAAATCCGAGAAGTGAACGAAAATAAAAAGCAATTTATATCATTATTGTTATTAGCTGATGAACAGGAGAGCATGGTTGAGCGCTATCTTGAAAAAGGTACTATGTATGTGCTTGAAGACAATGATGAAAAAGCAGAATGTGTTGTTACCGATGAAGGTAATGGAATACTTGAAATCAAGAATATCGCAGTCGATCCGGAAAATCAGAGAAAGGGCTATGGCAAAGCACTAATTGATTTTCTTGCCAGTAAATATGCAGATGAATATTCTGTTTTGCAAGTTGGAACAGGTGACAGTCCATTGACGATACCATTTTATGAAAAATGTGGGTTTGTTCGTTCTCACAAGATTCCCCATTTCTTTACTGACAATTATGACCACCCAATTTATGAGGGCGGTGTACAGTTGATAGATATGATATATTTGCAAAGATGTTTATAACTTCCAGTATTTGTCAACTTCTTACTTTTGCTCATATTATCACCTCATCAAATTCCGATTGAGATTTCACCTGTTTTAAGAGATTTAATAACTGTTATATTTTCTTATTAAATTCTCCGCAAACCCTTGAAAACACTGGATTTGTCACAGGTGAGCTTTCCCTTATTTTTTCCCTTGTGTTATATATTCCCATATAAGTTTACGAACTCTGATAAGGGAAAATACAAGGGCACAGAATCTTTTGACGTATACTCGCAAACCAAGCTGTCACTCATTGTCCGAGTGACAGCCTGGTTACTTGCTATCCCTGATACCTTATTCTTTCAACCAACGTTTCCTTTTTCAGATTACTGCTTAAAACGCAGGAAAGCACAATCTGCAAAAGGCTGACCAGCAAAATCATAGCAAGAATTGGTGTAATTGGAACATGATAGACATTCATTCCAAATATCCCATTATGCTTTGCATAGGCAAAGAGCACGTAGCCAAGTGGCAGACCAACGACAAGTGCTACACATATGGTGCCAACCGTAAAAATCAGTCCCTGTAACTGCAGACATAAATTTAATTGTTTATTTGTCATACCCACAGCCTGTAATATACCATATTCCTGCTTTTTTATCGTAATATTCATGATCATGGTGTTTGCCATATTCATAAAACCGATGAATCCTACAACCGCCATAAACAGATAACAGCCAAGCTTCATCGTGCTGCTTGCAAATTCGGCAGATTGTAACTGTGCATGATAGGTATCCATTTTTATATGCGAAGTATTAGAAATCAAAGTATTCAGACTTTGTTCTACAGATGCCACATCTTTTTTATCACAGTCCACCCACAGATAGCCATAGGCTGTTCCTCTCGGATTCATGGAACGATATACACCTTCCGGAATGACAAGATAAGTGTCCGCGCTTACAAAAGATCCTGCAATCTTTCCCTGATAGGTATAGGTTTCACTTCCATTCTCAAAGTCAAATGCAATGGATTCACCCGGAGCATATCCATCTTGTTCCATCCACGTTGACCAGCCAAAGAAAATATCACCATTCTTTACCGCCTGATCATAGTCCATAGAGCCAATATCCCCGTCCTGGCGCATAAAATCAAAATCATTTTTACTCACAATATCAGCCGGAAATCTTGTTCCGTTCAGATTTACAGAGACTATCTCTCTCGTCATGACATCTGTCACTCCCGGAATGCTTTTGATTTCTTCAATCAGCGAATCATTCAATGGATTATCCGTCAGAATCGTATCCAGATTATTCTCCGGATATCTTTCATCATACTCAGCAGAATAGTCAAGCTGCAGTTCAAATTGTCCATGATTAACGGAAAGACGTGCTTCATGCTCCGTGTCAATATTTCCCACATAATTAGAAATAATCACAAACAATGCGCAGGAAAGCCCCAGTGTGAGGATGGTACCAATGGTTCTTTTTTGGTTACCCATTACATTTGCCATTGCCATAGAAAACACGGTGACATTTTTTCTGCCATTTCGTTTTCCTTTTTTGTGTGTTTCTGCATTTTCTAAATACCGTGTTGCTTCGATAGGTGAAATCCGTGAAACAATTTTCATTGGTTTACGCAGTGCCAAAGCAACGGTAAGAAATGATACGAAAATACATAGAAGCATAACAGGCAGGGAAAACAGTGACACCTGCTGATTTTGGACTCCCATAGAGTCAGTTCCGGTTGATACAAGGTTCCCCTGTTCTACCAGCCAGTTAAAACCGCATTTTGCAATCAGAAAGCCAAACAGCAGCCCCAGCGGTATCGAAGGAACCGACAGAAGAATGCCCTCACGAAAGATCAACTGCTTCATCTGCTTTCTGGTTGCACCCAGCGCCTTGATTTTTCCGTACTCCTGAACCTTCTGGGCGATCCCGACCTGGAAGATATTATAAATGACCACAACGGAAAACAGCACGATTCCAAGGATCAGGGTTCCACAAACCACAATCATTTCATAACTCGGCTGCAAGACCCATTGCAAATAGAGATCATTGACTATAACGTTTTTTTCTTCGATCCCACAGGCTGCTGCAATCTGCTTTATAACCGAATCAATATTATTCATAGATACATTTGCAGAATCATTTAAAGTAAAATAAATATTATACTGTCTGTCATTCTCTGCGACGTGCTCATCATAAAACTCCCGTGACCCGAAAGCAACATAAGATGACTCGATGGTATACTCATCCCGATCATATAGGATTCCACTGACAACAAATTCTTCCGGCTTATATTCTGACTGCATCCCTGCGCGGTAATCCAATGTCACCGGATCCCCGACTTTTACATCACCATACCCCATTGCACGGAAAAATGCTCTTCCTGCGGCAATTTCCTGCATTTTTTCCGGATACTTTCCTTCCTTTAACTCATATTCTTTATTATAGGGAAGCATTTTTTTTACAGTCTCATCCATGCAGACAAACCCGCCTTTTTCATTGCCTTTTATGATACCTTCGGTGCACATAGTGCCTGTAGCATCTATTTCCGCACGGCGGTTTACTTCTTTTAACTGCGATCCGTCTGCGGAAACAAACAGACCATAATTGCTTCCATATGAGCTTGCCGCCTGACTTTTCTGTAAATGAATTACCCCATTTCCCACAGTACTGATGATAACAAGCAGCATCGTGGTCAGACAGATTGCCATCATGATCAGTATACTTCTTGTCCTGTTCCTTTTGTCATTGCTATATGCAATCCTGCTTATTGTCTTCATCTGAAATCCACCACCTGTCCGTCCTCAATCACCAGAATACGGTCAGCGACCTGTGCAATTTCGTCATCATGGGTAATCATTACAATCGTCTGACCATATTTTTTTGCTGTCATCTTAAGCAGAGCGATTACCTCATCACTGGTCTTAGAATCAAGATTTCCTGTCGGCTCATCTGCAAATATAATTTCCGGACGATTCACCAGTGCTCTTGCAATTGCTACTCTCTGCTGCTGTCCTCCGGATAACTGATTTGGCAGATTATAAATCCGGTTTTCAATCCCCAGAGTTGCAATAATATCATTTACATACGCTTCATCCACTTTTCTTCCATCCAGCCCCAGTGGCAGTACAATATTTTCCCAGACATTAACAGATGAAACCAGATTAAATGCCTGAAAAACAAATCCGATTTTTCTTCTGCGGAAAACAGCAAGGACATCTTCCTTCATCCTGTATAAATCTTTCCCTGCTAAAGTAACACTGCCTTTTGTCGGGGTATCAAGCCCTCCAAGCATATGAAGTAATGTACTTTTACCGGAACCTGACTTTCCAACAATTGCGACAAATTCTCCCTGCTCAATCTGAATGTCCACCTGGTTGACCGCTTTGACCTGATTCTCACCTGTGCCATAAAACTTACAAAGCTGCCTGGTTTCTAATATCACACTCATGTGTTGCCTCCTTTTTAATTCTGTAAAGTTTACCTTTTCAGCACACTTTCTTTGCCTGTTTATATATCATTTTTCAACCTACATGCTGATTGTAGCAATATAATCTTTCATTTCACTTTCAAAAATTGGGCAGAAATCTTACAGAATTGTAAGATTTCTGCCCAATTAAAATTTAACCAACATATGGTAATTGAATCACAAACGTGCTTCCTTTTTTCTTTTTGCCAGAGGCTACCGTGATCGTACCTCCGTGTTTTTCGATAATTTCTCTCGATAGAAAAAGTCCGATTCCTGTACCACTCTTTTCCATGACCTCCCGGGAACTTCCTCTGTAAAATCGTTGAAAAATTTTGTGATACTCATTCTGCGGAATACCAATTCCCTGATCCTCAATTTCCATTCTTACAAGATCGTTTCTTTTTTGTAACTGGATAAATATTTTTGAACCACACGGACTGTACTTGACCGCATTATCCAGAACGTTGATCACAGCTTCACCAAGCCACCTTTTATCCTGCATAATCGTGCATGTTTCCAGCTCTTTTTCATAGTCAAAAACGAATTCAATTTCTTTCTCATCCGCTTTAGGATAAGTGCGGTTCACAGCAGATATGACAGTATCCATAAGCGGAAGTTTTTTCTTATTAATCTGAATCAGTCCAGTTTCCATCTTGGATATTTCAAGAAGCGACTGCAATAATGTCTCCAGTCCATCCAGAGCACTCCGACAACGGATACGAAACTCCTCCTGTTCTGTGGCACTTAAGTCATTCTGCATCAGCACACTAAAACATGTATCCAAAGCTGCAACCGGTGTTTTTAACTGGTGAGAAATATCAGAAACCATTTCTTTCGTGTTCTCCTTTTCTGCCCTTGCTTCTTCCTTTATCAACTGAATATGATGTCCGATTGCTTCAAGCTGGTCATTCAATTTTTCCAGTTCTGCATGATTTTCCGTTTTCAGTAAATCATCAAATTTATTTTCACGGAATCTGATCAGAATTTCTTCCAACTGGTCTAAAATTTTCTGATGACACGCATCTTCTTTTTTCTTCCAATAAAGTAAAAAAGTCAAAAGAAGCACGCATACCACAGTGCTTACAGCATCGGTCACCATAACCTGATGCCGGAATTGCGAATAAAATGCATTCCCTTTATTCCCCCAGTATCCATATTGCTCCAATAATCGACTTCCCTGTTCGTTAGTTTCAATATCCTTATCCTTAAGCAATTCCGAAACAGCATCCAGCCCGGAAAATTCTTCCTTTGCAGCAATCTCTGTCATAAGATTCATTTTATATTTATAATCTTCATAAAACACATACGTGGTAAAGCAATTTAATATTGCAAACAATACTATGACAGGTAATACCAAGGAGAGCACTACTGTAATTTTCTTGCGATATCTCTTTGTCACTGCCTTACCTCCTGATTCCATATATACCCAAGACCTCTGATATTCTTTATATAGACCGGTGCAGCCGGATTGTCTTCGATTTTCTCACGGAGTCTTCTGATATTGACAGCGATTGTATTTTCATCCACAAAATCCCCTTCCAGATCAAACACATTTTCCAATATTTGTGTTTTTGAAAGAATCTGTTTCGGATTCTGAAGAAAAAAAGTCAGCATTTTCAACTCCGTTTTTGTCAGACTGATTTCACGACTCTTTATCAGGACTTTCATTTCTCCTGCGATAAATACGATATCTCCCGAAATCATCTTTCCGGCTTCCGTTTTCTCCTGTCTGCGGCGGAAATGTGCTTCTATTTTCAAAAGAAGTACCGAAAGACTAAACGGCTTTGTAATATAATCATCTGCCCCTGCTTCATATCCCATGACCTGATCCATCTCCTGATCTAGTGCTGTAAGACAAATAATGTATGTATTATAATTGCATCTCATCCACCTTACAAATTCCAGTCCATTCCCATCCGGAAGATTCACATCACAAATGGTAACATCCACATTATTATCACTTGCAATTCTTTTCGCTTTTTTCACTGATTCTGCTGAAAAAACCTCATATCCGGATTTTTTCAGTGAAAATGTAATTCCACGATTTAAATTTTCATCATCTTCAACCACGAGTATACCTGGCATAGCATATGCACCTCTCTTTATTAACTATTCATCTTAAAATGCTTCAATGCCTCCACAATTGCACTCTCTTTATCTTCTGGACACTGTGGCTGCCTACTATCTTCATTTTTAGATAAATTATAATTCTTTCCAACCTCAATTCCGCATTTTCTCTTTACCTGTGAAATATACAGATGCTCTGTCTTTTTATTCCTACAAATCTTCGTGCAGTTTTACATCGCTATTATCTGCCATGCATTGTTTTAAGGCAACAATCATTTTTTCCGCATCCAGACCATTCATCCTCGGCATCATAACATCCATATAAATTACCCCAAAATAATCCGGTGCAGATTTCTCGAAGATTTCAACTGCTTCCTGCCCGTCTACTGCACATGTAACTTCCATACCGCTGTCTTCCAGTATACATCTGGAAATTTCCATGTTCAACTCATTGTCTTCCACAACCAATGCCCGCATGCCTTCTACCGAATAATCATCAAGGCTTACTGGCTTATCTGATAAATTACTGTTTTTATCCTGTGTGCCAATTTTGAACGGAATTTTTACAATAACTGTTGTCCCGACACCTGCTTTGCTCTTCAGTTCAATACTTCCATCCATTCTGTCCACGAGCTGCTTCGTAATTGCAAGCCCCAGTCCGGTGCCTTCATACCTGGATCTGCTTGTCTTGCTTTCCTGAGAGAACATATCAAAAGCATGTGCAATAAAATCTTCACTCATACCCACACCCTGGTCTTTACAGTAGAAAGTGAAAATTGCTCTGCCATCATCCAGAGTTTCTTCCTCAACCCAGACCGTAATCACACTACCCTCCTGACTGAATTTTATGGCATTGTCCATAATATTCGACAGAATCCTTCCAAGATATACCGGGTTTCCAACCAGAGCGCTGTGACTGTATGTACCATTTTTCCAGTCAATCTCATACCGGATGCCTTTCTTGGCAGCCCGCTCATCATAAATCTGGTTCAATTCCCGTAGTACCATTGTCAGATCAAACAAAAGCTGCTGATCCTTCAAATCTCCGCTCTGTAGTTTATTCATATCCAGCACATCATTTACCAGAGACACCAGATATTTCAGGGATTCCATTACCTTTTCTCTGATCTTCTGCTGTATCTGTGAATCATCTGCGTACTGATTTTCCATATTTACCATACCGATAATACCGTTCAGTGGTGTACGTATATCATGACTCATAGTTGCCAGAAACCTTGTTTTCATTTCGGCTTCCCGCTTTGCTGCTTCCGCAGCACGGTTATAAAAACCAAAACTGCCATGGACTGCGGTTGCTTCGAAAATATATATTTAGTTTCTGTCATAACAAAACCCTCTCTATGTTTCCTAGCTGCTTTTCCCATACATCCAGGAAGACAATTACAGCCAGTTTTCCAGAACATCATTCAGCTTATTCATATCCAGCGGTTTCGCGATATGCCCATTCATGCCTGTATTTTTGGCCAGCTGTACATCTTCTGCAAAAGCATTGGCAGTCATGGCAACAATAGGCAGTTTTCCCTTTTCACCCGGAAGGCTCCTGATTGCTGCAGTTGCCTCATAACCATTCATGACAGGCATTTGGATATCCATAAAAACAAGATCATACAATCCTTCCGGAGAAGCTTCCACTTTTTCAACTGCGATTTTCCCATTTTCTGCTGTTTCCACTTCTGCCCCTGTCATCTGCAAAATTTCAACACCAATTTCTCTGTTCAACTCATTATCCTCAACCAGCAGAATCCTTTTTCCTGTATAATCTGCTTCGGACAGTTTCTCCAGATAATTTCTCGCTGTATTTTCTTTTCTGCCTGAAGTAAACTGCCGCAGTGTAGCCGTCAGTCGGGAACGGAACAGCGGTTTTGCAATAAAAGCATCTACACCTACAGCCTTTGCTTTTTCTTCAATTTCGCTGAATTCATAGGATGTCAATACAATGATGGTGATCTCTTTTCCTATCCGTTTCCGGATCTGTCTGGCAGTTTCTATACCATCCATCTCCGGCATCTTCCAGTCCAGGATAACAGCAAAATAATCATTTTTTAGCTCATGACGTGCATAACAACGTTCAACAGCTTCCTTGCCAGAAAGAACCCATTCACCTGTAATACCGATTTCTTTCAGTGTGGCAACTGTACTTTCACAGCATGTCTTATCATCATCCACTACCAGAACCGGCAGATTCATCAGATTTTTGTCCTGTTCTTTTTCTTTTTCCTGAAGCTCCAGATAAATTGTTACTGTGATTTTAGTTCCCTTGTGCAAGGTACTGTCCACTTTAATAGTGCCATTCATCAGGTTCACAATAGTTCTGCTGATTGCCATTCCAAGACCGGTTCCCTGAACTCTGGTTGTCCGGTGGTCATCTGCACGGCTGAACGGATCAAACATGATTTTCTGGAATTCCGGTGACATACCGATTCCATTATCCTCAATCGTAAATTCATAGCATCCAAGTTCTGAAAATCCATTGGGTTTTTCCTCTATCGAAAAAGTAATATTTCCACCATCCGGTGTATACTTGATCGCATTACTCATCAGATTCACAAATACCTGCTGAATCCTCAAGCTGTCACCACAGACAGCCTCATGTTCAATATGATTGATGTGTATATCAAAATTATGTTTATGTTCATCAAGCACCGGTTTCGTAAGTGTAATAAGATTATCTACCAGCTCTGACAGATTGAAATCTTCCTGTGCTAGTGTCATTTTTCCACTTTCAATACGTGCCATATCCAATACTTCATTGATCAGCCCCAGCAGATGGCGGCTTGATTCTGTGATCTTGCCGAGGCATTCAATGACTCTGTCCTTGCTCTCAACATTTGCTCCTGCGATTGCCGTCAGACCCACAATCGCATTCATTGGTGTCCGGATATCATGGGACATATTGGAAAGGAATTCTGTTTTCGCACGATTTGCATTTTCTGCGGACCGGTAAGCCTCTTTCAGTGCCTGACGGGATTCAATCTCTGCTTTCTTCTCCTGTGTCACATCCATGGATGTCAGCAATACCTTTTCCAGCTTTCCATTCTTCCATTCCAAGGGAATATAAGAAGCGATTTTATAAGTCTTTTCATCCAGGCTGCAATACTCAAACTTATAAATATCATTTTCACTTTTCAGTTTCTTCCGAATATTATCCGGGGCTATCAGGATATCTATAGCTTCTAATGGTTCCAGTGTCTTATATTTTTCAAGAACCTGCATCTGAAAATCATGATAAAATCCCAGAGGTTTATATATCATCTGTCCATTCAGATTGTAGAATTCATATCTGTCATTTTCCAGATCACAGACAACAAAGCGGTCAACCAGACGCACAATACTCTGAATCAACTGCTCCATGGAAGCATTATCCGTTGCCATCTGCAGATGCCATGCGCTCTCTACCTTTGCCTCTGTGATATCACGCAGAAAAATCATGGCATATTCTGAATCCTCTATTTCGCCACGTATGACCACATTGCGGACCCATCGTTCTTCTCCATTCAGATTGATACGGCACTCTAAAGCCAATTCGGTTTCCAGACCCTTCAGCCTTTCTGCAATATAACCACGGTCGTAAAAAGAGGATACCGCCTTCTTATCTGTCTCCACAACATAGGAATCCACAAAATGCCGAATCAATTCATCCCACGTATAACTCTGTTCAAAGACGGTCATCAGAGACGGTTCAACCTTAAAGGTATCAAAAGTATTCGCTTCCAGATTCACATAATACTCGCACAGATCTGCTTTCGTAAAAGCCCGGTGGAAAGCAGCAGATTTTTGTGCCTGCATGATTTCTTTTTTCTCCCCATCAATGTTAATAAAAATCCCGGCAATCCTGCTGGCAGAACCATCCAGACGGCGTATTACTTCTGCCGATGTCCGAAACCACTGGTATTGATTATCCTTCATTCTCATACGATACTCTACCTGGTATTTTATCTGGTTCGTCTTATCCTTAATTGCCGCCTGAAGCTGCACCATTACTCTTTCTTTATCCTGTGGATGCAGAAGATCTGACCAGGATTCCAGTTTATTCGGAAAGTCCAGAGTGTCATGATAGCCGAGTATTTTTCGGAATTCATGACTCCAGTTTGCATTCACAATCTCACTGTTTTCATCACAGTCAAAATACCAGAAGCCGGAATAGATAGCTTCATTGAGCAGTGCCAAATTTACATGATCCCAGTTGACCTGTACGGATATTACCCAGATCTGTCTGCCCGCCTCATCTGTCGCGTCCTCTTTACAAAGCCGTACATTATTCACTGTACCGTTTGCTGCAAGGATTTGTGCTTCCCCTGTTCCGTGAAGCTGCAAAAAGCGGTCTCTCTCCAGTATATCTTCCGCGTCATAAAAGAAGTTTCTCAATGAACCTTTTGTCTGTTCCATGAAAGTATCGAATGTATATCCTGTACTATGCAACAGCAGATTATCCACAGACAAAATAGACAGGTTTTGGTCATAAGATCCTGTCATTATACCTACCCCGCCATTATTTTCCAGTGTTTTCTGTATGACCTGTGACATAGCCTGTGTCTGTCCCGTTACAGTCTCACCTAAGGAATATATTTTGTCTTCATATTTTTTCATTTTATAAAAGTCCTCTCTCCGTCTTATGCCTTCTTCATCCTGCTTTTATCTGTATACAGAAAACCTGTCCCTGCTAGTTTTGTTACTCATTTTTACATACAAAAAGGACACTTGCCAAAATCTGCCAGTGTCCCTACTATATTTTTTTTAAATCACACATCTATATAGTATAAAAGGTATCGGAATCTCTTCTGTTCAAACATCTTTTCCATATATTATGATGATATGGAAACAGTGACAACCGGCTGACATGGTCAAGCTTTCTGACTTTAGCCCCTTCTGGCTTTGCGACCCCGCCTTTCAATAGGTTTGCCTTTAAAATAATCTCTTTCTTCAAAAAAACATACCACGCGTTTTTCCGCACGTCAATAATTTTTTTTGAAAAATCTACACATATTTTACTTCTGTTTTTGAACTTCTCTTTATAAAAAATCTAAATCGATGAATCCTAAAAACCTAACATTTTTTTCATATGAAACTCATTCATCATTTATAGTGCTATTCTCTCCATTAACTAAACATAACCTATTGTTCGATAATAAATTTTAGATCCAAAAAGAGGCTTCACACCACGAACCAACTCGCAATGCAAAGCCTCATCACTCACCCATTATATTCTTGTCACAAAATCCAGCGAGCTCCACCCATTCCGCTCTTTCTCATATGCTTTCAGCAGCCCCCTCTTTGATGCTCCAACACCATCAGCCTCAGCAACAATAGTAAAACAGCCAGCACCCGTATATTTTCCAGTCTTCTCCTGATCCGTTCCCAGCTTCTTCCGGCTTCTTATGTTCCTTTGTTGATGATATGATAAATCATTACTGTTTCCTTCTGTCCCTGTCTCCACAGTCTGGCATTGCACTGCATATACAGTTCCAAAGACTGTTCTTGTTCTGTGCGATCATCTTCTGAAGTCCTTTCAGTTTCTGCCGTAATGACGGACGCTGTTGCTTTTTCTCATTAACTTTTACAAATTCCTTGAACGCCTGTGCAATCACATCGGCATCCCTGCCCTTGAAAAATACAAGATACTTGGGTTGTTCCGTGGTCTTATCCCTCTTTACTGCGAAATCGACATTGTATTTCCTTGCGACACGCTCAAAGGATTTTATATTGCTATCCGTAACCTCAATGGACTTTGCACCCTCTCCCTGACCGACCAGCTTCTTTACCGGGATTTTCCCATGGGAAGGCTTCTGATGCTCCAGATACATCTTCATTGCCTTCTGTAAAACACTTGCGGTCTATAACTGCCCTTACGCTGTTATGTCTATGTTCTATTTCAAATTTACAAACAGAAATTAATCAAATTCTTAGACTTCTTGAAGTTCAAATTCTGAACTTCTGTGGATTTATCAGTGATCCCTCTCTTTCTTTTTGTACCTGTCTGTGATAAAATCAATCCTGTAGAAATCGAAAAAAGGTCATAAAAATTTAGCAATTACAGGCATTGATTTTTTGCTGTAAATTGCATATAATAAAAACACAGATAGAAATATCTGTGCAGCGGTTAGAGCGTCCAGTTAAAATGCTCGTTTAAAAGCGGTTAGATTGTCCAATTAAAACAATCGGTTAACAGCAGTGGGTGGAGTAATCCACCCACTTTTTTACTTTTCAGGAGGCTCTATGGATTGGTACGTTGTCGATAAAAAATACATCAATTACCTGACACAGTTTGATTCCCGTGTCGGATATGTGGAGTATGGGGAACGTTTGAAACTCCATGTGGGAATTCTTCTTACTATCGGAGATTTCCACTACTATGTCCCTATTTTCTCTGCAAAACCGAAACATCAGAAGATGTCCAACAGTCTGGATTTCCACAAACTCCAGGATGAATCCACCGGATATCTTTATGCGGTATTAAATATCAATAATATGATTCCGGTTCCTGATAACTGTCTTACACAGTTAAAATATAATCAGGTAGAAAGCTTCCGTTCTTTCAGTAACGAAAAAGAAAAAACAGACTATGTCTACCTTCTCCAGAAAGAAAAAGCTTTAATCGACAATGTTCAGGACACTCTGCAAAATAAAGCCATGAAATTATATCAGAAATGCATTGCCAAGCCCGATTCTTCCCTTGCTGCAAGATGCTGTGACTTCAAAATGTTGGAAGAAAAATGCAGTTCTTATTCCGATACATAAACTCTTCATCATTTCTCGGTGGAAACACAAGTACAAATGCCGTGATATCTGATGTACTTGAAAGGTCTAAACCGCCATAGCAAGTTCTTCCGATAAGTTCCTCCTCATTTACGGGAAACGCACAGGCATCCCATTTATCCATCTGCATCCAACGTGTGGACTGTTTTACCCATTGGTTTAATCGAAGCTGCCGGAAGATATTCTCTTCTGCAACATTTTCCCTTGCACTGATATAGGCATTTCGAACCTTTTCAATATCGATAGTTTCTCCAAGGAAAGGATTGGCTTTATACCATGTAGCTTCGCTCGTCCAATCATCCTCATCGGATGCACCATAAATCACGGGATAGAATCTATCTCAAGCAGCATTAGCTGAACAAATAGGTTGTGATGAGCGTACAATACTAAATATTGAAAACGACCGTGGTAATCCCAAGTTCGAAGTATTGTGCCAGATCATCGCTTATTTACACATTCCTGCAGACCGTATTTTTCACCCTGACACTACTACGGACGGGTTGAAAAAACAAAAACTGTTATTGATGCTACAGGAATGTGATGAGCAAGAGGCAGCCGAGATTCTTCCAGCAATTGAATACCTCTTAGCACTTATACATAAAAGAGGTAATTCAAACGAGTAAAGGAACCAGCTAATCCGTTGTGATTCTGGTTCTTTTCTTTTTGTTGCCATCTCCAAATCTTACTCTTGTAATATTTCAATTATTACACGAGTAAGATTTCAAGTCAATCTGTTTTTTCTAAAATTGACAACCACATAAATAGCGTCTATAATATTTTTATTACAACTGTAAGATTTAAGGAGGGATTTGAAATGAGCGATTTACCACAGATTTCTGAAGCTGAATTTGAAGTTATGAAAATCGTATGGAAACATGCGCCGATCAGTACAAATGAAATAACAGATAAATTATTACAGACCACAAGCTGGAGTCCTAAGACGATACAGACTTTAATCAAACGTCTCGTAACAAAAGGCGTTCTGACTTATGAAAAACAGAGCCGAGTGTTTGTTTATACCCCAGTCGTGAAAGAAAGCGAATACATCGGCCAGGAAAGCAACTCTTTTCTGGAACGATACTATGACGGGGATATCACTGCCATGCTGTCTGCCTATATAGAAAATGACAGACTGTCTGAAACAGAAATAGATACCCTCCGCTCCCTTCTTTCCAAGAGGTCAAAAAAAGGAGGAAATTAACGTGGCTGATTTTATGATACGCTTTTTAATATGCAATGTATTTATCAGCGGTATCATCGGAATTCTTTTGATAGCCAAGCGGATATTCAAAAACAACCTGTCCAGCCGGATGCAGTATAATCTGTGGTTCCTGCTCCTTGGATTGCTGGCAGTTCCCTTTATACCGTTCCGTCTCATCGGATTTCTACAAATCTTCTCGTGGCTTGGTAGCTTAAGAAGCTCCCCTGCTTCCGGCACTGCAACCGCTATGGGAGAAGCTGTGGGAATTCATCCGGTCGGAAATACAGACTGGATGAATGATTTCGCACTTTCTGTAAATAGCGAAACACCATCCATTGCCGGATACATATTATTGGGGATATGGATTATAGGCATTTTTGCAATGATCATATTAGTAATCAAATCCTCACTCCGCCTACGCAATTTGGAGAAATCTGGACTTCCCCTTCAGAACCCGGAAGTACGCAGACTATATCATCGATGTTTGGAGGAAATGGGAATTCACAGAAATATCCCTGTTTACAGTACTGCATTTTTGAAATCCCCGATTATTGTGGGACTTTTGAAACCATGTATTTATCTGCCGATTCATCTGATCTCTGATTACAACGAATCCGATATGCGATATATGCTGTTGCACGAACTGCAGCACTATAAGCACAAAGATGCTGTTGCCAGTTATCTGATGAATCTTGCTGGGGTAGTATATTGGTTCAATCCTCTTGTCTGGTACGCACTGAAAGAAATGCGTAATGATAGAGAGGTTGCCTGTGACACTTCCGTTTTGAAAATGCTTGAAGAGGATGCTTACGAAGATTATGGCAATACACTGATTAACTTTGCAGAGAAGGTTTCACTTACTCCTTTTCCGTTTGCCGCCGGCCTTGGTGGAAACATGGAGCAGATGAAACGAAGAATTATCAACATTGCCTCTTATGAGAAACCGACATTTATGAAAAGAATAAAAGGTATGACTGCATTCATGTTGACTGCTGTTCTTCTCCTTGGATTCGCACCTTTTATTTCCACATACGCAGCAGACGGAAGCCACTACCAATGGGACTCCTCTTCTGAGAATGTTTCCTATGTAGACCTCTCCACATACTTCGGAGAATACGAAGGCAGCTTTGTTTTATACGATTTAGAAAATGATGCATGGAGCATACACGACATGGAGCATGCCACCTTACGAGTTGCTCCAAACTCCACCTGCAAGATATATGATGCCCTGTTCGGATTGGAAGAAGAGATCATTACACCGGAAAATTCGTTCATTGCATGGAATGGCGAAACCTATCCATTTGAAGCATGGAATGCGGATCAGACTTTACAGTCTGCAATGAATTCCTCCGTGAATTGGTATTTTGAATCTGTGGACGAACAGCTTGGAGCCGCTAACATTTCCAACTATATTGAGGAAATTGGGTATGGAAACGAAAATATAAGTGGTGATTTCTCCACTTATTGGATGGAATCTTCCTTGAAGATTTCCCCAATAGAGCAGGTCGAACTTCTAACCAGGCTGCAGAATAACAGCCTTGGCTTCGCCCCTGAAAATATCAATGCAGTAAAAGATGCCATCTGCCTTTCCTCTTCCGATGCCGGAACATTCTACGGAAAGACCGGAACCGGACGTGTGGATGGTCAGGATGTGAACGGATGGTTTATCGGTTATATCGAAACTGCAGATAATACATACTTTTTTGCTACCAACATTGGTGCAGACAGCGATGCTACCGGAGGCAACGCAACCGAAATAACTATGTCTATCTTGTCAGACATGAATATCTGGAAATAAAGAAATCGGGTAAAGGTCATAGTCGTATAATCCTTTGCCCGATTTTTTTATTTTCACTTTATGCATAAAAGCGTTTCAATTATCCAGTTCTATACGTCAAGAATTAGATTTATCATTGATGTATTCTATAATTTCTCCAATAAAAAAAGATATAAATGTCCCAATTGAAACAAACAAACTATCTCTATCACCTAATAATTCAATGAAGATTGAAAATGTAAACGTAAAGTTACTATACATATAATCATAAAAAACGTATTTCAGAGAACCTATC
>ENA-UERM01000890-UERM01000890.1-human-gut-metagenome-genome-assembly--contig:-NODE-890-length-20031-cov-5.153603_pt1 | contig 20031 bp, 18 predicted proteins | sample MGYA00242983_ERZ507983 | MGnify/ENA primary metagenome ERZ507983 (study PRJEB26167, sample SAMN06115432) | human gut metagenome | host: Homo sapiens | place: China:Shanxi | collected 2015-04-29...
AATAAGGCGAAAGAGAGGGAGGTGGTCTTGTTTTTTATTGGACTGGCATAAAAATCCAAGGTTTTTATGTAAGTTTGTTCCCTGTATCAGCAGGATTATACAAAACGGAAACATGAAATACGGAGTAAACAGAAAAGTATTGCTTATAACCGCCGGAGTGGTATGGATTATAGCCGGGGGCAATATCCTCAGGATAGGGATAATGACATGGCTGACAGATTCCCAATACTGGCTTTTCAAGATAGGAGAGGCCACAGTCGTGTTCCTTCTCTTCTTTTTGTTTGTTTTCAAAAGGCTTTATTACAAGCACACCAAACGTATCGGAGAAAAGAAGAAAGAGAAGAACTGCCCTTTTTCTTTCTTTGACGTAAAAGGCTGGATTATAATGGTCTTCATGATAACGTTCGGCATTACGATGCGCTCGTTCCATATATTGCCGGACGCGTTTATTTCGGTGTTCTATACCGGGCTGTCGCTTGCGCTCATCTTCACCGGAGTATTGTTTATACGCTATTGGTGGATAAACCGGAAAGGCAATCTCTTTACTCCGCCGCCCGAAGAATAAAAGTGGTGGCGCCGATGGTTACAATGGCTCCGTCCTCAATGCGGATACGGTCTTTGTCACCCAGAATTTCATTGTTCAGGAAAGTACCCGTCAGGCTGGGGGCGTCGCGCAGGGTATAGACAAGGTTGCCTTGCTTGTTGCGCTTCACATTGATAATGCAGTGCGTACGGTCCATGCTCATGTCCGAGGTTTCTATCGGGACATTGACAACCGTCCCTACGCAGCGGCGGCCGATTTTATTGTCTCCCTCCTGTAGCGGCAGCACTTGCTTGAATCCGAAAACATTCTCAATGACCGTAATGCTTCCGAAGGCTTCCTTGTATTCGGTTTCGTCCGGATTCTCCTCTTTCTGCGGAGCTTTCATCTTTGTCTTGCCCAAACGTATGCTGAACTGCTTCTTACAGTTCTCGCAGACAAATACCAGGGACTGGCCTTCCGTATATTTTGTTTCGTCGAAAGTCAGATAGTTCTCACATTTGGGGCAACGGATACGTTTCATTGAATTGTCGGAATAGTTGATGGTTAATAATTGACTGTGAAGAAAGTTATCTTTTCAGAACCCAGGCACTCTTGTATGCTTCATTCTGGCGAATCAGGTTCAAGGCACGGTATGCCTCTTTCTCCGTGGCACAGGACTGAATGCTGACGCGCATCTTGCCGTCACCGATAATCGCTTTAGCTCCTGCATAACCTTTGGCAACCAACTGCTGCGCCATGGTGTCGGCGTCTTTTTCAGAACCCACGCTGGCTACGATAATATGATAAGGTGTCTTTACGGCTTGAACGGCAGGAGCGGCAACTGTGGGCGCTGCTTTAGGTTGAGCCGCAATTGTTGCAGCCTGCTGACGGACTTTTACTTCTTTTACGGCAACGGGAGCAACCGGTTTCTTGCCGGCGCTACGGGTGGTTTTCGCCTTCTTACCCGTCTCCTGCTGATGGATGACAATCGGAGTGATGGCCAATGACTGCTTTTCTATCTGCCCGAACAAATCACCAGGCAGCAGCCGCGCATAGTTGGCTTCCATCACTTCGGTGTTTTCTACGGGTGCGGGAAGAAAAAAGAACAGAGCCGCAACGGCAATCATGGCAACGGCATTCGTCAGATAAGAAGTGTTGATTCGCATCCCATACTTACGCTTCTTTTCTTCCCGGACAACCGGTGCGAAAGGAATAGTCTTGCTTCCGTTCCGGCAGGGCTTGTGCAAGACTGCCAGTTCCTGCATTTCAAAACTGCCAAGCCCGTATAAGTAAGGAGTAGTAAGCTTATCGTCGTAAGGTGTGAAATCGTAGGAATCATGAATGTTATAGCGCAATTCGCCGATATTGGGCAAATCCGCTTTTCCATTCTCATGAAGAAGAGCCAGCAGTTCTTTCACCGATTTGCCTACAATCCTGGTGGCATCAGAAAAATCCGTATCATACACAGCCATGTAGGATTGTACCAACAGCCCGTCGTTCATCTTCAGTTGCGGATTGAAGCCGATGATGCGGGTAGGGGGCAAAAACGTATTTTCTTCCGCCACTCTCATTGCCGGAGTGTAGTGAGCGACAAATCCGCCCAACCCCGGAACAATGACACAATCATTCTCCAATAATAATGCTTCTATGTGCTGTGCTAATTCAATCATGCTACAAAAGTAGCGGTTTTATCGGATATATGCCACTTTCGGGCTGCTTTTCTTACTAAGAATTTATAAACACGGCAAACTTTGGAAACTCCTTTATCGCCCATGACCGATATATTAGATTTTTTTCCTACTTTTGCACCGTTTTCTACGTTTCTCTTTAATCAGGACTATAAACTATATTATATATTCGATAATGAACACAGATAACTGTCAGCACTTAACCAAATACAGACTATTTGCCGTAATGCGTATTCCTATCTGTTTGTTGGCCATTATTCTTGCAGGTAGCGGTATGGCAACGGCACAGGTTTCGCCTTTTGTGGAATACGGAGCCACCGTGCACACGGGCGACAATACTCCTTTGTGGCAAGTGAGCAACCAACAGGGACTCGGCTCTATTTACGACAATACGTATATACGGGGCGGACTGGGCTACAAACACCGGCTCGGCAAGTGGAAGTTCGAAGAAAAGCTGGACATGGTAGCAGCCGTGGGCATGAACTTCAAGGGCGATAAGGATATTTTTATCCAGCAGGCCTATATAGATGCACGTTACAAGTGGCTGGGAATTTTTGCCGGAAGCCGAGAGAAAGGCGCTCCATTGCTGAATAACGCTTTGAGTAGCGGCGACATGACATGGTCGGGCAACGCGAGGCCAATTCCGCAAATAATGATAGGCATCCCCGAGTACTTGTATGTCCTTCCGCGTTTCGCCATTAAAGGTGAAATCTCTTACGGATGGTTCACCGATAACAACTACCAGGAACGGAAGGTAGGAGCAGGGCATTGGTACACGAAAGACATCAAATATCATCATAAAGAAGGATTTGTCCGCGTCGGTGTGCCCAACGGGAAATGGCAGCTCGACATCGGCATGACGCTCGATACGCAATTCGGCGGAACGCTGGTGAATGCGGACGGCAGCACGGTAAATCTGGGCAATACGCTGAAAGATTATTTCAGAGTATTTATCCCCGGCTCCGGCGGTGAGGACAAACCCTGGAACGACAGTAACTTCTATCAGGGCAACTTCCTGGGCAGCGAACAGATAAAGCTGACCCACCGTTCCGATAAATTCTCTATCAGCGCATACCTGTGCAATCATTTCGACGACTTCTCCGCCATGGGCAAGCAGAACGGTTGGGACGGATTGTGGGGACTTGAAATGAACTTCAACAATTTCAAGCCCGTCAATGCGGTTGTGTTCGAGTTCCTGCAGACCACCAATATGAGCGGTCCGCTGCACGGCTTGCACGAACCAGAAGAAGGTCCCGTACACAAGACCGGCGGTTCCGACAACTATTACAACAACGGTCTTTACCCCGGCTGGGCGCATTGGGGCATGATGATAGCCAATCCGTTGATTGCTTCGCCTATCTATAACCAGGACGGTGACATGACGTTCAAGTACAACCGCATAAAAGCGCTGCACATCGGCTGGAGCGGACAAATAACTTCCGAATGGAGCTACATAGCCAAAATGAGCCACAACAGAACATGGGGTACTCCCGGTGCTCCCACACTGGATATTCTGGAGAACTTTTCGGCCTATGCCTCGTTCTCTTATTCTCCCGAAAGATGGAAAGGCTGGAACTTCAACGCCTCTCTCGCTTTGGACATGGGAGATATATACGGAGACAACTTCGGATTTCAAATGAAAATACATAAAACATTCTAAAGCAATGAACTACATACAGACAGAAATTGACGGCGTATGGATCATCGAACCGAAAGTGTTCAATGATGCACGCGGCTACTTCATGGAGGCCTTTAAGGAAGAAGAATTCCGTGCCAATATCGGCGATGTACATTTCGTACAGGACAACGAATCAAAATCCTCTTTCGGCGTACTGCGCGGGTTGCATTACCAGAAAGGCGAATACAGCCAGGCGAAACTGGTACGTGTCATAAAAGGTAAAGTTTTGGATGTTGCGGTCGATTTACGCCGTTCTTCTCCTACGTTCGGCAAGTACGTCAGCGTGGAACTGAGCGAAGAGAACAAGCGTCAGTTCTTTATTCCCCGCGGATTTGCCCATGGCTTTCTGGTACTGAGCGAAGAGGCAATCTTTACCTACAAAGTAGATAACGGTTATGCTCCGCAGGCGGAAGCGTCGATTCGCTTCAATGATGAAACCATAGGCATCGACTGGCCGGTTGCGGAATCTCAGTTCATATTATCGGAGAAAGACGGACATGCCGTATCTTTCAAAGATGCGGAATATTTTGAATAAGATATGAAGATAGCCATTGTTGGTACGGGGTACGTCGGTTTGGTAACCGGTACTTGTTTTGCTGAAATAGGTGTCAATGTCATTTGCGTCGACACAAACAGCGAAAAGATAGAAGCATTGAAGCAGGGTATTATCCCAATCTATGAAAACGGATTGGAGGAAATGGTAAACCGGAACGCGAAAGCAGGACGCCTGCAATTCACGACTTCTCTGGAAAGTTGCCTGAACGAAGTGGATGTTATATTCAGCGCCGTGGGTACTCCGCCCGACGAGGATGGCAGTGCAGACCTGAGTTATGTGCTTGAAGTGGCGCGTACTATCGGGCGTAACATGACGAAATATGTATTGGTGGTAACCAAAAGCACCGTGCCCGTAGGCACCGCCGGAAAGGTGCGCATGGCTATCCAGAACGAATTGGATAAGCGGGGAGTACAGATAGACTTCGATGTAGCTTCCAATCCCGAATTCCTGAAAGAAGGAAATGCGGTAGCAGACTTCATGAGCCCCGACCGGGTAGTGGTGGGAGTGGAGTCCGAACGTGCAAAGAAACTGATGAGCAAACTCTACAAACCGTTTCTGCTGAACAACTTCCGCGTTATCTTCATGGATATTCCGTCTGCCGAAATGACCAAATACGCAGCCAACTCCATGCTTGCCACCCGCATCAGCTTCATGAACGACATCGCCAACCTATGCGAGCTGGTGGGAGCCGACGTCAATATGGTACGCAGCGGCATCGGTTCCGATACGCGTATCGGCCGTAAGTTCCTCTATCCGGGCATCGGATATGGCGGTTCGTGCTTCCCGAAAGACGTAAAGGCATTAATCAAGACCGCCGAACAGAACGGTTACCGGATGCGTGTGCTCCAGGCTGTAGAGGAAGTCAATGAAAAGCAGAAAAGCATCTTGTTTGAAAAACTGCAACGCCACTTCAACGGCGATTTGCGCGATAAGACAATTGCCTTGTGGGGATTGGCTTTCAAGCCGGAAACAGACGACATGCGCGAGGCGCCTTCGCTGATTCTGATTGACAAGTTGCTGAATGCCGGTTGTAAAGTGCGTGTGTACGATCCGGCTGCCATGACGGAGTGCCGCCGCAGGATAGGCGACAGTGTCTGCTATGCCACCGATATGTACGATGCCGCACTCGATGCGGATGCCTTGATGCTGGTGACGGAATGGAAAGAATTCCGCCTGCCGTCATGGGCCGTTATCAAAAAAGCCATGAGAACCCCGGTGTTACTGGACGGTCGTAATATCTACGAAAAGAAAGAAATAGAAGAACTTGGATTTACCTACCACTGTATAGGTAAATAAAGGAAGGAGATAGACATGAAAAAACTCGTAATAGAGTTGTGCTGCGTCATAGCGTTGGCTGCATGCGGTAATGGTAAAGAGCAAAAAACAGTCGAAGAAGACGCTACGGCCAAGGCTCTGCTTCAGGGTGTCTGGATAAATGATGAAACCGAACTGCCCCTGATGCGTATAGAAGGAGATACCATATACTATGCCGATCCTCAGAATATCCCCGTATCATTCAAGATTATACGAGATACGATGTATGTGTACGGCAATCATACCGTGACTTACAAAATTGACCGACAGACAGAATACAGCTTCTGGTTTCATTCATTGGCAGATGAAATTATAAAACTGCATAAATCGGAAAACCCGGAGGATATACTCGCCTTTGAAAACAAGGAAGTGGAAGTCATACCCACCACGGAAGTGGTGAAAAAGGACAGCGTAGTGATGTACAAAGGCACACGCTACCGGGGATATGTGTACGTCAACCCTTCGACAATGAAAGTTATCCGCTCATCCTATTCAGAGGGTGGCATCAGCGTGGACAATGTCTATTATGACAATGTTATACATATCTGCGTGTATGAGGGCAGACGAATGTTGTATGGCAAAGACATTACCAAGAAGGCATTTGCCGGCATCTTTCCCGAAGATATTCTGAGCCAGATGATTCTTGCCGATATGAATTTTATGGGAGTTGATAATAAAGGCTACCAATATCAGGCAACCTTACGCGTGCCGGAAAGCTCCGTATATAGTCTGGCAGATATTACCATCGGATTCGATAATCGGATGGACATAAAAAAAGCGGAATAAATTCCGCTTTTTTTATTATTCCTGCTTCTTTGCCTGAGTGGGCTTTTTGCTGCCGTCCCTGCGTTTGTTATTATTTCTGTTGCCGCCTTTGCCGGTTCCGTTGTTCCGGCGTCCGCCGCCTTTAAAGCTGCTGCGTTTGCGTCCGTCATTGGAGCGCGGCTTGTATTCGGGAGCTTCACCCAACTCTTCCGGCACAGGTATCTTATAGATTTCTTTTTCCAGGAAATTCTCTATGCTCTTGAAATTCGTCTGTTCCTTTTCATTGACGAAAGTAAGGGCTACACCGTCATTATTGGCACGTGCCGTACGTCCGATGCGGTGCACGTAATCTTCACTGTCATGCGGCACATCATAATTGATAACCAGACGGATGTCATCTATATCAATACCGCGCGCCACAATATCGGTGGCAACCAGAATATTGATTCGTCCCGCCTTGAACTCGTACATTACTTCCTCACGCTGCGCCTGCTCAAGGTCGGAGTGCATTTCCCCAACATTCAGCTTCATTTGCTTCAGGGCTTTGGCCACCTCTTTCACTTTCAACTTGGAGGAAGCGAAGATAATGACACGTTCGGGTGTCTGCTCGGCGAAAAGACTGCGGATGATACCCAATTTCTGGTTCTCATAGCATATATAGGCAGCCTGTACGATTTTCTCGGCAGGTTTGGAAACGGCAAGTTTCACTTCTGCCGGATTATGCAGAATGTTTTGCGCCAACTGTTGTATCTTGGCAGGCATCGTAGCCGAAAACATAATGGTCTGACGCTCCTTAGGCAGGAATTTCACAATCTGCATAATGTCATCATAAAATCCCATATCGAGCATACGGTCTGCTTCATCCAAAATGAAATAGGAAACGCGTGAAAGGTCTACATATCCCAGACTGAGATGAGCTATCAGACGTCCCGGAGTAGCGATTACAACATCCGCTCCCAAAGTCAGTCCTCTTTTTTGCTGCTCGAAAAGCACTCCGTCATTACCGCCGTACACGGCCACGCTGCTCACCGGCATGAAATAGGAGAAACCTTCCATCTGCTGGTCTATCTGCTGAGCCAGTTCCCGTGTAGGGGCCATTACTATACAGTTGATGGAATCTTCGGGATGCCCGCCTTCCGAAAGCTTGTTCAATATAGGTAACAGATAGGCAGCTGTTTTTCCGGTCCCGGTTTGTGCAACAGCTATCAAATCCCGGCCTTCGAGTATAACAGGTATTGATTTTTCTTGTATCGGAGTGCACTCGTCAAAGCGCATTGCGTCCAGTGCTTCAAGCACATTGTCATTTAAATTTAGTTCAGAAAACTTCATGTATTTCTTTATATTTGCTGCAAAGATAATGCAAACCGGGGGCAGAACAAAATAAGCCCGCTTAAAAAACAGGCTCCTATGATAATTAATTATCGCAGGAGCCTGTGAATTTTATCGTACGGACTTATTTTACCGCGGAATATCTATATAGGAATCCTTGAATCCCAAGAAATAAAGCACTCCGTCCAAGCCGATGGTATTAATGGACTGCTTGGCATTTGCCACAACTTTAGGCTTGGCATGAAAAGCAATGCCCAATCCGGCTATCCCCAGCATCGGCAAGTCATTGGCTCCGTCACCTACTGCAATGGTCTGTGCTATATCCACTTTCTCAACCTGCGCTATCAGACGCAGCAGTTCCGCTTTGCGTTTGCCGTCCACTACATCGCCGAGATAACGTCCGGTCAGTTTGCCATTCTCTATTTCCAGTTCATTGGCATATACATAGTCAATGCCGTATTTCTGCTGGAGATAATGCCCGAAGTAAGTGAAACCACCTGAAAGAATAGCTATTTTATAACCATATTTCTTCAGAACATACATCAGTCGGTCAACCCCCTCCGTAATAGGCAGGTTCTCGGCAATCTCCTGCATGACAGACTCGTCCAATCCTTTCAATAATGCCACCCGCTCGCGGAAGCTCTCCGTAAAGTCTATTTCTCCCCGCATGGCACGTTCCGTGATAGCCTTTACCTGCTCGCCGACACCTGCACGAATGGCCAGTTCGTCGATAACTTCGGTCTCTATCAGTGTGGAGTCCATGTCAAAACAGATAAGGCGGCGCATACGGCGATACATATTATCCAGCTGGAAAGAGAAATCCATTTCCAGCTCACTGGCCAGCCGCATCAGTTCTTCTTGCATGCCGATACGGTCTTTAGGGGTGCCTCGTACGGAAAATTCAATGCAGGCACGCGTCTTTGTATCGCATTCGTCCAACGGAATACGCCCCGTAAGACGTTTGATGGCATCAATGTTCATTCCTTGCTCCGCCAGAATACGGGTCACCGCCGAAATCTGACGGGCAGACAACTTACGTCCGAGCAACGTGAGAATGTAACGGTTCTTGCCCTGCATGCTCACCCAGTCCTCATATTCTTTTGCTGTAATAGGGTAGAAACGGATGGTGACACCCAAGGACGATGCCTTGAAAAGCAGCTCTTTCATGATAAAGCCGGAATGTTGTTCTTCCGTCTTACATAAAATACCTAACGACAGAGTGTTATGGATGTCGGCTTGTCCGATGTCAAGGATAGTTGCATCGTACTTGGCAAGAATTTCTGTAACCGAAGCCGTCAGTCCCGGACGGTCTTCACCTGTTACGCGGATCAAGATAAGTTCTGTACTTAATGGTTTCATAAGTTGTCTATTAATAGGATAACAAGCCACAAAAGTAAGGAAAAATCCCGCCTTTTATGCTAAATAACATAAAAAATTGCACTAAAAAAGTGAGAAAATCGCTTGTTTATTTGGAAGTTTCTTTAAGAATTACTTACCTTTGCACCCGATTTCAGAATTAAAGGCTTTGAGTATCAATGAATTCCTCTCATTGCAAGGTCTGAGAAGATGACATTCCGGGAAGAAATCACTGCCAAAAAGGACAGTCCCGGATAGTATTAACCAAAATCGTGTTACATGAAATATGTAAAATGGATTTTTGTTGTATTACTAATTGGTTCCTTGACTTCTTTTGTAGAAAAAGACAAACCGACCGGCGGTTTGAATGTGGGTGACATAGCCCCGGACTTCAAAATCCAATCTATGTCTGCCGGGCAACCGTTAGCCGAACTTTCGGACATGAAAGGCAAATATGTGTTGCTTAGCTTTTGGGCAAGTTATGACGCGCACTCCCGGATGCAAAACGCGAGTTTGAGCAATGTGCTTCGTTCCGCTTCCCGCAATGAAAATGTAGAAATGGTTTCCGTCTCATTCGATGAGTATCAGTCTATCTTTAAGGAAACCGTTCGTAAGGACCAAATAGTTACGCCCACCTGTTTCGTGGAAACTAAAGGCGAGTCCTCCGGCTTATTCAAGAAATATCGCTTAGGTCGCGGATTTACTAACTATTTACTGGATGAAAATGGTGTGATTATTGCCAAAAACATCTCTGCTGCAGAGCTTTCGGCTTACTTGAATTAAGCGCTTCAATGCACAGCATGGCAATGAAGGGATTAAAGAACCTGTAAGAAGAAAGTGGGGATTCTTCCGACAAAGGCGGTCTGTCCGCCTGAAAAGAAAGAAGAACAAAACAAAAGAGGAAATGAATACAACAAAAAAGCCGTCCCGCACTTGTGGAAACACAAGAGCGGGACGGCTTCTTATTTTTTACACTATTCTGTGGTATGCTTTGACAGCAGCTTTCTACAGTTGCTTACTTCGGCGCTTTCTTATACAAATAGAATGCTATGAATGCATAAAGCAGGTTCGGTATCCATACCGCTATGACGGGCGGCACATTACCATTCACTGCAAATGTAGAGGCAATCGTCTGGAACAGGATATACGAGAAACTTAATCCCAAGCCTATGCCCAAGTGCAATCCCATGCCGCCTTTTGTCTTTTTCGAAGAAAGAGATACGCCAATCAGCGTCAGGATAAACGAGGCAAAAGACATGGCTATACGTTTATGATATTCTATCTCGAACTCCTTGATATTGGCAAAACCGCGTTGCCGTTGCCGGTCTATGTACTCGCTCAACTGAGGGCTGGTGAGCATTTCCTGCTGGTTTTTCATTATGAGGAAGTCGGCAGGTTCCATAAAGAGAATGGTATCCAGCCGCTCTCCTTTAACGATGCTTTCGCGCATACCGTCCATTTCACGGATCATGTAGTCCTTCACCTTCCATTTGTGGACGGCTGCCGTATCGTAAGTAATGCTGCGTGCGGTAAGATGGGACACTAACTGTTTGTCCTTGAACTTATCGAGCGAAAAGCGGTAACCCGTTTTGCTGTAATCCTCAAAGCGCTCTATATAGGCAATGACTCCCGAATCGACCTCCAACTGAATATTGCGGGCTGTGGTGGACTTGCGGGGCTTATAGTATTTGTCCTCAAAATTAAGTCGCGTAACACTGCCTTTAGGAATGACATACGAACCGAGACAGAACGTAGTGATTGCGATAATAGCCGCCGACACCATATAAGGACGCAGCATGCGCTTAAAACTCATTCCCGTAGAGAACATTGCGATAATCTCCGAGTTCTCCGCAAGTTTGGAAGTAAAGAAGATTACTGCGATGAAGACAAACAGCGGACTGAACAGATTGGCAAAGTAGGGGATGAAGTTCATGTAGTAATCGAAGATAATGGCTTGCCATGGCGCTTCATGAGACATGAAGCGGTCCATTTTTTCATTAAAGTCGAATACTACGGCGATAGAAATAATCAGGGCTATGGCAAACACGTATGTTCCCAGGAACTTCTTGATGATGTACCAGTCCAACCGCTTGAGGAACTTATTTTTCCCGACAGGCAGCTTGATGTCTTTCAGCATCTTCCAGTCAATCTTTCTCATAATCTTGTCGATACACGTTGTACCATCATCGGTTTCCATGTAGAGAAATCACCGGCAATAATATGCTTGCGGGCTTCACCGGCAAGCCAAAGGTAAAATGCCAGATTGTGAATGGAAGCAATCTGCATGGCCAGCAACTCCTGTGCATGGAAGAGGTGGCGCAGATAGGCCTTACTATATAATGTATCTACGTAAGATGCACCGTCTGCCTCAATAGGAGAGAAGTCGGTTTCCCATTTCTTGTTACGCATGTTGATGATACCGTCTTTTGTAAACAGCATACCGTTGCGTCCGTTACGTGTAGGCATTACACAGTCGAACATGTCAACTCCGCGTTCGATACCTTCCAGAATGTTCACAGGTGTACCTACACCCATCAGATAACGAGGCTTGTCCTTCGGCAGTATCTCATTCACCAGCTCTATCATTTCGTACATCTTCTCCGTAGGTTCGCCCACAGCCAAACCGCCGATGGCATTGCCCTCGGCTCCTTTGGAGGCTATGAACTCGGCCGAGCGCTTGCGAAGGTCGGGATAAACACACCCCTGCACGATAGGGAAAAGAGCCTGATGATAGCCGTATTTGGGTTCCGTTTCATTGAACCGCGTGATACAACGGTCCAGCCAACGATGCGTCATTTCCATGGACTTCTTGGCATAGGCATACTCTGCATCGCCCGGAGTACACTCGTCAAAAGCCATCATGATGTCTGCCCCGATGGTACGTTCAATGTCCATTACTCTTTCCGGAGTGAAAATGTGTTTGCTTCCGTCGATGTGCGAACGGAACTCAGCACCTTCTTCACGCAACTTGCGGATACCTGCCAAGGAAAAGACCTGAAAACCGCCGCTATCGGTCAGCATCGGACGGTCGAAGCCGTTGAACTTGTGCAATCCGCCGGCTTTTTCAATAACATCCAATCCGGGACGCAAATAAAGATGATAGGTATTACCTAATATTATCTGCGCCTTTATATCTTCTTTCAACTCTGTCAAATGCACGCCTTTTACGGTTCCCAACGTACCTACCGGCATAAAGATAGGCGTTTCAATCTGTCCGTGGTCGGTGGTAATCAAACCTGCACGGGCATTTGTCTTGCTGTCTGTATACTGTAACTCAAATGTCATTCTTCTTACTTTTCTATCTTTTCTTTTTTAACGGACAAGTCAATGGCATCAGCTACCTTTTCATCAGTTAGCGCAATGGCAAACACTTCTTTTACGTCTTTCACATAGTGGAAAGTCAGTCCTTTCAGATAAATTTCCTGTATCTCTTCAATGTTCTTACGATTCTCGTCGCTGAGGATAATCTCCTTGATACCGGCACGTTTGGCAGCCAGAATCTTTTCCTTGATACCACCTACGGGAAGAACTTTTCCGCGCAGCGTGATTTCGCCTGTCATGGCAAGATTGGCCTTTACTTTTCTCTGCGTAAGTGCAGATGCCAGCGAAGTAGCCATTGTTATACCTGCCGACGGGCCATCTTTGGGGATAGCTCCTTCGGGAACATGAACATGGATATTCCAATTGTCGAAAATCTCTTCATCAAGATTCAGCAGCGAAGCATGAGACTTGATATACTCCAATGCCAGCATAGCCGATTCTTTCATTACATCACCCAGGTTTCCGGTCAGTGTCAAGCGTCCGCCTTTACCGCGGCTGAGACTGGTTTCGACAAACAGAATCTCACCGCCGACAGCAGTCCATGCCAAGCCCGTAACTACACCGGCATATTCATTGCCTTGATATTTGTCGCGTGTATATTCGGGAGTACCCAGGAATTCGTACAAATCGCCCGGCTTGATTTCTGTTTTTGCGAAATAGCCGTCCGTGGCATATTGGCGAGCCGATTTGCGAAGAATTTTTCCAATCTTCTTTTCCAATTCACGTACACCGCTTTCACGGGTATAAGACTCGATGATTGCTTCCAACGTATTCTTTGGAATCTTGATATCGCTCTTCTTCATACCGTTTGCTTCCAGCTCTTTCGGAACCAAGTGGCGACGGGCAATTTCTATCTTTTCTTCGGTTATGTAGCCGCTTACTTCAATCAACTCCATACGGTCGAGCAACGGCCCCGGAATTGTGTTCAGATTATTGGCGGTAGCAATGAACATCACCTTCGACAAGTCATAATCCACATCCAGGAAGTTGTCGTGGAACGTAGTATTCTGTTCCGGATCGAGCACTTCGAGCAGAGCGGAAGAAGGGTCGCCCTGACGGTCGGCACTCACCTTGTCTATCTCGTCCAATATAAATACGGGATTGGAAGAACCGGCTTTAATCAGACTCTTGATAATACGTCCGGGCATTGCTCCGATATACGTCTTGCGATGTCCGCGTACTTCCGCTTCATCATGTACGCCACCCAAGGACATACGGATATACTTCCGCTTCAAAGCAGCCGCTATAGAGCGCCCCAAAGAGGTCTTACCCACACCCGGAGGACCATACAGACAGATGATAGGCGACTTCATATCTCCTTTCAGCTTCAATACGGCAAGGTGCTCCAATATACGCTCTTTTACCTTCTCCAAGCCGTAATGGTCTTTATTCAACGTCTTCTCTGCATTAGTCAGGTTCAGATTATCCGTTGTATAAACGCCCCACGGCAAACTCATCATAGTCTGCAAGTAGTTCAGTTGCACACTGTAATCGGGCGATTGCGGATGCATGCGCTCCAACTTATCCACTTCTTTCAGGAATGTACTTTTTACTTCTTCATTCCATTTTATGGTTTCAGCTTTTTTGCGCATTTCTTCCAGCTCCTGCTCCTGGCTGCCACCACCCAATTCATCCTGAATGGTTTTAATCTGCTGTTGCAGGAAATATTCGCGCTGTTGCTGGTCTATATCCTCGCGGGCGCGCATTTGGATAGACTCCTTAATCTCGGCAAGCTGCACTTCCCGATTCAAAATCTCAAGCAAACGATAAGTGCGGGCACGCAATGCGTCAATACGCAGCAACTCTATCTTTTCATCCTTCTTCAAGGGCAGATTGGTGCAGATAAAATCTACCAAAAACATCGGGTTATTAATGTTTTTGATGGCAAATGCAGAGTCTTGCGGAAACATTTCCGAGGATTTTATGTAACGCACGGTCAAATCCTTACATGCTTCTACCAATGCCTGAAATTCCTTGTCATCTTTAGCAGGTATCTCTTCATTGAGGGTAGTTACACGCCCTTTCAAATAAGGAGCCACTTCCATTATTTCTTTCAACTCAATGCGTTTGGAACCTTGCAGAATAACAGTCGTTGTCTGATCCGGCATTTCCAATACACGGACAATCTTGGCAACCGTACCGATTGTATGCAAGTCCTCAAGTACAGGCTCCTCCGTATCAGCAGCTTTCTGACACACTACAGCTATATATGAACTTTTCTTTTCTGCCTCACGCACCAATTTTAAGGAAGACTTTCTTCCAACGGATACCGGCATAAACACACCCGGAAACAAAACCATGTTCCGAAGAGGCAATACCGGAAGGATTTCATCAACCTCAATATCCATCAATTGTTCTTCATTCCCCTCAAAATCAGCAATTACAGAAAATGCATTTTCATTCCTATCTTCGATATCACTAAAGTAATTTCTTTTCTTCATTTCATTCTTTTTAGTTTATGTCATATTGGCAGGCCAATAAGGCGCTTGCAAAGTTAGCTATTTCTTCTGTATAAACGGGTGTCCTTTCTTTAAAAAGACAAAAACGATGCCAAAATTGCCGTTATTTTGTCGGCTTTGATTATTTTTGAGTCCGATTAACAAAGACAAATATGCCGAATCCTTATTTTCAGTTCAAACAATTTACCGTCCGACACGACAAATGCGCCATGAAGGTAGGTACAGACGGGGTGTTATTAGGAGCGTGGGCTCCGGTTCAAGATGTTAAACGGATTCTTGATGTAGGAGCGGGTAGTGGCTTAATATCCTTACAATTAGCACAGCGTAATCCGGAAGCAGTAATTACCTCTGTCGAGATAGATCCGGCAGCGGCGGCACAAGCCCAAGAGAATATTCAATCGTCCCCCTGGAGCAATCGGATGGAAGTTGTATGCTGCGACTTCCGCAAGTATCACCCGGAAGATAAATTCGACCTGATCGTTTCCAACCCGCCTTATTTTGTTGACGCCCTGAGATGCCCTGACAATCAGCGCTGCATGGCACGGCACACGAGTGAGCTGAACTATGAACTTCTTTTTGGGCATTCGGCGCACTTATTATCGGAACAGGGAGTTATAAGCATTATCATTCCGGCCGAAGTTGAAAGAACAGTGATTGATACGGCCTGGAAATATAATTTTCATCCACATCGCCGTTTGCATGTTTTTACCAAACCCGGAAAACCTTGCCGGCGCGTGTTGCTGACTTTCGGCCGGCAAAGCATATCATGTATTGAGGACAGTCTTTACATAGAAGGAGAGAAACACGAACAATTTACCCCGGAGTACATTGCGCTGACCAAAGACTTTTATTTAAAGATGTAATGTTCTTGATAACTCATAAAGAATAAGGAAAGTCTCTATGGATAGTAAGAAAATGTATTGCCAACAAATAGTCCGGCTACTATTCTTAATTCGTTAAACAGTTATTGCCCTTGCGTCAGACATCTGTTACTCTTGCGTTAGACGGTTGTTTAACGAAAGGGCAACAGATGTCTGACGAATTATTATTTGCAGTCAAGGGCAGTAATAAATGCGAAATAAGGTCTAATGGATTATTGTAACCCGCCATAATTTATACATAGCAACAAGAACCCCTTAGGGTAAAACATCCCCTGAACCACGAAAATTATAGTCGAATCGGATTTCTACGTTAAGCCGTCAATTCAACCGCCCCCAATCGAGCAACAAAAAACATCTGTAGGGGTAGCGGGAATACTTAAATAAAAATCCATAAAATACAATACAATATAAATCTATTGTATATCAGCGATTTAATAAAATAAATATTTGCATTATATTTCATAATGTTGTGCAATATTTCGTTTATGTTGTGCAAGTTTGCTATATTTGCACAACCGATAATAACTAAAACAATAATAATATGGCAACCGTTAAAGCATTAATCAGAACTACTAAAAAGGAAGGTACGGTTAATATCCGCTTCCGTCTTTCTGATGGGAGAAATATTCAGTTATTCCATGCAAGCGAAATTCAAGTAGATATTGCTTTATGGGATGCAAAGAAAGAATGTATTAAAGCAAGGGCTGTGTGTAAGACAGAGTACCGCCTTAGGATAAATAAAGCAGTAGATGATAGGAAATCGTTGCTAATGTCAATATACGAAGAGTATAAAGATAAGATAACTGATAGTTCTTTCTTTGAAAAGGTAATTGATGAAACATTGCATCCGAAAGCAGAAGAAAAGATTAACCTATTTTCAGTCTTTGAGGTTTACATACAGAAATACGAAAACAGTAAAACAGAATGGAAAAATCATAAAAGCCTTGAAAGAATACTATCCCGATATAATGGATATATCCAGTTAACAGAAAATCCGAAATTTGAATTAACGTTAGATATGGATAAGGAAAGACTGGAGGATTTATTCGACTACATGAAAAATGAGTATGTTCTCATCAAAGAAAATCCTAAAGTCTTTGATTCCCTATTGACTCAATATCCAGTACCTGCTCACATTAAACGTAAAATGGCTCAAGTAGAAGCACTCGGAGAAACTACGCCTATGAAAATAAAGCAGAGGTTGAAAGCTTTCTTTAACTGGTGTGTGTCTGAAGGATATTTGATAGCAAACCCATTCGGAAATATAAAAATAGGTTGTCCAGTAAATGGTACACCTTATTATATTACAATTGGGGAGCGCAATAAAATAGCTGATTTTGATTTGTCGGCTCACCCTGCACTTGAAGCCCAAAGAGACATTTTCGTTTTCCAGTGCTTAATAGGTTGTCGTGTTGGTGACTTGCTAAAATTCACCAATGCCAATATCGTAGGGAGTGTATTGGCTTACATGCCACATAAGACTTTAGCAAAAAACGGTGCGGTTCTGAAAGTTCCCCTACATGAAAAAGCAGTGGAAATATTAAAGAAATATTATAAGGAGGGCGATAATGCGCCTATATTACCATTTATATCCGCGCAAAAGTACAATAATGCTATCAAAGAGATATTTACAATAGTAGCGAGCAGCCATCTTGCGAGACGGACGTTTGTAGGTAATTTGTACAAACAGGTAAAAGACCCTAATCTAATAGGGAAACTGTCAGGACATTCAGAAGGTAGCCGGGCTTTTTCTCGTTACCGTGATATAGACGAGGAAATGAAACAAGAGCTTATTAATTTGTTGTAAAAATCAAAGTGAAATAATGCGTATTAAGATATGGATAGAACAATAGAAAGTGCTTTTTTTGATATTTTCAAGCAGGGCGGCATAGCCTCTATGTGTGTAGAAATATTAGAGGTGAAATATAAATTAAACAAATCCTTATTGAATCAAATTGCAGGAAATTCTGATTGGGAGGAATTTTATACAAAGACATTGCCGAACCAAATAAAGCAGAGAGCATGTGATTTGAACGTTGATTTTGATAGCTTATTCACAGAAGTTGGGAAGAATCTATCGGAGTGCAAAACTAACCCGACAGAGTTTTCCAACTATTGCCTAAGCCTATTGTCTCCCTTTGTAGATTTTTTGCGAAAGGTAAAACCAAGCAAGCACAGAGAAAGGGAGCGACAAATGAAAATGGATAATGTGAGATTGTTGTTAGACAGTGGTATTGATGAAGACCGGGAATTAGCAAATGATATACAATCTCGTGTAGAGGTGATGATTGCTGATTGGGAAAATATAGAAAAAGAATTTCGGACAATTTCAAAAAAGCATACAGAAATACCAACCGAAGAATTGGGAAAGTATTTTGAGGGAAATTACACAGAAACCATTTTTGCAGAACTTATGCGAATGTTGAAAGATTATGCTATAGGGATTGACTGGATATTGGCGCAAATTGGGGTAGATTTGCTGAATCTACAAAATGATGGTGGTATTTATTTAATAGAGAGCAGGAACATCTACAATTACATTCAGTTTGCAGGAACAACGAAAATAGCGCAAAGAGTTTTTGATGCTTTATCTCAAAACGGTACACAGCAACAGCCCGATAACGAAACGCCGCAGCGCAACAAGAAACAACCTAGCTTCCGAAGTATAATTCAATATGAGGACAAAGAAAGACTGTTAGGTAGACTTCATAAGCTGATAGACGGCAAACAAGGTGCAGATGTCGGAGCGGTACTGCTAAAGGCGAAAAAAGAAAAGTATCTGACGAAATGCCCAAATGAAAAGGAGTATGTCAGCGAATTTACCCTTGTTGGCTCATGGGCTGCAATTAAAAAGTATCTAAACACCAACACTCCAACAGCGGAAGGCAATGCCGATAATATTGTAATTTTCTGATTTTTCTTTCAAATAAAGTATCAAAAAGTAGCCATTGGCAGCCTGTTACCTTTGGCTACTTTCATTTTTATGCAAACTCTTTCATCTACTCTACTTTTGCGTCAAACAACGAAAGTTTGAGTGCGCACAAAGACTTTCCCTAAAAAGAAAGTAAAATGAATATTAGAGAAATTTTAAGTTCGGGTACAACAACCCTATTGGTGGTAAGCCCCACCGATTTGAAAGAATTTGCCTTATCGCTTATTAGCGAGCGTGAAGAAGAAAAGAAAAGCAATATTCCAGCCCACGAAACCTATCTCACACAAGACGAGGTATCGGCAAAATTGCAGGTTGATAAATCTACACTTTGGCGGTGGGACAAATCCGGGTATCTGACTAAGGTACGTGTTGGCGGCAAAGTTCGTTATCGCTTATCCGATGTAACTAAACTTATGGAGGGCTAAACTATGGCAGATAAAACAAAAGCTGCCATTACAGCAGCCCAACCAGAACATGATAAAGGTAAGGAGAAAATAACCCAATTCCAAATTATTTATGACTGTTTTTCTACCGGGTGTAAGACAAAACGTCAAGTAGAAGCGGAAACCGGTGTACGAGCGCCTAACATTTGTTGGGCTGTATATAAGATGATAAGGAGCGGAACAATACAGAAAACATCAGTAGGCAGGTGCCCTATATCTCATAGAAAGGCAGCGTTCTACACGACTAATAAGGATTTAATGAGAGAAAAGCAGTTATCATTTTTTGATTATTTGTGGAAAGGAAAGAGATTATGAATATAGAAATAAATAATAGTGGGATAAACGATAATTTTTCTTTGCCTATTGACGGGCTATCTCCGTGCATACAAGAGATAATACAAGCGTATGCGGATGGGTACCAGTGCGAAAGTGATTTTGTTGTAGCTTCCGTATTTGCCGCCGTATCTACAGCAATAAGGAAAAAAGTACATACAGATGATGGACGGTACAAAAACTATATGCCTTTCTACATTTGTCTTGTTGCCGACAGCGGAGTAGGTAAAACAACTCCAATGCGTGAGATATTAAAGCCAATAATAGAGCGTGATGTATCCTACCGTAAGGCATCTAAAGAAGCTATGGAAAAGTATAAAGCAGAAATTGATGCAGGGAATAAAAACGCAGAAAGCCCCATTCTTCAAGCACTGGTAATTGATGATACAACGGAAGAAGTTAGAATGAAAATATTATCGGAAAATCCCGGAGTGTTGCTATATTCTGACGAGT
>ENA-UERM01000891-UERM01000891.1-human-gut-metagenome-genome-assembly--contig:-NODE-891-length-20030-cov-4.259861_pt1 | contig 20030 bp, 14 predicted proteins | sample MGYA00242983_ERZ507983 | MGnify/ENA primary metagenome ERZ507983 (study PRJEB26167, sample SAMN06115432) | human gut metagenome | host: Homo sapiens | place: China:Shanxi | collected 2015-04-29...
GATCTGTTAGTTTTGCGCCGTTCCAAAAAGTATGTGTATACTGCGTCGATATGTTCCAAGCATGATTCTTCATAAAGTCGGACTCGTTATTGTAACGAGCCTCACGGTCAAGTCCCGGTAGCATATCATTTTTATGGAGATATAACTGTCCTGTTTGCACATTATATACATCATTTGCCATTAAATCGGGAAGACCGATCTCCGTCCCATAGAAGTCGCGGTTAAAACCTCCACGAACATCTAATATGTCACGTTCCGTCATTTTAGCTTGCAATGCCAGATAACCGGAAAAGCGACGGTTGCCATTATCACGCCAGCCCTCTTGATCGGAAAAGTTGACATTGGCGTAATAATTGACCGGACCGACCAATTTACCGCCCATGCCAAGTGTCGCCTCTTTATTCTCGTAACTACCGTAGGCCAATCGGGCATTAACGCTCTGTTTCTCTGACGGGGATTTACGAACGATATTCAAGGTTCCACCTACGGCTGAATGTCCGTAAAGTACAGAAGCCGGTCCCTTTAATAATTCAATAGACTCGATACAGGATAGATCGGGTACGGGATAAGAGTTGTTTATTGCCGAACGTTCATCGCGGATACCGTCTATCATCATGATAGAATGATCGAAACCACGGATCGACAATTGTTGAAATGCGCCATAAGATGTCTGGAATCGTACGCCCGGCATAAAGCGTACCGCATCTTGGATATTACGGATACCTCGCAACTCCAAACTACTCGCCGTAATGCTATTAATTGAAATAGGAAGATATTTCATAGGTACGTCCAACTTCGTGATTTGTGGACGTGGCTTGCGTGCGGCGGTCGCTACAACTTCTTGAATATTGAATGTCGTATCGGCGAAATTCGTGTACTCATTCTTGTGTTGTGCCTGCATCGTACTGATACATAAGGCTGTCAACGGTAAGATTGTCAAAACTCTTTTCATATATTTAGCATTATAACTGTTTATTGTATGCATGTGAAATCCCTTTCGAAAGAAATTCCATTTTCCTTCGAATGAAAATTTAGTTTCTTTCGGAAGGAATTACTTTTTCTTCCGAAAGGAATAAAAAACATTGTGTAGTGAACTTTTTTAGTCCTTCTCTACCGCATAAGCTTTCTTCTTATCAACGATATCGATCATCTTATGTTTAGCCATGAAACGGGCATGTTCGATGAAGATCTTCTGGATATCCGGATTCTGTCCCAGACCTTCCATAAATACGCTTACCTCGTAGCCTTTCTTTTCCAATTCCTCTTTCCAATCACCGGCGATATCGTTTTTCGCATGGTCTCCGGCAACAAACATAAATGGCATCAACAAGACTTTCTTCGTTCCATTGGCCTTTACTTGGGCTACCATCGTATCAAAAGTAGGATAGCCCTCGATGGTTCCTACGGAATAATCCTTGAATCCCTTCTCCTTCAACATATAATCCAACATAGCATATTGGGCCGTCGCCGGTGTATAAGTGCCATGGCCTACCAATAAAGTAGCGCCTTCTTTCGCCCCATTTTTTATGATAGCGGCGATTACCGCCTCATAATCCTCCGGTGTATACAATAAAGGATTACCGATACGAATCTCCTTGAAAGAAGATTTCATGGTGGCAACATCCTTACGTAAGGATTCCATCTCGATACCTTCGATTATATTCGTGGATTGGATCAAGACATGTGTATAACCATCAGTCTTTAATTTTTCCAAGGCCTCGATCGGGTTCAGTTTCTCTACGCCACGAGCTTTTAAGCGGCGCATTACAATGCGAGAAGTCCATGCCTCACGCAACTCAACATCTTTGAAAGCTTCTTTCGCTTTTTGATTGATCGCGTCGATTGTCAAGGCACGGGTATCATCATGGGTTGTTCCAAAATGTACCATCAATAAAGCGGCCTTATCGCCCGGTTGTAAAGAGGCGAATAAATCGGATGCTACAAAATTCTCGCCATCGTGCGCACGACAAACTAGGCTGATGACCAGCAGGAAGAAAGATAGTAAGTGTTTCCTCATCATATGAATATATTAATAATTAGATTACATATCAATCCCACGGAGACAACGTATTATTCCGTCTCCAACATCTTTTAGATATAGGTGATATTTCTATCCTCTTAATTACTCCTAACCCCGGGAGGAATTAATCATTACTTCGCTTGGCAGGTTTCCTGACTGGCTCGGAAAGCAACCTTCCCATCTTTCTTAAGACAGTGGCATAGCAGAACGCTTTCCTTTTCAAGAGCTTCACAGTAGCGGGCACTGTTCCGGATTCTAACCGGATTCCCTTTTATAGAATTGTCGGTAGACAAACTCTATCACCTAAGCGGTCGCAAATTTATATAAATAATCCCGAAAAGTAACAACATCTTTCAAAGAATCCCTGTTTCAATAGCATCTTTTTTGTTTAACATCAAATAAATAGATATGGAATGGATAACTAATTTACTTCAACATTATCCGGAGCTAGCTATTTTCATAACCTTAGCTCTCGGTTTCTGGATTGGCAAGTTTAAGATAAAGAAGTTCACGCTGGGAACGGTTACCAGCGTATTATTGGTCGGTGTATTGATCGGGCAATTAAAAATCGATATAAGCGGACCGTTAAAGTCCGTCTTTTTCTTGATGTTCCTCTTCGCTGTAGGATATAGTGTTGGGCCACAGTTCTTCCGGGGATTGAAAAAGGAAGGTCTTCCTCAAATGCTTTTCGCCGCCGTCATGTGTGTGTTTTGCTTGATCGCTCCTTTTTTACTGGCGAAACTTATGGGATATAACGCAGGCGAGGCCGCAGGATTATTGGCGGGCTCCCAGACGATGTCGGCAGTATTAGGAGTTGCCGAAGATACGATCGGACAGATGAATATTAGCGATACGGATAAAAGCGCTATGGTCAACGTGATGCCCGTGGCCTATGCGGTAACTTATATTTTTGGTACGGCAGGATCCGCATGGTTGGTGAGTGATATCGGGCCACGTCTTTTAGGAGGACTCGACTACGTGAAAAAAGCCTGTAAAGAGCTAGAGGCTAAAATGGGAAATAACGACGAGAGCGAGCAACCGGGCTTTATGCCTGCCGCCCGTCCGGTAACTTTCCGGGCCTATAAGATTAGTAATGAATGGTTCAAGGATGGCAAAAGCGTAAAGCAGTTGGAGGTATATTTAGACCAATTGGGACGGCATTTGTTCGTGGAGCGTGTCCGTATTAATAATGTAGTAACCGATGTTAAACCGGATTTGGTTTTACATACCGGAAATGAGGTTGTCCTAAGCGGTCGCCGGGAATTCGTGATCGGAGAGGAGAACTGGATTGGCGACGAGGTCAATGACATTGAATTGCTCGATTTTCCGGCAGAGACGTTACCCGTACTAGTGATCCATAAGGAATACGTGGGGAAAAAGATCTGCTATTTACGCAATCAATCGTTCATGCACGGTGTTAGCGTCAAGTCCATAAGGCGTGCGGGTATCAATATCCCGGTCTTGGCCGCTACGGTGATAGATTCCGGTGATATGTTGGAATTGGTGGGTATGAAATCAGAGGTAAATAAAGCGGCTACGACTTTAGGATATCCCGATCGCCCAACCAATCAGACCGATTTGATTTTCGTGGGTATCGGTATTTTCTTAGGGGGAATTTTAGGTTCGCTCGCGATTCATTTCGGAGGTGTCCCGATCAGCCTGAGTACGAGTGGCGGCGCTTTGATAGCCGGACTCGTCTTTGGATGGCTTCGTTCCAAGCATCCGACCTTCGGGCGTATTCCGGAGCCTTCCGTCTGGATATTAAATAATTTGGGACTGAATATGTTTATCGCCGTAGTCGGTATCACGGCGGGTCCCAGTTTCGTGACCGGATTGAAGGAAGTCGGTATAAGTTTATTTATTATCGGTGCTTTAGCGACATCTATCCCGCTTATCATCGGTATTCTGATGGGACGTTACGTTTTTAAGTTCCACCCGGCTATTACTTTAGGTTGTACGGCGGGTTCACGTACGACAACCGCCGCGTTAGGAGCGGTGGAAGATGCCGTAGGAAGTGAGACTCCAGCCTTAGGCTATACCGTTACCTATGCGGTGGGTAATACTTTATTAATCATCTGGGGTGTCGTTATTGTGCTAATCATGTAATATATATAATGTATGGACAAGAAGAAAATACATGTCACGAGAGAATATGAGAAAAAGATGTCGGAGATTAGCCCTTTCGAGCTAAAGAACATCTTGATAGAGTTAGCGGATGAGAGCGCTCGTAAAAGGACGCACATCATGCTGAACGCAGGAAGGGGAAATCCAAACTGGATCAGTACGGTTCCACGGGAGGCATTCTTCCTATTAGGGCAGTTCGCCTTGGAGGAATGCCAGCGGGAAACCGAATTGGCAGATGAGATGGCCGGAGCCGCAGGGGTTCCCAACCGCAAAAGGATCGCGTCTCGCTTCGTACAGTTTCTAAAGAAACATGCGCAATCTCCCGGCGCTACTTTATTGAAGGGTACCTATGAATATCTGGTCACGGAAAAAGGTGTAGATGAGAATGAGCTTGTATACGAATGGGCGGAAGGTGTCATTGGTGATCAATATCCGGTTCCCGATCGTATCTTGAAATATACGGAAATGCTCGTGCGGGATTATTTAGACCAAGAATTATGTGATAACCAGCCCCCTGAGGGAATATTCGACCTTTTCGCTACCGAGGGCGGAACTGCCGCCATGTGTTATATCTTCGATTCCTTGCAGCAGAATTTCTTGTTGAATAAGGGAGACAAGATCATTCTCTTCGCTCCGGTATTCACTCCTTATATAGAGATTCCGGAACAGGCTCGTTATCTTTTTAATGTCATAGAGATAAAAGCCTTGAAGATGACAAAAGACGGCTATCACACGTGGCAATATCAAGAAAAGGATTTAGATGTCCTGAAAGATCCTAGCGTGAAAGCCGCTTTTATAACAAACCCGAGCAACCCGCCTTCATACGGATTGACAAAAGCATTGATGAATAGGATCGTTGAGATCGTACGGAACGACAATCCCAACCTTATGATTATTACGGATGATGTGTATGCGACATTTATTCCGCATTTTCGCTCGATGATGGCCGAATTACCAAAGAATACGTTATGTGTCTATTCTTTCTCCAAATATTTCGGGGCAACCGGATGGAGATTGGCGGTAATCGCTTTACATCAAGATAATATTTACGACCGGATGATCCGTGAATTGCCAAGAGATAAACAGGAGCTTCTAAAAAAACGATATAGCAGTCTATCCTTACATCCCGAGGATATCCGCTTTATTGATCGTATGGTAGCCGATAGCCGTCAAGTAGCCTTGAATCATACGGCCGGTCTTTCCTTGCCACAACAAACACAAATGTCTCTGTTTGCGTCTTTCGCTCTATTAGATGCGGAAAATACCTATAAGAAAAGGATGCAGGATATGATCCACGAGCGTTTACACACATTGTGGGAAAGCACCGGATTCACCTTATTAGACGACCCTTTGCGTGCGGGATATTATAGTGAGATCGATATGCTTGTCTGGGCTAAGAAATTCTATGGGGATGATTTCGTGGAATATCTAAAAAAGAATTACGAACCTCTGGATGTCGTTTTCCGTCTGGCACAGGAAACTTCCTTGGTTTTACTGAACGGAGGAGGTTTTGATGCTCCCGAGTGGTCTATCCGCGCATCTTTAGCCAACCTTAAACGGGAAGATTATGTCCGGATCGGAAAGGGTATCGCATCTATTTTGCATAGTTATGCCCAAAGATGGAAAGAAAGTCTCGATAAGTAGAAAAAACAGCTCCAAGGCTTGAACAAAACGGGCTAATGGTACGTTTTATTAATAAACGTGCGATTAGCCCGTTTTTCTAAGTTATCCGGGAGATTATAAATAACCTCTATAACCTCATAGAAATTATCGAACAAATTGTATTTCATTATATTATATATTTGTTGATAATAAAAACAAAGACTCATTGGCAGATGTCTTATTTATTACATTTTAGCTGGTTATAGATAAATATATTTGCGAAAAGGCTTACAATAAAAAACGAATATGAATATGGTGTACGACATTGACATGCTTAGAAATTTCTATGCGAATTTCCCCAGAAGAGTGGACACAGCCCGCGAACGTATCGGTGGTCGCCCGATGACCTTGGCCGAGAAAATCTTATATGCGCATCTATACGATGAAAGCTCGACTCGCCTTTTCAAAAGAGGTGAGGATTATGTGAATTTCCGTCCCGACCGTGTGGCTATGCAAGATGCCACCGCTCAGATGGCGCTTTTACAATTCATGAACGCCGGAAAAGAAAAATCCGCAGTACCGGCTACCGTGCATTGCGACCATTTGATCCAAGCGAATATGGGAGCCAAAACGGATATCGATACGGCTACCAAGAGCAATAGCGAGGTCTATGATTTCTTGAAATCGGTCTCCGATAAATATGGAATCGGTTTTTGGAAACCCGGAGCAGGCATTATCCATCAAGTGGTATTGGAAAATTATGCGTTTCCCGGCGGTATGATGGTAGGAACTGATTCACATACCCCGAATGCCGGAGGACTTGGAATGGTCGCTATCGGAGTAGGAGGAGCCGATGCCGTGGATGTCATGACCGGAATGGAATGGGAACTGAAGATGCCGAAACTAATTGGTGTTAAGTTAACTGGTAGTTTGAATGGTTGGGCCTCGCCGAAGGACGTGATTCTTAAGCTAGCGGGCATCTTAACCGTAAAAGGTGGAACGAACGCTATCATCGAATATTTCGGTCCGGGCACCGCCTCAATCTCAGCGACCGGAAAAGCTACGATCTGTAATATGGGTGCCGAGGTAGGAGCGACTACTTCCTTATTCCCATTCGATAATACAATGGCTCAATATCTTCGTGCCACGGGACGTGACGAGGTAGCGAGCTGGGCCGAAGCTATCGGTGAATATCTGGAAGCGGATATGGACGTTCGTGCCGAGCCAGATAAGTTTTACGATCGTGTAATCGTTATTAACCTTTCCGAATTGGAGCCGCATATCAACGGTCCGTTCACGCCGGATGCAGCTACGCCTATCTCGGAGTTTGCCGCAAAAGTAAAAGCGAATGGCTATCCCCGAAAGATGGAGGTCGGATTAATCGGTTCCTGTACCAACTCTTCTTATCAAGATCTAAGCCGTGCGGCATCTATTGCTCGCCAAGCTTATGAGGATAAAATACCGGTAGCGGCACCCTTGATCATCAACCCGGGTTCCGAGCAAATCCGTTATACGGCAGAAAGAGATGGTATTATCGGTGATTTTGAACGGATTGGCGCAACCATTATGGCGAATGCCTGTGGTCCTTGTATCGGACAATGGAAACGTCATACGGATGATAATACCCGTAAGAATTCGATCGTTACTTCATTCAATCGTAACTTCGCTAAACGTGCGGACGGTAATCCGAATACACATGCTTTTGTCGCTTCTCCGGAACTGACACTGGCCTTGACCATCGCAGGTGATCTATGTTTCAATCCTTTGACCGATACCTTGAAGACAGAGGATGGTAAGGTTGTGAAACTGAAAGAACCGAAAGGCTCGGATTTTCCGCCGAAAGGTTTCGAGGTAAAGGATAACGGCTATCTGGCACCTACGGGTAAGAACGTAGTGGTGAACATCGATCCGGAATCCAACCGCCTACAAGCATTAAAGCCTTTCGCTCCTTGGAATGGAGAGGATTTCACGGATATGCCCCTTCTTATCAAGGCTGAAGGTAAATGTACGACGGATCATATCTCGATGGCCGGTCCATGGTTACGTTTCCGTGGGCATTTGGAAAATATATCGGATAATATGTTGATGGGAGCCGTAAACGCTTTCAACGGGAAGACAAACTCTGTATTGAATCAACTGAACAATGAATATGAAGCAGTTTCTGCCGTAGCGAAACAATACAAGGCAAATAGTATTTCCTCGATCGTCGTAGCGGAAGAAAACTACGGTGAAGGCTCTTCCCGGGAACATGCAGCCATGGAGCCCCGCTTCCTAAATGTAAAAGTGATCCTAGCCAAGAGTTTCGCCCGTATCCACGAGACAAACTTGAAGAAACAAGGAATGTTAGCACTGACTTTTGCCAATAAGGAGGATTACAGCAAGATCCGCGAGAATGACCATATCTCGATCATCGGATTGAAAGATTTTCAGCCGGGCAAACCGTTGACGGCCGTTCTTCTTCATGCGGATGGTACGCAAGAATCATTCCCGGTTAACCATACGTATAATGATTTACAAATTAAATGGTTCAAGGCGGGTTCCGCTTTAAATACAGCTCACTAAGACAAACAAAAAAATCTTGATATCATGAGTAAGATAACAAAGAAAGGTAATCATATTTTCGTTCCGGATCACGTGACGATCCCTTATATTGAAGGAGATGGCGTGGGGCATGAGATCACTCCCGTTAGCCAAAAGATAGTAAACGCTGCCATCAAGCAAGCTTACAACGGAACCCGTTCCATTGAATGGAAAGAGGTCTTAGCCGGTGAAAAGGCGTTTAAGCAAACCGGAAGTTGGCTTCCCGATGAGACTATGGAAGCATTCCGTGAATACATCGTCGGTATTAAGGGACCGTTGACAACTCCGATTGGTGGAGGTATCCGTTCATTAAATGTGGCCCTCCGTCAGACGTTGGATTTATATGTTTGTCTCCGTCCGGTACGTTGGTTTAAAGGAGTCGTATCTCCGGTAAAGGAGCCGCAAAAAGTGAATATGTATATCTTCCGTGAGAATACGGAAGATATCTATGCCGGAATCGAATGGCAACAAGGGACTCCGGAGGCACAAAAGTTATTGAAGTTCCTCACCGAGGAAATGGGAGTGAAGAAAATACGTTTCCCGGAAACTTCCTCTTTCGGCATCAAGCCGGTTTCTGTGGAAGGTACGGAGCGTCTGGTGCGTGCCGCTATCGAATACGCGATATTGCATCAGTTACCGAGCGTGACTTTGGTACACAAAGGTAACATCATGAAATTCACGGAAGGTGGTTTCAAACTATGGGGATACGCTTTAGCGGAACGGGAGTTTGCGGATTTCACTTTCACATGGCCTCAATATGAGAAGATCAAGAAAGAGCAAGGCGAGGAAGCGGCCAATACCGCCTTAGTGGAAGCTTCAAAGGCCGGTAAAATCATTATCAAGGATGTCATAGCCGATGCTTTCTTGCAAAACACTCTATTAATTCCGGAAGAATATTCCGTGATCGCTACCTTGAACCTGAACGGCGATTATATCTCCGATCAATTAGCGGCGATGGTAGGTGGCATTGGCATTGCTCCCGGCGCTAATATCAACTATAACAGTGGTCATGCGATCTTCGAGGCAACACATGGAACCGCTCCGAATATCGCGGGAAAGAATCTCGTAAACCCCTCTTCCTTATTATTATCATCCGTGATGATGCTGGAATATATGGGATGGAGTGATGCGGCTAACCTGATTACATCTGCTATGGAGCAAGCTTTCTCCGCTGGAGAGGCCACTCATGACTTGGCTCGTTTTATGCCGAACGGCAAATCTCTCGGCACCAAAGAATTTGGTGATCGTATCATCTCTATTATCGAAACAATTAAATTAGTATAGTCATGTTGAAGAAAGAATATTTAATTTACAAATTGTCCGAGGCTGCCAGAGAGGCTTGCAAGATTGACAACGAACTTTTCCCGATGTATAATGTGAAACGTGGCCTTCGTAACGAGGATGGTAGCGGCGTGTTAGTAGGATTGACCCAAGTCGGTAATGTAGTAGGATACGAACGCTTGCCAGAGGGCGGTCTTAAAGCGATCCCCGGTAAGTTATTCTATAGAGGTTACGACGTAGAGGATTTAGCGCATGATTTCATCAAGGAAAAACGGTTCGGTTTTGAGGAAGTGGCTTATTTATTACTTTCTGGTAAACTCCCCGATAAAGAGGAATTATCAGCCTTTAAAGAACTGTTGAACGATAATATGCCCTTGGAGCAAAAGACCAAGATGAATATTCTGGATCTGGAAGGACAGAACATCATGAATATATTGGCTCGTAGCGTATTGGAGATGTATACCTTCGACGCAAACCCGGACGACACCTCCCGAGATAACTTAATGCGCCAATCTATTGAATTGATCTCTAAGTTCCCGACGATTATCGCTTATGCCTACAATATTTATCGTCATAGCACACAGGGGCGTTCTTTACACATCCGTCATCCGCACGAGAACTTATCGATCGCAGAAAATTTCCTTCACATGCTGAAACGTGATTTCACGGATCTGGACGCACGTACGTTGGATTTGCTCTTGGTATTGCAAGCAGAACATGGTGGTGGTAATAACTCTACGTTCACGGTACGCGTCACTAGTTCTACGGGAACGGATACGTACTCATCTATCGCAGCTGGTATCGGCTCATTGAAAGGCCCGTTGCACGGAGGTGCCAATATTCAGGTAGTAGATATGTTCCATCATTTGAAAGAGAATATCGCGGATTGGAAGAACGTGGACGAGATCGATACTTATTTCATGCGGATGCTTAACAAAGAGGCTTATAACAAGACAGGCTTGATTTATGGTATCGGCCATGCGGTCTATACGATTTCCGATCCCCGTGCGGTTGTATTAAAGGAACTAGCTCGTGATCTGGCAAAAGAGAAAGGTCGCTCTGAGGAATTCGCCTTCCTTGAGTTATTAGAGGAAAGAGCGATCGAATGTTTCGCCAAGCATAAAGGAACTAAGAAAAGGGTTTCCTCGAACGTGGACTTCTATTCCGGATTCGTTTATGAGATGATCGGTTTGCCACAGGAAATCTATACGCCTTTATTCGCCATGGCCCGAATCGTGGGTTGGACCGCTCACCGTATCGAGGAGTTGAACTTTGACGGAAAACGCATCATCCGTCCGGCTTACAAGAACGTTTTGGACGATAGGGAATATATCTCAATCAACGAGCGATAACACTAAAAAAATCATAGTTATGTTTTCTTTCATTCATAGTTATAAGTTGAAGGATTCATAACTATGATTTTTTAGCATGCTCAGGCTTATAATAAGATCCTACATAAAACCCTTAAAATGTAAATTTCTCAAGTTTCATCGCACCTAATCCTTGCAATTTAGGAACCAACGTTACGAAATGCTCCGCTTTTTCGTGACCTGATAAGGATTCAGCGTCTTTCCACGTCTCACAAATCATCAATACATCACTACGGGTAGCGCTCTCGAAAATATCATAAGCAATACAGCCATTGTCTTTCAAAGACTTTTCAACCAATTCTTTCGCAGTCTCCAATGCGGCGGGACGATTCTCCTCACTTACTTGAATAAATACATTTAGTCTAATCATACTCATAATTGTTTTAAGAATGTTACATACTTGATCAAAAGTACAGCACAAATATAGAAATAAACCCGTATATTTGTCATTCGAAACGTATAATTAACAGCATGAAGGAATCTGTTCGTATTCTTCGTTTCGCCATTGTAGGTTCTTCTAACGCTTTGATCACCGCATTGGTAATCTGGATATTAATGGATATTCTGGATTGTAATTACTTGTGGTCGAACATGGCTGGATATGTGGCTGCCTTGGTGAATAACTTCTTTTGGAGTAAATACTGGGTATTTTCTTCCGGGAAAGGTAATTTCTGGAAGGAGATTCCTTTATTCCTAATCGCTTTTGGTTGCGCTTACGCTACTCAATTCATATTCTTGCTTTTAATGGTGGAGGTGATCGATCTAAATGAATATTTGGGTCAGTTCCTTGGACTTTTCGTTTACGGAGCCGTTAATTTTATGATGAATAAGAGGCTTACTTTTAAGAGCTAGAATCCGATAAATCGTATCAAAGGAAGTGGTATAGTACGCCATTAGTGGTGAAGGTCAACGCGACTACTCGCATAAGCCTTCACCACTAATGGCGTTGACCATCGGGACTAGTCGCGTGAGCCATCGAGACATAATCGTGCTGAATCGCTAACGGGTAAGGCTCGTAAACTGCTTCCCGAGTCTGTAAAGATAGAAAGCTAGATGCGTAAAAGCGAATACGAATGAGATAATCAATAAGACTTTGCTCTCGCCCCATCCCACGGTTTGCTGGTGCCAAAGCCCCGTAATCACGCAAAGCACGGATAGGGTAATACCGATCATATCCAATGTGGTCTGTCCCGAGCGATGTTTCTGCATATGTTCCAGTTTGCTATGTTTGATTCCATAGCAGACATATATATCCAGACCGATTAACATCCATAATACCAAACGAATCCATGTATCAGCCGGGAGAAAAAGCATCATCACCAGACAAGTTATGATACCGGCGATAGGCACGAACGGAACCAACGGGGTCTTGAAAGACCGGGGAGCGTCCGGCATTGTCTTACGGACAATCAATACCCCGGCGCAAACTAGCGTAAAAGCGAACAAAGTCCCGATACTACACATCTCGCCCGCTACGCTCGCCGGAACGAAAGCAGCCAATGTACCGACCAATAACATAAACAGGAAATTACTTCGTGCCGGCGTGCGGAATTTCTCATGGATATGGGAAAATAGGGGAGGGAGCAGCCCATCCCGGCTCATACTCAAGAATACACGGCTCTGTCCTAATAACGTTACCATGATAACCGAGCAATACCCCAGTAAAATAGCTATTACGATCGCCCGATTCATCCAAGGGTAATCCGGACGAATCACACCAGAAGCATCCATTTGTCCCATATGATCGATAGCTATTGCCACAGGAGCGATTCCATTCTGGCCAGCAAAAGCGGAGTAATGTACGACTCCGGTCATCACGTGGGCAAACAGCATATATAATATAGTACAAACCACCAATGACATCAAGATCCCGATCGGCATATCCCGTTTCGGGTTCTTGGTTTCCTGCGCTGCCGTACTTACAGCGTCGAAACCGAGGAAAGCAAAGAATACGATAGCCGCCCCTCGTAGGATACCGGAAAATCCGAACTCGCCTAGAGTCCCTGTATTAGTGGGGATATAAGGCGTATAATTCTCCATACGGATATATTTCCATCCCAAGACTACGAACACCAAGACTACGGAGACTTTCAAGAATACGATGATCCCATTAAAGATAGAACTGCCTTCCGTTCCTCGTATCAACAAGATACTCATTAACACCACGATCACGAAAGCCGGGATATTCACGATACCGCCATCCCAAGGGCAAGCTGTCAAGGCTTGCGGTAAATGTACTCCGAATCCTTCCAGAAAAACGACCAAATACCGACTCCAACTTATGCTAACGGTCGTAGCGGCCACGCAGTACTCGAGCACCAAATCCCAACCGATAATCCAAGCGACCAACTCACCCATCGTGGCATACGAGTAGGTATATGCGCTACCTGCCACCGGGATCATGGATGCGAACTCGGCGTAACATAACCCGGCGAAACAACAGCCCAAGGCGGCGATAGCGAAAGATAAAGTAATGGCAGGCCCCGTATACCCGGCGGCCACCGCACCCGTAATGGAGAACAATCCGGCACCGATAATAACACCGACACCTAAGGCGATCAAACTCCACGGGCCAAGGATACGCTTCAGCGATTTACTGCCCGAATCATTTGCCTCGGTCATCAAATCCGCTAAAGGCTTCTTAATAAATAAACCCATCTGTATAGATTAAAAAATTAGTAATTGGGCGCAAAGGTAGGAATTTTTATTATGTTTGCCGAAAAGTAAAAGCAAGGACAGAAACAAACAAGAAAATAAACTGACAACTAAATAATGAAACAATTGATAGCCTGTTGCGGATTAGATTGCGAAAGTTGCGATGCCCGCATAGCCACAGTTAAGAATGATGATGAGCTAAGAGAAAAAACCGCCCAAAAGTGGAGCGCCATGAACAATGCGCCCGAAATTACAGCCGCAACTATAAACTGTATGGGGTGTCGTGCGGACGGAGTGAAATTTGCGTATTGCAGTGATTATTGTGAAATACGCAAATGTGTATCCGGAAAAGGCTTTAATACATGTGGCGATTGTGATGAATTAGATAGTTGCCAGATAGTCGGCGCAGTCCTTCAGCATGCTCCCGGCGCAAGAGAAAATCTAATGTAGAAGCAAAAAAGATAAATCTCTAACATACCCGATCCTAATTCCGTATTGGCAGCCATTCCCAAAGCCATTCAGGGATCAGTCTCCAGAAAAAGACAAGGATAGCGTATCTCCAATCGATGATCGCCCTTCTCTTTTTCCGGTCTATAGCGTTAGCGATACGCAAGGCGGCGTATTGGGGAGACATCAGCATAGGATAATTCCTGCCGTCTTTCAATAAATCCGTACGGACAAATCCCGGACGGATATCCGTAAATGTAATAGGCTGTTTCTCCATACGGGAAAGTTGGGCTAAAGCGTCTATATAAATATTTTGGTATCGTTTGGTAGCCGAGTAGGAGGGAGCGACACCTAATCCTTTGGTTCCGGCAATAGAGCTGATTACAGATATATGCCCACCACCTTGACTGGAAAAATAACGATAAGCAGCTAGTACCATACGTGTAAAACCCGTCACATTCGTCTGTATCGTAGCTTGTTCAATGGAAGTATCTAAGTATTTATTCTGGTTGCCGATCCCTGAACTAAGCAGGAAGATGTCCATTCCTCCTAAATCACGGATTAATTCGTCTAAACGATCAGCGGCATCCTCGGCGGTCACGTCCAACTGCTTTATCCGGATATGCTCCGGATCTTGCTTACGAAACTCCTCCAACCGATCAACCCGACGGCCAGCCAATCCCAGTTGATATCCTCGTTTCCAATAAATCTTAGCAACCTCATAGCCGATACCGGAGGTAGCGCCAATAATGATAATTCGTTTGACCATAATACTTGATACAATAAATTAACAATAAAGATAAACAAAATTCTCATACTAAGCTCTATCTTTGTCACCCATCTTTTAAATTTAACACATAAATCCATGAACAACGCAACAACACAGTCACATATCGTGTGGCTCGATGTAATACGAACCGTAGCTATGCTGATGGTTATCGGAGTACATTGTATAGATCCTTTTTATATCTCACCTACACTCGGAAGTTTACCGGAATATAAACATTGGGCCGCTGTTTACGGCTCTCTTTTACGGCCCTCTGTTCCTCTTTTCGTTATGATGACGGGACTTTTACTATTGCCTATACGGGAACAATCTTTAGGTGTTTTCTATAAAAAGAGAATATATAGGGTATTATTTCCTTTTTTGATATGGTCTGTATTATACAATATATTCCCTTGGGTTACAGGGCTATTAGGTTTGCCGAAAGAGATAATCGGTGAGTTTTTCTGCTATGTGCAAGGAAATGAGTCACAATCCTTATCCGACGCATTGAAAGACATCGCCATGATCCCGTTCAATTTCAGTTTTAAGGAAAACCATATGTGGTACATTTATTTACTCATCGGATTGTATCTGTATATGCCATTCTTCTCCGCATGGATCGAGAAGGCGGATCGTTCCAAAGAGAGGGTCTATTTAGGGATATGGTTCGTATCTCTTTTCTTGCCTTATATGTCTGCCTATATCAGCAAATATTTATACGGGGAAGCGACGTGGAATCAATTCGGCATGTTTTATTATTTCGCAGGATTCAACGGATATCTCCTATTAGGACATTACTTAAAACAAGGTAATAATTGGAATATTTGGAAAACCTTCGCTATTTGTGCAGCCATGTTTGTGGTTGGTTATGCCATAACCTATAGTGGATTCAGTTCGGCCGCAGCGAATCCCAAGGCAACAGAATTGGATATGGAGTTATTTTTCACCTTCTGTAGTCCGAATGTAGTCTTAATGACGGCGGCTGTATTTATTCTTCTTCAAAAGGTACGTATTCATAATACTCTCATAGCTAAAAAACTATCGAAAATATCCAAATATGGTTTCGGAATCTATATCGTACATTACTTTGTCGTAGGTCCGATCTTTATCTTGATCGGGAAGTTTGATTTACCGATACCTTTGCAAGTACCCATAATGGCACTTTTGATTTTCATAATCTCATGGGCGTTTACTTGGTTCATGTACCGTATATTAGGTGAACGAGCTAAATGGATCATGGGATGAAACTCTCTCGTATACTGCAATCCGCCTTGCCGTGTTACTGCACGCCTATTGCAGTAACACGGCTAAAATACCATAAAACTTCTTGCAATCCCCATCTGTTTCGTTATATTTGCTACAATTTATAAACATAAAATAAAACGCTATGTCAGTAAAATCTTATATCGAATCCAATAAGGATCGTTTTCTTGAAGAATTGTTCTCTTTAATCCGCATTCCGTCAATCAGCGCCAAGCATGAGAATAAGCCGGACATGTTGACATGTGCCCAACGTTGGACAGAGGTGCTGCTGTCTTCCGGTGCAGATAAGGCCGAGGTAATGCCTACGAAAGGCAATCCTGTCGTATACGCCGAGAAAATGGTATCTCCCAATGCTCCGACCGTATTGGTTTACGCTCATTACGATGTAATGCCTGCCGAACCACTAGAACTGTGGAAGAGTGAACCTTTCGAGCCGGTGATCCGGGACGGACGCATTTGGGCCCGTGGAGCAGATGATGATAAGGGACAGGGCATGATTCAAGTAAAAGGTTTTGAGACAGCGATTAAAGAAGGTTTGTTACAGTGTAACGTGAAGTTTATTTTCGAAGGAGAGGAGGAGATAGGTTCTCCTAGCTTGGAAGATTTTTGCCGGGAACATAAAGAATTATTGAAAGCGGATGTAATCCTCGTTTCCGATACAAGCATGGTCAGCGCTGAAACACCGTCGCTCACGACAGGCTTACGTGGTTTGGCTTACTGGGAAATAGAAGTAACCGGACCGAACCGCGATTTGCATTCCGGTCATTTTGGCGGAGCCGTAGCGAATCCGATCAATGTACTTTGCAAATTGATGGCAGATATCACCGACGTGGATGGACGCATCACGATCCCGGGTTTTTATGACGACGTGGAGGATGTATCTTCCGCGGAACGGGAGATGATCGCCCAAATCCCATTCGACGAGGAAAAATATAAGAAAGCGATCGGGGTAGACTCTCTTTTCGGAGAGAAAGGCTATTCTACGCTAGAACGTAATAGTTGTCGGCCTTCTTTCGATATCTGTGGTATTTGGGGCGGATATACGGGGGAAGGAAGCAAAACGGTATTGCCTTCAAAGGCTTATGCCAAGGTTTCCACTCGTTTGGTTCCACACCAAGATCATGCCAAGATCTCCCAAATGTTTGAGGAGTATATAACTCGTGTGACTCCACCTTATGTGAAAGTGAAAGTTACGCCCAGCCATGGCGGGCAAGGATATGTTTGTCCGATCGACTTGCCGGCTTATCAAGCGGCAGAAAAGGCTGTTGGCATCGCATTTGGGAAGAAGCCGTTGGCGGTTCGTCGCGGAGGTAGCATTCCTATTATCTCTACATTTGAGCAGGTATTAGGTATCAAGACCGTACTGATGGGATTCGGCTTGGAGCAAAACGCGATCCATTCGCCCAACGAGAGTCAGGAGTTGGATATCTTCTTCAAGGGAATCGAGTCGGTAGCGGAATTCTACCGTTTATATAAATAAGAAGGAAGAAGATGAGTATATTAATAAAGAATGTCCTGTTTAACGATAAAACGATTGATATCTATATCGAAGGAAAAGAGATCAAGCAAATAGGAGCGGGGCTGTCCTTTCCTGCCGATAAGATACTGGATGGTAGCCGTAAAGCCGTCATTCCCGGTTTCGTGAACGCTCATACGCATGCTGCCATGACTTTGTTCCGCGGCTTTGGCGATGATATGCCGCTTATGCCGTGGCTTGAGCAAAAGATCTGGCCGAATGAGGCGAAAATGACCCGTGAGGATGTATATTGGGGAGCGAAATTAGCGTGTTTGGAAATGATAAAAAGTGGCACGACCACTTTCTTCGACATGTATCAACGCCCTCGTGTCACGGCCGATGTGACGGAAGAGATGGGATTGCGAGGTATCATAGCCGGCGTTTGCTTCGATGGTTTTGATAAAGAAGAGGCGGAGAAATGCAAACGCCATAACGAACGACTGATCCAAGATGTGGATAACTACAGCAAACGGGTTCGCTTCTCGATCGGGCCACACGCTATCTCTGCCGCTTTCTCCATAATCTCGTCCTCTCCCGGTACCTTCTTATTCTCCATCAATATTTTACCATCACAGATAACGGTATCCACGCAACTGCCGTTGGCGGCGTATACAAGATTTGAGACGAAATTGAAGTTTGGGGTAAAAGCGGGGGTGTTGAGATCTATCAAACATAGATCGGCTAAATACCCTTCCTTGATCTGCCCGGCTTTTAAACCGAACATAACGGCTCCTTCCGCAGTAGCGGCTTGCAGCATCTCATTTGCGGTCAAGGCTTCGGGATCCTTTCGCCAAGCTTTTCCTAACAGGGAAGCCAGCTTCATCGCCTCGATCATATCCAAGTTATTGGAAGAGGAACAACCGTCCGTTCCCAATCCCACGGTAATACCCAATTGGCGCATTTCCTTGAACTTAAAATGCATGCCGGAAGCCAGTTTCATGTTTGAGGCCGGGTTATGTACGACTTTCACCTCGTGATCGGCCAACATACGAAGCTCGTCATCATCGATGTAAATTCCATGAGCGATGATCAAACGTGGAGAAAGCACACCTAACTCATATAAATAACGTACGGGAGTGAGTCCGAATCTATCGAGAGAGTCTTTCACTTCCCCCTCTGTCTCTGCCAGATGCAGATGGATAGGGATTTGGTGTTCCATGGCGAACTGATGCGCCCAAAGCCACTCTTCTTCACACCACCAAAGGCCACTCGCGCGTCGCTGGCACAATAACCATTGATAAACACCCCACCGCATTCCAGACGTGCCGCCATCTGTCTGGCCTGTGTTTCGTCGGTGGTAAAAATGGTCGCTGAAAGGCCGAACTCACTATCATTAGCCAGTTCCAGTGCATGTTCTGCATCTTTCGCAATGGTGATTGCCGCAACGGGGCCAAACATTTCTTCCCGAAACGCGGTCATTTCTGGGGTAACATTCGCCAGAACCGTTGGCGGATAGTAGTTACCTGCCCCAGCCATCTTTTCCCCGCCCAGTAACAAACGCGCACCCTGCGCCAGGGTTTTCTCCACCTGATGATGCAGCTCATCACGTAAATCAAAACGAGCCATTGGTCCGAGAGCGTTCTCTTCATCACGGGGATCGCCCATTTTCAAGGCTGCCGCAGCTGCCACAAAACGTTCGGTAAATGCAGAAGCAATTCCCTCTTCGATAATAAAGCGTTTTGCCGCTGCACAAACCTGTCCGGTATTCTGATAACGTCCGGCTACCGCCGCTTTAACCGCCAGTTCCAGATCGGCATCGTTAAGCACAATAAATGGATCCGAACCGCCCAGTTCCAGTACGCATTTTTTCAGTGCCGCTCCAGCCTGTGCGCCAATAGCCGCTCCCGCACGAACACTTCCGGTCACCGTGACAGCAGCAATGCGCGAGTCTTTAATCATCTGACTGACGCCGTCGTTGTCGGCATTCAGCCAGCCATATACGCCTTGTGGGATACCCGCATCTTTAAACACCTGGGCAATGAGCTGTGCACAGCCCATCACATTCGGCGCATGTTTAAGTAAGTAGCCGTTACCTGCAAGAATGATGGGAACCGCGCCACGCATCACCTGCCATAACGGAAAGTTCCACGGCATAATCGCCAGAATCGTCCCCAACGGTCGATACTCAATAACTGCCTGCTGATTTTCCACCAGCGTAGGTTCCGCCTTCAGCATTGCCGGACCATGTTCTGCATACCAGTCACACAAATTCGCCGATTTCGCCACTTCAGCGCGCGCCTGGTTGATTGGTTTGCCCATTTCACGGGTGATCATTTGCGCCATTTCTTCGCTACGGACACGCAGAGCCTTACCGATATCACGCAGTTTTTCAGCACGATAATCTATATTTGTCTCGCGCCAGTCGCGAAAGCCTGCTGCCGCCAGCTGAAGTGCGTTTTCGATATC
>ENA-UERM01000902-UERM01000902.1-human-gut-metagenome-genome-assembly--contig:-NODE-902-length-19757-cov-4.998425_pt1 | contig 19757 bp, 19 predicted proteins | sample MGYA00242983_ERZ507983 | MGnify/ENA primary metagenome ERZ507983 (study PRJEB26167, sample SAMN06115432) | human gut metagenome | host: Homo sapiens | place: China:Shanxi | collected 2015-04-29...
GAGGGTACAGTTTCCCGAGATTTCCACCCTCCGGAAGCTGTACGTTTTCAGACCTTAAAACAGGAAATCCGGAGGATTCCCATATAGAAATTGCGGCTGGCAGTTGAATTGCTGAATAAACTAGCTCATCACTGAGTTGTGATGTTTTTTTAATAAATCCGGATTTCTATTCATATAAAATTATAAGGATATTCACATGAAAATTTGAAACTGTTTGCACAGCCCATGAGCGCCCCTCATCTAGATTTTTTCTAACATAATACACGTTGACGATTAAATATACATTATTTAATTGTCATGATACACTGAATTTAAGAACAATCAATATTAATATATTTGGCTTATGGAAAGAAGGAAACCTATGCCCAAATTCCTCTTCAATATACTTGTTTTGATTTCACTGGTTGTAAACGTATTTTTTGTAGCTGATTTCTCATATGCATCAGAACCGGCACAAAAAATTGTTCGTATTGGTTATGCAATACCAGTAAATTATAAAGGTAATCTGGACATGATTCATAAGTCGGGCTATACATACGAATATTTATTGATGATTGCTTCTTTTAATAACTGGCGATATGTTTATGTGTATCGGCCATGGTCTGATTTACTGGAAGATCTGGCAGTCGGCAGGATTGATATATTAGATAATGTATCCTATACGCCGGAAAGAGCAAAACAGTTTGATTTTTCGTTTATGCCGATTCGAAGTGAAGCTCATTATCTGTTTGTACCGGAAGGGCAGAAAGATAAATATCAGAATAAAGAGGATTTTTTCGGGAAGCGGATTGGTGTTGGGAGAGATACCACGGTTTCTATCCAACTGCGGCAATGGAATAAAGATAATGGGTTAAACCTTCAGATTATTGAATACCCTGATTATGAATCGCGTGTACTTGCGCTACGGCAGAGAAAAGTAGATGCCATAGCAGACTTTACTGCCAGGATGGATACCACTAAAGGATACATGGTTCCTGTGTTGCGCTTTGGGGAGAATAATTCCTATATTGCTGTATCCAGAAGAAGACCGGATTTATTAAAGCAGACTAATCAGGCCCTGTCTATGATCAGCACATATATTCCGGATTATAAGGCCAATTTAAAAGAAAAATACATTTTAAAAAATTCACAGAGCCTTATTCTTTCTTCAGAAGAGAGAGCCTGGTTTAAGCAGCATGGCACTATACGGATTGGTTTTATGGATAAGATGGTGCCTTTTATTTCTACCGGTCCTGATGGACATGCTCGCGGGATGTTCAAAGATTTAATCAATTACGGGTTTAAAAAATTTAATTTAAATGTGCCAGTAACTTATGTTCCATATCAGGATATGCAACAGCTGATCAACGATTTACAGGAACATAAAATTGATGCTGCGATTCCCATTTACGATACCCAGTGGGAAGCGGAAAATAAACATATATTACTTACCCCAAATGTAGTACGGATGAAGATGTATGTTCTTAGTCGTAATGGAGAGCCTTTAAATCAGGATACCCTTTTTGCGGTGGTAAAATCATTGCCTCCGCAGGAAAGGTATATCAGGCAATTTTTCCCCGGACATAAGATTAAATATTTTGAATCGCCAGAAGCCTTGATAGAAGCTGTGAAAAATGGAGATGCCGGGGCTGCTGTGGTAGATCCGTACTTTATTTCTCTGTATATCCAGAATAGTGATCTTCAGGTTACCAGTCTGGAGGATTCTGAAGATTTAACCATAGCGGTAAATCCGGATAATCATCCTTTGTTTTTGACGATGAGTCGAATGGGGGAATTATGGGGAGACAGTAATATTGCAGATTCACTTCTGAAGCATACGGACGAAGCATTTACGCCTGGATTTGCATATTATGTACAGCATAATTATGGGAAAGTTATAGTAATAGCGATTATTGGGACCGGTGTGCTTACCGCTCTGGTTGGAACTATTATCTTCAGAAATCGGCAAAAAGAAGCAGCAGAACGCATGGCTTCCATAGATTTTCTGACAGGTCTGCCAAATCGCAGAGCCTATGAAGAAAAGTTGTTGGAGGAAGAGCATGTGCATAGTGAGCAATTTGCGGTCGCTGTATTTGATATTAATGGATTAAAAAAGGCTAATGATACCCTGGGCCATGTAGCAGGAGATGAATTAATTAAAACCATGGCAAAATTTCTGATGAATTTAAAGGATGAATCCAAAGAGAAACTTCCATTTTTTCAGGGGTATCGTGTAGGGGGAGACGAGTTTGTCGCGTTGATGCAGGTAGATGATAGGCAACGCCTGCTTTTACACCAGTCTTTACTGGATCAGATGAATAACTGGAAAGGCGCACTAAATCCCTGCATATCCGTATCTGTTGGAGTTTCCAGCCGCAGTGAATTCCCAGACAGTTCATCCAATGAGTTGGTACGCATTGCTGATAATCGCATGTATCAGGATAAGTTAAATTATTATCGCTCAGCAGAAGAGAAAAAATAATCGTGCTGTTGCAGAAGCAGGTATGTAGTATTGCGGCTGCATAAAAGCAGCAAAAACGCAGACTGAAATGGATGGTTCATAAAGAATTCAGTCTGCGTTTTAATATGTAAAAGCAGGGGCAGCAGATAATCCGAAATGGAGCGAAGATTTCGGTATAAGTAAAAATGCCTGCAAATCGATTAAATATCAGCCAGAAGCTTCACCAGTGCCTTAACACCTTTGCTTGGTGATCTGGCACAGAAAATACCGATATTTCCTGCATCAATGTCGGAAGGAACTACATGAAAATATGGCTTAAAATTATTGGCCCATGAGGAATGGATGATGGTCAGGACATCTCGGTAATAGCTTTGGAACCGGGTTTCTGTATTATAAGCATTATCCAGTTCCTCAATTTCAGCATAAGGTGGCAGTGCATCCTTGAAAGGCTGAGCAATGCCATCGTAGCGGCCTGTGATGATATGTTGGTTCCGAAGGTCTTCTTTATGGATAATAGGCAAGCGGGACAAAGGATTCTCTTCCCGCATCAGAAACGAATAGGTATCTCTCATAAGTGGAATAAATGTGAGGTTCTCTATGTATTCCGGACGATATTCCGCAGCAATACTCAAATCTACATCCCCGTTGGCAATCGCTTTCAGATGGGTGGAAAACGGGAAGAAGGGAAACATGATTTCACTCTGAGGATATTCCTGGCGGAATTGCCGGAAAGCACACAGGAAACGGGTTGGCAGTCCTTCTTCTGGTAGTGCAACCCGTATATGGTAGTGTTGATTCTTATCATTATTTAAGCCATAGTATCTGGCCTCTTCATACAGAGAAATTATTTTTTTAGCACTGGTTAGAAAATGGACTCCGTTTTCCGTAAGCGTTACTCCGTGATTGGTCCTGTTAAACAGGGGAAAACCTAAATCACGTTCCAGAAGATTAATTTGCTGAATAAGTGCCGCCGGGGAGATGAATAATACAGAAGCGGCTTTTGAAAAACTTTCCCGTTTGGCCGTTTCAATAAAAGAAGATAACTGGCGATCGTTCATAATGTCTCCTTGTTTGAAGAAAAATGATATCTCTATCCGGATTGTTGCCATATCCATCGTGGAAGAATCTGACTAATATATGGGGTCAGACAATTCTGTACTCCTGTTTTTATTATAGCAGTATATAAGCTGGCATAAAGCTTTTACTTAATACGGATTTAAATTTATGAAATTCCGCATAAATTTAGTTCAGTTTATAATAGAGCCAGAGAGGGGGGATAGATATGAAAACATTCCAGTTAAATGATTATACAATGCATGTGTTTTTTACCGATGCAGTAAGTTTTTTTGTAACTATGGCAGTCCTTGAAAAAGATGGACATGCGATACTGGTTAATACCGGTTTTACCAGATCAGCAGCAAGGAAGATCTCCCATTGGATTAAGGAAAAAGGACTGATTCTGGATAAGGTCTTTATTATGCACTGTGACCCAGATTACTATTTTGGACTTGAAACGGTGATAAGGGAATTTCCGGAGGTCATAGCCTATGCTTCGCAGGAAACAGTGGATAAGATTTGTACCTCATTGTCTGACAAACTGGACGTATGGAAAAATATTCTTAAAGAAGATGCACCGGTTAATCCTGTAATTCCTAAGGCGTTGGAAAATGGAGCTGTAAATCTTGTAGGGGTTCCTTTTGTCTTTAATGGAGAAACCGGACGGATAAATCTCTGGGACGAAAAGAATCGGGTGCTGCTGGGCGGTATTGATACATTCAATGAAATTCATGTATTCCTGGCAGATACAGGGTCCAGAGAGAAGCTGGAGGCATGGATTAAGCGCCTGCATGCATTGGACGCATTACATCCTGAAATTCTGATTCCATCTCATGGTGTAGAAACTGGTGCTTTTGATAAGAACGCACTTGTGCATACCCGGGAATATCTGAAGAGTGCGATGGATGGAATTTCCAGGGCAGAAAACAGCAGAGAATTGACAGATTTTCTGCTTGCGGCTTATCCGGACAGAGAAAATAAAGGGGTGGTAGAACTGGGGGCTAAAGTACTTATGGGAGAATTGCAGTGGGGCTGATTGTCACATAAAGTAATATGATTGGATTTGAAAGGAGCATATATTATGTTTTTTGATTATGTAAAAAATAAGAAAGTTTCTGTGCATTATGAATCCGGCTTTGCTTTTGACATTGTATATCCGGAAAAGGATGTACTGCAGTGGATTCCAACCAGTGATAAAAGCCTCGCTCCATCTGGCAGAGAACACTATGAAGTAGAAGAAGTGAGCGATAAGATTTTTTATGTCAATTGGGTGGAAGAAACAGGCGTCGTAGTATCGCAGATTCTGAATTTCAATTCTAATAAAGTGCTCGCATTCATGACCTGGAATGATGAAAAGGGACGTGGTGGCAGAGCCTCTATTTTCCACAAGGGAAGTTTTGAAGTCAAATAAAGACAGTCAGGTATAAGCGGGAATAATGCACGTAAAAAACTCCTGATAATCTGCATAACAGCAGGTATCAGGAGTTATGATTTTAAATACATAATCTGACCAATACGGCCACAGCCGGATTGTTTAACTTCATACAGAGATATATCGGCAATATGAACCATTTTGTGCAAATCCTCCATAGTGGCAGGGGTTCCCTGACATTGTCCTATACTCAGATTGATTTTTTGGATACTCCTTTGATGGCAATGGCATGCGTAATCTGTTCCAGATTGTTCAGTTTTTTCTGAAATACAGGAACGGAGCCTTTGAAAAGGATAAGGAATTCATCACCGCCTATGCGATAAGTAAAGTCACCGAAAATATGTTTCATATGGCGGGAGACCTGCTTTATCACCAAATCTCCGGCAGCATGACCCGATTCATCATTAAATTCTTTAAAGCAATCAATATCCACCATGGCGGCAAACAGGGGCTGATTAAAGAGGACAGCAGCATCCGCTGCCAGACCTTCCCTGTTTTTCAGTCCGGACAGGTTGTCAGTCCAGCTGGTTATCTGCCATTGTTTGATGGTTTCCTGTGCCGAATCCTGATCGAGCTGAAGGGAAGCGATAATCAGAGTGAGTGCCCAGAAAAAATTGGAAATCTTAAGATACGGATAATAAATATCCAGTAAATTACAGGCTCCATAGATAAAGCACATCAGTAACAGAAACATCCAAGAGAGAGTGGAAAATATTTTCCTGTGAAAGGAAACGACAAGGAAACTGAAAGCCATATAAATATACAGATAATTATCAGCAAACCAGACCAGTGGGCCATGATGGAACTGTCCATCAGGAGTCATATAAAAAATCCAGTGTCTGGTCCAGGGAAGTATAAAAATAAAAGTGAGAAACAGATAGGGGAGAGCACAAGCCACTTTTTGCCATACAGAGAGTGTCTTATTTACGCCGGTAAGACTTAAGATGTACAGAACGGCAAAGAAAATTAAAGTGGTATTCAATATATATCCGGAGAGATTTATCAGCTTTCCGGTTTCCTGTGAAAATAGAAGAGGGTTGTTTCTCATTACACAGGAAAAAGCTTCCAGCAGGCTGGTAATGGACAGAAGAATGGTATTGGTAATTAACAGGTGCGTGGAGTGGCTTTTTATTTTTATTTGAAGCAGACGGAAAATGAGGATTACAGTAAGCATGAGAAAGGCACTGATATCATAGCCAACGTTGTATTCACCAATATCATATAAAATGTGAACTATTGAGCGGACCTTCTATCCAATATATTAATAATTATAAATATGAATAAACCTGATAAAACATTAACCTGTCGCCCACACTGTAACACGAGAGAAGTCATTGGTTCAATGGCAGCTATATATGCTGAACGCCCTTCTGGTGCAGGGTGCAGAAAGTTGATAGTCGGCTTTAAAAAGAGAATAATGAATAGTAAAATTGTATATTTTATTCATAAATCTGTTAATAAGACGGGTAACGACCGCATGGTGAAAGGATGAGACCTGAGGTGATACAAGCTAAGGTTAGGAGGTCAGTATCCAGAATTTCAGGTATGGTAACAGGTATGAATCATTTGGATTATAGAAAGCAAAAAGGTTCTTCGGCAGCAGTTCGAAAAAAGCAGCAATATCTGCTGGTATCGGTTGTTTTTTCTTTCTTCCTTGGGATAGGGTTGCTTATAGGGGCGATTTACGGGAGTCGGTCACATGCTCGTCATCTGGCCGAACTTTATCTGTCCGATGTGACCTGGGAGTTTGGACAGGGAATAAAAACGACAGATTCTCTGGTGGAAATATTAAAAGATTCAGATAGAAAAAATGATAGTTTTTATACAGGAGCCCGGGCATTGCAACTGCAGAATCCGGTAGTAGAAATGTTTGCTTTTGAATTGCCAGTAGGGCAGCGGTTAATCAGCCCTGCTGGTCATTATGTGGCTTCTCCGGACGTGTATCAGAAGGATGTACCGGTTTCTGTAATGAGTGGGCATAGGAATGCGGCAGATACCCTGTTTTTCGGTCCTTTTCAGATTTCTGATGCAGACACCGGGATATACATTCGTAAATCAGTATATGCAGGAACGGGAAAATATGTAGGTACTGTCACTACCGTATTAAGCATGAATAAACTGCTCAGGACAGAAACGATTTCAGAATTGGCCAGGCAGGGGTATGATTATAGGCTGCTGCAGGTAGTTGGTGGAAATGCCCGGATTATTACAACCAATCTTAATAAGCCGCTGTCTTATCCGTTGTCGGTGACAGAAAATTATGAGGGGCAGCGATGGGAATTACAGGTTACGCCTCATAATGGATGGCTGACTCCGGAAATCATGCTTCTGGGGGTAACCGTTATGACTATGGGCGGAATTGTTCTTTATACAGCATATGAATGGGTCAAACTCAGAGCCCAAAATGAAGAATTAAACATGGAAACCCGATTGCTTAGGAAGGAATCGGCGATTGATCCGCTGACACAGATTTATAACCGTCGTGGATTTGAAATAGAGGCTAATCATCTTCTCCAGTCACAGGATAAGGCTATTCTGGCATTTCTGGATATTAATGATTATAAGGTGTATAACGATATTTATGGGCATGAAGCTGGTGACAGGGCCCTGGTTTCTCTGGCCAGAGAATTAACGGCACTCATGAAAAAGATGAATGGACTTACGGGGCGTATTGGTGGGGATGAATTTGTAATGCTTGTTCCCGGCAACTCACAGAAACATATTGAATTACTGTCGAAATGGGCGGACAAAAAGCATTTCTTCATGCAGAAGGGGACAAGTTTTGAGTATTCAGTGAGTGTTGGCTATGCGTTTTATCCTGAGCATGCAGTAGGGCTCATGGATCTCATCCATAAGGCAGATAAAGCGGCATACCACATTAAGCGGGTTAAGGGAATAAACAGTTTTTGTTATAATAGCGTTCTTGAAAAGGAACACCGGTTGAATATGGGATTCAGCGTCAAAGATCTGGAATATGGAATGCCGGCAGCCCTTGTTATCTGTGAAGCAAACTATCAGGGCAGGATATTATTTGCTAACCCGGAGGCAGAACAACTTTATGGATATGAAAATGACTCCACTCCATGGATGGGGAAGCGTTGGGCGGATATGATTGCTCCGGAGGAGCTTCCCCGGATTCTGACGGAAATAAAAGGGTATAGAAATCGTCATGGAGCTAAAGACATGAATGGGAACTACCCAGGACCACGAAAACCCATTAGCTTCCACTTGATAAAAGCAGATGGAAGCCGGATAAGGGTCAGCACTTTGGGCAAGATTGTCTATAATCAGCACTATGGAGATATAATGTTTATTCTTATGTTTGAATAGTGAATTACAAAAACGCAGGAAGTCTGATGGAATACTTCCTGCGTTTTTGTATAATAACCAGTAAGATGGTAAAGTAGATTATCTTGCCAGGTTAAGAGCCTCTCTGACTTTTCCGGCGGTAACTTCATAGCTGTCCTGAGGATGGGCTTCATATACTTTCTTTCCATCAACAAAGATAGAAGGGCAGTAATAATGATCATAACCGCTGGCAGCTTCCGGGTGTTCATCCTCATAAATCCATTCGGCAGTCATTCCCTGATAAGCTTCCTGCGCAGTAAGTTCTTTCCAGGCTTTCATTGCATTGTGGCAATATGGGCAACCGTGAAGAATAAAAATTTTAATATTTTTCATAGGAACCTCCTTTGAACGATAATCGTATCAATCCTTATAATTGTGGCGCTTCATCCATATGTCCATATAAGAGCAGTGGGAAGCTATTTTATAATGATGGGACTTAGCCCATTGATACGTGGTGATTGCCAGTTTTCCTGCAATCCCCTGTCCACGCATACTTTCCTCCACTATAGTATGTTCTACAGTTAGTACATCTTCTTCCAGCGTATATTCAATATAACAAGAAGGGAAATGCTCCAGTTCAAACCGATGACACGATGGCTGGTGGATGATATTCATAAAAAATCCTTTCTCAAATCATAACCCAGGAGGATGTTGTCCTGCAGCATGGCAGAAAAATCCATCTGAAGTGTGTTGTGAGTATTTCAGGGGGATTAATCATATTATACATCCATTGACCGGGATTGAGTATAAATCATTTTTTTCGGCTTTCCAGCAAAGGGGAGGAATGCTCGCAGACAGTTTTTGGCTATGAGAGCGAAGAGTAAACTTTTCCTGGACAGCTGAAATGGGGACAGGGAAAAAGAAGCTCCTTGATAATGTATTCAATACCTGACAGAGCATAGTAAGGATTTTTCTTAAGTCAGATATTTTAGTAAAAAGCGTACTGAAATATACAATCTATCCTAAAAAACACTACTGGGGCGCTTGCTTGCAATCATAATACGTATTGGTAGTTTCCCTTATGGTGATTTGTTATAATAGTAAAAATAGTATGGCATATGATGCGGCGAAAGTGGCATATACATATGGTAGTTATCTTTAAAGTGGTATTGAGGTAGAAATGAGTGCATACACAATTGGATTTTTAAAGCACAGTGGGTTTTACCTGGAGCTGGATGACTGTATTCTGGTCTTTGATTATTATCAGGATCCGGAAGGAATCCTGGATTCTCTGCTGGCCGATACAGTAAAGGATGTGTATTTCTTTGTATCCCACCGGCATTATGATCACTTTAATCCGGAAATTGCAAAATTCCAGAATAAGGCAAAGTCCTATTTTCTGCACAGGGATTGTGAGTTTTCTATAGAGGATATGGATAAGGTGCATTTCCTTAACGTAGGCGACTCTTATCATTCCAAACACTTTTCTGTGCGTATGTATGGCTCTACCGATATCGGAGGGTCTTATCTGATACAGTATAAAAATAGGAATATTTTTCATGCCGGGGATTTGAATTGGTGGCATTGGTCTGGTGAAAGTGACCGGGACAATATGGCGGCACGTGCTTTCTATTTCCGTGAGCTGAAAAGATTAAACGGACTGGAAACAGACATACTGTTTTTTCCTGTAGATGCAAGACAGGGAGAAGCCCGTGAATGGGGTGTCAGGCAGTTTATGGAAACGGTTACTGTAAAACAATTGCTGGTGCCGATGCATGCCTTTGGTCCGGCATGGAAACGTTCCTATGCATTTCGGTGGAGATTTCCGAATGTTCCGGTATGGATTCCGCAGCATGATGGTGAAAAATATAAGGGAGAGTTGGTATGAGTTCAACCTGGATTATCATTCTTATCGGTATGATTGGGGGCAATTTCCTTCTGAATGTGGCTCCTGTGGGATTTTATGTAGAAGCGGTAGTAATTATCAATCTGCTGATTCTGGCACTGGCATTTTTTGCGTTCAGGCGGGATCCATTTATTGATATGCGGGCAAATATGCTATTCATGATTGGACTGACTGTGATTAACATCATGACAGAGCTGGGGATGATGTCTACTACGTTATCCTGGGTGGCTTTTGGGGCATTGTTTATCTGGTCTATGATGGGAGGAGGAAGGTCACGCTGATGAAAAACGGAAAAGTGGGTATGGCGGATGGATTGCTGGTGCTTTCCATGGCGCTGTGCCTTTTTTCATATATGTACATGGAAACATCCTGGGGAAAACTGCTTTTCCATATGGTACTGGCGGCTGGGATTGCAGGGCTTGCTGACTGGTATGCGGTAAGGTCATTATTTCATAAGCCGCTGGGGATTGGTTTCCATACGGATATAATCAAGAACAGCCGGGTAAAAATGATGGCAGCGGCAAGAAATATGCTGATGGAACAGATTTTTACAGTACCGGCCTTATACCGGCTGTGCAAACTTCATCCGCCGCTTATGGTATGCCGTCAGTGGATACAGGAAAATCAGGAGCTGTGTACAGCATGGCTGGCCCGGTGTATTCAGGTTGTCCTGGAACATATGAATCTGGAAGCCTCAATACATGGAAAAGGGGATGTGGATCTGATAGGGTTCGCGGGACCGGCGGTTACCGGGACACTGGAGGACATAAAAGGAGATCCGTTCTGGGACGCGGTTACCCGGGAAGCCAGAAGATTATATCATCTGCCGGTGATGGAAAATATGCTTAACCGTCTCTTTGAAGAAGCTGTGGCTTATTATGGAGAGGGGAGCACCGGAAGGAAGATGGCGGGAAAACTTCTTCTAAGTAAAAAGGAAGAACTGCTGAAGCGGGGAGAGGAAAGGTTCCTTCAGTCGCAGATTATAGCTTCCCTGGTTGAACAGGCGTGGTCTGTCTGGCTTCAGTCATTGACCGGAGAAAAAAGACAGCAGCTGAATTACCGGTTGAATCAGCTGTTTATGAAATGGGTACAGAATGCTGTCCTTGAAGAAACGGAGAGGGACGACGCAGCTCAGAAGATAGCTGCTGCATTAATCGACTGGATTCTTGCACTTTCAGGCAACCGGGAAAGAATGCTGGAACGCAGTTTTTCGTACTGGCTTATCCGGAAGATTCCGGATATACACCAGTTAATGGACAGGACGGTAATGCAGTGGATGGAGCGGTACAGCGGCCAGGAAATCTCAGATTTCATGGAACAGTCGCTGTACCGGGATCTGCAGATTATCCGGGTAAACGGTACGCTTATCGGCGCAGTGCTGGGGTTCCTGTTTGAACTGGCCTATATGGCGGCAGGAGGGATATAGTATGAAAAATATAAAGGCAGCAAATGTGATACTCATACTGTCAGGCCTGCTCCTGATACCTCTTTTCTTTCTGCGGCTGCATACCCCGTCATCTGCGTTGGACGCCATTTTCTTTCTGGTACAGTGTGTATTTATCGGCAGTGTGGCAGACTGGTTTGCGGTAACGGCATTATTCAGAAAGCCTCTGGGCATTTCATTTCATACGGAACTTATTCCACGGAACAGGGATAAGATTATAGGTGGAATTCGTACGGCAATTGAAAAGAAACTGCTCACCAGAGAAACAGCGGAAATGATGGTGGCCGATTTATCTGTGGAAAACCTGATCTATTCTTTTATGAATAATGAAGAACGCCACACCTGGTTAATTCATCGGACGGCGGAAATGCTGGCGGAAAAATTCATGGATGCCAGACCTGTACTTTTAGAGACCGGTAGAGAAATGGTGGTATCCAGAAAGGAAGAAATAGCCGGATTTATCTGTGACAGTATAATCAGTTGCTCCGATATCCTGCTGGACAGGCTTCTTGATCTGGCAGAGAAAAAACTGGAAGAGGAAAAGACGAACGAAGTTCTGGCGGCCAGACTGAAGACCTATGTTATGGAGGGACTGACACCGGGAAATATGATGATTGGGCTGGCCCTCCTGACCGGAGCAGTTAATTTTGAGCATATGGCAAAAGCCATTTCCAGAGCAGCACGGGAAGAGCTTCAGCATCTGGACCGGGCACAGGTATACGGAGAATGGAATACGTCTCTGAGAGCGCTGGCAGCGGACCGGCGGGTGATGGATATGCTGAAAGCCAACGTAGTCCGCCTGGCACATACGGACCGGGTACAGGCCATTCTGTGCAGTCTACCCGGATATACGGATGAAAAGGTGCTTGCCACGGATCTGGCTGGCGCGATGGAGCAGGGGCTCTATACGGTGATAAATGATAGGGAAACCATGCAGAAGATAGAGGAAAGTTCGGTTTCACTTTTCAGGAAAGTGTTGAGTTACGAACAGTCTTTCGCCGGGACAGAGGCGGAAAATATTCTGAAGCGTTTTTCGAAAGTGAAATTCAACCGGTTCCTTTATGAGAAAACGGCAGATGAACTGGGGTGGATCCGTATCAATGGTGCAGTGGTCGGATGTATAGGCGGTACGATTTTTCTCAGTGTACTGTGGCTGGTAGAAAAAATTTCCGGCTGACTGCGTAAAGAAATTTTTCTGTAACAGCTGCAAACCTGGATAATCCGTTCTAAGGAGTCCGGGAACAGGTCTTCCGGAGAAGGAAAGGCAGATACACAAAGAATCGGATATAGGTAAGAAAATGCGTTGTGCATTGAAGCCTGTGTCCGGTTCTTTTTGTTTTGTATGGAAAGGAGTTAGTCGGCCCATGGCCATTTTTACAGTATATTTCTGGAGTGGCGAAAGGAACCTGACTCTGTCAGGGATAAAGAAAGCCAACGGTAATCAGAAAGGAAGAAACACAGGGAAAGCCAGAAAAACGGATAGCCTGAGAAGGGAAAATGATTACTTTATTGCATAGAATGAGGGAATATAGAAGATGAATACATATAATCTTGACAATATTTTAATAAAAATACTAAAATTAATTTAGTATATCATGCATTTTTGCAGGATATATGTATTTACACTTAGATAGACTGAAATACATATTTTTACAAGGAAAGAGAGGTGAAGTCTTTGAGTTTAGATAAAATAATGCTCTTTATCTGTATTACCGGTATTATTGCCGCCGCCATTGGCTGCGGTATTGGATATATACTGAGAAAACGGCTGGCAGAAGCTAAAATTGGCTCTGCAGAAGCAAAAGCACAGCAGATTGCAGACGATGCCAAGCGTTTATTAGATAATACATCCAGAGAGGCACAGAACCTGAAAAAAGAGGCGATGATGCAGACTCGTGAAGAAATTCATAAGCTTCGTGAAGACGTAGAAAAGGAAAATCGTGAACGAAGGGATGAACTTCAGAAATATGAGCAGAGACTGGTACAGAAGGAAGAACATCTCGATCGAAGAAGTACAACATTAGAAGAACGAGAAGACGATTTATCAAAGAAAACAGAGCAGCTGAAAGCCAGACAGACGGAAGTGGATGCCGTATATGAACAGCAGAGAGCCCGTCTGGAAGAAATATCTCAGATGACGCAGAGTGAAGCCCGCACCATGATTATGGATAAGGTGGATTCTGATCTGACCCATGAAAAGGCCGTCAGAATCCGGGAAGCGGAAGCGGATATTAAGGCGGATGCGGACCAGATTGCCAGAAAGATTCTGGCAACCGCCATCCAGCGTAATGCGGCGGATACCGTTTCTGAAACTACGGTTTCGGTTGTTTCTTTGCCTAATGAAGAAATGAAGGGGCGCATTATTGGCCGCGAAGGGCGCAATATTCGTGCTCTGGAAACACTTACCGGGGTTGACCTCATTATTGATGACACACCGGAAGCGGTTATTCTGTCCTGCTTTAATCCGGTACGCAGGGAAATTGCCCGCGTAGCCCTGGAAGCACTGGTCAAGGATGGACGAATCCATCCGGCCCGTATTGAAGAAGTAGTGGCCAAGGCAAAACGGGAAGTGGATAGAGCCATCATCGAAGCCGGTGAGGCAGCGGTACTGGAATGCGGTATCCGCGGTATTCATCCGGAACTGGTTAAAACTCTGGGTAAGCTGCGCTATCGCACCAGCTATGGACAGAACGTCCTTCAGCATTCCATTGACGTATCCTACTTTGCAGGGGTTCTTGCTGCTGAAGTAGGAGCTAATGTGGATCTGGCCAAGAGAGCCGGCCTTCTTCATGATATAGGCAAGGCAGTAGACCGTGAACGCGAAGGTACTCATGTAGAGCTGGGCGTAGAACTGGCTAAGCGGTATCATGAACCGGAAGCGGTCATTAATACCATCGCATCTCACCATGGGGACTGTGAACCACAGTGTGTGGAAGCCGTTCTGGTAGCGGCAGCAGATGCCATCTCGGCAGCAAGACCGGGTGCACGCCGTGAAACACTGGAAAACTATATCAAGAGACTGACAAAACTGGAAGATATTGCCAAGTCATATCCGGGAGTTGAAAACTGCTACGCGATTCAGGCTGGCAGGGAACTTCGGGTTCTGGTAAAACCGGAAAAGATTTCTGAAGATCAGGCCACCATTCTGGCGCATAAGATTTCTCAGCAGATTGAAAGTGAATTGCAGTATCCTGGACAGGTCAAGGTTATAGTTATCCGTGAAACCCGTGCAGTAGATTATGCTAAGTAACTAAGCAAAAAATTCCGTAAGCTGGATTTTCCGGCTTACGGATTTTTTATTTAGATGCTACGGGATATGACCTGATTCATCCCGGGCGGGAACTTTCTCTGATGTGTTAAAATAGGTTTACGCTGAAAATCCTTTCAATCGTTTATACGAAGTGGGGGCTTTACTTTGAAAAATAACAGAAAATATATAAATAACAGCAAAGGACGATTTGATAAAAGACTGGCCGTTATCCTTCTGGCAGCTATCCTGATTGGCGGGGTAAGCGGATATAAATTAAATACACATATGCATCCTGCAGGAGATGGACAGGGCACCTATACATGGAGCAATGATTCCAGCGCGCCGGTGGACAGTACCCTGCCGGCTTCCAGAAATACTGCGGTAGTGGAAACCGCTAAACGAGTTGGCCCGGCAGTTGTCGGGATTACATCGGAAGTGTATGACCGCGACATCTTTAACCGGAATGTGGAAGTGGGGCAAAATGTAGGGTCCGGTGTTATTTTTGATAAAAAAGGATATATTGTTACCAATAACCATGTAGTCGGTAATAATCGACAGGTCAACGTAGCACTCTCTGATGGTCAGGTAGTCACAGGGAAGGTTATCGGAACGGATTCGGTAACAGATCTGGCGGTGGTAAAAATTCCGGGCAGTGATAAACTTCCGGTAGCTGAATTTGGTAATTCCGATTCCCTGCAGCCTGGGGAAACCGCAGTAGCCATTGGTAATCCGCTGGGCCTTGAATTCAGAGGTACTGTGACGGTTGGGGTCATCAGTGCGCTGAATCGTACACTGGATGATGTAGAACAGCAGATTAAACTTATTCAGACAGATGCGGCAATTAATCCGGGCAATTCCGGAGGAGCCCTCTGTACGGCCGATGGAAAGGTTATCGGTATCAACAGTGCTAAGATTGCCAAAGCCGGGGTAGAAGGGATGGGATTTGCCATTCCAATCAACCAGGTGAAGGTCATAGTTTCTCAGCTCATCAGTAATGGGCATGTTACCCGTCCATATCTGGGCTTATATGGGATTGATAAGACCCTGGCAGCCAGAAACGGCATCTCCTGGGATCATAACGGGGGAATCTATGTATACAAGATTGCTGACGGCAGCCCTCTGGATGGAAGCGATATTGTACGCGGAGACTATATTATGCAGATTAATGGAAAGGCAACCAATTCCCTGTCTGAACTGAGAAATGTAATGATGAACTATAAACCAGGGGATAAGGTAACCATCACCTATGAACATAGTGGTCATACCAGAACTGCCGTGGTAGTTTTGGGAGAGGATGACGGGAAATGAAATTTTCTGTAATCGGTATTGGGAAAATCAAAGAAAAGTGGATGAAGGCAGGAATAGCCGAATACACTAAACGGCTGTCCGGGATGGGCAGAGTGGAATTTATTGAGCAGGGAGAAGAACGGGTTCCGGACAATCCTTCTCCCGCGGATATTACTAAGGCACTGGATCGGGAAGCGGAAAAACTGTTGAAATATGTTCCGGAAGGAGCCTGCGTGATCCTTCTGGATACAAAGGGAAAGGAAATGAGTTCAGAAGATTTTTCCCACTGGATGGAAAAAAAGATGGTAACAGGAAGCAGCCATTTCTGTTTCCTTATCGGGGGTCCTTATGGTAACAGCGATTTGCTGAGGAAAAGGGCACAGCTCAGGTTCTGTCTTGGCCAGATAACACTGACACATCAGATGGCGAGGCTGATTCTGACAGAACAGATTTACCGGGCCATGAAAATCATGAGACATGAGCCATATCATCTCTGATATTGACTATTGTATGATATAATATGATTATCAGATGATTCTGTTATAACTAAGAATTCAGGTGGATATTATGACTGCAAAAGTGTATAAGGCAAAAGATTTTATGTCAAAGTATGTCCTGTCTGTACCAGCAGATTGCACAGTACAGGAACTGATTCATTTGTTCGTATCCCATCCTATTGATGCGATTCCGGTAACTGATGGCGACAATAAGCTGCTGGGGATAGTTTCTGAAGGGGATTTGCTGTATAAGAAGGTCCGTCCTTATGTTCCACAGTATGTGGATGTACTGGGCGCAAGCCTTTACTATTGCGGATATGGCCGTTATGAAAAGTCTTTCCGTAAATTACTGGCAACCAGAGCGGATGAAATCATGACCAAGGATGTACGTTGTGTAACTCCGGAAACGGATATGGACACCATTACTTCCCTTATGATTGATGAACATCTCAAGACGGTGCCGGTAGTAGATAAGAACAACCGGCTGGCAGGCATTGTGACACGCCATGATATCTTGGGGGTTATTGCCGCTACGGATGCAAGAGATCTGATTGATGGTGTTGGTGAATCCGTAAAGAATGCTATGGATTCCAAAGAAAACAAAGAAAAGTAGTCTGCAGGACGGCAGATAGGGAAAAGCGGGACATGTCTCGCTTTTTCTTTATCTCCGGATAATGATAAGATAAAATGAAACATGTAATTATTCCTTTATTTATACCCCACTGGGGATGTCCTCATCAGTGCGTCTTCTGCAATCAGGTACGGATTACCGGACGGAGTACATCGGTTACGGCGCAGGATATAGAAAAGATTATCAGAGAATATGTGCCGGTTCGCGATGATAGCCGGTACTGGGAGGCCGCTTTTTATGGCGGATCCTTTACGGCGCTTCCTGTTAAAGTTATGGAAGAACTGCTGAAGCCGGCGAAACAGGCGCTGGATGAAGGAAGGATTCGTTCCATACGGTTGTCAACCCGGCCGGATTGTATTACGCCGGAAATCCTCAGGCTCCTGAAGAGATACGGGGTTAAAACCGTAGAACTGGGAGTGCAGAGTCTGGATCCCCAGGTACTGAAAAAGGCGGAACGGGGACATACGGCAGAAGACGCCAGGCAGGCCGCAGCGCTCCTGCGGCAAAATGATTTTTCCGTGGGATTGCAGTTTATGATAGGGCTTCCCGGAGAAGACTGGAAATCCATGCGCTACACAGCGCGGCAGGGAGTCAGGTTAAAACCTGATTTTATACGCATATACCCCGTGTTGGTTCTGGAAGGCACTGCACTGGGGAAGATGTACAGGGCGGGAACATATCGCCCTATCCGGCTGGAAGAGGCAGTATGTAAGGCCGCCTTTATGAAACGGTGGTATAATCACCATGGTATTGGAGTTATACGCGTAGGCCTTCAGGCTACAGATGAATTGGATACAGGACATTCCCTTCTGGCGGGTCCCTACCATCCGGCAATGGGAGAGATGTGTGATCAGTACATCGCCCGTCATGTCATTACGCCATGGATACGTCGTGCAGCGGGACCGGTAGAAATCGTATGTTCCCGCAGGGACCGTTCAAAAGTTATGGGGCGGCGCAGGGAGTCCTGGATATTTTATGAAGAACTTATGCAGGGAAAAGGAACGATAACCTGCAGAGAAAGCACGGATATAGCTGTGGGAACGGTACGGATTTACCATGGAGATAAACACGTTACTGTAATGATTGATGAGAATGTTCCACTGGAGAACTGACGCAGGCAGCAGTGATTCAGCAGGAAAGACTATGCAGAAAATGAACGGGTCATATGATGAAAAGGAAAGGAGAAAGGACTCATGATAAAATCCATTATTCCAGCACTTGGATTCTTTCACCGGGGCTTTTTGATTATGGCCGGTTTTGCCCTGTGCATGCTGTTCTGTGCCTGTGTTCTGATGCTTCCTGTCTCACAGAATGGCGGGGCGCATCTGAGCTTTCTGGATGTACTTTTTACCGCGGTCAGCGTAATCAGCGTGACCGGGTTGGCCTATATCGATATTGAAAAGGAATTTTCTCTGTTCGGCCAGATATTCATCATGATAATGAGCGAAATCGGTGGGCTGGGCATTGTGACAGCTATGGCGGTATGGGGAATCAGTACAGGGAAGCGGATTCAGCTCAGGGAACGGCTTCTGATAAAGGATTCTTTTAATCTGCAGACCCCTTCCGGTGTAGTCTGGCTGGTAAAACGGATTGTAACTACCACGCTGTGGATTGAATGTATTTCCAGTATTCTCCTTTCTATTTACTTTGTTCCACAGTATGGATGGAAAGGAGTTTATCTGGGATGCTGGTACTCGGTGGCTTCATTCTGCAATACCGGATTTGATATTCTTGGGGCAGAAGGCGGAGTGGCCGGACTCATGTCCCATCCGTATCCGCTTATAATTATTTATCTGACCTCATTGCTGGGCGGAGTAGGTTTCCTGGTTATCAATGATGTCATTGATAAGAGGTCCTGGCGGAAATTCCAGCTGAATACGAAGATTGTCATCACCACCGGATTGTTTCTTACGGCGGTAAGCACCGTGGCCTTTCTCTGTCTGGAAGGTGAAAACCCGGCGTCTATGGCGGCTCTGTCATGGCCGGATAAGGTGGTAAATGCTCTCTTTATGGCATCATCATCCCGTATGTCCGGGTTCTCCATGGTGGATATGACCGCGCTGAAACCGGCGACACTACTCCTGACGATAGCCTTGATGAGTGTGGGAACCGGGCCGGTATCTACTGGGGGCGGAATCCGTACAACTACGCTGGCTGTGCTTTATTTGTCCACAGCCTCCTGGCTGCGGGGCAGACATCAGGTGGTAGTCTATCATAAGAGGATACCCATGCAGGTGCTCTATAAGGCACTGAATATATTTTTTATTTACAGCGGCTTTGTGTTTTTAACCACATTTGCCATGCTTGTATGTAATACCGGAGGTTTTTCTTTCGGTCAGATCTTATTTGAATCGGTTTCCGCGTTCAGCACCGTAGGGCTTACGGCAGGTGTGACCGCACAGTTGAATACATCGTGCAAGATCATTCTTATGATTGCCATGTTCATAGGCTGTTGGTTTGTCAAACATATGTTACACCGTACTTGATGAAATCACGGAGTGTATCTTTTGGAGATTTCCATCCAAG
>ENA-UERM01000914-UERM01000914.1-human-gut-metagenome-genome-assembly--contig:-NODE-914-length-19524-cov-3.762174_pt1 | contig 19524 bp, 13 predicted proteins | sample MGYA00242983_ERZ507983 | MGnify/ENA primary metagenome ERZ507983 (study PRJEB26167, sample SAMN06115432) | human gut metagenome | host: Homo sapiens | place: China:Shanxi | collected 2015-04-29...
TAAAAAGCTGAAGAAGACCTTCGATCAGCACACGGTGCAGAAGGGCGAAACTCTTTATGGAATTTCGAAGCGCTATGCGATCTCGGTCGAAACCATCATGGAGGACAATCCCGGTCTGGATCCGATTCACCTGAAACCGGGTTCGGTCATTTTGATTCGCAAAAAGGCGGTCGGCAAGACCGACGCAGCGGAAAACACGGCGGCCTGGGAGCAGTACAAGGATCGCCTGAACCTGGTTGCCGAGGAGGGTTATATGTACCACATCGTCGCTCCCGGGGAGACGATGTACGCGCTGTCCCGTCGCTTCGGTACGACGGTTGAAAATCTGGAGCGGCTGAACGGTATTTCAGCGCAAGACCTCCGTTCGGGAAGTATGCTGAAAGTCCCCGGCGATGCAAAGTCCGCGACCGAGCCGGCGCCGGAAGAGCGATTCGGACAGCCCGAGCCAACGGAGAGCGATACCTTGACGACGGTCGAACCCCAGGTGAAAGAGGTGGATTTTCTGGCATTGAGCAGCGGAGAGCCGCTTCGTGTGGCGCTGTTGTTGCCGATGACCGATGGCGACAAACAGAATCCGAATTATCTCGATTTCTACCAGGGATTTCTCCTGGGGCTTGAAAAGATAAAGACCCAATACGGATACTCCGTTCGGGTCGATCTGTTCAATACCCGGCAGGAAAGCGACCGACTCCGTACGATTGTGGACGACGCCGATTTTCGGGCGGCCCGCTTGATCGTAGGCCCGGTTTACGAAGAGGAACTTCCTGCCGTAATCGGGTATGCCGAGGAGTATGCCGTGCCGGTCGTATCGCCTCTGGCCGATGTCAAGAACGTCGATAGCGATGTTTTGTTTCAGATGGCACCGCCCCAGATGCGGAAATATGCCAAAATCGAAGAACTGACTCAGGGTGAGCACAAACAGGTTACCTTGATCTACGGAGAGAAGAACGACCGGGAGTTCGAACGGGAAATTCTGGCTGCACTGCAGGGTGTACCTTACGCGCGGCATAATTATCGTTACGCTGTCAAGGAGGGCGACCAGGGGCTTTCGTCGCTGCTGGCCAATGGCAAGGACAACCTGCTGATTGTTTTGAGCGACAGCGGGCTCGAAGTGGACCGTATTCTGGCAGCCATCGCTTCGGCCAATACCAACCTCGTAGCCCGCGGCAAGACGCCTCCCCGTTTCACGATCGTCGGCAATTCGCGTTGGAACCGCTTCGGGAACCTCGATCGGGCGCTCTACTTCAAGGACCGGCTCGTGCTCTTCTCGACTTATCACGCCAAACGCGATGCCGAGGTAATCAAGACTTTCGACAGCGACTACATCAAAGCTTTCGGGGCGTTGCCGTCGCTCTACTCTTACCGGGGTTACGATGCGGCGATGATCTTCGTTCCGGCGATGTATTCCGACATCCAGTACGATATGGAGGGACGCCGCTACACGCCGCTGCAAACCTCTTATACGTTCCAGCAAATGCCCGGAGGGTCCAACCATGTCAACCAAAACTGGATGCGTGTGAGCTACCGACCGGACTTCACCATTACCGTAGATTGAAATGGCTTTAATACCCAACGGAATTCCCGAAAAAACGATCGAGCGGCTCAGCGAGTATCGCCGTACGCTGCTCGCCTGCCACAGGGAGGGCATTACCCACATTTTTTCGCACGTGCTGGCCGGGATTCACGGCATTACGGCTGTGCAAGTGCGTCGGGATCTGATGTTGATCGGGTTCTCGAGCGATACCAAGAAAGGCTACGACGTGAAGGTGCTGATCGATTTTATCAGCAACATCCTCGACAGCGAAAATCCGGTGAATATCGCCGTAATCGGTATGGGACATCTGGGGCAGGCCATCACCAAATATTTCAACGGGAAGAGCCTGAAGCTGCGGATCACGGTCGCGTTCGACGTCGATCCCGCAAAAGTGGATACTGCGATCGACAACATTCCGTGCTACCACATGGAGTGTTTCGAGAAGGTCGTCCAGGAGAACGACATCTCGATCGTCATCGTATCTTCGCCGACCAAAGTCGCCCCCGAACTGGTCGTGCCGATCATCAACGCCGGCATCAAGGGCGTACTCAACTTTACCTCGACACGCCTGAATTTCCCGCAAGGTATCTACGTGGAGAATTACGATATTACGACTCTTCTGGAAAAGGTTGCTTACTGCGTCAAGGAATCCGAAGAGAATAACGACAATAATTAAGGTGTCGATGCGAGTATTCCACGGCTTCGAAAATCTGCCTTCGTTCCGTTCGCCGGCGGCTACCGTCGGATCGTACGACGGAGTTCATAGCGGACACCGGGTTTTGCTCGACCGGATTCGCCGGGAGGCGGCCGCTGTCGGGGGAGAAAGTATCGTGCTGACCTTCGCCCCGCATCCCCGCGTGACGCTCGGTACACAGGAGCGGTTGCGGCTGCTGACTTCGCTCGAAGAGAAGATATACCTGCTCGACCGGTTCGGAATCGACAATCTGATCGTGATTCCGTTCGACCGGGCCTTCAGCCGGATTCCTTCCGAGAGTTTCGTAAAGGACTATCTGATCGGGAAGGTGGGGGTGAAGAATCTGGTCGTCGGTTTCAACCACCGCTTCGGCCACGACAAGGAGGGAGATTACCGGCTGCTCAACGGATTGCATGACGAGTTCGGCTTCCGTGTGACGGAGATCGAGAAACAGGATGTCGATGCCGAGAAGGTGAGTTCGACGGTCATTCGTCGTCTGATCGAGCGGGGAGAGATGAATAAAGCTGCCCGGATGCTGTCGCATCCGTATCTGTTGGCAGGCGATGTGGACTGCGCAGGACATATCGCCTCGGGAGAGGCTCTCAAGCTGCTTCCGCCTCCGGGTGAATATCCCGTGCGGATCGAAGGTAGGCCCGGTGTGCTTCGGATAACCGCCAAAGGTACTCCGGAATTATTGAGGACGGCGGGAAAAATGCCGTCGGGCCATATACTAATCGAGTTTTAACGCCATGCTGACAAGAGATTTCAAATTCAGAGTCTGGTATAAGGATACCGATCAGATGGGTATCGTACACCATTCGAATTACATCTGCTATTACGAAGCAGCCCGTTCGGAGCTGCTCCGCAGTTTCGGCTCTTCGTATGCCGATATGGAGGAGAAGGACGGCGTGATGATGCCGATTCTCGAAGTACACTCCAAGTACCTGCGTCCGGCTCATTACGACGAATTGATCACGGTTCGAATTTCCCTCCGGGAGTTGCCGAAAGCGCGTATTACGTTCGAATACGAAATTTACAACGAAGCGGGCGAGCTGCTCAATACGGGTTCTACGGTTCTGGGTTTCATCCACCGCGATACGCGGCGTCCCTGCCGGGCTCCGAAAGGATTTATGGAGCTGTTGGAAAAAAACCTGTAATTCACGCTGTTTTTTTACGAATCGCCAGTCGATCATTTCGGTTTTTCCCAAGAGGAAGATATTTCGGATTTTCGTCGATGGAGAACCCCGGATGGGAGTTCCGTACGATTTTATCCGATATAAAATAGCGGCGGCCCCGAAAAGGAGCCGCCGCTTCGATATACGGTAATTTACTGCTATTTCTCGATCAGTGAGATACTGCGTTGGATGAACTCCGTCAGGTTTTTGCCCTTGAGTAATCCGTTGGAGAGCAATGCCAGGTCGATGATCTGTTTGACGAGCTTGTTCTCGCCGCCGATTTCGCGCAGGCGCGTATCGCGCTCGTCGCGCAGGGTAACGATCTTCTTCGAAAGCTCCTCGCGCGTCGATTTCTCCTCGGGCGTGAGTTCCTCCTCTTTCTTGCCTTTGACCACTTCGTCGAAACGGCGCTCTTCGGCAACCGCAGCATCGATCTTTTTGGTGATGGTCTTCAGCTTGTCGCCGTAGCTCTTCTCCACATCGGCCAGGATGTCGATCACGATGGGGTTGTTGCCATTGACGGCGATCGTGAAGTTATCGGGCATCTGGCTGTAGAATTGGCTCATACCTCCGCTGCTGATGGCTGCCATCTCCTTCATGCGCCGCATGAATTCGTTCTGCGTAATCACCACGGGCGCAGCATCGGCCGCCATCGCTTCGAACGAAATGTTGTAGTGGATCTTCTCGTCCTTGGGCATCTGGCTTTCGAATACGGGACGCATGATCTCCTGCTGGGCCTCGCTCAGGGACATCTTGAGCGTTTCGTCTTTCTGGATGAGCTTGTCGATCACGTCGCTGTCCACGCGCACGAAGCGGGCGTCCTTGTGTTTCGACTCGTACCAATTGACATAGTGGTTGTCGAGTTGTCCGTCCATAACCAGCACGTCATAGCCTTTGGCCTTGGCCGATTCGAGGAACGAATTTTTCTCTACGGGATCGTCCACATAGAGGAAAACGACCGTACCGTTCTTGTCGGTCTGGTTACCTTTGACGACCTCCTTGTACTCTTCGGCGGTGAAATACTTGCCCTCGGTCGTCTTCCACAGCATGAAACTCTCTGCCTTCTCGGCGAACTTTTCGTCGGTGATAATGCCGTATTCGATGAAGATCTTCAGATCGTCCCATTTCTGTTCGTAGTCCGCACGCATCGTCGTGAAGAGCTCCTGCAAGCGATCGGCCACCTTGCGGGTGATGTAGTTCGAAATCTTCTTGACATTCGAATCGCTCTGCAGGTAGCTGCGCGATACGTTCAGCGGAATATCCGGCGAGTCGATCACGCCGTGCAACAGGGTGAGGTATTCCGGTACGATCCCCTCGACCTGGTCGGTCACATACACCTGATTGGAGTAGAGCTGGATCTTGTTTTTCTGAATTTCGAAGTTGTTCCGAATCTTCGGGAAGTAGAGGATACCCGTCAGGTGGAACGGATAATCGATATTCAGATGAATCGAGAAGAGCGGCTCTTCACCTATGGGATAGAGTTCGTGGTAGAACTCCTTGTATTGCTCGGCGGTGATCTCGGTGGGTTTTACGGTCCACAGCGGGGCGATGTTGTTGATGATGTTGTCCTTGTTGGTATCGACGTATTTGCCGTCTTTCCACTCCTTCACCTTGCCGAAAGCGATGGGAACGGGTAGGAAGCGGCAGTACTTGCGCAGCAGCTCTTCGACCTTCGAATCTTCGCCGTATTCGAGCGTATCGGCCGAAAGGTGCAGTACGATCGTGGTTCCCCGGTCGCGTTGCTCGGTCGTTTCCTCCATTTCGTATTCGGGCGATCCTTCGCAACTCCAGTGTACCGTCTTGGCGCCCTCCTTGTAGGAGCGGGTGAAAATCTCCACTTTGTCGGCGACCATGAAAGCGGAGTAGAAGCCCAGTCCGAAGTGGCCGATAATCGCCTGGTTCTTGTATTTCTCCATGAACTCCTCGGCGCTCGAAAAGGCGATCTGGTTAATATAGCGCTCCACCTCGTCGGCAGTCATGCCGATGCCCCGGTCGGTGACCGTCAGGGTTTTGGCATCCTTATCCGCCGAGACGCGGATCGTCAGGTCGCCCAGGTCGCCTTTTACGTCGCCCATCGAGGCCAGGGCCTTGAGTTTCTGCGTGGCATCCACGGAGGTGGAGATCAGCTCACGCAGGAAGATTTCGTGGTCCGAATAGAGGAACTTTTTGATACCGGGGAAGATATTCTCGGTGGTAACCCCGATTTTTCCGTTTTTCATCGTATCATGGTATTTTTTTAATTGAATTATTTATCGTTTTTTTGATACAGCGGACTTTGGTTGCCGCTGCCGAAGAGAGCCATTCTCTCGCATGGATTCAACAAACGGTGTGCCACCTCCTCCGATATGACATTCTGTCATACGCTTCCTGACAAAATAGAGGCGGCAGGGAATCCTCCCCGCCGCCGTACGTGTTTCGTCGGCTCGTCTGCCGAAAGTATTAGAGCAATTTTTCGAGTTTCTTTACCAGGTCGGCTTTCGTGCAGGCACCCACCTGTTTGTCCACGACCTGTCCGCCCTTGATGAACACGATCGTCGGAATGTTGCGGACCATGAACTTGCCCACGATGTCGTCGTTGTTGTCCACGTCGCATTTGCCGATGACCGCACGGCCTTCGTATTCGCCGGCCAACTCGTCGATGATCGGGCTGATCATGCGGCAGGGACCGCACCATTCCGCCCAAAAGTCGATGACTACCGGAAGCTGGGATGCGGAGATCTCCTCGAAATTGTCTTTTGTGATTGCTAATGCCATAATTTTTTAGATGTTTTGATTATAAGTATTAAACGATAGTATATTTGATTTCATTGTCCTCGAGGAACGAAACGAGGTTCGACGTGAGGCTCACCTTGTGCCGTTTGGAGAACATATTCACGCTTACCTGCGCATCCCGGTCATAGACATTCACCCGCAGCGTGGTCGATCCTTCGGACTCTTTGATGCGGTGCGTCAGCTCCTCGATCATTTCACGCGTGATGTCTTCGATCGCCAATTGGATATACATCTCCTTAATCATCGTGTCGCGCATTTCGGAGAGCTGTACCATCGAAGTAATCTTGAATTCCAGCTCCTTGTCGTTGTAGGGCTTGGGTTGGACCTTGCCCCGGATGAAGAGGAAATAGTCGTTGAACAGGTATTTGCGGAAATTTTCGTAGTCCTTGCTGAAAAGCGCAAATTCGTGCGTGCCGTTGTAGTCTTCAAGCGTGAATTTTCCCCAGGGTTTGCCCGTCTTGGTAACGAGGTTCTGCGTGGCGATCACCATCCCCGCCACGGCAATCTCCTGTCCGCGCAGGGATTCCAGGTTGTCAAGATCCGAAAGCTGCGTCTTACACATATTGCGGATAATCACCGCATAATCGTCCAGCGGGTGAGCCGAGAGGTAGAGTCCGATCATCTCGCGCTCCTTGCCCAGCGTTTCGAGCGTGCTCCAGTCCTGACAGGCCGGAATCACGGGATGCTGAATATCCACGACCCCTTCGCCGCCTCCGAAAAGGCTTTGCTGGGCATTGTCTTTCTCGCTTTGGAACCGCTGCCCGTAGCGTACCAGTTGCTCGATGAAGGTCGTCGAACTGGAGTCGCGCAGATCGGTGCCGAAGAATTTGCAGCGGTGGAACCCGGAGATCGAGTCGAAGCCGCCCGCATAGGCGATGTTTTCGAGGCATTTGCGGTTTACGGCCGTATAATTCACCCGTTCGAAGAAATCGTATATGTCCTTGAATTTGCCGTTCTTGTTCCGCTCCGCGACGATGCTCTCCACAGCCGCCTCGCCGACGCCTTTCACCGCAGCCAGGCCGAACCGCACGTCGCCCGCCTTGTTCGAGGAGAAGTTGTTGAGCGATTCGTTGATGTCGGGCCCAAGCACCCGGATACCCATGCGCTTGCACTCGTTCATGTAGAGCGTAATCTGCTTGATGTCCGAAAGGTTGCGGCTGAGCAGCGCGGCCATGAATTCGGAAGGGTAGTGCGCTTTCAGATAGCCCGTCTGATAGGCAATGTAGGCGTAGCAGGTCGAGTGCGACTTGTTGAAGGCATACGATGCGAACGCTTCCCAGTCGCCCCAGATCTTTTCGCAAATTTTGGCGTCGTGCCCGCGCTTGCTGCATCCTTCGATGAACTTGGGCTTCATCTTGTCCAGTACCGCACGCTGTTTTTTACCCATCGCTTTGCGGAGCGTATCGGCTTCGCCGCCGGTAAACCCGGCAAGCTTCTGCGAGAGCAGCATGACCTGCTCCTGATAAACCGTGATGCCGTAGGTGTCGCTCAGGTACTCCTCCATATCGGCGATGTCGTACGTCACCGGCTCCAGTCCGTGCTTGCGGGCGATGAAGTTGGGAATATACTCCATCGGTCCCGGGCGGTAGAGGGCGTTCATGGCGATCAGGTCCTCGAAACGGTTGGGTTTCAGGTTGCGCAGATGTTTTTTCATACCGGGGGACTCGAACTGGAACAGGCCGGTCGTATCGCCGCGGCTGAAAACCTCGTAGGTCGGGGCGTCGTCCAGCGGAATGTTGTCGATATCTACGTCGATGCCGTGCACGTTTTTGACGTTGGTTACGGCATCCTTGATGATCGAGAGGGTGCGCAGTCCCAGGAAGTCCATTTTGATCAGGCCGACGCTCTCGACCTCTTTGCCCTCGAACTCCACGACGTTCAGATCGGCGTCCTTGGCGATAGCCATCGGAGCGAAATTCTCCAGGTCGTCCTGCCCGATGATTACACCGCAGGCATGCACACCGGTCTGCCGAATCGAGCCTTCGAGCTTTTCGGCGTATTTGAGCGTATTGCGGATCAACTGGTTCGGGGATTCCCGTTCGGCGGCCAGTTCCGGCGACTCCTTGTAGCAGAAGTCGAAAGGCGTTTCTCCGGCCTTCTTGTCGGGCGTAACCTTGTCGGGTACCAGTTTAGCCAGCCGGTCGCTCTCCGAGAGGGCCAGCTTCTGCACGCGGGCCACGTCGCGGATCGCCAGCTTGGGCGCCATCGTACCGAACGTCACGATCTGGGCCACGCGTTTCTGCCCGTACTTGTGCACGCAGTAATGCAGCACGTCGTCGCGGCCGTCCTCGTCGAAATCGACATCGACATCCGGCAGGGAGATACGCTCGGGATTCAGGAAGCGCTCGAACAGCAGGTCGTATTTCAGCGGATCTATGTTGGTAATTTTCAGACAGTAGGCCACAACCGATCCGGCTGCCGAACCACGGCCCGGTCCGACCGACACGCCCATTTCGCGAGCCGCGCGGATATAGTCCCATACGATGAGGAAGTAACCCGGGAATCCCATCCATTCGATCGTACTCAATTCGTACCGGATGCGTTTCTCGACCTCTTCGCTCAATTCGGCGCCATAGCGCAGGTGGGCTCCTTTGTAGGTCAGGTCTTTCAGGTAGCAGAACTGTTTGGCCGTCATCAACTTTTCGCTGCGCTCCTTGCTCTCCTCCGCCCAGGCATCGAGTTCTTCGACGCTGTGGCAGGCATCGATTCGCGCCAGCTCTTCCTGATCTTCGATCTTCTTGACGAGCGATTCGCGCAACTCCTCGAAAGGCATGTGGAACTCCGGCGGCGGAGGGAAGTTGGGCATCAGAGGCGCATGGGTGAGTTTGTACTCCTCGACCTTGTCGGCGATCTCGAGCGTGGTGGCGAGTGCTTCGGGATGGTCGGGGAAGAGCTGCGCCATCTCTTCGGGCGATTTCAGATACTCCTGGAACGTATAGCGCATCCGATTGGGATCGTCCAGGTCGCGGCCGGTATTGAGGCAGATCAGATGATCGTGCGCCACGGCGTCTTCGGCCAGAATGAAATGCACGTCGTTCGAGCAGATGTATTTGACTCCGCATTTGGCCGACAGCTCCAGCAGGGCCTTATTGACCAGCAACTGATTCTCGTACACGTCGGCGTCCTTGCGCGGATCGCCCGACGGATGGAGCTGCAACTCCAGGTAATAGTCGTCCCCGAAGATGCTTTTGAACCAGCGCACGACCTGTTCAGCCTCCTCCATGTCGTTGCGCATGATGGCCTGGGGAACTTCGCCGCCCAGACATGCCGAGCAGCAGATCAATCCCTCGTGGTATTGTTCCAGCAGTTTCTTGTCGATACGGGGCTTGTAATAGAATCCTTCGGTAAAGGAGTAGGATACGATCTTGCAGAGATTGTGGTAACCCGTGAGGTTCTTGGCCAGCAGAATCAGGTGATCGCCCGCCTTCTCGTCCTTGTCCTTTTCGAAGCGGTTGCGCACGACGTAGGTTTCGCACCCCAAAATAGGCTTGATGCCCGCATCGGTGGCGACGTCGTGGAAGTTCTTGACGCCGTACATATTGCCGTGGTCGGTAATGGCCAGAGCCTTCATACCGAGGGCTTTGGCTCGTTTGATGAGCGGCGATATGGCCGCTGCGCCGTCCAAGATGGAATATTGCGTATGTACGTGTAAATGGACGAAATCCGGCATAATTCGAAAATTTATGGTTTTGGGCCGTCCTTTGCGAAGGTACGGAAAAGTCGCGGGCAGAAGCAAATTTATCTGCGTCTTGCCGATGCTTAAGGCGAAGTCAAAGGTAATGAAAAAATATGAAAGAATTTCCGTATTTCCAAGTAAAAATTGCCCGAACGATTCTACGTTGTTGAAAATGACGGGATAGGAAATATGTGGCAAAAATCTTGCAGCATTCCGAAAAAAAACGTATCTTGTTGATAGCCGGATTTATCCGGTCCTGCATCGCCCGTTTTCGCCGGGTACGAACGGAGTTCGGAACCGGGAGCACGGAAGTTCGAAGAACCGAAAAACGACGGGATGCAAAGATTTAATAAAAAATGTGGACCTCGTTGGAAATACGGTACTCCGAGTACCCGCATTTTAGGAAAGGTCTGAATTTTAATGCGGCCAGAGGATGCGAATAAATGTCCTTCGGATTCGATGCTGCGATTGTCAAACTGTTACATCGAAAGATATAATGGCCGAATAAATATATCACCTAAACAGCGATGATTATGAAAGATGAAAAATTAGTCGTGTTGAGAGAGTGGAACTCTGTCACCGAAGCCGAAATGGCCAAATCGATTCTGGACGGAGCCGGAATTTTTTCGACGATCCGCAACGAATATATGTCGGCGATCTATCCCATCGGCACGATGCCGGCACAGCTCGTGGTCAAGGAGGAAGATGCGAAGCGGGCTGCCGAATTGCTCGACAAAATGCCGTAATTTATTATTTTGCAGCTATTCAAGGAGTTCGGGAAGCTCTTAAAGAAGCCCCCGAATTCCTTATGAACGGCTCGGAACAACCTCTGTTGCTTGCGACTTTCGAACGGTTCGGAGAAGGGGCGAAACTGCGTACCGAAAACGTCGATTCATAGCTTCAGGTCCGGAGAACGAAGTCGTCGGAAATGAAACCGGCTTCGATAAGATCGGTCGAGCCGTGTCGGAGGATCCCTTATCGGTTCCATATGGCCCAGGCAGCTTCCGCCTGCCCTACGAGCATGTCGAGTCCGTTGCACGTGTGTGCTCCCCGTTGCGCTCCGTATTGCAGAAACAGCGTTTCGGCCGGGTTGTAGATCAGGTCGAAAAGATAGTGGGAGGGCGTGACGAAAGCGTACGGAATGCGGGGCGCCTCTTCGACATTCGGATGCATCCCGACTGGGGAGGCATTGATAATGAGCCGATGCGAACCGATTACTTCATCCGATACTTCGTCGTACGTATAATTTCCCGTTGCCGGATTCCGCGATACTAGATCGAACGGAATTTCCATCTGTGCCAATACATATTGCACGGCTTGCGACGCCCCGCCCGTGCCCAGTACCAATGCCCGTTCGGGACGCTCCCCGCCGAGAAATGTTTCGAGGGAGACGCGAAGTCCCGTCACATCCGTATTATAACCCGTCAGACGTCTGCCTTCACAGCGCACGCAATTGACGGCCCCGATCATCCGGGTTTCCGGCGAAAGATCGTCCAGATAGGGTATGATCTGTTGTTTATAGGGAATCGTGACATTGAATCCCCGCAGTTCGGGCTGCGCTTCCAGCAAAGCGGGCAACTCCTCGATCGTTTTCAATTCGTAAAGGTCGTACCGGCAATCCGCAATGCCTTCGCGTGCGAATTTATCGGCGAAATACCGGGCTGAAAACGAGTGTCCCAGCGGGTAGCCTATCAGACCGTAGCGTTTCATAAGGTTTTAGTTTTGGGGAGCGGAGATTTTTTGAGCGACCCGCTTGCCGATGAATTCGATGACATAGATCAGAAGAAATCCTGCCAGCGCCAGTGCTACGGCCTGCCACAAGTGGGCATCGGTCTGACCGATCGCCTCGAAATGTCCCGGTGTAATGTTTTGTTCCACCAACGGGTGAACGGCACCCTGGGCATCCGTATAAGTTTCCACGACCTCTTTCCAGGGCCAGACTTTATTGAGCGATCCGACCATGAAACCCATGAGCAGGGAGATCGTCAGGTCGTGATGCTTGCGCAGCAGCCACGAAAGCAGGTGCGAAAAACTGATGATACCGGCGACGGCTCCGACTGCGAAAAGCAGCAGGACACCCAGCCGGAATTCGCTGACAGCCTGTAAAATGTATTGGTATTTTCCCAGCAGCAGCAGGATGAAGGCGCCTGAAATTCCCGGAAGAATCATCGCGCAGATGGCAACAGCTCCCGAAAGCATGATAAACCACCAGTCGTTGGGCGTTTGCGTCGGGGAGGCGATCGTGATCCAGAATGCCAGCGCGGTGCCGACAAGCAGTCCCAGTAGCGAAGTGAGGTTCCACTTCCGAATATCCCGGGCGACGAAAGCCGCCGAAGCGACGATCAGTCCGAAAAAGAAGGACCAGATTTCGATCGGGTGATGCGCCAGCAGGTAAGTCATCAACCGTGCCAGCGAAAAGATGGCGATACCGATACCCTGCAGTACGGAGAAGAGGAAACTGCCGTTGATGTGGCGCCAGAATTTCCTGAATTCGAACCGGCCGAGCAATTTCAACGCAGTCGGATTAAAACTTTTGATCGACTCGATCAGTTCGCTGTAAATTCCCGAAATAAAGGCGATCGTCCCGCCCGATACTCCCGGGACAACATCCGCCATTCCCATTGCGCAGCCTTTCAGCGCCAACAGCACGTATCTGAACATAATCCGCTCTAATAAAAAGTTAGGCAATTCATCTTTCAATGTACCTTTTGACAATTCCGAGAGGTGTCTATTCGCTGTTCCCGGTTGTATCGGTAATGCTCCTGCCCACAGATCCCTTCCCGGAAAGGACTTAAGGCGCTTTACTCCCAAAGAGGTACACTAAAGTATATAATCACGAAAAGTTATCTCGTTCGTCGAAAACACGACGTTTCGCAAAAACGGCATTATAATAACATCGCATAGGTATTGCCGTTTCCGGCGATGTTTTGCTTGTGCAAAGATAGTATATGCGGGAAACATCGCAAGATTTTTTCGGGATAAAACCCTGAAAAAATCCATCCCGAACGAAGATTTAATAATTCGTTAATAATACCGTTCGAGGATTCCGCCTCCGACGACCCGTTCCCCTCGGTACAAAACGACGGGCTGCCCGGCGGCCGGGGCCCACGCGGGATCCTCCAGTTCGATCCGAATCCCCGAAGCGGCAGGGAAGACCGCTGCGTATCCCTCGGGGTTGCGGCCGATGCCCCGGATCACCGCACGGATATCGCGGGCACCGAATACCTCGTCGCTCTCTATCAGGCGACATTCCCCGACTTCCAGCGTACGATGCAACAACAGCTTCTCTTCTCCGGCTACGATCCGGTTTGCCGCCGTGTCGATAGCGACCACCGCCCAGCCCGGCGGCAGGTCGAGGCCCTTTTTCTGGCCGATGGTGTAGAGGGCCGCCCCGTCGTGCGTGCCGAGCCGATGTCCGGCAGAGTCGATGATGGGGCCGGGCCGGAGCGCTTCCGTTTTATCCCGGCTTCGCAGGAAGTCGCGGCACGGGCGTCCCTCGAGAAAACAGACGCCCATACTCTCCCGACGGTCGGCGAGTTCTTCGACGATATTTCGTTTGATGACCGTTCCCATCGGAGTCAGCACCCGATCGAGGATCTCCTGCGGCAAGTCCCACAGGTAGTAGGACTGGTCCTTGCGGTTGTCGGCCGCACGGGTGACGTATCGTTTGCCGCCTGCGGAGGTAATGCGGAAATAGTGTCCCGTAGCGATGTGGCGAATCCCCAGTGCGTCGGCCTCTGCCGCAAGGCAGGGCCATTTGATCCGACTGTTGCAGCGCGTGCACGGAGCCGGGGTACACCCCCGGAAGTAACTGTCGGTAAAATAGTCCACCACCTCCCGTTCGAACCGCTCCCGCACCGACCGCATTCGCCAAGGAATACCGAGTGCTCCGGCACGCAGACGCGCCTTTTCCAACAATGCGGAATCGCCTCTCATGTCGAGCGTCAGAGCCGTTACATGATATCCGGCCGCCTGCAACAATCCGACGGCGGCGAAGCTGTCTATTCCGCCGCTGAAACCCAACAATACCCGATTATCCTTCATAAACTCCTGTCTTCATGAGAACCGGCTGCCGAAATTTCGGCAGCCGGTTCTGTCAAGCATATTCTTCCGGCTTCGGGTGTTCTTCTTCGAAGAATTCCGGTTTTTCCCGTTTAATGAACCCGATCACCTCTTCCAAGCCTTCGAGGAATTTGGAAAAATCCTCTTTGTAAAGGAATATTTTATGCCGGTCGTAACTGACCGTTCCATCCGGCGCCGTTTTCTTCCGGCTCTCCGTAATGGTAAGAAAATAATCGTTCGCACGCGTAGCGCGCACGTCCAGAAAATAGGTCCGCCGGCCGGCTTTTACGACTTTCGACAGGATCTGTTCGCCGAAATCTTCTCCGTCCGTGCGGAAGGTATTCAGAGCAGCCATACAAGGTAATATTTTGAGGGTTATTCGTTTGTTCCATACGTAAATATAAAACAAATTTCGTTTTCCTGCAAATTCTTGTCCGTGATTATATACTCTTTGGGCGTGCAGCGATTCAAACCCCTTCCGGGAAGGGAATTTCGGGGCAGGCCGAATTATAAACTCAATTACGAGTCGTGAATACGCGACTCTCGGAAATAACGTGATGCAACCGCTTATTGCCGCTCATGCTGCGCTTCCAGGAGCGGCAGCCCCTCTGCCTCCCAGTTTTTCAGCAAATTGAGCGCCCGGATGAAGTCGGCATCATCCCTTGCGTGCAATATCCGCAGCAGAGCTTCCCGGTCGAAAAGCCGCTCTGCCAGCAATGCTTTGAGCAGGCGCCTGGTCCCCGCTTCGACATCGGAATCTTCCGCCGGAGGTGTTACGCCCTGTTCCAGTCCCAGTCCGATCAACTCCTCATACATTTCATCGGGAACTTCGAACCGCTCCTCGAACGATGCGAACTCCGGATAATCCCGTTCCAGGGCTGTCCGGTTGCGGTCCAGGTAGCGCTGCATAAATTCAGGAAAGATATTTTTCCGCAGCAGGGCGTTCAGATAAGATGCCTGCACCGTATCCTGTATTACGCACACGTCGGGCGCTATGCCTCCGCCGCCGTAAACTGTCCGGCCCGTGCGGAGTGTCCGGTAGGCCGGCGACGGAATCGTGTCGGGCAGCGGATGAGTTCGGTAAGCCGTGCGATCCCCGCCTTTGACGTAAGGACGTTGAATTTCCCGGCCCGAAGGCGTATGATAGCGGGCGACGACCAGACGCAGGGCCGACCCGTCCGGAAGCAGATATTGGCGCTGCACCAACCCTTTTCCGAAGCTGCGGCGCCCGACGATTACCGCGCGGTCCCAGTCCTGCAGCGCTCCGCTCACGATTTCACTGGCCGACGCCGACCGTTCGTCGATCAGGACGATGAGCCGCCCTTCGGCCGGAAATACCGGATTCCGGCGGGCGGAATGGACTACGGACGGTACGCTGCGGCCTTCGGTCGAAACGATCCGCGAGCCTTTGGGCAGGAAAAAGCCGGACAAAGCGATCGCCTGATCCAACAGTCCTCCGCCATTGCCCCGAAGATCGAGAATCAACTCCTTCGGACGGTCCAGCTCTTCGTAAGCCCGCTGCACCTCCCGCATGGTGGTCTGACCGAAACGGATCAGTTTGATGTATCCCACCGCAGAATCGACGCGGTAGGCCAGCTCGACGGAGGGGAGAGGTATTTCCCGTCGGACGATTTCGTACAGAATCGGTTGGCAGACTCCTCGTCGAATCACTAGGATTTTTACTTTCGATCCGGCATCTCCCCGCATGACGGAGATGAGCTCGGAGGCCGGGATCTCCTTCACGGTGCGTCCGTCCACCCGGACGATCCGGTCGTCGGGACGGATGCCTGCTTCTTCGGCGGCCCCTCCCGACAGGAGGGAGGTTACGACCAGCGCATCACGGATCCATTGGGTCTGAATGCCTATTCCTCCGAACTTACCCCGATAGAGGCTCCAGAATTCAGCCATCTCCGCAGCCGAGGCATATTCGGTATGGGGATCGAGTTGCTGTACCATGCTGCGGATCGCCTCCTCGACCAGCGGCGCCATATCGACCGAATCGACATACATCTTGCGGATATATTCGTAAGACCGCTCCAGCTTGGCGAGCGACCGTCGCTGTGCCCGGTCGGGCCGGGAAACGGCGATATCGGCCGTCCGGAACGATGATAATCCCGCCACGGCCAGCAACAGCCCGAAAAACCACATGCTCCGCTTCATATCGAATTACATGATTGCATATTTTTCCGTCCGGCGTCCTCCCAAGCAGGTACCGCGAAACACCGGGAAATGATTTCCGACTGCGAGCAGGGAGGAAAGGCGTGAACCCCGTCTTCTTTCCGGCGATTCGGTAGAGCCATAGATACCGCCTCGGATGCACCCACATTCGGAACGGGGCGTATCCGCCGATAACTCTGCTCTCTCAACTACCGCCGGGGCGGCTATTCCGCGTCCGCTCGGACAGGCGCTTCGGATTATCTATAACTAATTATCTAACGGAGTGCTTCGGCCAGTCGGGTGAACGGCACCTGGGTCTGTTCGCCGGAGGTCATATCCTTGATCGTCGCCACCCGTTCTTCCAGTTCCCGGCTGCCGACGATTACCACGCAGGGGATTCCCCGGCGATTGGCATACTCCATCTGTTTTTTCATCTTTCCGTTTTCGGGACATATCTCCGCCGGAATACCTGCGGCACGCACCTCCTGCAACAGTTTCAGCGAGGCATGCTCTTCCGCTTCGCCCAGATTGGCGAACATCACCCGGGCCGCACAGCCCAGATCGGCCGGGAAGAGTCCGAGGCCGGTCATCACGTCGTAGATGCGGTCCGCACCGAACGAAATGCCGACACCCGACATGTTCGGCATTCCGAAGATGCCCGTCAGGTCGTCGTAGCGTCCGCCGCCGCAGATCGACCCGATGGCGAAATCGAGCGCCTTGACTTCGAAAATCGCTCCCGTATAATAATTGAGCCCCCGGGCCAGCGAGAAGTCGAGCTCGATCGGCAGCTCCACCCCCAGCCGGTTCACGTACCCGAAGATCGTTTCCATCTCGGAAATGCCTTCCAGTCCGACAGCCGAGGCGCCAATGACATCTCGCAACACAGCCAGTTTCCGTTCATTATCGCCTGTCAATTCGAGTATCGGTTGCAGCTTTTCGATCGCATCGGAGCCGATGCCGCGTTCCGTCAATTCAGCCTTGACAGCCTCCAATCCGATCTTTTCCAGCTTGTCGATGGCGACCGTAATGTCGATCATCTTGTCCGCATGTCCGATGGTTTCAGCAATGCCGTACAGAATCTTGCGGTTGTTTACCTTCAGCGATACGTTAATTCCGAGCGTCCGGAAAACCCGTTCCACGATCTGTATGAGTTCCACTTCGCACAGCAGCGATCGGGTGCCGATGACATCCACGTCGCACTGGTAAAACTCCCGGTAGCGGCCTTTCTGCGGACGGTCGGCCCGCCAGACCGGTTGTATCTGGTAGCGTTTGAACGGGAAGGCGATTTCGCTCTGGTGCTGCACCACATAACGGGCAAAAGGCACCGTCAGGTCGTAACGCAATCCCTTTTCGCAAATTCGGGAGGCCGTGCGCAACTCTTCGTCATTCAGTCCGGCGGCGTAATCCCCCGAATTGAGGATTTTGAAAAGCAGTTTGTCGCCTTCGTCGCCGTATTTGCCCAGCAGGGTGGAGAGGTTCTCCATCGCAGGCGTTTCGAGCGGGCCGAAGCCGAAGGTGCGGAAAACGTCCCGGATTTTGTCGAAAATATATTGGCGGCGCATCATCTCCAGCGGGGAGAAGTCGCGTGTGCCCTTGGGTATGGAGGGTTTTTGTGCCATTTTATTCCACCAGTTTTCTGTATTTTACACGATGGGGCTGCGTATCGCCGCCCTGCGCTTTCTTCCACTCCTCGTATTCGCTGTACGAACCTTCGTAGAAGACCACTTTCGAATCGCCTTCGAAGGAGAGGATGTGCGTGGCGATACGGTCGAGGAACCAGCGGTCGTGGCTGACGACCAGTACGCAGCCCGCGAAATTTTCCAGACCGTCTTCAAGGGCACGCATGGTGTTTACGTCAATATCGTTCGTCGGTTCGTCAAGCAGGATGACGTTGGCACCGGATTTGAGCATCCGGGCGGTGTGTACGCGGTTCCGTTCGCCGCCGGACAGGACGTCAACCTTCTTCTGCTGATCCGAGCCCGTGAAGTTGAAACGGGAGCAATAGGCGCGGGCGTTGATTTCCCGGTTGCCGCGCTTGATGGTCTCGGCACCGTCGCTGATCAGCTCATATACGGTCTTGCCCGGCGTCAGGGACTCACGCTGCTGATCCACATACGCGAACTGAACGGTGTCGCCGATGGTCAACGTGCCCGCAAGCATCTTGAAGAGCGTCGTCTTACCCGCACCGTTCGGGCCGATGATGCCCACGATAGCGCCCGCCGGAATGATGAAATTCACATCTTCCATCAATTCCTTGTCGCCGAGGGCCTTGCTGATGCCCACGGCTTCGATGACCTTCTTGCCCAGACGGGGGCCTGCGGGGATATAGATTTCCAGTTCGGGAGCCCGCTTTTCGCTTTCGTGGCTCAGCATGGCCTCATAGGCGTTGATACGCGCCTTGCCCTTGGCATGACGCCCCTTGGGGGACATGCGGATCCATTCCAACTCACGGCTGAGGGTCTTGCGGCGCTCGTCCTCGGCCTTGTCTTCCTGAGCGAGGCGCTTTTCTTTCTGCTCCAGCCAAGAGGAATAATTGCCCTTCCACGGAATCCCGCGGCCACGATCCAGCTCGAGAATCCATCCCGCGACGTTGTCGAGGAAGTAACGGTCGTGGGTCACGGCAATGACAGTACCGGGGAAATTCCGGAGGTACCGTTCCAACCACGCCACGGATTCGGCGTCCAAGTGGTTGGTAGGTTCGTCGAGCAGAAGGATGTCGGGATTCTGCAGCAGCAGGCGGCACAGCGCCACGCGGCGCTTTTCACCACCGGAGATGACGGAAACGGGCGTGTCCCCCGGAGGGCACCGCAAGGCATCCATCGCCATCTCAAGCTTGGAGTCAAGATCCCATGCACCCTTCGCATCCATGAGCTCCTGCACCTGCCCTTGGCGTTCGATGAGTTTATCCATTTCCTCCGGCTCCATGGGCTCGGCGAATTTGGCATTGATCTCTTCGAACTCCTTGACTAAATTAACAAGTTCCTGCGCCCCTTCCTCCACGACTTCACGGACGGTCCGCATTTCGTTGACCAGCGGTTCCTGCTCCAGATAACCGATGGTATAGCCGGGAGCCAGCACGGTCTTTCCTTCAAAGGATTGATCCACGCCCGCAAGGATCTTCAGCAGCGAAGATTTGCCCGATCCGTTCAGGCCGAGGACGCCGATCTTCGCGCCGTAGAAATAGGAAAGGGAAATATCTTTCAACACTTCACGCTGCCCATGACGCTTGGACACGCGGATCATGGAATAAATAATCTTATCGGGTTCGTTGCCCATCAAATCTCCTTACAAAAAAATGGCCCCATCGTTGGACGTTCCGCTTCAACGACAGAGTCTGAATGAACTCATGACATGTTACATACAATCATAGATGTCCGATTGTCTTTTGCCCTATTTTGCTGCACTATGCAACCATCGGAGAAGACAGCGTTTGCGCTTTCCTGTGTTTTCCCAC
>ENA-UERM01000919-UERM01000919.1-human-gut-metagenome-genome-assembly--contig:-NODE-919-length-19376-cov-22.696254_pt1 | contig 19376 bp, 14 predicted proteins | sample MGYA00242983_ERZ507983 | MGnify/ENA primary metagenome ERZ507983 (study PRJEB26167, sample SAMN06115432) | human gut metagenome | host: Homo sapiens | place: China:Shanxi | collected 2015-04-29...
CCCGCGCAACAAAGGCGCAACCTCATCCCAGCGGAAATATAGCATAGCCAGACGCTTTTCCTCTGCATCCATGACTTCCAGTTCTATGCCCTGTGCCGTGGTACGGTAATCGGCAATATCGCCGGTCTCCAGATTCAGTGTCTCGATCTCACCGGAATAGGCTCTGCTCAACCAGTAGGCGATCTCGCTGTTGCTCCTGCCGGATTGCAGCAGCGTGGAAAGCTGCTGTTTATCCGCTTCATCCATGAGTCCATGGGCCAATACATCCCGCAAGTCTTGATCTGCCTTGTCCGGGTCAATGGAAAGAAACTCGGTATAGTAAGCATTGCGGCGGTCTGCCCGAAGCAGCTGCTCGAACTGTTCTTTGCGCTCTGCCCGATAAATGGGATATACCATGCCGGTGGGCAGAAGCTGTACAGTGTCATCCCTCAGCTCGGTGATCTGATAGGCGTCATCCTCGATATACACGGTATCACCCACGGCATAAACCGGGGCTGCAGGATCATAGGAGGTTCTTTGCGGAGTTGGGCGGCGAACTGCATCATATTCCTCATCGGAAATGGAAACATCGGAAGTCTGTTCTGTCTCGGCAGCTGCAATCTGCTCGGCATCCGACATCACCTGTTGGATAAACGGGTCATTGTCCAGTTTTTCCGGGTCTGCCACCTGTCCGTTGACGATTCCTCTTTCCTCCAGGGCTTCCCGGATGGCGATAGGGTCGATATTGTCAAAACGATCCTGTTCTTCTTCGGTATAGAACCGGTCCTCCTGAATCAGCTGGGCAAGCCTGCGCTGTACCTTCGGCCAGGGCAGCTGTGTTTCCTCCGGGCTGCCGGCACGGACAACGAACGGGCTGTTGCTGCCACCGTATTCCTGAGCCAGCCATGCAGCGGTATCCTTCTCTCTTGCATGGTCTTTCATATAGCGGACGACAGCGTGTTTACTCTCGATATTGCCGTTCCAAACACAGAGAGCTCTGTCAATATCCTCCTGAGAAAGAGGACGCAGTAATTCATGGAGCTTTGGATAGGTTTCGTCGATCACTTCCCGGTGCAGGCGCTGGCGGAACTCCGGCACATCCGAATAAAGGCGGATCAGCTCCATATCCTTAGAGCCAAGAACCGCACGGCGCACAGCGGCATTGCCCTCGATGACAGCATTTTCACGGTCAGAATGACCGCAGGCATTTCGATATGCCACATCCTCAGATATGGCGGCAGTCACCACAGGCTTATACTGCTCAAACTGCTCCCGAAGGGTAGGCTTTGGCGTTTCTTCCTCTATCTCCGGCTGCTGGGCATGAATGGCATCTTCTTCTGCCAGATCCTTTTCAGCCTGGATCTTGTCATACTGCGCTTGTTCCTGTTCGGTAAGATAGCGGCCTTTCTGGACAAGTGAGGTAATGCGCTTGGCAACCTTTTCCCAGTTCAAGTGAACATCCGGACAGTCCTGCTTTTTATAGTGCAGTCCTTTCCCATCGTGATCTTCGCCGCTGTGTGTTGCGCCGGACAGGGCATGAGAGCGTCCGCCAATGCCATACTCGTCTTTAAGGAATCTCACTTTTTCCTTATCCGTATGGTTTTCCATGAAGAACGCATAGATACGGCCTTTTCCTCCGGCAAAACTGCTGCCGCCGGTCATGGCGGCGTCGATCTCATCCTCGGTAATGAAATGCTGGACGGTTGGCACTTGGGAAAGGTCCGAAGAAAAAGTCCTGCGGGGCAGGTCAAGGTCTTTCAGGTTCTCCCAGATCTCCCTCGGTCTATGATAGTGAAAACGCAACAGGTCACGGTCCTGCTGATAGGCAGTCCAGAAGGCAGCGTATTCTTCCTTGAGGGTCTGGCGGAAAGCCGGGTCACTCAGCTGCTCCGTCAGGCGGCGGGTCTCCTCTGGGAAACCATTGCCTTTGATCTCTGACAGGCAGGACAAATATCCGGCTTTTCTGGCGTCCTCACTGAGATCGTGATACAGATGCCAGAGCTTTTCCGAGAGGAGGGAGCGTTCATAGCCTGCCGCTTCTGCAAGCTCCACATTGGAGGCAAACTGACCACTTTCCAAAAGCTCCCCGATACGCTCTGCGGCGCTCTCCCAGGAAATGACCTGGGCAGACCTGTCATAACGGACAGACTTCCCGTGGGAAAGATGGATACCATCCTCGGCATACCATGCACTCACACTGCCAAGGCCGTTGCCACCGTGGTACAGCGTTTTCAGTATCTCGGCAATCTCAGCGGTGGTTTTCTGCTTTTCAAAGGCTGCAACCACACGCTCCCTCTGACGGTCTGTATTGCCTCCCAAACGCAGCACATGGTCAATGTCATTTTGGGCAAAAGAAAAAGCAGAGGATGTATGCGCTACATTCTCTGCTTCATCTATGGATTGGATCTGTTCCGCTTCGGAGAGGAACAGGTTTAGAGTCAGCTGTTGATAAGCTCCGCCATCAGGATTTCCTCGGCCTGGGCTTTGCAGGTGTTCATCAGCCCCACCCACTTCATGGGATCGCTGGCTTTCAGTTCCTCGGTGGCTCCCGCTTCCTTCGCCAGCTGGGGCATCATCTGCTCCAGTCTGCTCTGGGCGGTCTCGTCGATCTCCAGAAGGTGCGGGTACAGCTTCTCGCTCAGCAACATCTGGTTGTAGAGGATGGGACGGTGTTCCTTCAGGTAGGTTTTCCTCATCCTTCCGTACTTGCCCAGGGGTTTCGACCGCTGCTGGCTCAGCTTCAGGTCGGGAATCAGATAGTCTCCGTTCTGGATATAGGTCATGGGATTGTTCATCTTGTTTACTCCTTTCTTGGTTGGCTTCGCGCTCTGCATTTCGGACGGTAACGCCGATCTGCCGCAGCACCTGCTGGTTGATCTGGCTGACCGCTGTTCCCAGCGCTCCGATGGTTGCCGGAGTATTGAAATCAAAGATCGCCATGAAATCTTCGTGGTCGAAGTAGCGTTCCGGCTCCAGTCCACAGCGGGACATCAAAGCGTAAGTGATACTGACGGTGGCTGCTGCCTTGAACTGTACTCCGATGTTAAACTCATCATATTCCTCCAAAAAGGAACCGTCAACGATATAGAAGAAGTCCTGCTGATGCTCCGTCCAGTATTCCTCAGCCAGTTTTCCGGCTACCTCAGTGAGCTGTCCGGCAAGGTCATCACCGGAAACATCATAGGTGCGCTCAAGCATGGCCTGCACCGAATCCAAATGGCGCTCCTCCAGCTGCCACAGCCAGGGAGTGCGGGAATGTTCACGGGTTCCGGTGTCGGAAATATCAAAAACATAGCGCAGGCGGGGCCTGTCCCCGGAATCGTCCACCAGAGCAATTCCCTTGGAGCCGCGCCTTACATACCGGCCCATCTTTTCATTCCACAAATCGTACTCTGCACAGGCGGTGGCGTCCGGACGCTGGGCGTAGATCATCAACTGCTCATGGAACGGGTACTTGTAAAGGCGGGAAGCAGTGGTGAGAAACCTTGCCCATTCCTGCCAGCTCCCCGTGAGCTGCGTTGTTACCTTCTCCGCCATCTGTGCATATAGTTCAGCTTTGGTTGGCATAGTGTTCTGTCCTCCTTTCAGTTTTGGGGTAAAAAGGTGGGGTGGCATATTGCCACCCCATCCCTGCGATTATAGTGTTTACTGGTCAAAATCCGGATACAACTCCAGCTCGGCAAACTCGGCATCACTCATGGCCTGGAGCTTGCCCAGTGCGCTGTCTGTCAACTCCCGCAGCTCGGTTTCCTCCGGGGCCAGCTCGCCGCGCATCTCACGCAGGCTGTCGATCAGTCCGGTGCGGCTGCCGGTATTGTAAATGCACATCAGGTTCATTTCCTCAAAAGTAAAGTTTCCCATATCAAATCTCCCTTTCCGCACTCTTTTTTGGTGCTGTCTTTTTGTGTTCTGTCTTGGGCTGGCCTTTCAGCTGCTCCATGACTGACTTTTTCTTTTCCCGTTCCTTCCGATGAACGGCATCAGCCAAGTCCATCAGGGAAATGGGCTGACCGCTTCGGGCCTGCTGTTCCAGCTCTGCCACGGTCGGCTCTTTTGGGCCATTGTTGATGATACCGTCGATCATGCCGTAATCGTCCTCCAGCATCATTTCCGCATTTTTCATCGGGTTTTCTGGCAGGAATCCGAGGATCTGGGCAAAACCAACACTGTCACAGTAATGACAGGATACCTTACCGTCCTGTCTGATCGCAACGATGTCGCTGACGCTCATGGAAGGACTGTGAAAATCCGCCGGCTTTTGCAGATTAAACTGCTCATATAGTTTTTCCAGCTGCTCCGGCACCGTGCCAGACTCCCTCAGAGGAGCTGTGTAAATGAGGTCATAATTGCTGCGGTCTATGGAAATGTCATGGGACTTTAACCAATCCAGATTCATAAAGCGCACATTCTGCGGATCGTCACGACTTACCTGATAGATGGCAAAGCAATCTCTGTTCTGAGAGAGAAATGCCTGTTCGCGTTCCTGCTGATGTTCCTGACGCTCCATGACCTTTTCGTGGAACTGAGGGCTTTTCTCCCATTCCTCACGGTCCACACCGAAAAGACCGCCATGATCCATGATTTCCTGCGGATCAAACACCATGCTCTCCGTATTGTCCTCATGCAGCACATAGACGGTCAAACCGGCGGCATCCAGTTCCAGCGCCCGTTCTCTGGTAACAGGGAGCATCCCATCATAGGAGTAGCCATATTCCTGCATATCCGGTGTGGATACCTGCTCATCCGGCATGGGGTATTCATCCAGTGCCTGCTCCTGCGCTTCCGGCAGCTGGGAAGAAGCAGTCATCTGACTGGTCTCTGCCAGCATTTGCTGATAGGCCGCTTCCTGCAAGTTCTCAATCATGGACATAGGAGCGTGTCTGAGCGAAGTGCTGCCCAAATCGTTGTCATCACAAATCTGGAGAACTGCCTTCATGCGGGAAATCTCCGGCATATCCAGCTGACCACCATCCAACTCTTTCATGGACGCGGCATCGTAAAGGGTATAGTCCCAGCCGCTGTCACAGGACTGGATATGAAGATAGGTGGCATCGTCAATCAGAAACAAAGCCTCCTGCTGGTTGGCATCCGCCCCCAGCACTTCCATTTCCGGCATTGCCGCAGCCAGTTCCTTTACCGCTTTTTGCACCAGAGGATTATCACGGTAATAGTCGATTGCCTGGATGGTGTCCAGGTCAATGGTCTGGCCGGTCAAAATCGGAAAAGGTCCTTCATAGTCGCTTCCGTCTTTCAGCTCAAAACCAATGCCCTTGATCCCGTTCATTCGCTCTGCTGGAATCTCCTGATAAATGCGGACAGCTTCCTCCAAAGACAGGTTATCGTGGTATTCTCCGAGGTTTGGAAATTCCATGCACTCTGCTACATAGTAGGTCAGATCGCCGGTCGGCAGCCTATCAGATACCTTAATGGCATCTGCTGGCTGCTCTATCGGGGCGGTTTCCGGCTCTACCTTTGCATGAGGGTCGATTCCGCGCTCTTTGCAGATTTCCTTATAGTGGCGCTCAATGTCGGAGATCAAAGTGCCGGAGGTTTTGTTGATGGTCTCCAAACTGGCTCTCAACTCTTTCAGTTCCTTGCCCTGACTCCAACTGGCAATATAGCCAAAGCTATTTTCTCCAGTCTCGATGCCAAAATATTTGCAGACTGCATAGGAGATGCTTTCAGCCTCCACTTCTTCCGTGTGACGGTTTTTGATTGCCTGTTTTTCTGCGGTTGCATCTTCCTCAACTGCAAGACGCCATTCAAACTGATTTTCGTCCACATAACGCCAATCCATATCAGAAGCAAACTGTTCGGCTTCTTTTTCTGTGGCAAAATCCAACTTGAAATCATGTTTGGTTCCACCTTCACTCTCCTGCACAACCTTCCATGACGGTAGCATTTCATATTTTTTAGGGTCATGGAGCTTGCTGTGGGCAATCTCATGAACCGTGGCCGAAACTGTCTGCACCTCACTCATGCCCTGACGAATGGCAATTTTCTGATGATCAGCAGAAAAATAGCCGTCCGTATCAGCAGCCATTGCTTCAAAAGTAATCGGCACCGGTGCGCTGCGGCGCAGGGCCTCCATGAATGCCTCATAATTTGGCACATTGCCGGAAAGGGAGGAAGCAAGCTCCGGCAAAGGTTTCCCGTCGGTCTGACTCACATCAAAAACCTTGACCGGGCGAAACATGGGGATCTCGATTTCTTTTTCCTCTGTAACGATCTTTCCGTCTTTATCCAAAATCGGAGCCTTGGTATCCGGGTCCAGCTTCTGCTCCTCGATTTTCTTCTTATACGGTGTCGGGGCAATGATGGTAATGCCATGCTCGCCCTTTTTTACATGACGCTCAAACTGGTCTTTCCACTTATTGTATCCGGCTACCAAAGTGGCGTCCGGCTTCTGCATATAGATGAGCATGGTGTTGTTTACCGAATAGCGGTGAAATCGGGACATGACGGACAGATAACGCATATACTTTTCGCTTTCAAACAGTTCTTTGATGCCCTGCTCGATACCATCCGTGATTTCCCTTAGCCGTTCTCGGTTGGTGGGTTTATTCTCAGCCATGATTTTCAATCTCCTTTCCAAGTGTGTGATTTCTGCTGTGTGTTCTGCAATCCATGCCTTTTGTTCTTCTTCACTTTCATAAAGAAAAAGGTCCAGCAGGTACTCTACATAGGTTTTCTTCTGGATTGCTTCCACAAAGCGGGGGTGCGGTTCTTCCTCCAGTGTCCTGGGAGAACGGTCGGCTTCCCATTTTTTCAACAGATAGTAGTAATCGGACAGTACGCGGTAACAGCGCTGTCGATTCTCCCGAAACTTCTGTGCCTCGGTTTTTTGCCGGACATATCTCCTGCGGGGCGGGGCCTGACTGTCATAGATCAGGCCAAAGTCCTGTGCCAGTTTCTCCGCCGCTTCTTTTGGGGAGAGATCAAAGAGCTTTGCGGTAAAGTCGATCACATCCCCATCTTCACCGCATCCAAAGCAGTGGAATCGCTGGTCTACCTTCATGCTGGGGTTCTTATCATCGTGAAAGGGACAGCAGGCCATGCCATTTCGTTTGACCTCGATCCCATAAAACGCTGCCGCTTCTCTGGTGCTGACCGACTGCTTGACTGCTTCAAATACATTCTCTGCCATGTGCCTTTAACTGCTGGACTTTCTCACAGGGGGCTGGTATCCGGCAGCTTTCGCACGCTCACTGGAAGCTTTGCGGCGTTCTGCGCTGTATGGCTCCCTGACTGATACACACCGCTTGGGGACGGTAAAGTTATGGGCGTCCTTTCGGGTGATCTGGTCGGGGTGCTTTTTTGCCAGCAGTTCCAGCTTCTCCATCAGATGGGGATCGTGGGTGTAGACCTCAGCCATTGGTTCTGCCTGGTTATAGAGGAGAATGGTTTCCCGTTCCACTAAAGAGAGCTTCATCGGCTGCCTCCTTTCCGCTGGTCAAATTCCAGCTTGAAGTTGGCATACTGTCCATCGTCCTCCAAAACCACAGTGGCATCGTAGGTCTTGCCGGTTTTCTCCGAATATAGCCCCGTCACACGGACACAGCCATCGTTCAGCAGCGCAGACACCACAGCTTTGGTCGGCTCTTTTTTCTTGGCAGCCCACCATTTGTTGTTTTTCCAGATTGCAAATCTGCAAGAATCATTCTGACAGAAGAAGCCTTTTTGCAGTTCTGCAACTTCACCGCCGCAGCGAGGGCATTTGCCCACCACCTCACGGGGCGGAGTGAACAGGTACTCGGTTCCCTTGATGACCTGATAAGTTCCCACCAGATCTTTCAGCATGATGCTGATCCCGTCCAAAAACTCCTCCGGGGCAAGCTGCCCGCGCTCGATCTCTCCCAGGCGGTACTCCCACTCGGCAGTCAGAAGCGGCGATTGCAGTTGTTCCGGCAGCACTGTGATAAGGGAAACTGCATCGTGGGAAGGGAGAAGCTGCACCGTTTTCCTGCTCTTTTTTCGTTCCAGAAAACCGGCAGATACCAGCTTTTCCAAAATACCGGCACGGGTGGCCGGTGTACCCAGACCTTTTCGCTCGGCATCCTCCGGCATATCCTCTTTTCCGGCAGTCTCCATCGCGGACAATAGGGTGTCCTCCGTAAAGTGCTGAGGCGGACTGCTTTTGCCTTCTTTGACGATTGCCGCAGAAACCGAAAGGGTCTGTCCTTCGGTCAGCTCCGGCAGGGCTTTCTCTACGCCCTCTTTTTTCGGCTCTGTATCCTTCATTTTGGCACGATAAGCGTCCTCCAGTGCTTTCCATCCGGGGTGCTTCACCGTTTTTCCTTTTGTGGTAAACTCCCCACCGGCACACGCTGCAATCACAACGGTTTCCGAATAGATATGGGGCTGGGCTACGGCGCACATCAGACGCAGGGCCACCAGCTCCAGCACCGCTTTTTCTCCCGCAGGAAGGGCAGAAAGGTCTGCATCCTTGAAATTTCTGGTAGGGATTACTGCGTGGTGGTCAGTTACTTTCTTATCGTTGATGACCGTCTGGGAGTCACAGGAAATGGAGATTCCTTTGCGAAACGGCATAGCATTGGCAACCAGATTCACCAGCACCGGCAGGCTGTCTGCCATATCACCGGTCAGATAGCGGCTGTCAGTACGGGGATAGGTGCAGAGCTTCTTTTCATACAGGCTTTGCAGATAGTCCAGGGTCTGCTGGGCCGTAAATCCAAGCAGACGGTTGGCATCTCTTTGCAGGGTAGTCAGGTCATAGAGGGCAGGCGGCTTTTCGGACTTTTCCTTGCGCTCCACCTTTTTGATTGTGACATTTGCACCCTGACAGGCTTCTTTCAGCTGTTCGGCAGCAGCTTTATCCGCCATACGCTCCCCGGATATGGTAAGACCGGGCAGCTCCAGCGCCACGGTATAAAAAGGAACCGGCTTAAAGGTGTCGATTTCAGCTTCTCGCTGGACAATCAGTGCCAGCGTTGGGGACATCACTCGCCCGATGTTGAGGGTGCGGTGGTACAGCACGGAAAAAAGCCTTGTGGCATTGATCCCCACCAGCCAGTCGGCCTTGGCACGGCAGAGGGCAGCATCCCGAAGTCCGTCATAGTCCGCACCGGGGCGCAGGTTTGCAAAGCCCTCCCTTATGGCGGAGTCCTCCATCGAAGAAATCCAGAGGCGTTTCATGGGCTTTTGGCAGCCTGCCAGCTCATAGACGCTGCGGAAGATCAGCTCACCCTCGCGTCCGGCATCACAGGCATTTACCACTTCCATCACATCCGGGGCATTCATCAGCTTTTTGAGAATATCAAACTGCTTTTTCTTATCTTTTCCCACCACCATCTGCCAATGTTCCGGCAGGATGGGCAGGTCATCATATCGCCACTTGGCATACTTGGGGTCATAGCTGTCTGCATCTGCAAGCCCGGCCAGATGGCCCACGCACCAGCTGACACGCCAGCCGTTACCCTCCAGATACCCATCCTTACGAGCAGTTGCACCGATTACCGTAGCCAGACTTTGTGCAACCGATGGTTTTTCAGCAATCACCAGCTTCATAATCTTCAACCTCCCATTCATTCTGCCAATTATCAGACAGTTTTTTTGCAATGCTGTGTTCTGAGGCAAGTGTAATGTCATAGCCAAAGCGATAATCATATCGGTACAACCTGCCAATCAAATCATTGATTATGATATTGCAGGCCATAATCACACGCTCTTTATCCACCTGCATCAGTTGATAGCGTTGATAATTGTTGTAATATTCTCGATGTCTGTGGGTTCTGCTGACCGTATCTTCCATCAGACAATCTATGGCATCTTTTTCACCATCTTCTTTGCTGCCCTGTGTATAAGACAACAGTTCCTTAACCATGGGAAAACTTTGTTCATCTACCGTTGCTTCTTCGCTCAAAAAACCGATATAAGCTTTTAGTAACAGGCTAACTGCTGTTTTTTCAGCTTCAGATAAAGCGTTCATGGTCTCCGCTGCATCAGGCAACAGTTCCTTTTCCACAAATTCATCTATCTCACCAGAATAAAGCATTCGGATTGAGTCCACACATAAAGAGCGCTTTTGGGGTGCGGTCTCAATTTCAAAATCATAAAGATCCAAGTCATCGTCCTTCTTTGACTTTTTTTGAACTTTGCTGATAGCAGTGAAAAGAATGTCTCCTCCAAAGTAAATTCCGAAGGCGACCAGATCAAAAATAATCAGAAAGTGTAATAACCAGTTCCATGTGTTCATTGTGAGGTCCTCCTTTCTTTGACCATGTGCTGCTGATTTTGGGTGTGGATTTGCAGTAAGAGAGTGAATAGAGCAGCAGAGGACAGGAATTTCTCCCTGTCCTCTGTCCCTTATCCCGCAATGATTTGAAATACGCTACGCTCAAATAGTTCAATCTGTTCTATCGCTTTCCTCATTAGGATCAGAACCCTCAAAACCATCCTCAAGGACTTCTTCATCCTCGGTTTCCCATTCCTCGGAATCTTCCTCGCCATAATCATAATCGTCCAGGCTGTCATTGCCCTTGGTCTTAGGTTTATTCTTAACGAGCTTCAAGTAGGCAAATACGCCACCGCCGCCAAATAGAGCAAGCAGAAGGATCAGGACAGCCGGGTTCAGTCCGGCAGGCTTCTCTTTTTCCGGCTCCGGTGTTTCTGCCGGAGGTTCCGGTGCTTTGCCCGTACATTTGCTCATATCGGTTGCACAGACCGGGCAGGCCGTATTGACTGTCCCTGTTTCACATTTTGTCGAACAGCTGCACACAGCAGGCGGCTCCTCTTTGGGTTTTCCATCTTCCATCAGTGCCATCAGGTCCGCTTCATCCACCTGGTTCAGAAAGTGAACAGCAGTCTTTTTATCCTCGTTGGCCCTGTCGATCAGGATATAAAAATAGTTGCCCGCCTTGGTGGTAACGGTAATGAGCTGTTTATTGCCCCCGAAATCATCCACCAGAGCGGCGTTGCCATCCGGGGTCAGCGGAGGTGCTTTTTCCGTTTCTTCCACCACCACATTGCTGTCATTGGTGGTATCCTCTGCCGGGGGCGGCGCTGCGCCCTGGGCAAAAGCGGGAACGGTAAAGCCCGATGCCAGCACCAGCGTCAGGCAAAGGGCGGAAAGTGTTCGGAGCAATCGTTTATTCCTCATAGCTGTTTTCCTCCTGTTCGTTGTTGTCATCAGCAAAACTGCCGGGAACTGTGCCTCCGGACAGCATGGCGCTCAGCTGAGCCGGGGTCATACACAGTGCGCGCACCATCTGGACGATCTCCAGATTTTCTGCCTCGGTTTTCTGTACCTCCAGCGCCTTGAGCTTTTCCTGATACTCTGCGATCTTCTCGCGGACCTTTGTAATCTCCTGGTCAATGCGCTCAATTTTGTTCTTTGCCATCGTCTATCACTCCTTCTTAAAAATCTCTGTTACCAGTTCATCAGGCCGTAGCCCTTAATGCTTTGATAATTCAGGTCATAACTTTTAATCTTGCAGGCATCGCCGGAATTTCCCTCCACGGTATAAACACGGCTGCCATCGGTGCCGACAACAATTCCCACATGGTCTGCGGAACCATCCAGATCCCAATCGAAGAAAATGGCATCACCGGGGGCGATGTTTTCATATCCTCGTGCGCCCCACTGTCCATGAGACTGGAACCACGGAACACCCTGAGACTGACAACCAGCAAAGCGTGGTTCCGTTCGACCGGATTGACCATAGCACCATGATACAAAGCAGGCACACCATTCCACACGGGAGTCAAAGCCGTACCAGCTCCAATAAGGTTGTCCTCCCACATTGCCCACCTGACTTTTCGCCAGTTCCACCAGCTGCGGATTGCCGGGGCGGGAGCCATTGATAAATTCAACACCAGTCAAATCTTCAGAAACACCTGTATCGGGAGAACCGCCACCAAATAACAGCGGCTTATTGCCCATAGTCTGTCGGTAGACCTGGTACATCTCCATCTGCTCCGGAGTCAGTAGTTCTGGCGCAAGAGAGGCAATGGAACGGCTTGTTAAAGTTACATGGAGAATACGATATTCATATTCATGCTCATCCCCATCTTCGTCAGTGTAAGTGCGAATCTGAATTTCTTCTCTCAGCGTAAGCTGATACTGTGCATCAAACACACGATCCAGCTCTGCCTGTGCGCTGTGGCGTGTATAGCCTTGCAAGACAGCAGAGAGAACTGCCGCCAGCTCATGGGGGTCATGGCCAATCATATCCAGGTTATAGCGATACTCGTCATACCCTGGGTGGCTGCTTTCGATGTTGTCGATTTTCTCCTGCAACCGAGCTTCTCTGTCTGCATAATCTGCCTCCACCGCCAGCATTTCCGGGTCATCCGATGGATAGGTAGTGCCGGAAATTACAGAACCAATACTCTGTGCCATCATAGAGCAGGAGGACATGGTATTCATCAGCATACAGGCGATGAGGAACAAAACCCCTGCGATCAGGAAGCCCTTCTTGTGGCGCATGACGAATGCCCCTGCCTGCTGTGCCTTTTCTTTTACCGTCCTTGCGGCTTTTCCGGTTTTGGACGCAGCCTGGGCGGTATTTCCGGCAGTCTGACCGGTGCGCTTGGCGACGGCATACTGCTTTTTGATACTCTGTTTTTGCTGCCAGCGGGAGAGAGGGTTGCTGGCAAACTGAGGATTTTCCCGTAGGGACTTCTGGTACAGGGCATTTACATTTGCCTTTTCCAGCTTCTGCTCGGCCTGGGCTGCTTTGCGGTACGGCTTCAGCTTGTGGCTGCGATAGCCCTCCCGCACCAGATAAGCGCTGGTCTCCACCGCCTCCTCGGACTTGTGGGCGCTTTCCACGCCCACATTGTCCTGTTCTGTTTCCCGGATCTCTTTGTGAAACTTGCCCGCGACCAGATGGACGGGAGCTTCCTTAACCCCTTGAGAAAGTTTGGAAGGTGGTTTTTTCTTGTCCTCAAAGGTCAGCTTCGAGGTCTTTTTCCCGGTGTCCGGGTCAATGACCGTCTGTCTGACTTTTTTCTTTGGAATATTGGCCTGCGCCTTATCTGCTCTGGCCGTAGCTTTCTCCGTTTTGCGGATCGGCTTTTCCAGTGCAGGGTCAGCCCGTTCCTCATCAGTAAAGCGCAAGCGCGGCTCTTTATTCAAACCAATCACCCATTAGGATAGCATCCATCATGTGGTGCAGCTCCACATAGAGGGCCAAACCTTCCGGATCATATAGCGGATGCACGGTGAGATACGCATGGACTTGCGCCAGAATCTCAGAGAGCATTGTGATAGGTCTGCACCCTACAATGGTTGCTGCACCAGGGGCACACATCATATTCGCCCAAATCGAAAAGAGACGGGCAAGACCAATTTCGCCATCCTCATTCAAGGTTTTGAGTTCTTTGTCAGCGGTACGACACTCAACAACAGCGGAGGCCATTACCGGAAGCAACATGAATTCGTGAGCCTCCAATGCCTCACGGAAAAAAATCATGGTATCAAGTTCGCAAATATTCTGTTTCATAGTTATTCATCCTCCTTTTTCAGTTCCTGGGGTTTGGTGGTCATAATGCGGTAAAGCTCGGTGTTCTTCGGGAAGTGATCCACGAAAGGCAGGATTGTAGAGCCATAAAACAGCAGGCCCTCGCCCTCACCGGAGTGGGTCACATAAGATAATTGGTGTGTGGAAATCCCCAGTTGCTTCGCCAAAATCTGACGGTCTCCGCCTGCCTGGTTGAGCATATACACGAAGTCGGAATTTTCAAAGATGTTTTCCACCTCGCGGCTGGAAAGTAGATCTTTGACGTTCTGCGTGATTCCGGTGGGGATGCCGCCCCATTTTCTGAATCGCTTCCAAATTTCTACCGTATAAGCAGCGGTCTGTTCCTCCTTCAAAAGCAAGTGCATCTCGTCGATGTAGTAGCGGGTGGACTTGTGAGCGGCACGATTGATGGTGACACGGTTCCACACCTGATCCTGAACTACCAGCATACCGATTTTTTTAAGCTGCTTGCCCAGTTCCTTGATGTCGTAGCAGACAATCCGGTTATCAATATCCACATTGCTCTGATGATTGAACACATTCAACGAACCCGTTACATAGATTTCCAATGCCGTTGCAATGTACTGAGCTTCTTTTTCTTCCTGCTCCCGCAACAGGTTATAAAGGTCCTCCAAAATCGGCATATTCTCTGGCATTGGGTCATTGAGATATTCGTTGTAAACCAGCCGTACACAACGGTCAATAATGGTTTTCTGCACCGGCTGCAAGCCCTCCTTACCGCCCACGATCAGCTCACACAAGCTGAGGATAAAGTCAGACTTGAGTGACAGCGGGCTTTCATCATCCGAATAGTCCAGATTCAGATCCATCGGATTGATATAGTTGGTTGAAGTAGGTGAGATCTTGATGACCTGCCCATGCAGACGCTCAACAAGAGGTGCGTACTCCGCTTCTGGGTCACAGATAATGACATCATCACTGGTAAGCAAAAAGCAGTTGGCAATTTCTCGTTTTGCGCTGAAGGACTTACCGGAACCCGGCGTACCCAGAATCAGGCCGTTGGGGTTTTTCAGCAGCTTTCTATCCACCATGATGAGGTTGTTGGACAGGGCATTGATGCCGTAGTACAGGGCTTCCTTGCCGTTCTGGAATAATTCCTGTGTGGTGAATGGTACAAAGATAGCCGTAGAACTGGTGGTCAGCCCTCGCTGAATCTCGATCTGATTGAGTCCCAGGGGCAGACAGCTCATCAGCCCTTCTTCCTGCTGGAAGTCCAGTCTGGTCAGCTGGCAGTTATACTTCTGGGCAATAGAGCCTGCCTGAAAGATGTTGTTGCCAAGCTGACGGGGGGTGTCCGCTGTGTTCAGCACCAAAAAGGAGACCAGGAACATTCTCTCGTTTCGGCTCTGCAAATCCTGCAACAGCTTTTTCGCTTCGCTGCCGTAGGTGGCAAGGTCAGAAGGAATGATGTCCATGTCGTATCCGGCGCGGACTGCTTTTTTCTGTTCCTCGATCTTACTGCGGTCCAGATCGGTAATCTTACGCTTTACCGTTTTGATGGCTTTCACCTGATCCACCGACTGAATGTGCATACTCACAATGAGCGAGCTTTCCATATCCAGAAAATCAGCCAGCAGACGGTCATTCAGCTCTGGGGCTAAAATCTGCAAAAAAGAAACAGCCCCGTATTTCTTGCCCATACGGAACTGCTTGCCGGTGCGGAACTCAAAGGAGCTTGGTGCAATAAAATCTTTCGTGGACAGGCCGGAAGGAGCCAGCCAGTCCCATTCAAACTGAAACGGGAGCTGTTCATCCATGTGGAATACCGCATGAAGCTGGGAAAGCCTTTCCTTACCGTCCAATGTTCTGGCGGCTACACCAAGACGCTTGAAGTTATTGAGTATATCGGTCTCAATACGCTCCAGACGGGGCTTGGCGGCTTTGATGCTGTCAGCGTTGATACCAAAGGTCAGGTATTTGGTCTTGATGAGACCGTTGTTGCCTCTGACCAGCTGATTTTGCAGCATCGTGGTATATTCCTCACGGATACTGTCAAAGGCATCCCCCTGGGGCGGAATGGAAATGGAGTTGGCAAAGGTCTCCTCCGATGCCGCAAGGTTCAAAAAAGACAGCTGGAAGTGAATCGAGCTGTCGAAATAATTGAGGAAATCACACCAGCCCTCAAAGATCGCGGTCTTATCTTCATTTTGGGAGAGCTGATAGTTGATGTCCTGAAACTGAATGGTCTTTGTGTAGTGGCTGTCCGATACGCGGCAGATCCCGTCCGGCCACATTCGTTCATAGGGGATACTGTCCTGTGCCGATTTTCCTTTTTTGTCCGTGCGGTTGGCGCGGGCAATGGCCGCTTCGATCTGCTTCTTATCGGCGCGGGACAGCTTTTTCTTTGTCTTTACCGGATGCACGGTCTTTTCTTCCGGTTTTCCCAGCAGACGGCGCAGCCAGCTTTTCATTGCGGTGAACAATGTCATACACCTCCTTATCGAGCATTTCCTGCCGCTTTAATACGGCATAAAAGTTATTGGTCTGGTAGGGACGCTGCTTGGGACGGATCACAGCTACTTTGAGGATGTTGCCGACGATCTTTTCCAGGGGCTGTCCATGCTTTTCATACATTGCCAGCAGGAAGAAGGGCATCATGACCAGCATCATACACATGGCAGCCATGCTGTTTCCCGCAGGCTCACGGAGCCACAAGAACAGCGGTACACCTACAAGCGCCCCGGCGGTAAAGCAGACCAGCTGCCTTCGTGTCAGATTGAACATGACCTTGGTTTTGACTTTGGTTAAATCTTTGGGTACGGGTACATAAGCCATATTATCCACCTCCTTTATGGGAATGAAATAGAGCTGTCCACTTCATTTCCCCACACATCCCAACCGGGTGTGGATTGACGAGCAAACAATTCTATGCGCGGGAGATCACCCATCAATGAGACAATGCGTTCTCTGGCTTCCTGCGGTTTTTTTGAATGTTCTTCAATGTGAGAGACAATGACCTGATGAACAGCTGCGTTTATACGCTTGGGATGTCCTTTCGTTGCGAGGATACAAAGTTCCACATTGGAGCGCGTCCAATATCCCATTCCCCAGAACAAGCTATCTGCCTTTCGATTTTGCTTTACCCAAACAAAGCCGACGGTTTTATAGGTAAATCCCCATGCCTTCAGAACTGAGAGACCTTCCAGTAAACATGGAATCGTGACCCATAAAAACAAGGCACAGTCTTTATCCGCCAAGTTGCCTACTGGCAGCGCACAAATATCCTCGATACTCATGGTCGGATAGTGACTTTCTGCACTGCGTCCCAATCCTTTCTTGGAATATACTTTGTAGTTCCATGGCGGGTCTGCGTAAATGATTTGATATTTTTTCATACAGAACCCTCCTTTAGTGCGCCTGAAAGACTGATTTTGCGAGACTGCCGGTTTTGAACAGCGTAAAGCACAGCAGTACGGTGTAGCCCACGCAGCTCCAGATTGCCATGATGATGTCATCTTCCAGAGCGATGTTCTGCACCAGCACAGCATAAATTGCCACGCAGACGATAATGAGAAACGCCTGAAAGCCCAGCGCCAGCAGGGATCGGAGGTAATTCTGTCCCATACCGCCCCATTCTTTACCCATCATTGCAGCCATTGGAACGGGAGCCACCGAAGTCACAAGGTAGATTTCGATCATACGGCCATAAATAACGATAAAGATACAGATATATAACGCCCACATAGTAATGCCAATAAAGAGGGATTGGAACCACAGTCCGAACAGCGGTCCCAGATCCATTTCCATCAGCCTCGGTTCCAGATCGGTCATAACTGAGGAAATGTCAATGGACGCATCCGAATTGATAACCCCTGCCGCCTGCGCCACTACGCTCTGCGCCATATCAAAGACGCCCATCACGATATTCCATGTATTTGTGACAATGAGGATGGCAGCGGCTGATTTGAACACCCACTTGAAAATCATCCAGGTGTCCACATCATGCAGGTTGTTCTTGTCTGCGATCATCTGGATCAGGTCTACGGTCATCACGATAGCCAGGATCACGCCTGCAATCGGCACCATGATGGAGTTGGACAGATTCTCAATCATGCTGAAAATACTGCCATTCCATCCCTGTGGGGTCTGGCCTACCTGTACGGATATATCCGCGACCTGCTGGTTTACACTGTCAAACATCCCCGAAAGGTTGCTCATAATGCCGCCCACCAGCATTTCTTTCAGCCAATTTGTCAGGGTTTCAAGTAAGAAATCCATACGGTGTCAACCTCCTTTCCGCCGCCCCCGCAAAACTGCGGGAGCGGCAAGGATTTCATACGGAGACGCTTAGACAGAGAAAAGCCCGGAGAGCAGAGGTACAAGGACCATGCCTACCACGGCTACACCAGCACCGGCCATGAGCTGCTTCATGCCCTGGCTCTTGGCGCCGGGGTTGTCGTTGCCGTAACCTTCCAGCAGGTTGATAACGCCCCAGATACCGAGACCGGCACCGAGCGCGATAACGAGGGTCTGAAGAACGGTGATTGCCTGTTCAAAAAATGCCATATAGTTTGTTAGCCGGAATCTGATTAAAAAATAGGTTTGTCATGTTTCATAGGCATACAAAAGCCGGAACAATCTGCCGCCCGGTTTCCGGGGGCATGATTCCGGCTGTCCTCCTTTTTCATTATTTTTTCTCGCGATTGTCCGCTTTGTACGCCAATGGCCCATAGAGGGCAGATGCGGCGAATAGATAAGATCACTCCCTTCTAAAGCGGAACGAAATTAAGCGCCCTTTGTGTCTACTTCATATACATCGCAGACCTCATTGGGCTTGAGTTTCAGCCTTGCGGACAAGAATGCTTCAATATCAAAAGCGTTCTTGTCATCCGCGTCGGCAGTGTACTTGAAATTGGGGTGCTTGGTGATGTCGTACTTATCCGAAAGGAAAGGACGCACACCGCGCAGCTGGAGGATACACTTGCCGCCATCCATAACAGCAAGCTCATCCTGGCTCATCAGCTCTTTCCCCAATTTTTGATAGTTGAGTGAATGGGATGTTTCCCTCCCACGGCTCTCTCCGGTGTTGTAGGTGTCGATGGTTTCCTTACCCAGCACGGCGGCCAGCTCCTTGAGAGTGGTCGGCTCCTTACCGCCCAGAAAGATGGAAGTATCCATGTTTCCGATAATGGTATCTGCGTTATCCTTATAAATCGCCTTGAGCTGACTCTGCGCCTGCAACACCAGACAGGCGGAGATCTCACGGCTTCGGATGGTGGCCACCAGCTTTTCCAACTTGGGTATCTGGCCAATGTTGGCGCACTCGTCGATCAGACAGCGCACATGAACCGGCAGTCTGCCGTCGTACACATCGTCGGCCTTTTCGCAGAGCAGGTTAAACAGCTGGGTATAACACATGGATATAAGGAAATTAAAGCTGTCATCAGTGTCACTCATGATGAGGAACAGGGCAGTTTTCCTGTCTCCCAGAGTATCCAGCTCCAGCTCATCATAAGCCGTGACCTCACGCAACTCTGCAATGTCGAACACGGCAAGGCGAGCGCCGCAGGAAATCAAAATCGACTTGGCTGTTTTTCCGGCGGCCAGCTTATATTTCTTATACTGGCGCACCGCAAAGTGGTTTGGCTTCTCGGCTTCCAGTGCATCAAACATCAGGTCTACGGGGTTTTTGAACTCCTCGTCATCCTCACGGACTTCCATGGCGTTGATGAACTCAATGAGGGTGGAGAAGTTTTGTTCCTCCACCGGAGCCTCATAATGGATATAGCCAATAAGCGCGCAGTACAACAAGGTTTCTGCTTTTACCCAGAAATCGTCTCCGGCCTTGCCTTCGCCTTTGGTATTGGCGATCAGCGTTGTTACCAGCTTCAAGATGTCCTTTTCGCTATGGATATAGGCGAAAGGGTTATAGTGCATGGACTTCTTGAAGTT
>ENA-UERM01000984-UERM01000984.1-human-gut-metagenome-genome-assembly--contig:-NODE-984-length-18168-cov-5.983859_pt1 | contig 18168 bp, 18 predicted proteins | sample MGYA00242983_ERZ507983 | MGnify/ENA primary metagenome ERZ507983 (study PRJEB26167, sample SAMN06115432) | human gut metagenome | host: Homo sapiens | place: China:Shanxi | collected 2015-04-29...
ATTGTGTATCCACCTACCACCCCGGCTTTCAGCCACCCCTCCTTCCCCGAAGGAGGGGAATGGAGATACCACCGACTGGCTAAATAACCACCAAATTTGAAGAAGAACCGATTTTTTTCATAGCACAGGGGCTTCGGAACGTTGAGGTGATTGCGGTTGCACCCGCGTCACCTTCCTCTCACCAGTTTCTTCAATGTCCCGTTGTAGGTGTTCTCAAATTCCGTCGGATGATTAAGGGCCCAGAGGATGTAATCTCCCGGTTCGTTTTTTTTGAGCAGGGTGGGGCGGTATTCGTTGCTGAGAATCTTCCATAAAGTGCCTCCCGGTCCGCCCAGTTCTTTGCGTCGGGCGAGGGCGGTGATTGCGTTCACGGTCTGTTCTTTCCGGATGCCGATTGTTTGAAGGTTCATGTGCAGGAGAGTTTCGGAGCTGCCTCCGGCGGTTACTCCTTGGGGGGGAATGCTGTTTCTTCCGTTATCTCTTTGGGGATTCCCTTTTTCTCCGGAAGGATTCTCTATTACTTCAGGATAAGTTCCCTTTTCTTCAGAATAACATTCTTTTATTTCAGAATAATTTCCGAAATTTCCAAAAGACAAACCACTTACAACGACAGGCGGAGCCTGAAAAACGCCGTTTGACGGCACGGGCGGCATTTCATTCTCGGTCTCTTTTCCGGCTTTCCGCCTATTCTCTGTCTCTTTGTCTTTTTCTGTCTCTTTCTCTCTATCTCTATCTCTATCTCTTTCCGCTTTGGTTTCAGTTCCCCTATCTCTTTCCTTCTCCGTTTCCTGTTTACCTTTGGTGTCTGTTTCCTCTTTTGTTTGTGGGATTGTTGTAGCAATTTCGGGAGATTTTGCTGCATTAATTCCTGTTTTTGTAGCATAGACATCATTTACTGCTGCATCACTGACAGTTCCGTTTCCGGTTCCCGCTCGGTTTCCGTTTCTATTTCCGTTTCTATTTTCGTTTTCACTTTTTGCTATGCTGTTTTCCTTTCCGTATTCGTCCTTTTGTTGTTCCGTTTCTCCGTCCGTGATTAGCCAGAAATGTTCCAACGGTAATTTGTATTTTCTCCGGCTGTCGGTGATAATTTTGTGATATTGTTCCTGAATAACTTGTGAAGTGAGTACGCTATACACCTTATATATATGGGGGTCGAATAATCCCACCGCCAGACAGTCGTCGATAATGGCCTGCATTTCCGCCTCCTCGCAACAGGCTTCCTGTGCAACGTCGAACAATGTGTCCTGATTCCACGGGACATAATATCCTTTTTCTTTGTAGATGAGGCAGAACAGTGAAGTGAGCGCGGCAATCCCTGCTGCGTGGTGACGGCTAGAGATACGTCGTACCTTTCTGTCTTGCAGGAAATTGACGTCGAGTGGAAAATAATCTAAACCGGATTTGGAAATACGGGCCATTTGGATTGAATTAAAAATTAATGATTAGTTCGGGTTTCGTGGGTGCGGCACCCTGAATTTCATCGCAGAGGACACCGATGTGTACGACTCAGTTCAGAATCCCTCTTTCTGAACATCGAAGCACGGACAGGCTTTCATGTACTCGTTGGGCGAGATAACGCCGTCGCCGTTGAGGTCGGGGCTGGTGTCACGGTGTCCGAGCACCTGCTTCACACCGGGGAAGACAAGCCGTAGCGCCTTCACCAGTCGGATGAGTGCGGTGCGTTGCGCGTCGGTGCGTGTATCGGCGGGGCGACCGTCCTTGTCCAGTCCGCCGACATAGCAGATGCCGATTGCCCGTTTGTTCCACCCCATGCAATGTGCGCCGTCGAGGGTGACGTCTCTTCCGGGTTCGATTGTTCCGTCGAGGCGGATGACATAGTGGTAACCGATCGTCCAGAATCCGCGGGCACGGTGCCAGCTTTCGATGTCGGCGGCGGTGATGTCCTGTTCCGCACGGGTGGCGGAACAGTGAATGATAATAGCGTCTTTCATCTTGAAAATCTCCTTTCTTTTGTTTATTTTAAATTGCTGATAATTAAGTGAATGCCTTTCTCCCTTCGGACGCTCCGGTAGCTGAATCCCAGTGCGGCGGCCTCTTCGGCGGACAGGAGCCGGTAATATTGCCGGGTGACGGAGTGGCGGACGGGGGTGCAGTCGGGAGGAATGGGCAGATAAGGCAGGTGCCACCGCCGCATCGTATGCAGCCGTACCCGTTCGGGATGCGTGAGTTTCAGTTGCAACCAGCTGTATTGTGCGCTGTTCAGTTTTTCCTCTTTCACCATTGACCTCATGGAAGGGTACGGGTGGAGGATCGTCCCGCTTTCGTCCGTCACGGCGCAGGGAATGGAGCGCGGCACGTTAACGGGACGAAGCCCGGTGCGGATAGCGTGCATCAAGTTGTCGTAGGCGTCGCACCATTCGAGGTTGGACACATGATTGTTGAGCGTATTTCCGTCGAGGTGGTTCACTTGCGGGAGTTTTTTCGGGTTGGGGATAAACGTTTCCGCTACCAGTCGGTGCACATAGCGTGCGGCATGAATCCCTTTCTGATAGATGTATATAGCCTCATAACCATTGTGGAGGAGACTGCTGCTCAATATCTTTTTTTGAGGTTTCTTCAGGCTCATGATCCGCCCGTGGTCCGACACCATATAATCATTGTTTTCTTTGATAAATCTCCAGTTTTCCATACTTGATGTTGTTTATAATGTTAATAAAATTATGCTTTGTTAAAAATAGTCCACCTCCGCCGGATGCGGAAAGAGAAACGGCGTTTCCTGTCTTCATAAAACGGCGTTTCGTGCACACAGAAACGGCGTGGACTGTATGTGTTAAACGGCGTGGTCTGCAATCGTTGCGCGGCGGGGGCGGAGTGCCGGCGTGTCATCGTCCGGCAGCGGTTCGAGGCGTTCGGCGCAGTGGACGAGGAATTCCAGTTCCTCCCGGCAGCCTTCGATCGCCTCGTAGAGCGAATCTACGTTGTATTGTCGGCAGAGCCTTTCCCACTCTTTGCGTTCTTCGGGCGTCCTCATTCGGCACGGAGGAAATTTTCGGCGTGGAATGTCCGCCAGCCTTTGGCTTCGAGATCGTAGTAGACGACGAACGTGTTTTCCGGCCGTGGCGTATACGGGCGGTGGAAACAATGTTCGTATCCGGTGAGCGTTCCTACGGCGTGACGGATGCTTCCGTCCTGCTTGGTATAATAAAAACTGACGCTAGCTAAGTACATTTTGCGAATTAAAACGTCTATCTGATGCGCAACGACAAGTGCCTCGCGTTTGTCCATGCCATTGTTTTGACGAATAACGGCGGCCCGCTTCATGAGTCGTATCCGCCGGAGGGAATGATTTTTTTTAATTTCGGTCATTATATTCAATTATTTTTCATTGATTTCGTCGGTAAAGGTAGAGGAAGGGTAACACATAAAGGGTTCATGTTTGAGTTATTTTAGGAGATAAAGTAAGAAAGTGTCACGCGTGACGCATAATGTTAAAAATAATATCCGATATTTGTCGGCATTATTTACGAAATATTAATTATGATGACAAAACAATTATCTAGTGAAACAGTTGATACTGTGGACAATGGAGCTAAAACAAGTGTTGAAAATGTAGTTGAAAACGCAGCTAAAAGTAAAGTGGAAACGGGTACAAACAAGCATGAGAGGAATCGGAGAAGATCTAGTGATTTCGACGAAGAAGACTGGCAGGAAAAAGGAAAAGTAATCGACGAGGTGAAAATTTGTTCTTATGAGAACAATTACAAAGAGGTTTATTTTGCCAAACAAACAGACACCTCCATATCAACGGTCAGACGTATATTCTCGTTCAGAACGCAGAAAACGGCGGCTAGCTGGTCGTCGATTTTCAAACTGGTCAAGTGTCTTTCCAATGAGTGTGTCAACGCCAACCATTTGGTCGTCCTCTTGGGAACGATGCTGCTTTATCTGGTCGGAAACGCCGCAAAGGTACATTTCTATCTCGAAGGGAATAGAAAGTTTTTTATCGAAATTAAGTTCAAAAAGGATGTGACGGTATTTAAAAAGGGAGAGAAGGAACCCGTGGGCGACAATGAACGCAGAAATATTGATGATGAGTTCAAATAAGATAAGTACTGTGAGAACTTGGTATAATCTTCTGCCGGGAAAACGCTTGTTTCTACCGGTTTACTCGTTCGCAAATCCGTACATTGTGAAATGAAGATATTCCCGACCCGGAGATGAACAGCCGTTCTATCCGGGTTGGGAATATTGTTTTTGGTTAAAAATGGTACGTGATATGGCTGCGCAGGACGCTTGCCGAGGGCAGCACTTTCTGGTTCACGTTGCCTTATGTGTCCCGAATATGAGTATATCAATCTCGATGTGGGTTCGTCCGGTACCGGAGAGCTTTCTAAGGCTCTCCCAAAAATCGAAAGAACAGCCCGACTTGTGCAGGAGTCAACAGGATTGCTTTTCCGGTATATCCCGAACGGGTGAGTGCCGCTTGCAGTTCCGTGTTTTTGGCAATCCAGCTGCGGAGCGTCCGGCGGGCAGAGGCAGGCTGGATGTGGGGCAGGTAGAGGGCGGCTAGTTGACTTTTACTGTATGCTTGTATGCGGGTGGAGGTTGTTTTCTCTTCCGGAATTGAAGTTTCTGTGGTAGTTGTTTTCATTGTTACTGCTTTTTTATTGGATTATTCGTTTCGGTTATAAAGGTACGTGATTTTTTGTTGTCTGGTACTTCTTTGTACAGAAGTACTTACAGGCAGTATTTGTGCGAAACGGTTTGAACTTGCTCTCTCCCGTCACGACTTGTCACATCGTGTCTCCCGCCTTTCTTTGGCCCGTTTACTTTTGTCGGCGTAATCGGTTACAGAGACAATTGATCCATTAATCATTAAAAAGAAAGGAAAACAGTAGTATGCCATTAATTTACAAACCTTACCAGGCAACGCTTGCCAACAAAGAAGGACAGAAACTCTTTTATCCCCGCCTGGTGAAAATCGGGAGAACGGTCAACACGCAGAAAATGGCGGAATTGATTGCCGAAAAGGCTTCGTTGACGGCGGGCGACGTGCACAACGTGATTCGGAATCTGATGTCCGTGATGCGCGAACAGTTGCTCAATAGCCGCACAGTGCGTCTCGAAGGATTGGGAACATTCACTATGGTTGCCAAAGCCTGCGGAAAAGGCGTGGAACAGGAAAGCAAAGTCAGCAGCTCGCAAATCGTTTCGCTGCGCTGTCAGTTCACGCCGGAGTACACCCGGTCTGCCGGAAACACGACCCGCGCACTGACTGCCGGAGTGGAATTTGTACACGTCAAAGACGTAGCAGCCGGTCTGATTGCCGACGGTGATACGGAAAATCCGGGCGGCGATGACAAACCCGGTGGCGGAAACACACCCGGTGGCGGTGGCGTAACGCCGGACCCGTCTGTCTAAACGAATTATTAACCTTAAAAAAAGAAAAAGATGAAACTATTTCTTGAAAAACTGCTTGATATTCTCGAAGCGCTTCTGCACTTCCGTCGCCGGAGAAACGGAAAGACGGAGAAGGACTAGCAGCCGGCAGAAAAAAAGAGAGACCGGCAGGAAAAAAGAAAGAAAAGTATGACGTAAAACGAAAACGTGCCACCCGCACGTAGTTCCACCAAGCGAAAGCGGGCAGGTGGAACGGACAAAAAAAGAGGGTGACTAAAAGTCAAGAGTATCTGAAAACTTCCGACTGTTTAGTCACCCTCTGCCTGTTTTTGGGTTTATCTCTCATTGTGCATCTATGGTTCCCCAACCTAAAAATGACTTAGTAATTCTGCACTTTGAATAAACCCTCTTTTGTGTGTTTTTATATATTTCATCGTAACATCTCTGTCTGAGACTTCTGTAACATTTCCGTCTGACTTTTACGGCATTTCCGTTTCCACTTGGAATTTCCGGCTTACTTTCATCAGGTTGATTGTATAAGTCACCACGTTCTGTGCCTCCTGAACCATTGTCAGATAAACCATGCTGACCCGGATACTGCCCGCCTGACTTTGGATGCGCTGCAACTCCTTGCGTTTCAGCAACGAAAGCTGTCCGTTGAGGTCGTTGGCACGGCGGACTTCTTCTTCCATATCGTTGTACTCATTATTCTCCATTTTCTTGCGGCATTGCTGAATCAGGTAAGTAATGTCCTCGGACACATCGCTGAATTCTCCTTTTTGGATAGCGTCCAACGGGTTGAAGTTATTGTCGATATGCTCCAGACACGGTTCGCAAAGGCGGGAAATGCTATACACCAGTTCGCTGGCAAAGTCGTTGCCCTGATAGTAGTACAGCCCTTTTTCGAGCACGGTGTTGTTGTCGAGGCGGCACATGGCTACCGTTCCCGTGCGCTTCATCTGCTTGACAAGTTGTTTCTCGAACTTTGTGGAACCCATGGCACGGCGCAGTCCCCGCAAGTTTTCGTGGATAAACGAGGTGACGGTCAACTCGAAGTTCGTCTCTGCGTATTCGAGAACTTTACAAAGCTCTTCGCGGGTATGTTTGCGCATCAGTTGCAACGCTTCTTCGCTGTCCGATGTTTGCATCAGTTGTTTGAGAGTTTCGTTGCCTTGTTCTTTTGCTTTGCGTTTCTTATACATCACCTGGCTGCGTATCAGGATGAATACTGCCAGAGCGATGAGGGCAATGATTGAAATATTTCCACCGAAATGCAGCACGAGGGCGACGAAGAAACAGATCGTGAAGGCAGCTCCGGCAGTGATAAACCAACCGCCGATGACGCTCAGTACGCCTGTGATACGGTAAACGGCTGAGTCACGTCCCCAGGCACGGTCGGCGAGCGAAGTACCCATGGCTACCATGAAAGTGACGTAAGTGGTGGACAGCGGGAGTTTCAGCGAAGTTCCCAGTGCGATGAGCAGGCCGGCAAGGACAAGGTTCACGGAGGCGCGGACGAGGTCGAAAGCACCTCCGTCGGCGATGATCGCTTCGTCTTTGCGGAAGCGGGTGTCTAGCCATTTCTTGGTGCTGTCCGGGGTGATGCGTGAGATGCCGTTGGCAAGTGTCATGCTGAAACGGACGATTGTACGGGCTATCGGGGTGCTTCCGAAGGTTTCTTCGCCTTCGTCCTGACGGGAGAGGTCGACGGAAGTTTTGATTACCGCGTGTGCCTTCTTGGAGGTGCAAAGGGCGTAGACCATGATAGCGCCGGCGCCGATGAGGAAGTACCACGGAGTTTTGGCGGGGCCGAGCAGTGAGGTCATCAGAAATCCGTCCGGATTGCCGTTGCCGTTGGCCGTGAAATCCATGAAGGACGAGAAGCCTGCGAGGGGAACGCCGATGAAGTTCACAAGGTCATTGCCGGCAAAGGCGAGGGCGAGGGCGAAAGTACCCATGAGTACTACTACTTTGAAGACATTGATTTTCAGCCAGTGAAGGATCTGCATTAGTATGGTGAAGAATACGAAGAACACACTGATAAGCATCCAAGTGTTGTCCTGTATCCATTGCTTGTTTTCGGGGGTCATGAAGGAACTGTCTTTCAGTCCTTTGATGAGCATGAAATAGATTATGGAGGTGGCGGCCACGCCTCCGAACAGTGCAATGCTGTATTTCATCTTTTTCGTGTAGTTGAACGTGAAGATGACACGGGCCAGCCATTGGACGAGCATACCGAAAAAGAAGGCGATTGCCACGGATACGAATATCGCCATGATGACGGAAAGGGCTTTGTCGGTGTTTATCAGGTCGCCCAACCCGAGGGTGTCGCTGTTACGGACTTTGATGAGGGAGAGGGCGAAGGTTCCTCCCAGCAGCTCGAAGACGAGGGATACGGTGGTGGAGGTAGGCATTCCCATTGAATTGAATACGTCCAGCAGGACAACGTCGGTGAGCATGACGGCAAGCAGGATACACATGATTTCTGCAAAGTAGAAGTGCTCGGGCTGGTAGATGCCGTGCCGGGCAATGTCCATCATGCCGTTAGAGAGCGATGCTCCGATGAATATGCCGATGCCTGCAATAAACAGGATGGTCTTGAAGGAGGCCGCCTTGGCACCTACCGCCGAATTGAGGAAGTTAACCGCATCGTTACTCACACCGACGATCAGGTCGAATACGGCTAGTACGAAGAGGAAAATGATAATGCATAAATAAATTGTCTCCATAAATGTGTGTATGTTATTTCCGCCTGCAAAGGACGGAGTTTGAGGTTGCAGGGGGATGTCATACTTGTTACATTTGTGTTACAACTTTCTTTCTTTTGTCTTGAAACAAAAGAAAGAGACAGAGAAACAAACAAAAAAAATTTGGTTATAAGGTGAATTGGTAAAATAATGACTTGACAGTTTATAGTCGGTAGTATTTCCATTCTCCTCCTTCGGGAAGGAGGAGTCCCCGTAGGGGGAGGTGGTAGGTGAATGCGTAAGTCAGTTATTATCAGCATTGTGTATCCACCTACCACCCCGGCTTTCAGCCACCCCTCCTTCCCGAAGGAGGGGAATGGAGATACCACCGACTGGCTAAATTACCACCAAACTTGAAGAAAAATCCGCTCCGTTACGGAAGCTCGCTTGACGGATAAAAAAGTAGTCCGGGGAAACTATGCGGGTGGGTGCGGCATGGGGCGTTATATGTGTTATAGTTATATAGGGTTATATAGAGTTATGTGGGATTATGTGGGAGCAGGCTGTTTTTTAGTTGCTCGTAAAAATTATATTGTGCGCGGACGCTTGGGGTACCGGGCGTTCTTTTCTTGAATACGTTTTGCAGTTGGGCGTCTACCCAGCAGGCTTTTTGGTTGTCGGCCAGTTGGATGTTCAGCATTTCTATCAGGCTGGCACGTAGGTCGGGGTCGAGTATCGGGGTGACTGCTTCGATACGCCGGTAGAGGTTGCGGCGCATCCAGTCGGGGGAACCCATGAATACTTTCGGGTGGTGGTTGTTGCCGAAGTACCAGATGCGGGCGTGTTCCAGAAAACTGTCGACAATACGGGTGACACGGATGTTACGACTGTATGACTGCCCGGGGATGAGACAGCAGATGCCACGGACGATGAGGTCGATCTGAACGCCGTGTTCGGAGGCGTTATAGAGGCGGTTAATCATTGCAGGGTCTTGGAGGGCGTTCATCTTGAGGATGATACGTCCACCCTTGCCTTGGTCGGCAAGTTCTATTTCACGGTCGATGAGGCGGTTCAGTTCGGGGATGAGGTTGAAACGGGCGACAAGGAGAGTCGTGAATTTGGGGTCTTCTTTACCTTGCAGGGTGCGGAAGAGGTTGTATAGGTCGTTCACGATTTCCTTGCGGCAGGTGAACAGGCCGCAGTCGGCGTAGAGGGTGGCAGTCTTCTCGTTGAAATTGCCGGTGCTGATATAAGCGTAGCTGGGGAGCTTCTCGCCGTTCTGTCCGCGACGGCGGACGAGGGCTACCTTGGCATGCACTTTCAGTCCCGGGATACTATATATTATCTTTATGCCGGCGGCTTGCATCATTTCGGCGGTGGCAAGGTTGTTCTCTTCATCGAAGCGGGCTTTCAGCTCAACGAATACGGTTACTTTCTTGCCGTTTTGGGCGGCGGCTATCAGGGTGTTGATAACGGCGGAGTTTTCTGCCACACGGTATTGTGTGACCATGATTTCCCGCGTTTCCGGGTTATGAACGGCTTCATAAAGGAAATGGATGAAGTGTTCGAAGGAATGATACGGATAATATAAGAGCAGGTCCTTCCGGGCGACGTAGTTGAAAATGGATTCTTTCTCGTCGAGGACGGTTAGCTTCATCGGCTTTGGCTTCTCAAGGCTGTGGAGCGACTTGTTCGGGTTGGGGAGGTGACGCAGGTCTTCCAGATTCAGATGCTTGTCGCCGGGGACAAGCTCGTCACGCTGGATGCGGAAGGCGTCCACCAGAAAATCGAGGAAGTCTTGCGGCATGGCGCGGTCGTAGACGAAGCGGCAGACGTCGCCGATCTTGCGTTTCTTTACTTTTTTCTTCAGTTGGGCTACAAGGTCGGCGCTGCTGGCGGTGTCGTCAATCAGGATGTCAGCGTCGCGGGAGATCTTGATGCAGTAGCTGGAGTCGACGTCGTAGCCGGGGAAGATCAGGTTTAAGTTCGCCTTGATGATGTCTTCGGTGAACATCAGATAATGGTCTTTCTCATGTGCGGGAAGTTCGATGAAACGGGGTACTTTGGCATAAGGCTGTTTCATGACGAAGTAATACGGCTGCTGCCGTTGCTCTGTCTCATTCTCTTTTTTCGGATAAACTCGTATGGCCAGATAGAGGCGGTTGTCCCGGAGGAAAGAGACGATTTTGTCCTTCGATACCGGTACGGGTTGCAGGTAAGGGAAGATTTCTTCCCGGAAAAAATCTTTGATAAATTGTTGGTGGAACGGCTCCACGTGTCTGTCCTGATAGAAAATGATATGGTTTCTACGTAGGGCGGGGAGTATTTTCTGTTCGTAGATGTGCACACGGTCGTCCAGCTGCCGGGTGACTTCCCGGTTGATTTCCTCTACCAGTTCACGGGCAGATTGTACGGTTTCTTCATCGCTTTCCGTCGCTCCGGAAGCCACTGCTTTATGGTCGGCCACCCGGATTTTGTAAAACTCCTCCAGATTGGAAGAGTAGATTGAGATGAAGTTAATCCGCTCGTAGAGCGGCAAATGTTCATCCGTTGCCTCCAACAATACGCGGTAATTGAATGAGAGCCAACTGATATCTCGCTTGAAATAATTATATTTGCTTTCCATGTGCTTTAAGATTTTTCCAAATATAGTATCTTTGCGGGATTAAACAAAGAAAATTATGACAAGAATAGGATTATTATCAGATACTCACGCTTACTGGGACGAGAAATACCTGGAATATTTTGAACCGTGCGATGAAATCTGGCACGCGGGCGATATCGGTTCGTTGGAAGTAGCGGAAAAATTGGCGGCTTTCCGGCCGTTACGGGCAGTCTACGGGAATATTGATGGGCAGGAAATCCGGAAGTTGTTTCCGCAGGTGAACCGTTTTACGGTGGACGGTGCGGAAGTACTCATAAAACACATCGGAGGCTATCCGGGAAAGTACGATCCTTCCATTGTCGGAAGCCTGATGACGCGGCCGCCGAAACTCTTTATCAGCGGGCACTCTCATATATTAAAGGTGAAATATGACAAAACGTTGGATATGTTGCACATCAACCCGGGAGCGGCGGGAATGTCCGGATTTCATAAAGTACGTACATTGGTGCGGTTTGTCATTGACGAAGGAGCGTTCAAGGATTTGGAAGTTATCGAGCTGGCGGATAAATAACTTCGCATTATTTTTGTCATTTCGGATTTCTTTCCGACCTTTGCAGCCAGTGAATGAATAACAAAGACGAACATGAAAGGAATTATTCTGGCCGGTGGAAGTGCTACCCGCCTCTATCCGCTATCTAAGGCGATTTCTAAACAGATCATGCCTGTGTACGACAAGCCGATGATTTATTATCCGTTGTCTACACTGATGTTGGCGGGAATACGCGAAGTATTGGTTATCTCTACTCCACGTGACTTGCCGATGTTCCGCGATCTGCTGGGAACAGGTGAAGAACTGGGAATGTCCTTCTCTTATCAGGTGCAGGAGCAACCCAACGGTCTGGCACAGGCTTTCGTATTGGGAGCCGATTTCCTGAACGGTGAACCGGGATGTCTGATTTTGGGCGATAATATGTTCTACGGCCAGGGATTTTCCGCCATGCTCCGCCGTGCTGCCAGTGTGGAGAAAGGAGCTTGCATATTCGGTTATTACGTGAAAGATCCCCGCGCTTACGGTGTGGTGGAATTTGACGAGACGGGCAAAGTCGTTTCCCTGGAAGAGAAACCTGCCGTTCCGAAAAGCAATTATGCCGTTCCCGGATTGTATTTCTATGACGCTACCGTGACGGAAAAGGCTGCCGCCCTCCGTCCTTCCGCCCGTGGAGAATATGAAATAACGGACTTAAACCGCCTCTATCTGGAAGAAGACACGCTGAAAGTGGAACTTTTCGGACGTGGATTTGCATGGCTCGATACCGGTAACTGTGACAGTTTGCTGGAAGCCTCCAACTTTGTTGCCACCATTCAGAACCGTCAAGGTTTTTATGTCAGTTGCATCGAAGAAATCGCATGGCGTCAGGGCTGGATTCCGACGGAACAGCTGCTTCTGCTCGGCCGGCAACTCGAAAAGACGGAATACGGCAAATACCTTATTGAACTGGCAAAACAATCCTAAAATCAACATAATAAGAAATATATGAAAACTTATCTGGTGACCGGTGCCGCAGGATTTATCGGCGCAAACTACATTAAGTATATTCTGGCAAAACATAGCGACGTGAAGGTCGTGATTCTGGATGCTTTGACGTATGCAGGAAATTTGGGAACCATTGCCAAGGATATCGACAATGAACGCTGCTTTTTTATCAAGGGAGATATTTGCAGCCGCGAAGTAGTAGACGGTCTGTTTGCTGAGTATCGCTTCGATTACGTGGTGAATTTCGCTGCCGAAAGCCATGTGGACCGTAGCATTGAAAACCCGCAGTTGTTCTTGATTACTAATATTCTCGGCACGCAGAACTTGTTGGACTGTGCACGCCGCGCGTGGGTAATGGGCAAGGACGAACAGGGCTACCCGACTTGGAGGAAAGGTGTGCGCTATCATCAGGTTTCTACCGACGAAGTGTATGGCTCTCTGGGTGCTGAAGGGTTTTTCACGGAGGCTACGCCGCTTTGTCCGCATAGCCCGTACAGCGCTTCCAAGACTAGCGCGGATATGGTCGTTATGGCCTATCACGACACTTATAAAATGCCGGTTACGATTACCCGTTGCTCAAATAACTACGGCCCGTATCATTTCCCGGAAAAACTGATTCCATTGATTATCAAGAATATCCTTGAAGGTAAACATCTGCCTGTCTACGGCGACGGAAGTAACGTGCGTGACTGGTTGTATGTGGAAGATCATTGCAAGGCGATTGACCTCGTTGTGCGCGAAGGCAAAGAGGGAGAGGTCTACAACGTAGGTGGACACAACGAAAAGACAAACCTCGAAATTGTGAAACTGACTATCTCGACCATTCACCGCTTGATGACGGAACATCCCGAATATCGCCAAATGCTTAAAAAGAAAGTGAAAGGTGAAAACGGAGAAATCTCAATCGACTGGATTAACGAGGATTTGATTACTTTTGTCAAAGACCGTCTCGGACACGACCAGCGTTACGCAATCGACCCGACCAAAATTACCAATGCCTTAGGTTGGTATCCCGAAACGAAATTCGAAGTCGGCATTGTGAAGACTATCGAATGGTACTTGAATAACCAGCCGTGGGTGGAAGAAGTAACTAGCGGAGATTATCAAGGCTATTACGAAAAAATGTACGGGAAATAGGAAGATAAGATAGTAGGAGATTGATAATAGGGGAAGATAAGACAGTAAGAGATTGATAATAGAGGAAGATAAGATAGTAGGAGAAAATAAGATAATAGAGGATTGATAATAGGAGATAGAAAAAGAACGTTAGAAAAAAGAAGGTTTTTCTTTAGACATAATTATAATGTGCATTTAACAAGTCGGTGGTAACTCCATTCCCCTCCTTCCGGGAAGGAGGGGTGGCTGAAAGCCGGGGTGGTAGGTGCGCCTATTTGTTTTAATAATAGACTTATGTACTCACCTACCACCTCCCCCTACGGGGACTCCTCCTTCCCGAAGGAGGAGAGTATTGGATACTATCGACTATGAACTGTTGAATTATTTTTCCCTAATTTATCTTGTCGTCAAATTTGACAAAGAACCCATAAGAAAACACTTGTGTCGCTAAATAATAAGTCACTAATAACGTGTAATAAGTCACTAATAACGTATAATAAGTCGTTAATAACGTATAACTGTTAATGTCTTGTCTTGTTAATAATGCTAACCCGGTAATTTTCACTTTCAACTTTCAACCTAATAATAGCCCTAACGACAAAAGGACTCCCATGAGCAGCATATTACGCGACGTTTCGCCTAATATGTTGTTTAGTTTTTTACCATTATATATACGTACCATTTTTTTCCATGTGAAGAAGTGGGGGATCAGATAAAGTTGCGGAAGCAATCCCGCATAAAAATGTCCTTCACTCAAGAACCGGAGACAGAGCAAGGACGCTGTTATTCCCAGTGCCAGATAAAAATAGCGTCCGAACTTCTCACCGAAACGGACGATAATGGTTTGTTTTCCGCTTCGTGCATCCGCTTCGCGGTCGCGGTAATTATTGACAACAAGTAAAGTGTCAATGAGCAGTCCGCAAACGAGTGAGGCTACGGTAACATCCGGCGTCCATGTTAGCGCTTGCACATAGTAGGTTCCACCTACGGGGACAAAACCGAAAAAAATGATTACTAAAACATCTCCCCAACCGTTGTAGGATAGGGGATAAGGTCCGGTTGTATAGAGAAAAGCAAAGAGTACACAGAGAACGCCGACGATAATCAGCTCCCACCCCGCATAGAAAAGCAGCGTACAACCGATGAGGCAGGCAAGGGTAACCGTGACGATGATTCCCGTTTTCATTGCCTGAAGAGAAATCCAACCTTGCGCACAGGCGCGTTCAGGCCCCAGGCGGTCTTCCCTGTCCGTCCCTTTGAGGAAGTCAAAAAGGTCATTGATAAAGTTGGCGGCAATCTGCATCAGGCTGGCGAACACGCAACAGATTAGTGCAGGTAACCATTCAAAATGCCCGTCCATGGCAGCAAGTGCAGTACCTATTAAAACGGGAGTAACTGCACCTGTCAGAGTCTTGGGGCGTGCCGCTAATATCCATGCTTGCAGTGAGTTACGCTTTATTTCTTTCATGCTTTAATATATTATAGAGAGTTTTGACGGACAAAGATAGATGATTTTTCGTATCTTTGCACCCCCGAAATACTTCAAAATACTTCAAATTAAGAGAAAATGAAGAAAATAATTTATCCCGTTATCTTGTTGACACTGCTTTCGCTGGCCTCTTGTAAGTCGAAGAAAAATATGGTGTCCACTTTGCCTTCGCCTGTTTTAAATACAGATTCCGTTCATGCGGATACCGCTGCCACTGTCCCGGCAGATGTTTTTGCGCCGGATCATGCCGGACTCAAAGAGCTGGATGTCTCGAAAGAAAAGAAAAGTGAACCGGCAAAGAAACAAACCATTGCCGGAACCGAATCTGCTGATCGTGTACTTCGTGAAGCCAAAATCACTTCATCAACCGAAAGTGTGTCATCCGCTTATGCAGGTGTCGACCGTGTCGTGAAATATGATTTCACCCACCGGGATGTTCCCGAAGCTTTTGAAGGTTTCCGCATCGCCTTCGTCTCCGATTTACATTATAAAAGCCTGTTGAAAGAACAAGGACTGAACAACCTTGTCCGTCTGTTGATTGCCCAAAAGGCCGATGTCCTGCTAATGGGAGGTGACTATCAGGAAGGTTGCGAATATGTGGAACCTTTGTTCGCTGCCCTTTCCCGTGTGAAAACGCCCATGGGGACATACGGCGTAATGGGAAACAATGATTACGAACGCTGTCACGACGAAATTGTCCGTACAATGAAACATTATGGGATGAGGGTGTTGGAACATGAGGTAGATACTCTTCGGAAAGACGGCCAGCAGATCATTATCGCAGGCGTACGCAATCCTTTCGACTTGACACACAACGGCGTGTCGCCTACATTGGCACTCTCTCCCAAAGATTTTGTCATATTATTGGTACATACACCGGACTATATCGAAGATGTTTCAGTGGCTAACACCGACCTTGCTCTGGCCGGGCATACCCACGGCGGACAAGTCCGTGTCTTTGGAGTCGCCCCGGTGTTAAATTCTCATTACGGAAACCGCTTCTTAACCGGGCTGGCCTACAACACCGCAAAAATTCCCCTTATTATAACAAACGGAATCGGCACTTCACAACTCCCGATTCGCATTGGTGCACCGGCAGAAGTGGTAATGATAACGCTTCATCGGTTGGCGGAGTAGTATTGTAAATTTGTTTTTATATATTCCCAAGCAGCCGGATGCAGAAAATACCGTATATCTTTTCCTGTGTCCAGTGCTTTGCGAATAAATGTAGAACTGATCTCGAATACAGGTGAATGGACGAGGCGTACAGTTTCCGGCAATTCATCTTCTTTTACGGGGTAGTTGGGGCGGGGATAAATCAGAATGTTGTTCTCTTTTAGGATACGCTCCGACTGATACCAACGGTCGAAACGCGCCCAGTTGTCAGAGCCGATAATGAAATAGAAGTCCCGTTCGGGATAAGCAGCGCGTAGCTTTTCCAATGTATGCACGCTGTAAGAGGGACGTGGCAGGTGAAACTCGAAATCCGAAGCTTGAAAATGCGGATAACCGTTGATAGATAACTCCACCAATTTAAGACGCAGCCCGTCACTCCATAATTCGGACTGCGTTTTTAAGGGATTCTGTGGGCTGACCATAAACCAGATTTCGTCCAACCCTTCGTATTCGCAAAGATAATTGGCCAAGGCAAGATGTCCGATATGAATCGGGTTGAATGAGCCGCTAAAGATTCCGGTTTTATGTTTCTTCATTTGTATCTTTCTGTCTGGCAAAAGACAATTAACTAGGCCTCCAAAAACTTTTTAATTACTTTCAAAGCTTCCGCCTTAGCCGTCTCCAGATCGTCATTAACGATCACGCAATCGAACTGCGGAGCAAAGCTCAACTCATATTCCGCCTTGGCGATGCGGCTTTCGATTACTTCCGGCGCATCTGTGCCGCGACCTTTCAGTCGGCAGCGCAGTTCATCTACCGAAGGCGGTTGGATAAATACCGACAATGCACGGTCACCGTAAAACTTCTTGATGTTGCATCCGCCTACTACATCTACATCAAACACCACATTCTGACCTTCTTTTAACTGTTTTTCCACCTGTTCTTTCAGTGTGCCGTAGTAACGGTCTTTATACACCTCCTCGTACTCCAGAAACTCATTGTTCTCGATACGGCAACGAAACTCCTCCGGAGTGAGAAAGAAATACTCAACCCCGTGTTGCTCCGTTCCGCGCGGCGGGCGGCTTGTTGCGGAAATAGAAAACGCAAGATTCAAATGCTGTGTCAGTAGATAGTTGATGATAGTAGATTTGCCCGAGCCTGACGGGGCGGAGAAAATAATTAATTTACCTGTCATGTGATTCTTTCTATTTGAAATTACATTACATTCAGTACCTGTTCCTTGATCTGTTCCAGTTCATCCTTCATCTGGACAACAATCTTCTGCATTTCCGCATGATTGGACTTGCTACCTAATGTGTTGATTTCCCGGCCCATTTCCTGTGCGATAAATCCGAGCTTTTTCCCCTGTCCGTTACCGCTTTCCATAGTACTAATAAAATACTTCAGATGATTGCCAAGGCGTTGTTTTTCTTCGTTTACATCCAATTTTTCGATATAATAAATCAATTCCTGTTCCAGACGGTTCTTGTCATAATCTACGCTCAACGTCTTTTCGAGTGCGTCCGTGATGCGTTCTTTCACCTTTTCTACCCGTTCTTTCTCATAAGGAGCGATCTTTTCGAGCAACAGCGAGATATTCGCAATCTTTTCGCGGAACTTCTTTTCCAGTGCGGCACCTTCCTGTTTGCGGAAATCTACCAGATGATTAATCGCTTCAAGCACCGTGGCGTGCACTACTTTCCATTCCTCTTCCGATAATTCCTGGATTTCCGTTTTCGTCATCACGTCCGGCATACGGAGCAACGTTTGAAACCAATCCGTAGGGACAGGAATGCCGATGTTTTCCGAGATAGCCTGAATCTGTTTGTAATATCCTTCCACCAATGCCTGGTTGATAGGTGTTGCCCTCGCGGCGCCCTCTTTTTTCTCGATCCACAGGCTGAAATCTACTTTTCCGCGCTCCAGAACCTTGGAAATCTCGTTACGGATTTCTATTTCTTTTTCACGATAAGCCGGGGCGATGCGAGTGGATAAATCCATTGCCTTGCTGTTGAGCGACTTGATTTCTACGTTTATTTTCTTTTCTGGAAGTTCGGCAGTAGCTTTGCCGTAACCTGTCATTGACTGTATCATATTTTTAAAGTTTTGCGCAAAACTACACGAATATTTTAAGAATTGGAAATAATCATGTAATTTTATATTTATATCTGATTATCAGAGACTTATATATCGCTTTTAATGCTGGCTCATATCTGTCCTAATAAACTAGTCGCAAATATAACTATTTTCAATGATA
>ENA-UERM01000988-UERM01000988.1-human-gut-metagenome-genome-assembly--contig:-NODE-988-length-18131-cov-30.282098_pt1 | contig 18131 bp, 7 predicted proteins | sample MGYA00242983_ERZ507983 | MGnify/ENA primary metagenome ERZ507983 (study PRJEB26167, sample SAMN06115432) | human gut metagenome | host: Homo sapiens | place: China:Shanxi | collected 2015-04-29...
ATGGTACAGGGCATCAAGGATATGCTCGACCGGAATATCTCTTTCAGTCTCTATATGACTCACGGAGGAACGACTTTTGGTCATTGGGGAGGTGCAAACAACCCTGCTTATTCCGCTATGTGCAGTTCGTACGATTATGACGCTCCGATCAGTGAAGCTGGATGGACCACCGAAAAGTTTTTCTTGCTTCGCGATTTATTGAAAAATTATCTTCCGGCCGGTGAATCATTGCCTGAAGTCCCCGCCGCTTTGCCTGTTATTGAGATTCCTGAAATTCATTTTAATAAAGTGGCTCCACTATTCTCGAATTTGCCGGAAGCCAAACAAACAGTGGATATTCAACCGATGGAACAATTCAATCAAGGATGGGGAACTATTCTGTATCGGACCACACTGCCTGAAGCAACCCTCGCAGGAACCGTTTTGAAGATTACGGAAGTGCACGACTGGGCGCAAATCTATGCCGACGGCAAACTTCTGGCGCGTTTGGACCGTCGTAAAGGAGAATTTACTACGACTTTGCCCGCACTGAAAAAAGGTACGCAACTGGATATTCTGGTGGAAGCAATGGGACGTGTCAACTTTGACAAATCCATTCACGACCGCAAAGGTATCACGGAAAAGGTGGAACTAGTTTCGGGTAATCAGACTAAGGAATTGAAAAACTGGACTGTGTACAACTTCCCGGTAGATTATTCTTTTATTAAAGACAAGAAATATAACGATACAAAAATACTACCGGCTATGCCTGCTTACTACAAGAGCACTTTTAAACTGGATAAAGTAGGAGATACATTTCTGGATATGAGCACATGGGGTAAAGGTATGGTTTGGGTGAACGGTCATGCAATGGGACGTTTCTGGGAAATCGGTCCGCAACAGACCCTCTTTATGCCGGGTTGCTGGCTCAAAGAAGGAGAGAATGAAATTCTCGTATTAGATTTGAAAGGTCCTGCCAAGGCTTCTATCAAAGGCTTGAAGAAACCTATTCTTGATGTGCTTCGTGAAAAAGCTCCCGAAACACACCGCAAGGATGGAGAAAAACTGAAACTGGCAGGTGAGAAAGTAACACACGAAGGTGCTTTCACTCCGGGCAACGGCTGGCAGGAAGTACGATTTGCTGCTCCAGTGAAAGGACGTTATTTCTGTTTGGAAGCGCTTTCTCCGCAAGCAAATAATAACATCGCGGCAGTAGCAGAGTTCGATGTCCTGGGAGCTAATGGCAAACCGGTATCTCGTGAACATTGGAAGATTCGTTATGCCGATAGCGAAGAAACGCGTAGCGGCAACCGTACAGCCGACAAAATATTCGACTTGCAGGAATCTACTTTCTGGATGACTGTGGATAATGTCCCTTATCCTCATCAACTGGTGATTGACTTGAGTAAAGTGGAAACAGTGACCGGCTTCCGCTATCTGCCCCGTGCCGAAAAAGAATATCCGGGCATGATTAAAGAATATCGGGTGTATGTGAAATCTGCTGACTTTAATTACTAAACTATTGATGTACAAGCATTGAAATGATAATAGATATGAAAAAAAATATAATCCTTTTCGCACTCCTCTTTGTAGGAGTGTTGACTGGATATTGCCAACAATCTGCCTACCTGTTTGTTTATTTCACCGGCAATCGCATGAGTGAAGAAGCCGTCAGGATGGCTGTTAGTCTCGACGGATATAATTATAAAGCCTTGAATGGAAATCAACCGGTACTTGATTCCCGGGTGATTAGTTCAACAGGCGGAGTGCGCGATCCCCATATTTTACGTTGTGAAGACGGGAAGACGTTTTATATGGTAGTTACAGATATGGTATCTGCTAATGGATGGAGTTCTAATCGCGCCATGGTATTGCTGAAATCGAAAGACCTTGTACACTGGACTTCCAATATCGTGAATATCCAGAAGAAATATCCCGATCAGGAAAACCTGAAACGTGTGTGGGCGCCACAAACGATTTATGACAAGGAGGCCGGAAAATACATGATCTATTGGTCCATGCAACATGGCAATGGCCCGGACATCATTTATTATGCTTATGCTAACAAGGATTTTACCGATATAGAAGGAGAACCGAAACCGCTGTTTCTTCCGAAAAACGAAAAGTCATGTATTGACGGCGACATCATTTATAAAGGCGGGCTTTATCACTTGTTCTATAAAACGGAAGGGAATGGAAATGGCATTAAGAAGGCTACTACTTCCTCTCTGACCTCCGGACAGTGGACGGAATCAGATGACTATAAGCAGCAGACGAAGGATGCAGTAGAGGGTGCGGGCATCTTTCCATTGATTGGCTCGGATAAGTATATCTTGATGTACGATGTGTATATGAAAGGCAAATACCAGTTTACGGAAAGTGCTGATTTGGAACACTTCAAAGTGATTGACCATGCCGTTAGTATGGATTTCCATCCACGCCACGGTACTGTTATTCCAATTACTCAAAAAGAATTGCAACGCCTTTTCAAGGCGTATGGTAAACCGGAAGGTTTCTGATCTAAAGGAGGAAGGTCAAAACCCATCTAAATTAGAAATCATCCTCGCCACAGCTTCTTGTCGCGAAGATGATTTCGTTGAAAGGAAATTTGGGCACCTCTCATCTACAAATTCAATGAATTTCAAGCGGGTAGTCTTCATTTACAGATAAATACATTTACTCTTTCGTCTTTTTTTGAGTTATTAAGATAAGGTGGATTCACTAGTGTAATCCAGGAAAATAGTATACGATATTGGAAAAAGTGTATATTTTACCCTTGTTTACTTGTTTCTTATATATTTTTAAGTGTAAAACAACCAATTATAGCTTGAAATATATCAGTTAGAATAATGAAAATCTTAACTTTGCGATTGATAATCTTAATGCAATAGATACCATGAGAAAATTATTCCTGTTTTTAGTTGTCTTGTTTTTGTCGTTTCAGCAAGTCACTTTAGCTGCAATCAAAGAAATGACGAGTACCCCCGATTCGGTTTATCTCTTTTCCTTCGCTACTTCCGGAGACGACGGACGTAGCGGGCTTCGTTTTGCCTGGAGCATGGATAAGGAAAACTGGTTTGAAGTCGGCCGGAACTACGGATATCTCCGGTGTGATTACAGCCGTTGGGGATCACAGAAGAAAATGCTCGACCCTTATTTGAAACAGTCGCCCGCTGGCGAATGGATATGTACCTGGAAATTGAATGATCGTGATGGATACGGTCAGGCCACTTCTAAAGACTTGATAAACTGGACCAGCCAGAAATATCCCCGTACTACTTCCGATTTTGACGGAACAAGAGTGAAAGCCGTAGTTGCCGGAGAGGAGCAGAAAGGAACTATCAACCGGGTAGCATGGACTTTGGTAGGTGGATTAAATAAGAATTATGGCTGGAATCAATATCGGAACTCATTGCATGAAGAGCGTCCGGTGCAGGATGGAGAACGTTTTGCCGGTTTGAAGCCTGTAAATGCAATGGTCACCGTACAGCCCGAACGTGCCAAAGCCATCAGCGATGTCTTGTTGGGTGCTTTCTTTGAAGATATTAATTATTCGGCAGACGGAGGACTCTATGCAGAGCTGATCCAGAACCGTGATTTCGAATACGACCCTTCAGACAGGGAAGGGGATAAGAACTGGAATAGTACTCATTCCTGGACATTGAAAGGAGATAAAACCACTTTTGCCATTAACACTAGCGATCCTATTCATGCCAATAATCCGCATTATGCCGTATTGAATGTAGAACGACCGGGAGCCGCGTTAGAAAATACAGGCTTTGATGGTATCGCGCTGAATGTCGGAGAGAAATATGATTTTTCCATATTCGCAAGGGTTCCGCAGGGGCAATCAAACAAATTGCAGGTTCGTTTGGTAGATGGAGAAGGAAATATATGTGGAGAGACTTCTCTGACTGTATCTTCCCGCCAATGGAAAACGTATAAAACAGTGATTACTGCCAAAGTAACCGCAGATACTCGTCTCGAAATCATTCCCCAATCTGCTGGAGAATTGAATCTGGATATGGTTTCCCTGTTTCCGCAGCATACATTTAAAGGACGCAAGAACGGACTCCGCAAGGATCTGGCTCAAGTGTTAGCTGACATTCATCCCCGTTTCATCCGTTTTCCCGGTGGCTGTGTGGCTCATGGTGATGGTCTGAAGAATATCTATCAATGGAAAAATACAGTCGGTCCGTTAGAAGCAAGAAAGGCTCAACGCAACCTTTGGGGGTATCATCAAAGCATGGGACTGGGATATTTTGAATATTTTCAATTCTGCGAAGATATTGGCGCAGAACCGCTTCCGGTATTGGCAGCCGGTGTTCCTTGCCAGAACTCTGCCTGTCACGGTGACTTGAGAGGCGGGCAGCAAGGCGGTATCCCAATGAGCGAAATGGGGGCTTATATTCAGGATATTCTTGATCTGATAGAATGGGCAAACGGCGACGCTAAGAAGACAAAGTGGGGAAAGGTACGTGCCGAAGCAGGCCATCCGAAACCTTTCAACCTGAAATACATCGGCATCGGAAATGAAGATCTCATCACCGATATCTTCGAAGAACGTTTTACAATGATATTTAATGCCATCAAAGAGAAATATCCGGAAATGATCGTTGTAGGTACGGTAGGACCGTTCAATGAAGGTACAGACTACGTAGAAGGATGGAAACTGGCCGACAAACTGGGTGTGCCGATGGTGGACGAACATTATTATCAGACTCCGGGATGGTTCCTGAACAATCAGGATTTCTACGATAAATACGACCGTTCGAAAAAGACAAAAGTATATCTGGGCGAATATGCGACTCATATCCCGGGACGAAAAGCGAATATCGAAACTGCACTGACGGAAGCTCTTTATCTTGCTGCCTTGGAACGCAATGGAGACGTTGTACACATGACTTCCTATGCTCCTCTTCTCGCCAAAGAAGGACATACCCAATGGAATCCGGATTTGATTTACTTCAATAACCGGGAAGTGAAACCTACTACCGGATATTATGTGCAGAAACTCTACGGACAGAATGCCGGAAACGAATATTTGCCGTCGAAAATCACTTTGGATAATAAAGACGATAAAGTGCAGAAACGTTTTGCTTCTTCCATTGTCCGCGATTCGGCAAGTGGAGATGTGATTGTGAAGTTGGTCAACTTACTTCCAGTAGAGGTTAATACTCATGTCGACCTTTCCGGAATCGGTGCGGTACAGCCTTCTGCAAAGAGAACCGTACTGACCGGCAAACCGGCAGATACTCCGCTACCTGTTGAAGATACGGTGGAAGTGGCAGAAAAGTTTGAATGCCAATTGTCTGCCTACTCTTTTACGGTGATCCGGATAAAAAAGGCAAATGAGAAATAACAGGAAATAAATGAAGAACATAATAACATGAATAATATGAAGAAGATAATAAGCACTCTACTGGTGGCTGGTTGCTGTCTGACTTCGCTGATGGCACAAGACGTGGTCGTGAAAGGACCGGATGAAAAACTGCAATTGGTTGTCTTTACTTCCCCTGCCGAAAAGCCAAGTTATTCCATTACCTATAATGGGAAAACCATGCTGGAGAAATCACCTTTGGGTATGAACACGAATATCGGTGACTTTGCTAAAGGAATGAAACTGACAGGGCATACGGTCACCCCGATTGATACCGTCTATCGTCAGGATCGTATTAAAACCTCACAAGTGCATTATCAGGCAAACGAGCTGAACTGTCAATTTGAGAATCCGAAAGGACAGAAAATAGACGTTGTCTTTCGTGTCAGCAACAATGATGTAGCTTTCTGTTATACCCTGCCGCGTCAGGATGGAAAAGGAAGTGTAACGGTGACTGCCGAAGAAACCGGTTTCCGTTTTCCGCAACAGACTACTACTTTCTTGTGTCCGCAAAGCGATGCCATGATAGGATGGAAACGCACAAAACCCAGTTATGAGGAAGAATACAAGGCAGATGCTCCGATGAGTGACCGTTCCCAGTACGGGCATGGTTACACATTCCCTTGCCTGTTCCGTATCGGTGACGATGGTTGGGTGCTGGTCAGCGAGACAGGAGTGGACAGTCGATATTGCGGCTCACGTTTAAGCGATGTGAGCGAAGGTAATCTGTATACGGTTGCTTTCCCGATGGCAGAAGAAAATAACGGCAACGGAACGGTTGCTCCGGCATTTGCCTTGCCGGGAGCTACTCCCTGGCGTACCATAACTGTTGGCGAAACTTTGAAACCGATTGTGGAAACAACTGTTGCGTGGGATGTCGTGCGTCCTCTTTATGAAACAAAATATGACTACCGTTTCGGACGCGGCACATGGAGCTGGATTCTTTGGCAGGATGGTAGTATCAACTATGACGATCAGGTGCGATATATTGATTTTGCTGCGGCAATGGGATATGAGTATGCGTTGATTGATAACTGGTGGGATACGAACATCGGTCGTGACCGCATGAAGTCTTTGGTAGAATACGCACGTAGTAAAGGCGTGGAACTCTTCTTATGGTATAGCTCTTCCGGTTATTGGAATGATATTGAGCAAGGACCGGTTAATCACATGGACAACGCCATTATTCGCAAACGGGAGATGAAATGGTTACAGAGTCTTGGAGTAAAAGGCATTAAAGTCGATTTCTTTGGTGGCGACAAGCAAGAAACGATGCGCCTGTATGAAGATATCTTGAGTGATGCCGACGATCACGGCCTGATGGTGATCTTCCACGGTTGTACAATCCCTCGCGGATGGGAACGCATGTATCCGAATTATGTAGGTAGTGAAGCCGTACTGGCATCCGAGAATATGGTATTCAACCAGCATTTCTGCGATAAAGAGGCTTTCAATGCTTGTCTGCATCCGTTTATCCGCAATACGGTGGGTAGCATGGAATTTGGCGGCTGTTTCCTGAACAAACGGCTGAACCGCAACAATGACGGAGGAACTACGCGTCGCACTACTGATATATTTCAATTAGCCACTACCGTGTTATTCCAGAATCCGGTACAGAACTTTGCACTTGCCCCCAACAACCTGAAAGATGTTTCCCCTGTTTGCATGGACTATATGAAAACGATTCCTACCACGTGGGATGAGACGTGTTTCATTGACGGATATCCGGGGAAATATGTAGTCTTGGCACGTCGTCACGGTGGCACTTGGTATGTGGCGGCCATTAATGCAGGAAAAGAAACATTGAAGTTGAAACTGGATTTAGAGATGTTTGCCGGAAAAACAGTTTCTCTGTATAAGGATGATAAAAAAGGAGCACCACAGCTAGTGCCGTTGAAAGTAAAAGAGAACGGTAAAGTACAGCTGGAGATTCTTCCGCAGGGAGGTGCTGTATTGGTAAACAAATAGATGATAGTTCTACCGTTTGTTGTGGGATCATGTGGCAATGATTGTTCGGTAAAAGTTTGATAGAATCAATATTTATAGCATAATTTATGTAGCACTTTTTATGCTACACAAATTGTGCTATGAATAATTGCTTGAATATAAACAATATAGACTGCTTTCTTTATTCTTTGAATGAAATCATATTTGAGAAATGTTTCGTGGATATAATTCATTCAGTTGTGGTTGCAGACATTGCCTTACGCTGGTATACTAAAATAATCATATTCAAGAAAAGACCCTTCACCTTTCACAATGCCCTGTTCATCGTCATTAGCGGGTGAAGGGCTGGCTTTCACCTTCCTTTCACCTTTCTACCCTGGCTTTTACAGCTGTCTAGTCTGCTAAATCTTTTATCTATAGCTGGCAGGAGAAGTATTAATAGATGGCTTCCAGACTATTATAAGAAAACTTCTTTTCTATAAGGGACAAACTTCCTTTGTATAGGACCTAAACTTCTTTTGCATTATAAGAAAACTATAAATGCAAGCTTTGATTATATAAATGCAAGTTCCATTTATATAATTGCAAGTTTTGTTTTTATAAACGCAACTTTCATTTATAGATTGCATTTATTGAAAAGTAAGTTTACATACTGGTAGTAGGAAGTTTACCTATAATCAAAAGAAAGTTTGTTATTAATGAAAGAGAGGGTAGTTAGTAATGGATAAGGAAGCAGGTCAGGTATGTCTTCAGAAGCATAGATAGAGAAGTGCCATATAGGATTAGGAAACCGGACTATCAGAAAAGCATTTTATGTGTATATATAAATGACCTGCTCGACCAGAAAATCACTTTGTGTTGAAATCGGGTAGGTTCTTTTTATTGAGTGAACTGATAGGTGAAATCCCTATCCCTATCGTATTATATGGTAAACGCAGGCTAAAATTGAAGTGCAAATGCTCCGTAATATGATACATTTAGCGGAGAATGATTGTTTTTTAGTCCTTTTTTGACACATAAGTGTACCTTTATATTTAATGTATCATCTATCTTTGTAAACAAGAAATCTTATTTAATATCATGAATATGAATAGACATTGCAGAATAATCAAGTGTATATTATCAGGAGTCGTTTGCGCGTTGTTATTGCCTGTATCAATGCAGGCACAAAAGAACACAGCATTTATCCCCGGACAAGTGTGGAATGATACGGATGGAAATCCGATCAATGCCCATGGTGGCGGACTTCTTTATCACAATGGTACTTACTATTGGTATGGTGAATACAAGAAAGGAAAAACGATTTTGCCGGACTGGGCTACGTGGGAGTGTTATCGTACAGACGTGACCGGAGTCGGTTGTTACTCCTCTAAAGACTTGCTGAATTGGAAATTTGAAGGAATTGTGCTTTCGGCAGTCAAAGACGATCCGAATCATGACCTGCATCCCTCCAAGGTGTTGGAACGTTCGAAAGTCATCTTTAATAAGAAGACCGGTAAGTTTGTAATGTGGGCACATGTGGAAAGCGCCGATTACAGTAAGGCTTGTGCTGGCGTGGCGGTTGCCGATTCTCCTGTCGGACCGTTCGTCTATCAGGGAAGTTTCCGTCCGAACAATGCGATGAGCCGCGACCAGACAGTTTTTGTGGATGATGACGGACGTGCTTATCAGTTCTATTCTTCGGAAAATAATGAAACTATGTATATTAGTCTTTTGACTGATGATTACCTGAAACCCAGCGGACGGTTTACTCGCAATTTTGTCAAAGAGTCTCGTGAAGCTCCGGCTGTGTTTAAATATAATGGTAAATACTATATGTTAAGCTCCGGTTGCACAGGCTGGGATCCGAATGTGGCCGAAATAGCAGTGGCCGATTCTATTATGGGAACGTGGAAAACGATCGGTAATCCTTGTACGGGACCGGATGCGGATAAAACGTTTTACGCGCAGAGTACTTACGTTCAGCCTGTTATCGGAAAGAAGGACGCATACATTGCTATGTTCGACCGCTGGAAAAAGAAAGACTTGGAAGACTCCCGCTATGTATGGCTGCCTGTACTTGTAAAAGACGGGAAGATAACAATTCCCTGGCATGAAAAATGGACTCTTTCCATCTTTGACAAATAAAAAAGAAGATAAGCATGAAACGGATATTACTACTACTTTGCGGAATAATACTTGTTCCTACTCTTGTCTGTTCCCAGTGTTTGGTGGAAGTAGGAAAGGGATATGGTTGTACTTCGGTCAATACTGCGGTCTTTCGCAATAACTCGCTGGTGACGCATGGTGATGAACAATATATCAGTTATTACGATAACGACGGCTATCTGATACTTGGAAAACGGAAACTGGATTCGAAACAATGGACTTTACACCATACCCAATATCAGGGAAATGTAAAGGATGCTCATAATGTAATCAGTATGATGGTGGACGGAGAAGGTTACATACACGTGTCTTTCGATCATCATGGACATAAACTGAATTATTGCCGGAGCATTGCTCCCGGTTCTCTGAAACTGGGAGATAAAATACCGATGACCGGAATTGATGAAGGAAATGTAACCTATCCGGAGTTTTATTCTTTATCCGGAGGAGATTTACTGTTTGTTTATCGTTCCGGTTCTTCCGGTCGTGGTAACTTGGTGATGAACCGTTATTCGCTGAAAGAACATAAATGGACTCGTGTGCAGGATATACTGATTGATGGAGAAAATAAACGGAATGCTTATTGGCAAATGTATGTCGATGAGAAAGGAACCATCCATCTTTCGTGGGTGTGGCGCGAAAGCTGGCATGTGGAAACAAACCATGATATATGTTATGCCCGTTCGTTTGATAATGGAGTGACTTGGTATAAATCAAGTGGAGAGCAATATGAACTTCCTATCCGATTGTCTAATGCAGAGTATGCCTGTCGTTTGCCTCAAAACTGTGAGTTGATTAATCAGACAAGTATGAGTGCCGATGCAGAAGGAAATCCGTATATAGCTACTTATTGGCGGGACTCCGATAGTGACGTGCCCCAATACCGTATCGTCTGGAATGACGGGAAAGTATGGCATCAACGGCAGATCACAGATCGCAAAACACCTTTTACCTTGAAGGGTGGCGGTACGAAAATGATACCTATTGCCCGTCCGCGTATTGTGGTAGAGGGTGGGGAAGTCTTTTATATTTTCCGCGACGAAGAACGGGGAAGCCGTGTATCGATGGTACATGCGTCCGACGTCGGCATTAGTAAATGGACGATAACGGATTTGACCGACTTTTCCGTGGATGCCTGGGAACCGTCTCATGATACGGAACTCTGGAAGAAACAGCGGAAGCTCCATCTCTTTGTGCAACACACCCGTCAGGGAGATGGTGAACGTACAGCGGAAATTGACCCTCAAATGGTATATGTATTAGAAACAGATATGAATATAAATAAGTAAAGATATGAAGGAATTATCTGCAACTCTTTTTTCGTACTCTTCCTAGGTGGTGTAATTCGTGTCTTAATTCATCATCAAGCTCATATATGGCTTTAACGGCTGGAGTATTCTATCGGTTAGTTCGCTAATATTCATCTGTATATGCGCACCGGGCAGCCGCTCGGTACTATACATGCACTTCCCTTTACACAGATAATAATAACCGTTATTTACCGACAGTTGTTTATCCGATAATTCCAGCTGCATTTCATCTTCGGGAAAAGCTGCGGCATAGATTTGCAGCACTTCTTTGGCATTGATGATACGTGCCATGCCCAACGGATGTTGAGGCTGTTGATCTTCGGGAGGTAAGAGTTGAACCATGCGCTTATATCCGGTGTGTTGCCTGATAGCATACAATAGGCTATATTCCACATCTTTATCTTCAGCGCAAAGCTCATTGATAATGATATGTTTGTCTCCTTTATATATAATAGTCACCCCCTTGATTTCGTTTTCTTGTCTGGCTACAAATAAGTATCCTCCGCTGATGGCAAGATCAGTCATAATAACCTGAAAGTCTTCCAGCGTGTGCTGAATACAGCAAGCCCGTTCGGAAAGCTTCTTATTCAAATAAGAATAGATCTCCTCCTGAAACTCTGATACCACACTGACCGCTATCTCTTTAGCAGGAATAAATTCCGGCAAAACGATCTCTTTAGTTGAATACTTGAATACGGAAGCATATCCCATGCGGGCATAATAGTCGAACAACCAGGGCTCTGCCGGTATCAATGTACTGAAATGTACTCCATTCCGCAGCATCCGGGCGAAAGACTGTGATAAGAGCTCTCGCATAACCCCTTTGCTTCGGAAATCGGGATGCGTACAGGCTCCTGAAATATAGGAAGTCTGCACTGTTTCTCCGCCGAAAGTCATCGGATAAGGAAGCATCTGAAGCGCAGAGATTACCTCATCGCCACTTTGGATGGCGACATTCACCTCTGTTTTATAGCGCAGTCTGAAGTACATTTCAACGAATTCTTCACTATCGTCAAAACAGATTTTCCACAATGCTTTTACTTGCTCCTTTATCATCATATTTATAATGGATTTACCATTTTACCATATTCATGGGATGCTCTTTGAGGCAAGCCATATATTTTTCTAGAATCGTTGCCGGCTGGTAAGACAGTTTGGCTTTGCGTAAACCCTCAATACCTAAATCCTCTTCCCGGTTGATATAAATATATTGTTCGGGAATCCGGTTGGCAAATTCATAATTAATCATGGCATACGCACCTTCAATACTGGTATCCGCTTTTTCTACATGTACGCCGAATGTTTCATGATTGATAGGCATACCGAATGTGAATGCGACGATTTTACCGTTCACATGCAAGATACCTCCCGTCAGTCCGAGTGCCTCGAAGTTGTGGAGAGCATAAATCAGGGCGCGACGTTCGTTGCCTGTCCCCTCCTGTTGGTCACAATTATTCACTTTACACCACTCTGCTTCCAGATCCAGACATTCCTGAATACGGTCCGGGGTAATCGGTGTGTATTCGTAATCCGGATAAGTGTTGCGGAACCGGTTGATATGATTTCTTTTCGCCTGGAATTTCTTCCCTTTCAGCGTAGAAAGATCACTTCTCAAATAAATATAATCCGCATAGTCGCGGTCTTCTGTGAAAGTGAACTGTTCCGGAAGGATAGCTTCGAGATCAGCGCGCATATTGCTGCACACTCCCAGCATACAGAAATGCTGGTTCTCTTTGCGGGCATCTTCTATCAGTTCCCACAATACTGCTTTCAAATCTCCTGTGCCTACGGGCATCATATAAGCGAGTTGTTCTCCCGCCCAGAACTTGAATACCAGAAAGTTGTCGACCACTGCGAATTGAGTGTCGTATAAGAACCTCCAGCTGCAAAGATTGGAGAATGAAAGATCGCAATTGCGGCGATCACTTTTCATCGTGAATGAGGTGATTGTGTCTTTGTCTGCTAATGTGATATCTTTAAATGGAATCATAAAATTGCTTTTTGCGTTTAACTCTTTATATAACAGAAAATCAAGAGATTTTGTTTTTACAAGACACCTAATAATCGAAGGATCGTAGGTGTGAGCAGTGCAGTGAAGATTCCATTCAGTGTCAGTCCCAGACTGGCGTATGCCCCATATTTGCTGCTGATATCCATTGCGGTGGAAGTTCCGACAGCATGAGCGGCTGTCCCCATCGAAAGCCCTTGGGCGATCGGACTGCCTACACGCATGATTTTCATGGTCTTAAAACCACAGATTGCTCCTAATAAACCAACTGCCACAACAACTGCCGCCGTCAGTGACGGAATACCGCCAATGGCTTTGGTTACTTCCATCGCAATCGGAGTCGTAACCGATTTGGGAGCCAAAGACAGGATTACTTCTTGGGAAGCTCCCATGAATTTCGCAATCAGCACTACTGAAATAACTCCGACAATGCAGCCTGCCAGTTGAGACAGAAGGATAGGCAATAACTGCTTTTTTATCATCTCCAATTGAAGATATAAAGGTACGCCTAAAGCAACAACAGCCGGGCGGAGCCAGAACTCGATCAGATGTCCTCCTTTATTATAGGTCTCGTATGAGATATTTGTCATTTTAAGGAAGATGATTAATAGGGCGATGGTCAGCAATATAGGATTTAATAATACCAGTCCTGTTTTCTTCTGAAGCAATTTGGCAAAGAAGAAAATCCCGAAGGTGATAGCCAGCAGGAAGAAATTATTCTCTAAGAAACTCATTTGTCTTTATTCGTTAAGTTGATTTTATCTTTAAAGTGCAGTTTCTCCGACAGATGGAAATCCGTCAGATGAAGTTTGCGCGCCAGCTTAATCTGACGTGCCAGCCTGAACTTGCGGACGATTTGATGTACCCATCCCGTAACGACAAGTACAAGCGCGGTGCTGACAATGGTCGCTGTTACTATCGGCCAGAACTCTGCCGCAATAACATCAAAGTATAGCATAAGAGCCACACCGGGCGGAACGAAAAAGAATCCTAAGTTGGCAACCAGAAAGTCGGACAATCCCTGTACCCAGTGTAGTTTAATCCAACTTTTGATTCAATGCAAGGTCTACATTCAACACATTTGTTGTCTTTGTCTGAAAGCCTTTTCCATAATAAGAGCTCAATCCATCCACTCCCGTAAAAGGAAGAACTTCAGAATTAGATACAACACGTTCACCGTTTACAATACCTGCACCCGCAAAAGGAACCGCCCAATAAAGTTTGCGGAACAATTGATTCTGATCTTCACCTGATTCCGGAGTACGCTTTGTCTCTATACGACCGCCAATATTGACTGACAGTAAGGTTGTTTTCGTTACATCAAAATCCAAATTAGCACGATAATTGTATCGTTTGTAATCAAAGTTAAAATCATCTGTCGCATTAAACTGCTTGAACATACCACCTTGCGTGAACAAACCGGCAGAAACAAAATATTTCATATTACTAGTTCCACCAGATATATTCACATTATGCTGAGACTGAAAAGCAGCCTTATTCATACAATAATCAATCCAATTAATATCCGGATACATCAACGGATTAGAATGATTGCGGAATGTTTCCAACTGTTCATCGCTAAAAGTAGCCACCCCACCATCATTTACTTTCATCATATTATAATAGGAAGCATACTGGTAAGAATTAGCGAACTCCAGATCCTTCGTTCGCACATTGACACCAGCCGATGTAGAGAAAGAAACCTTAGCCTTACCTTCTGCACCACGTTTGGTTGTAATCAAGATAACACCATTGGCACCACGTACACCAAATACAGCCGTAGCTGAAGCGTCTTTCAACACAGTCACGCTCTCAATTTCATTCGGATCAATCTGAGAAAAGTCACGTTCTACACCATCAACCTGAATCAGCGGTTTCGCATTGTTCCATGTAGCGACACCACGCACATAAATATCTGCCGCATCCGCTCCCGGCTCACCGGAATATTGTACAGAAGAAATACCGGTGATTTGCCCGGATAATACATTAGATAAAGATCCTGCCGGAGTCTTCAACAGATCATCCCCCTTCATAGATGAAATAGCTCCTGTGATAGATACTTTTTTCTGTACACCATAAGCTACTACTTGCACTTCACCCAGTGTCTGTGCGTCTTCTTCTAATACTATATTTAGACTAACACCTTTCTTTGCGGTTACCTCTTTATCCTTGTAACCAATAAAACTAATTTTGATTTTCGCACTTGCACCGGATACATTGATTGAAAACTTACCCTCAAAATCGGTAATGGTTCCTTGTGTCGTTCCTACAACCTTTACATTGGCCCCAATCACCGGTTCACCATAGGCATCCTTCACTACACCTGTGATTCTTGTAGAATTCTGTTGTACTACCTCCGGCATGGGAGTATCGTCACCATAGCCGTTCAGAGGAATCAAAAGAAATAAAAACAAAGGGAATACGATTGGGAGTAACCGTTTCTTCCCGACTTGTCTTCCATGGAAGGTCTTTCGCTTTTCCATTCAGTATAAAATTAAGATTAAACATTAAATAAACAAATCTCATGATCCTTAGGAATCACAACGCAAAGATAGAAACCTCCCCTCCTACCAACCTCCAAAGATGCTTTTTAGAGGTAGAATTTTAGACATTCGCCTTTTTTGAATGATAATTCGACATAAAAAAGAGCATAGAAAACTTTCCCTATACAAAGTACAAGGATTAAGCAGAACAAGATAATATAAAATAGAAAGGTAAACCAGAACAGATTTCTACTCGTGCTCTTTTTCAACTACAAATTGGTCGAGGTATTCAGAAGGTAAAACTCCAAACTCTTTCTTGAAGCAAGCACTGAAATATTTTGGATCATTAAATCCGACCGCATAAGCCAATTCGGAGACACGTATACTATTTCCTTTTTCCTCCATAATCCGGCAAGCCGATTTCAAACGGACGTTCCGGATAAAGGCAGAGGTGTTCAGCCCAGTCAAAGACTTTAACTTCTTATATAAAGTAGATTTACTAGTTTTCATTTCATCCGCAAACTGGGGTTGGTCAAATTCACAATCTTCCAAATGATTATTCACACAGTCAATGGCTCGTTGCATAAAATCCTCATCCAGACTGGTATAATTCAAATCTTTTAATTCAAAAACCAGCTGTTTCTTAAATTCGTGCGCCATACGCTCCTTATATTTCAGCAAATTACGAATACGTGCATGCAATACAGACAAATTGAAAGGTTTGCTTATAAAAGCATCCGCCCCTACCTCATACGCTTCCGCCCTGTCCTCTTCCTTATTTTTAGCAGTCAATAGAATCACCGGAATATGACTGATTTCCAGTTTCCCCTTCACATATTTACAAAACTCCATTCCGTCCATCTCCGGCATCATCACATCAGACACAATCAAATCAATGTCTTCATTCTCCAACACTGCAATGCCTTCTTTACCATTTTCAGCAGTAAAAACATTGTATTCATGCCTCAAGAGTTTCGTCATTAAATGCAATAGTTCCTCATTATCTTCTATTACTAATATAGAATTTGCCTTTTCGGCCGTAACTAATATTTCATCAGACTGTTTCTCATCCATTTCTTCTTCATAAGCTACTAATTTCTGAACCGGTAAGATTACTTCATCATCAATTTGTTCTTCCCTGAAATAAGAACGGTCAATAGGAAGGCGGATAATAAACTCTGTTCCCTGTCCTTCTTCACTTTCCACAGTAATAGTTCCTTCATGCAACTCTACCAAATCTTTAGTTAATGAAAGCCCGATTCCTGTACCAATGGTATTAAATTTCCGGTAATCACCCTCGTAGAAACGACGGAAAAGTGTCTTTTGTTTCTCTTTCGATATCCCTTTCCCATTGTCCTTTACACGTAAAAGCACCCAATCTTTATTTTCCGCATAGGATAAAGTTACCTGAATAAAACCATCTTCTTTTGTATATTTTGCAGCGTTAGACAGCAGATTATAAAGAATCTTATCCAATTTATCCGTATCAAAATAACCAATGATTGATTCCGGATCACACAACACAGAGAAATGTATCTTTTGTTTCTTAATCAAAGGCTGAAAACTTTCCGCCCCATTTTTCACAAAGGAAGCGATATCTCCCGGAGATACACGAAGCCTCAGATTGCCGGTTTCCGCTTTTCGAAATTCAAGGATTTGTTGTAATAAACGTATCAACCGACGAATATTACTATTCATCACCACATACAAGTCTGTATGCTTTGGAGCTTGTATTTTAAGCTCATCTACGGTAGCTGAAATAATTGTCAACGGAGTCAGCAATTCATGGGTAATATTTGTGAAGAACTGCAACTTGGCATGGTTCAATTCCTCCGCTTTCGCCTTCTCCAATTCACGCAAACGGAGTTCATTCCGTAGTAAAATACGATTTTTCGTTATTCTGTATAGTCCAATGACAGTTCCAATGACAATCAATAAATATAAAATATATGCCCACCAGGTTGCCCAAAATGGAGGAAGCACAACAACCGTCATTTCCCGAATATATCCATTCCAAATACCATTCTCATTTGTCACTTTCAATTTAAATTTATACGTCCCGCTTTTCAAATTATTATAGTAAGCAAAACGACGATTGGCGCTTGTATAAACCCAATCCTTATCAAATCCCTCTAACTGATAAGCGTATCGGTTAAGTTCGGGATTCTTATATGTCAGTGCCGCAAACTCTATATTGAAGTTATTATATTTATAAGGTAACTCTATTTTCTGAGTAAAAGCAGGAGTTAATGGAGATATTTCCCGTTGCACCTCCAAAGGTAATGTACTTATGGAACGATTGAATATCTTTATATCCGTAATTGCAAACTGAACATCTCCTTGAATATCTTCCATATCCTCAGGAATAAAGCTATTATAGCCTTTATAACCACCAAAAAACAATTCTCCCTCCCGACTGCAAGCAGATTGAGCGATAAAGAAATTTCCTTGTAGCCCATCAGCTTCTGTGTACACACGAACAACCGGTTCGTTACTTTTCATTTGAGCACCCAGTTTTACCAAACCGACATTCGTCCCCAACCACAAATTTCCATTTTTATCTTCTTCGATACTTCCGACCATATCTCCGGGAATATTATATTCCTGATTTTTCTCTTCAAACCGGTCATTCTGTCTATTATACAGATAAATTCCTCCCCCTTCGGTGCCAACCCATAAACGTCCCGATTTATCTATGTGCAAACACAATACATTATTGGTCAGCATTCTTTTATTATAAAAACTATAATTATAATATTTCAAGGTAGACGGATTTCGGATGTCACCTTCAATATGAATCAGACCATAATTCGAAGTGGCTATCCACATACTATTATCACTATCGGCAATTATGGTCTGATTCATATTGAAGGTGA
>ENA-UERM01000993-UERM01000993.1-human-gut-metagenome-genome-assembly--contig:-NODE-993-length-18066-cov-3.472678_pt1 | contig 18066 bp, 16 predicted proteins | sample MGYA00242983_ERZ507983 | MGnify/ENA primary metagenome ERZ507983 (study PRJEB26167, sample SAMN06115432) | human gut metagenome | host: Homo sapiens | place: China:Shanxi | collected 2015-04-29...
TTTCACTGTTCAATACTTTCTGTGCTTCAGCGAGGGTATCAATGTAGCTGTAGTTACCGTTGCCAACATCGGCGATTCGCACCATCATTGCCTCGTTGTAATTGCTATCCCCCACGCCAAACGTGGACAGAGAAACACCGGACTCCCGCTGTTTTTTGACCATTGATTCAATCGATTTAGGATCGTCAATGCCGACGTTAAAATCACCATCAGTGGCCAATAAAATGCGATTGATGCCACCCTTAATAAACCCCTTCGCCGCCTGCTGATAAGCCAGTTCCAGCCCGGCACCGCCATTGGTACTGCCATCGGCATCCAGCGAATCAATTGCGGCATTAATTTCCGCCTTGTGACTCCCGGAGATAGAAGGCAACGCAATACGGGAGTCGCCAGCGTAGGTCACGATGGCAATGTTATCCTGCTCACGAAGTTCTTTGACCAATAATTTCAACGAAGACTGGATAAGAGGCAAACGTTCATAAGAAATCATTGAACCAGAAGTGTCGATAAGAAAGACCAGATTAGAAGCTGGTAACTCTTCACTTTTGCGATCTTTCGCCAGGATATCAACTTTCAGCAATGTTCGCTGTTCATTCCACGGCGCAGGTGCCAGTTCGTAGCGCATAGCGAAAGGTATTGGCTTAGAGGCCGGAATAGATTGTTTGTCTTTGATATCCCAGTCAGACGGGAAATAATTGACTATCTCCTCCACCCGCACAGCGTCTGGCGGAGGTAACAGCCCATGATTGAGAAAACGGCGTACATTCGCATAACTGCCGGTGTCGACGTCAAGGCTAAATGTCGCCAACGGGTTTTGCGCTACCTGCTTAACCGGATTATCATCGAACTGCTGATAGCGAGCGGTTCCTGGATTTGCGATTTGGGAGGCTGCTTTTTCTCTGGCTGCATGTTGATATTTTGGAGCCGCCTGTAAGCGCCCCTGCAAAGCCTGTTTGTCTGAATATTGTTGCGCTTCTTGCTGGGCTAAGGCTTTTGCTTTCGCGTCTGCAGTGGCTTTAGCGGCGACGGATCTTTGCTCGGCCTCTTTTATTGCAGCATGTTGCGCGGCAAGCACTTGCTGGTCTGTGGGAGTACTGGGTTGTTGTTGCAGACTTTCCTTATTCTCAGATTCCGGCCCACATCCTGACAAAATCAAACTACTCATAAGCAACATGATTATATTTTTATTTCGCATATAAAATCCTTTTAAATAAACTCAGGCACCAGACATAAAATACACTCTTTGTATCATCCTGCTGATCTTGATAAAATACAATATCGAAACCAATAACAAATAATGATTCAATAACGCAACCCATTAATAATTTGCATATGAAAAAAATAAAATTTTCTTTTATTATATTAATTCTGTTTTCACTCCCTCTGATTATTTTTTACCAACCCTGGGTCAATGCATTACCGCCAACGCCCCGACACGCAAGTCCTGAGCAATTAGAAAAAACAGTTCGTTATCTTACACAAACTGTGCATCCACGTAATACCGACAATATTGATAATCTGAATAGGTCCGTAGAGTATATAAAAGAGTTCTTTGTCAGTAGCGGTGCCAGAGTTACCGCGCAGGACGTCCCCATTACGGGAGGTCCCTACAAAAACATTGTTGCTGATTATGGTCCTGCCGATGGACCGCTGATTATTATTGGTGCGCACTATGACTCTGTCAGCAGTTATGAAAACGATCAATTGACCTATACGCCGGGCGCGGATGATAACGCCAGCGGCGTGGCAGGATTACTCGAACTGGCACGTTTGTTACAGCAGCAAGCACCGAAAACTGGCGTGCAGCTGGTCGCCTATGCGTCGGAAGAACCGCCCTTCTTTCGTAGCGATGAAATGGGGAGCGCGGTACATGCAGCTTCGCTTGAGCGTCCAGTGAGATTAATGATAGCGCTGGAGATGATTGGCTATTACGACTCTGCGCCTGGTAGCCAGGATTACCCTTACCCGCAATGTCCTGGCTTTATCCCGATCGGGGAGACTTTATTGCCGTGGTCGGCAGAATGCAGGATATCAACGCCGTTCGTCAGCTAAAAGCGGCATTGTTGTCATCTCAGGATTTATCTGTTTATTCTATGAATGCCCCAGGGTTTATTCCCGGTATTGATTTCTCTGACCACCTTAATTATTGGCAACACGATATTCCCGCCGTAATGATTACCGACACCGCTTTTTATCGTAATAAACAATACCACTTGCCCGGTGATACCGCAGACAGATTGAATTATCAGAAAATGGCCCAGGTCGTGGATGGCGTTATCACCTTGTTATACAACAGTAAACAATAAAATTTTCTCGAGGCGGGTCCAGAAACAGCGACATGTACATTTTATTTTCCCTCGTCTGTTTTAAGATGCGAAACATAAAATTCAATGGAGGAAAAATAAATGGGAATGATTGGCTATTTTGCGGAAATCGACTCAGAAAAGATTAACCAACTGCTTGAGTCAGCTGAAAAACCTTTAATGGACAATATTCATGACACGCTTTCAGGATTACGCCGACTGGATATTGATAAACGCTGGGATTTTTTACATTTTGGCCTGACAGGCACCTCTGCTTTTGATCCCGCGAAGAATGATCCGCTGAGTCGTGCCGTGCTTGGTGAACACAGCCTCGAAGATGGCATAGATGGCTTCCTGGGATTGACCTGGAATCAGGAATTAGCCGCGACAATCGACCGACTGGAATCACTGGATCGAAGTGAGCTGCGTAAACAGTTTTCCATTAAGCGACTCAATGAAATGGAGATTTATCCGGGAGTGACCTTTTCAGAAGAGTTAGAGGGGCAACTCTTTGCCTCGATCATGCTTGATATGGAAAAGCTGATTAGCGCGTATCGACGTATGCTGCGACAAGGGAATCATGCGCTGACGGTTATTGTTGGGTGATGGGGTCAGGGCACCAAAAAAAACCGCCGAACATGTCGGCGGCTTTCTGACTTACGAACTGACAGCTTACATCAGCGGCATTGCTAACCGCACAATGCTAATCAGCGGTTGCGGCCATATACCCAGCACCAGTACCAACAGTGCAGAGATCAGCACCACGATACCGCCCGCGCTGTACTGCCAGTTTGATGGTGCATCGCGACCCGGTTGTTCCGGTGCGTGCAGGTACAGGCTCACCGCCACGCGCAGGTAGTAGTAAAGGCCGATTGCCGAACCGACAACCACGGCGCCCACCAGCCACCACAAGTGTGCCTGGACACCGACCGCCAGCACGTAGAACTTACCGATAAAGCCCAGCGTCATTGGGATACCCGCCAGAGACAGCATCATCACCGTCATCACTGCCGCGAGGATCGGACGATGCCAGAACAGACCGCGGTAAGAGAACAGGGAATCAGCATCCGGGCCACGATACGGGCTGGACATCAGGCTGACCACGCCGAACGCGCCGAGGCTGCTGAACAGATAACCGGCCAGATAAACCCCTACCGCTTCCATCGACATCTCGCCGGTTTGCAGCGCAATCAGCGCTACCAGCAGATAGCCGAGGTGAGAGATAGATGAGTAACCGAGCAGACGTTTGATATTGGTCTGGCTCAGCGCCATCAGGTTACCGAAGATGATAGAGGCAAAGGCGATAATCGCCAGCACTACCCGAATCGCTTCGCTGTCACCCACCGGTGCGTAGAGGAACAGACGCATCACCACACCGAAGATAGCGATTTTGCTCGCCGTCGCCAGGAAAGTGGAAACCGGCGCAGGCGCGCCCTGGTATACGTCTGGCGTCCACAGGTGGAACGGCACCAGAGAGAGTTTGAAGCCGAGGCCAACAATCATCAGGCCGAAACCTGCCAGCAACAGCGGCTCGTTGAGCATACCGTCGCCGAGGTTTTTACCCAGCGCGACAAACGACAGGTCGCCAGACTGCGCATACACCAGCGCCATACCGAACAGCAGGAAAGAAGACGCTGCGGCAGAAAGGATAGTGTATTTGATACTGGCTTCCAGCGAACGTTTCTGGCGGAAAGCGTAACCGACCAGGCCAAACAGCGGCAAAGAGATCAGTTCGATACCGAGGAACAGAGACGCCAGATGGTTGGCATTCGCCAGCAGGATCCCGCCCAGCGCGGCAATTAACACCAACAGGTAGAACTCATCCTTGTTGTCGTTATAGCCTTCAAGCCACGGGTAGGCGAAAGTACAGGTGGCGAGGCTCGCCAACAATACCAGCCCGGTGTAAAGCATGGCGAAACCATCAACGCGCATCAGCGGCGTAACGTCCATAGCGCCCGCCTGGCCGACAAACCAGAGCGAAACCAGCGCCGCGTTAAGCCCAATAACCGAGAGCGTAGCGTTGAGGAAATGATTGCGTCGCCACGCAATGGAGAGCATCACAACCACCACCGTCAAGCCGACGATCAGCAACGGTAGCAGTGCGATCAGGTTTTGTGGAGTTATTGTCATGGCGATTTACGGCCTTGTAGTAGTAACGGAATTAACAAACCACTGCTGGATATTGCCAATCGCGGAGTGCGAGGTATCCAGAATCGGCTGCGGATAGAAGCCCAGCAGTACCAGCAGCACCACCAGCAACAGGATCATAAACAGCTCGCGCAGCGACATCCCTGGCAGTTCCTGGCTGGCAATCTGGCTTTTCGCTTTACCGAAGTAAGCGCGATGTAACATCGCCAGCGAATAAACAGATGCAAAGACCAGCCCAAAGGTAGAGATAACGGTAATCACCGGGACAACCTGGAAGCTGCCGAACAGAATCATAAATTCGCCGACGAAGTTACCGGTGCCAGGCATCCCAAGCGTTGCCACCGCAAAGAACAGCGACAGTGCTGGCAGCCATTTCATCTTGCTCCACAGACCGCCCATCATGCGCATGTCGCGGGTATGGATACGTTCATAAAGCTGACCACAAAGAATAAACAGACCCGCCGCCGACAAACCGTGCGCAATCATCTGGATTACCGCGCCCTGGTAGGCCAACTGGCTGCCGGTGTAGATAGCAATCAGCACGAAGCCCATGTGGGAAACCGAGGTGTAGGCGATCAGACGTTTGATATCGGTCTGGGCGAAGGCCATCCACGCACCGTAGAAGATGCCGATAACACCCAGCCACATAGCGATTGGCGCGAACTCTGCCGACGCGTTCGGGAACAGCGGCAGGGAGAAACGCAGCAAACCGTAAGCGGCAGTTTTCAGCAAGATCCCCGCGAGGTCAACGGAACCGGCAGTCGGTGCCTGGGAGTGCGCATCTGGCAGCCAGCCATGCAGCGGAACCACCGGCATTTTCACCGCAAATGCGATGAAGAAGCCCAGCATCAACAGATATTCCACACCACTGGACATTGGCGTATTCAGCAGCTCTTCATAGTTGAAGGTCCAGACGCCAGTCGCATTGTAGTGAACAAAAACCAGCGCCAGGATGGCGACCAACATCACCAGACCACTCGCCTGGGTGTAAATGAAGAACTTGGTTGCCGCCGTGATACGCGTTTTACCGTCAGAGGCTTTATGCCCCCACAGTGCGATCAGGAAGTACATCGGCACCAGCATCATTTCCCAGAAGAAGAAGAACAGGAACATGTCGATGGCAAGGAACACGCCGATAACGCCGCCCAGGATCCACATCAGGTTGAGGTGGAAGAAGCCCTGATATTTTTCGATCTCTTTCCACGAACATAGTACCGCCAGCACACCGAGCAGACCGGTCAGCACAACCATCAGCAGCGACAGACCGTCAATGGCGAGATGAATAGAGATACCAAAACGCGGGATCCACGGCATCTCGAATTCAGACTGCCACTGCGGAATTCCGGCGGATTGCGTCAGTGAATAACCGCCCTGCAACCACAGTTGCAGCGACAGCGCCAGCGTCAATCCCATGGTGATCAGCGCGATCCAGCGCGGCACCTTGACGCCAAAGCGTTCGGTCTGCCAGCACAGGAAGCCGCCAATAAAGGGAATTAATATTAGCCAGGGTAGTAACATGGCGATCTTTATTCCTTGTAAAAGTCCCGTCAGGACCGGATTTTCAACGAATTCTCACGACAGAAAATTCTCTTCGGACTGGGGGTAGTGTCGGATGCGCCGCGAAGGCGGCTTATCCGACCTACGTTCTTATATGCCCAGGGGCAAGCCCACAATCCTTAACTCAACGCAGTACCATCAACAGTGCCAGCACCACGACCGCACCGATGCTCATGGATGCCACATACCAGCGCAGATAACCGTTCTCGCTTAACAGCAGACCTTTACCTGCAAAGCGGGAAAGGACAGCCGGGATGTTCATCATTGAGTTCAGCGGATCGCGTTTCAGCAACCAGGCAATACCCAGGAACGGCTTGACGAACACTTTGTCGTACAGCCAGTCAAAGCCCCAGGCGTTGTACCACCAGGTGCCCAGCAGACGGCCCGGCGCACTGTTGGCGATGGAGGTCACCAGAGTACGTTTACCCAGCCACAGCCAGGCTGCCAGCAGAATGCCGACCACCGCGACCACGCCAGAGGTAATTTCCAGGGTCAACATGCTGCCGTGCGCCAGTTCCGTCGTTTGCGGAAGCACGCCCTGCAGCGGCGGTACAATCAGTGCGCCAACGAAGGTGGAAAGGATCAGCAGCACAATCAGCGGCAGGCTGTGAGTTACCCCTTTCACGGCGTGAGCGTGAATTTGTTCTTTTCCGTGGAAGACGATGAAAATCATACGGAAGGTGTAGAGCGAGGTCATAAACGCACCGACCAGACCTGCCACCATCAGATTGATATGACCATTCGCCATCGCACCCGCGAGGATCTCATCCTTACTGAAGAAGCCCGCAGTGACCAGCGGCAGTGCCGACAGTGCTGCGCCGCCCACCAGGAAGCAGAGATAAACCAGCGGAATAGATTTACGCAGACCGCCCATCTTGAAGATGTTCTGTTCGTGATGGCAGGCCAGAATGACGGAACCGGATGCCAGGAACAGCAGCGCTTTAAAGAACGCGTGAGTCATCAAGTGGAAAATCGCCGCATCCCATGCCTGCACGCCAAGCGCGAGGAACATGTAGCCAATCTGGCTCATGGTAGAGTAAGCGAGAACACGTTTGATATCGGTCTGTACCAGCGCGGCAAAACCGGCCAGCAGCAGCGTAACCGCCCCAACAATGCCCACCAGATGCAGAACTTCCGGCGTCATCAGGAACAGGCCGTGGGTACGGGCGATCAGGTAGACACCCGCGGTTACCATCGTTGCGGCGTGGATCAGCGCGGAGACAGGCGTCGGGCCCGCCATCGCGTCGGCAAGCCATGTCTGCAACGGCAACTGCGCAGATTTACCGACCGCACCGCCCAGCAGCATCAGCGTCGCCCACATCAGCATGTTATTGCCATCAGCAAAGTGCGCTGGTGCCAGTTCCACCATTTCGCGGAAGTTCAGGGTGCCCAGTTCGTTGTAAAGAATGAACAGTACGAAAGCGAGGAAAACGTCACCCACACGGGTCACGACGAACGCTTTCATTGCCGCTGCGCCATTCTTCGGATCGGTGTAATAGAAACCGATCAGCAGATAGGAGCACAGGCCCACGCCTTCCCAGCCGAGGTACATCAGCAGCAGGTTGTCGGCAAGCACCAGAACCACCATGCTGGCGATGAACAGGTTAGTGTAGGCGAAGAAGCGAGAGTAGCCCTCTTCACCGCGCATGTACCAGGAGGCGTACATGTGGATCAGGAAACCCACACCTGTGACCACCGAGAGCATAGTCAGCGACAGGCCGTCCAGCACCAGGTTAAAACCGATGTTAAAGTCGCCTACCGACATCCACGTCCACAGCGGCTGGCTGTATGCCTGCTCACCGTTAGCGAAGAAGTCAACGCCGATAAAGGCAGTTACCAGCGCCGCCAGGCCCACAGAGCCAACGCCCACGATCGCCGAGACGTTTTCAGACCAACGCCCACGGGAGAACGCCAGCAGGACAAAGCCAATCAATGGCAAAATAATGGTTAAGGCAAGCATGTTCATCCGCGCATCTCACTTACTGAATCGATGTTCAGGTTCTGGCGACGACGGTGAAGTTGCAGCAGCAGCGCAAGGCCGATACTTGCTTCTGCCGCCGCGAGGCTGATGGCGAGAATGTACATCACCTGACCGTCGGTCTGGCCCCAGTAGCTTCCGGCGACCACAAAGGCCAGCGCGGAGGCGTTAATCATGATTTCCAGACCAATCAGCATAAACAGCAGATTGCGACGGATAACCAGACCGGTTAAGCCAAGAACGAATAAGATTGCCGCGAGGATCAGTCCATGTTGTAAGGGGATCATGCGTGCTCCTCCGTTTTTCTTTTCGCGCTGTCGTCTTTACGATTACTCAGCACTTCACCCGCTCGCTCTTCACGACCAACGTGGAAGGCCACAACCAGACCCGCGAGCAGCAGCATAGAAGCCAGTTCCACCGCCAGTACGTAAGGCCCGAACAGCGTAATACCCACTGCTTTAGCACTGATTGGCGTACCGTCGATACCCTGATCATTAACACCAAGGATGGCGTAAACAATCACCACCAGCATGATGGCCGACAAAATTGCCGGACCAATCCACACCTGCGGTTTCAGCCACTGGCGTTCCTGTTCGATTTCTGAACCGCCCAGGTTGAGCATCATCACCACGAACACGAACAGCACCATAATGGCACCCGCATAGACGATAATTTCCAGCGCACCGGCGAAGTAAGCGCCCAGTGAGAAGAACACCCCAGAGATCGCCAGCAGCGAAATAATCAGGTACAGCAGTGCGTGTACCGGATTGGTATGAGTGATCACTCGCAAGGTCGCAAGTATGGCTATCAGGCCACAGATATAAAAAGCGAACTCCATTGCCCCTCTCCTTACGGTAACAGGCTCTTGACGTCGATAGGCTTGGCTTCGTTCTCTGCTTCGCCCTTATCTTTGCCGTCGATTGCCATACCTGCCATCCGGTAGAAGTTATATTCCGGGTATTTGCCCGGACCGGAGATCAGCAGATCCTCTTTTTCGTAAACCAGATCCTGGCGCTTGTATTCCCCCATTTCGAAATCCGGGGTTAACTGAATCGCCGTGGTCGGACAGGCTTCTTCGCACAGACCACAGAAAATGCAGCGTGAGAAGTTGATGCGGAAAAATTCCGGGTACCAGCGACCGTCTTTGGTTTCTGCTTTTTGCAGCGAGATACAGCCGACCGGGCAGGCTACCGCGCAGAGGTTACAGGCTACGCAACGCTCTTCGCCGTCCGGATCGCGGGTCAGAACGATACGACCACGATAACGGGGCGGCAGATAGACCGGCTCTTCCGGGTACATTCGCGTTTCGCGTTTGGCGAACGCGTGCAGGCCGATCATCCAGATACTACGAACCTGGGTGCCGAAACCTACTAACAATTCTTTTAAGGTCATGGTCTTATTGCCCCTTATTGCGCCTGCCAGAGAATGACAGCCGCCGTTACCAGCAAGTTGATCAGCGTCAGCGGCAGGCAGATTTTCCAGCCGAAGGACATTACCTGGTCATAACGCGGACGCGGTAACGACGCACGAATCAAAATGAACATCATCATAAAGAACGCGGTTTTCAGCGCGAACCAGATGAATGGCGGTAACAACGGGCCTTGCCAGCCACCGAAGAACAGCGTCACCATCAGTGCAGAGATGGTCACAATCCCGATGTATTCGCCCACGAAGAACAGACCGAACTTCATGCCGGAATATTCAATGTGGTAACCATCCGCCAGTTCCTGCTCGGCTTCCGGCTGGTCAAACGGGTGACGGTGACATACCGCCACGCCCGCGATGGCAAAGGTAATAAAACCAAAGAATTGCGGGATGACGTTCCACACATGCGCCTGGCTGTTGACGATGTCGGTCATGTTGAATGAACCGGCCTGCGCCACCACGCCCATCAGGGAAAGCCCGAGGAACACTTCGTAGCTCAGAGTCTGCGCAGAAGCACGCATCGCCCCCAGCAACGAGTATTTGTTGTTACTTGACCAGCCCGCAAACAGCACCGCGTAAACCGCCAGACCTGCCATCATCAGGAAGAACAAAATCCCGATGTTCAGGTCGGCAACCACCCAACCCGGACTGACTGGCACAATCGCAAAGGCCAGCAGCAGCGAGGTAAAGGCAATCATCGGCGCCAGGGTAAAGATGACGCGATCCGAGAATTTCGGGATCCAGTCTTCTTTAAAGAACATTTTGATCATGTCCGCAACCAGCTGGAGCGAACCGCCCCAGCCAACACGGTTAGGTCCGTAACGGTTCTGGAACAGACCCAGCAGGCGACGTTCGCCAAAGCTCATGAATGCCCCACAGGTGACAACCACCAGCAGGATCACCACCGCTTTGAGGATGGTCAGCAGGATCTCAATCAGTTCCGGTGATATCCAACTCATTGTTGTGCCTCCTTGAGATCCTCAAGATGCGCGCCAGCCAGCACCGGAGCAATACCGGACATACCCATCGGCAAGCCCACCTGCCCTGCCGTCAGCCCTTCAGCGATTTCAACCGGCAGCGTGACCGTGTTGCCATCGTAACTAAAGGAGACGTGTGTACCTGCGTTCACACCTAACTTCGCGGCATCCGCTGGGTTGAGTTTGATGTACGGCTGCGGCATACGGCTCTGGAAGACCGGAGCACGCTGTGACAATTCATCGCTGCCAAACAGGTGGTAATACGGCGCGATACGCCATTTCCCGTCCTGCGGCTGGAAGCGTGCCGGTACGCTGGTGAAGTAATCCAGACCATTTTCGCTGGTTTCAAACAGACGCACGCCCGGATCGCCAAAGCGCAGTTTGCCGCCCACTTCGTCCTGGAATTTGTTCCACGCCTGCGGGGAGTTCCAGCCCGGCGCCCAGGCAAACGGCACTTGCGAACGGTGCGCAGTCGGCTGGTTGTTACCTTCCATCGAGAAGGTGAACATGGTGTCAATATCCTGCGGCTGACGCGGCTCATGAACGCTGATATTGGCGCGCATGGCGGTACGACCGCTGTAACGGTGCGGTTCACGGGCCAGTTTCTGCCCACGAATACGGAATGTCGCATCCGGCGCAGCATCTTTGATACCTGCCAGTTCCGGGATTTTCGCCACAACAGCGTCAATCACATGGTCGAGCTGCGTCCAGTCCACTTCACGGCTCAGCAGGGTGCTGTGCAGCGAGTGTAACCAACGCCAGCTTTCCAGCATGACAGTTTTGCTGTCGTAATAAGCCGGATCGTAAACCTGGAAGAAACGTTGGGCACGGCCTTCGTTGTTAATCACCGTACCGTCGCTTTCAGCAAAGCTGGCAGCAGAAAGTACCAGATGGGCGTTTTCCATAATCGCTGTGCGTTGATGGTCAACCACCATCACCAGCGGCGCTTTAGCCAGCGCAGCATTCACGCGGGTAGCAGAAGCGTGACGATGCAGATCGTTTTCCAACACCACCACCGCGTCGGCGCGTCCGGTTTCCAGTTCGGTTAACGCTTCTTCAAGCGATCCACCGCCCATAATGCCCAGCCCCATGCTGTTGACGGAACGGGCAATCATGGTGATACCAACGTCAGCGCCGCGACCTTTCAGGGCTTTCGCGACGTTAGCCGCAGCCTGAATCACCTCTATGCTACCGGCGTTCGTCCCGGAGATAATCAACGGTTTCTTCGCACCTGCCAGTGCCTGCACGATGACGTCGATTTTGCTTTGCAGCTCAGGTTCGATACCGTCAACCGCTGGCGCGGAGTTATCCAGCGCATGGGCGATGGCAAAACCTAAACGCGCCTGATCTTCAACCGGTGCGCGGTAAGTCCACGCCGCGATATCATCCAGACGGGTGTCATCAACGTTGGTAACAAACAGCGGATGCTTCGCACGTTGACCGATGTTGAGGATTGCCGCAATCTGCCAGTCAGCCACTTTCTGTGCTGCCGCCATTTCGCGTGCTTTACCTTTCACCGCCTGACGAACTGCCAGCGCGACGCGCGCGCCGGTCTGGGTAACGTCTTCGCCCAGCACCAGTACCGCATCGTAAGATTCGATTTCGCGCAGAGCCGGCGTATAAATGCCGCCTTCACGCAGCACTTTCAGCGCCAGTTGCAGACGTTCCTGCTCACCGTGAGCGATACCGGTGTAGAAGTTTTCTTCGCCCACCAGTTCACGCAGCGCAAAGTTGCTTTCCACGCTGGCACGCGGAGAACCAATACCGATCACTTTCTTCGACTGACGCAGAATATCTGCTGCGCCCTGCATTGCCTGTTCGGCGTTGAGGGTAATGAAATCATTGCCACGACGCTGTACTGGCTGACGCGGACGATCTTTCAGGTTGACGTAACCGTAACCGAAACGACCACGGTCGCAGAGGAAGTAGTGGTTTACCGTACCGTTGTAACGGTTTTCGATACGACGCAGTTCGCCATAACGCTCGCCGGGGCTGATGTTACAGCCGATGGAACATTGCTGGCAGATGCTCGGCGCAAACTGCATATCCCATTTACGGTTGTAACGCTCGGAGTGCGTTTTATCGGTAAATACGCCAGTCGGGCAAATTTCGACCAGGTTACCGGAAAATTCGCTTTCCAGCGTGCCGTCTTCCGGGCGACCGAAGTAGACGTTGTCGTGCGCACCGTAAACGCCCAGGTCCGTACCGTCAGCGTAATCTTTGTAGTAACGCACGCAGCGGTAGCAGGCGATGCAGCGGTTCATTTCGTGAGAGATGAACGGCCCCAAATCCTGATTACGGTGGGTACGTTTGGTGAAACGGTAGCGACGGAAACTGTGTCCGGTCATCACGGTCATATCCTGAAGATGGCAGTTACCGCCTTCTTCACATACCGGACAGTCGTGCGGGTGGTTGGTCATTAACCACTCGACCACACTTTCACGGAATTGCTTCGCTTCTTCGTCGTCAATGGAAATAAAGGTGCCATCGGAAGCCGGTGTCATACAGGACATCACCAGGCGACCACGCGTGTCTTCCGCGTTTTGGTATTGCTTTACCGCACACTGGCGGCAAGCACCGACACTTCCCAGCGCCGGATGCCAGCAAAAGTAAGGAATATCAAGGCCCAGAGACAGACAAGCTTCCAGCAGGTTGTCCGCTCCGTTGACCTCGTATTCTTTGCCGTCTACATGAATTGTAGCCATTAGCATGCTTCCAGTTTTCTCGGTCAGGGACCGAGCGTTAATCGAAATTCGGTTACCAGCGCTCTTTCAGCAGGTTCGGCTGAATCCCATTAATCAAATGGGTATTGCTGAACGGCTGTTTGATTCCCGCCTCAAATTCTTCGCGGAAATATTTGATGGCGCTCTGTAACGGCTCCACTGCACCAGGTGCGTGGGCACAGAAAGTTTTACCCGGGCCTAAGAATCGACACAGTTGCTCAAGTGTTTCGATATCGCCCGGCTGACCTTCACCACGCTCCAGCGCACGCAGAATTTTCACGCTCCACGGCAGACCGTCGCGGCACGGCGTACACCAGCCGCAGGACTCACGGGCGAAAAACTCTTCCAGGTTACGCACCAGCGACACCATGTTGATCTCATGGTCAACCGCCATCGCCAGCGCCGTACCCAGACGGCTTCCCGCTTTACCGATACTTTCGAATTCCATCGGCAGGTCAAGATGCGCTTCGGTCAGGAAATCGGTGCCCGCACCACCTGGCTGCCAGGCTTTGAATTTCAGGCCGTCACGCATACCACCAGCGTAATCTTCAAGGATTTCACGCGCGGTGGTGCCGAACGGCAGTTCCCACAGGCCCGGATTTTTCACCCGACCGGAGAAGCCCATCAGCTTGGTGCCAGCATCTTTACTTTTCGAGATGTTCTGATACCACTCCACGCCGTTCGCGAGGATCGCCGGAACGTTGCACAGGGTTTCAACGTTGTTGACGCAGGTCGGTTTACCCCATGCACCGGAGGTTGCCGGGAATGGCGGCTTCGAGCGCGGGTTAGCGCGACGCCCTTCCAGGGAGTTGATTAACGCTGTTTCTTCACCGCAGATATAGCGCCCTGCCCCGGTATGGACAAACAGCTCGAAATCGAAACCTGTTCCCATAATGTTTTTGCCAAGCAGACCCGCTTCGGTCGCTTCGGCAATAGCACGGCGCAGATTCACTGCCGCTTCAATATATTCGCCACGCAGGAAGATGTAGCCACGATACGCTTTCAGCGCAAACGCAGAAATGAGCATACCTTCCACCAGCAGGTGCGGTAGTTGCTCCATCAGCAGGCGGTCTTTATAGGTGCCCGGCTCCATTTCATCGGCATTACACAGCAGGTAACGGATGTTCATGGATTCGTCTTTCGGCATCAGGCTCCACTTCAGGCCAGTAGAAAAGCCCGCGCCGCCGCGCCCTTTCAGGCCAGAGTCTTTAACCTGATTAACGATTTCGTCAGGAGACAACCCGGTCAGCGCCTTACGCGCGCCTTCGTAACCGTTTTTACTGCGATATTCGTCCAGCCACACTGGCTGTTTGTCATCGCGCAGACGCCAGGTCAGCGGATGCGTTTCGGGAGTACGGATAATGTTTTTCATTTATACCGCTCCAGCAGTTCAGGGATCGCTTCCGGGGTCAGATGCGCGTGAGTATCCTCATCGATCATCATGTTTGGCCCTTTATCACAGTTCCCCAGGCAGCAAGTTGGCAGCAGCGTAAAGCGACCGTCAAATGTCGTTTGCCCTGGTTTGATGTTCAGCTTTTTCTCGAGCGCCGCCTGGATGCCCTGGTAACCATTGATATGACAGACCACGCTGTCGCAATAACGGATCACATGGCGGCCTACTGGCTGGCGGAAGATCTGACTGTAGAATGTAGCCACGCCTTCGACATCGCTTGCGGGAATACCCAGAACATCAGCGATCGCGTGGATCGCGCCGTCCGGCACCCAGCCACGCTGCTTCTGAACGATTTTCAGCGCTTCAATGGACGCCGCACGCGGGTCTTCGTAGTGGTGCATCTCGTGCTCAATCGCTTCACGCTCAGCCGCACTCAGCTCAAAAGCCTCGGTTTGTGGTTGTTGATTCTCGTGCATAATTAGCGGTCCACATCTGACATAACAAAATCGATACTGCCCAGATAAACAATCAGGTCAGACACCAGGCTGCCGCGGATCGCCGCCGGAATTTGCTGCAAATGCGCATAACTCGGCGTACGGATACGGGTGCGATAACTCATGGTGCTACCGTCGCTGGTCAGGTAGTAACTGTTGATCCCCTTGGTCGCCTCAATCATCTGGAAAGATTCATTGGCAGGCATCACCGGCCCCCACGACACTTGCAGGAAGTGGGTGATCAGGGTTTCGATATGTTGCAGCGTGCGCTCTTTCGGCGGCGGCGTGGTCAGCGGGTGATCCGCTTTGAACGGGCCTTCCGGCATGTTGTTGAGGCACTGCTCAAGAATGCGCAGACTCTGGCGCAGCTCTTCCACTTTCAGCATTACGCGGGTGTAGCAGTCAGAAACGCCACCACCCACCGGGATTTCAAAGTCGAAGTTTTCATAGCCAGAATAAGGACGCGCCTTACGCACGTCGAAGTCGATCCCGGTGGCACGCAGGCCCGCGCCGGTGGTGCCCCACTCCAGCGCCTCTTTCGCGCCGTAAGCGGCAACGCCCTGGGAACGACCTTTCAGAATGGTATTTTGCAGCGCCGCTTTCTCGTAAGACGCCAGACGTTTCGGCATCCAGTCGAGGAACTCACGCAGCAGGCGATCCCAGCCGCGCGGCAGGTCGTGCGCTACGCCGCCAATACGGAACCACGCCGGGTGCATACGGAAACCCGTGATCGCTTCCACCAGATCGTAAATTTTCTGACGATCGGTAAAGGCGAAGAACACGGGCGTCATTGCGCCGACGTCCTGAATAAAGGTCGAGATGTACAGCAGGTGGCTGTTGATACGGAACAGTTCGGAGAGCATAACGCGAATGACGTTAACGCGATCCGGCACGGTGATCCCGGCCAGTTTCTCTACCGCCAGCACGTAAGGCATTTCGTTAACGCAGCCGCCGAGGTATTCGATACGGTCGGTATACGGAATGTAGCTATGCCAGGACTGGCGCTCGCCCATTTTCTCCGCACCACGGTGGTGGTAGCCGATGTCTGGTACGCAGTCGACAATCTCTTCGCCATCGAGCTGCAAAACGATACGGAAAGCACCGTGCGCCGACGGGTGGTTCGGACCGAGGTTGAGGAACATGAAGTCCTCGTTTTCGGTGCCGCGCTTCATCCCCCACTCTTCCGGTTTGAAGGTCAGGGCTTCCATTTCCAGATCCTGTTTGGCTTTGGTCAGCTCAAACGGCGAGAATTCGGTAGCGCGCGCCGGGTAATCTTTACGCAGCGGATGACCTTTCCAGGTTTGCGGCATCATGATGCGGCGCAGGTTCGGGTGACCGTCGAAAGTAATGCCAAACAGATCCCAGGTTTCACGCTCATACCAGTTAGCGTTCGGGAACAGTTTGGTGAAGGTCGGTACGTGCAGGTCGTTTTCTGCCAGCGCCACCTTCAGCATGATGTCGCGGTTACGATCGATAGAAATCAGATGGTAGAAAACGGAAAAATCCGCGGCAGGTAACCCTTCGCGGTGTGTGCGCAGACGTTCGTCCATGCCGTGTAAGTCAAACAGCATGACGTAAGGTTTCGGCAGTTTCTTTAAGAAATCGCCAACTTCCAGTAATTGTTCACGCTTGATCCACACAACGGGAACCCCGGTGCGAGTCGCCTGAACAGTAAAGGCATCCGGCCCAAAACGGTTGCGCAGTTCGCCAATCACCGGATCATCAAGATGATCGCGGGTCTGCCAGGCGGGTTCTTGCGCGGTTAAGTCGGTCATATTGTTCACCATTGCAAATGGTCCGTGGTGACTGTCGGCGCAGTAAGCTTCGCGAAATAGATTTAGGAATAAGCGAAGAAAAATCCCTTTGCCGACAGGCGCAAATTAAATCTCGTCAGGTGTACGCAGGTTGGTTACGGCAATGCGTTCACCGCGCTTGCGTTCGCGCTCTGATTGCATATTGGCGCGATAAACGCCCTGATCGCCAACCACCCAGGAGAGCGGACGACGTTCTTTGCCGATAGATTCCTGCAACAGCATCAGTGCCTGCATGTACGCTTCAGGACGCGGCGGGCAGCCCGGGATATACACATCAACCGGGATGAATTTATCGACGCCCTGCACAACGGAATAAATATCGTACATACCGCCGGAGTTGGCACAGGCACCCATTGAGATAACCCATTTTGGTTCCAGCATCTGGTCATACAGACGCTGAATAACCGGTGCCATTTTGGTAAAGCAGGTTCCTGCCACCACCATCAGGTCAGCCTGACGCGGCGAAGCACGCAATACTTCTGCGCCAAAACGCGCCACGTCATGCACCGCGGTAAACGAAGTCACCATCTCAACGTAACAGCAGGAAAGACCGAAGTTATACGGCCAAATTGAGTTTTTACGACCCCAGTTAACCATGTCATTGAGCTTGCCCATAAACACGTTTTTGTTAACTTCTTGCTCCAGAGGGTCGGTTACGATCTCCTGCTTTTGCAGGGGGTAACGGTCGTTCTCACCGTTGGGATCTATGCGGGTGAGCGTATAATCCATCTTAATGCCTCGCGGTTAGCGTTGACGATTAGCGATACTGTTCGTTTCCGGGTTCATACGCTCGCGGCGTGAACGCGCGGGCGTCCAGTCCAGCGCGCCAATACGCACCAGATAAACCAGACCTGCCAGTAACACAAAAATAAAAATTGCAGCTTCCACAAAGCCTACCCAGCCGCTTTCGCGGATAGAGGTTGACCATGCGAACAGATACAGCGCTTCAACGTCGAAGATAACGAAGAACATGGCCACCAGATAAAACTTGGCGGACAGGCGTAAGCGGGCGGAGCCGACCGAGTCGATACCGGATTCAAACGGAACGTTTTTCGACCTTGCGCGTGCGCGACCGCCTAAAAACCAACCGCCTACCAGCATCAGGCAACACAGGCCAATGGCAACGATAAGAAAGATAGCGAATGCCCAGTGATGAGCGATGACTTCAGTGGATGTTGACATACTCATTGCTTACTCATCAAAAGTAGCGCCAGATTCACTGCTCTTCACGGCAGATGGACGCCACATCGATTC
>ENA-UERM01001005-UERM01001005.1-human-gut-metagenome-genome-assembly--contig:-NODE-1005-length-17902-cov-10.905526_pt1 | contig 17902 bp, 13 predicted proteins | sample MGYA00242983_ERZ507983 | MGnify/ENA primary metagenome ERZ507983 (study PRJEB26167, sample SAMN06115432) | human gut metagenome | host: Homo sapiens | place: China:Shanxi | collected 2015-04-29...
GGCTGCTGCTGATTCCTGTTTTAATAATGTTGCATCCAGATTGTTCTGATATGCGTTGTCATCACTTGGTGTGATGTTCCATTTTACGGTAACATCCCCAATCTTACCAGTTGTGGCATCCACTTCCTCATATCCAGGATAGTGATCTGTCAGACGGCTCTTAAACTCTTCATTCCAGCAATAAATGTTGAAAACTTTTCCCTCATCACCTGTTGTATCTGTCTCCACTGCATCAGATCCAGATTCTGTTGCCGGTGCTGCTGCACCTGAGTTGCTGTTGTCTGTGGATGTTGTGTCTGATGATCCGCCACATCCTGCTACCATAGTTGCTACCATGGATGCACATAATAATGTGCTAATGATTTTCTTTTTCATAGAAAACCCTCCTCCTTAATTTTTTGGCTTCCGCCTTGTTTACATTGTTATTTTTGTTCCGGAATCTTTCCTACCGATTGTCCCGGTATGAGGATTCCTTCTATAACGACTCTCTCAATGAGAGTTGTTTTTGGTTTTTCAATGGAACCGATCAGCCGTTTTGCAGCCTCTCTGCCAATCTCTTCTGTGTCCTGCTTGATTGTGGTAAGCTTCGGATGCAAAAGCTGTGACATCCTCGTTCCGTCGTATCCTGCTACTGAAATGTCTTTCGGTATCCGAAGTCCCATCTCTATAATGACATTTCTTCCACCGATCAGTGCGGTGTCATCCGGATAAATGATACAGGTTGGCGGATTTTCCAGATTCAGAAGTTTTTTCGTCTGTTTTGCCGCTTCCCTCGTCTCCAGGTAATCTGCTGTGCGGATGTACTCATCCGGGACTTCCAGCTTCAGTTCATCCATTGTCCGGTAAAAACTTGTCAGCCGGTCTTTGGTAACTGCCGAACCATTCTGCTGTCCGTGGATATAAGCGATCTTCCTGTGTCCCTGAGAATAAATATATCTGACCAGATCTTCCATGCCCTGAATGTTGTTCGAGCTGACCGCCGTGCAGCTGTGATGCAGGTAGTCGAGGTTCTTCGTGCTTTCTTCACTGACGTTGGGGATTTCACGGGTAATTTCTTCCGAGCCCAGTTTCGTGTCGCGGGCATCACATTCGTATTCTTCGATGTGGATGGATGTGTAGAGGTCGTTCTTCGGGAGTTCTTCACTGAGGAGAACGGCGTCTTCGTAGTTATAGCCTTCCCAAGGCATGTAGGCTACGAGGATGTTGTAACCAAGAGCTAATTCGCCGCCGTCCGTAGCCATGCCGTCAGCCAGGGGCTGACCTTCCGTGACCCTTTCGTTCTTATAGACCAACGGGCGCTGGTTGATGCAGGTGCTCTGGTTGGAGCGGACGAATTTGATGAGTTTATATGTATCGACAGAACCAGAATCCGTGCGGACCTGGATGGTATCGCCAGTAACGCGGGATACGACGCCGCTGTGTTTTGCCAGGACGCAGACGCCGGAGTCACAAGCCGTCTTGTATTCCATGCCGGTGCCGACGAGCGGAGCCTGTGTGCGCAGCAAAGGTACTGCCTGGCGCTGCATGTTCGCACCCATGAGGGCACGGTTGGCATCGTCGTTTTCCAGGAAGGGGATCATGGATGTACCGACGGAAACGACTTCCTTAGGTGATACGTCCATGAAGTCGACGCGGTCAGCCCGGAATTCACGGGTATCTTCACCGTGACGGCAGGCAACGCGTTCGTGGACGAAATGGCCATCTTCGGTCAACGGTTCGTTGGCCTGGGCGATGACGTACTGTTCTTCTTCATCAGCCGTGATGTAGTGGACATCTTCCGTAACGACGCCCGTTTCTTTATCGACGCGGCGGTACGGGGCTTCGATGAAGCCGAATTCATTGACTTTACCGAAGCAGGCCAGGGACGAAATCAAGCCGATGTTCGGGCCTTCAGGCGTTTCTACCGGGCACATACGGCCGTAGTGGGAATGATGGACGTCGCGGACTTCGAACCCTGCGCGTTCACGGGACAGACCGCCAGGACCGAGGGCGCTCAGACGGCGTTTGTGCGTGATTTCTGCCAGCGGGTTGGTCTGGTCCATGAACTGGGACAGCTGGCTGGAACCAAAGAATTCTTTGATAGCAGCGACGACAGGACGGATGTTGATCAAGACCTGAGGCGTAATGCTTTCGGCATCCTGGATGGTCATGCGTTCGCGGACGACGCGTTCCATACGGGTCAGGCCGATGCGGAACTGGTTCTGCAGGAGTTCGCCGACGCAGCGCAGGCGGCGGTTGCCCAGATGGTCGATGTCATCGACAGTTCCGAAGCCGTCCATGAGGTTGAGAAGATAGCTGATGTGGGCGATGATATCTTCGCGGGTAATCGTGCGGTGGTCATACGGAAGGTCGCTGTTGTTGCAGATGATCTTGTAGACCGAGCCGTCCGGTTTTTCGACGAAGGCTTCGACGAGGCCGCCGCCGTCGCCGGCAGGTGCACCGTCGGCGATTTCGCGATGGAAGACGCCGCTTTCGCGAATCTTTTCAACTTCAGCCGAGCCGATTTCCGTATGAGCATCGACGATGACTTCCCCTGTTTCCGGATTGACGATCGGTTCGTGCAGGGTCAGGCCAAAGAGGCGGCGTTCCCAGCCGAGTTTCTTGCCGGCTTTGTAACGGCCAACGCGGGCCATATCATAACGGCGCGGGTCGAAGAAGAGGCCTTCAAAGAGATTACGGGCACTTTCAACGGTCGGCGGTTCACCGGGGCGGAGTTTCTTATAGATTTCAACGAGGGCTTCGTCCTGATTTTCCGTCGTATCTTTTTCAAACGTAGCCTTCAGGCGTTTATCGTCGAAGAAGAGTTCGAGGATGTCGGCGTTCGACGACCAGCCCAGCGCGCGGATGAGGACCGTGACAGGAATCTTGCGGTTGCGGTCGATACGAGCATAGACGATGTCGTTGGCGTCTGTTTCCAATTCGATCCAGGCCCCGCGGTTCGGGATGACCGTCGAATTGTACAGGCGGATGCCCATCGGGTCGATTTCGCGGCCATAGTAAACGCCCGGAGAACGGACGAGCTGGCTGACGATAACGCGTTCTGCCCCATTGATAATGAAGGTACCTGTATCGGTAATCAGTGGGAAATCACCCATGAATACTTCCTGGTCCTTGATTTCACCTGTTTCGTGGTTGACAAGACGGATTTGGACGCGGAGCGGTGCGGCGTATGTCGTATCGCGTTCCTTACATTCACGAATGTCGTACTTCGGTTCCCCTAATTTAAAATCCTCGAAGGATAAAGACAGGTTACCCGATGCATCTTCGATGGGAGAAATGTCTTTGAAGATATCTTTCAGTCCCTTTTCCAGGAACCATTCGTAGGATTTATTCTGTAAATCCAACAAATGAGGCATTTTCAAGACCTCGTTAATCTTAGCATACGTGTATCGAGTCCTTTTCCCTACTTGTACAGGTTTGAACATGCTGATTCTTCACCCCTTATAAAAAGTAAATCATTATGATAGCGTTGTACAGCGCCGTGTAAAGCGACAAAAAAGCAAGGCTCTCAGACGATTTGAACCTTGCTTAATTTTTTGCTCACCGGAAGCGCTTCCTCCATGTATCTCATAATATCAATTGAACATTTTGCAATGAGTTATTATAGCATAGCAAAGCGCTTCTGTCAATATTCTATTTTAACAATTTTCTAAAATTTACCCTTACTGATGAACCCGGGCCAAAGTGTATTTCTTCTTCCCTTTGCGGACGATGACGAACTTGCCGTTGGAGTTCTTGTGAGGTTTGACGATTTCGTCGAGGGACGTGACTTTGATGCCGTTGATGGTGACCGCACCGTGGGTGATGTCTTCGCGGGCCTGGCGTTTCGATTTGTAAATCTGGGAATCGACGAGCCAGTTGACGACGTCTTTATCTTCGTTGGAAACGTCGACAGTCGGCATCTTGCCGAAGGCCTGTTCCAATTCGCTTTCCGACAGGTCGGCGATGCTGCCGTGGTACAGGGCTTCCGTGATGTTCTGGGCTTCCTTCAGGGCTTCCGGGCTGTGGACGAAAGTCGTGACTTCTTCAGCCAGGCGGCGCTGGGCCAGTCGTTTTTCCGGTTCTTTTTCGACCGATTCGGCCAGGGCGTCGATTTCTTCCTTGCTGAGGAAGGTAAAGTATTTCAAGTATTTGACGACGTCCGCATCATCCTGGTTGAGCCAGAACTGATAGAATTCAAAGGGCGATGTCTTTTCCGGGTCGAGCCAGACAGCACCGCCGGCGGTCTTGCCGAACTTGGTGCCGTCCGATTTCAGCATGAGGGGAATGGTCAGGCCATAGGCTTTGGCATCGCTGCCGTGCATCTTGCGGATCGTGTCGATACCGGCCGTGATGTTGCCCCACTGGTCGGCGCCGCCGATCTGCAGCTGGACGTCGTTATGGGAAAAGAGGTGTTCAAAGTCGATGGACTGGAGAATCTGGTAGGAAAATTCCGTAAAGGAAATGCCTGCTTCCAGACGGCTGGCAACGACTTCCTTGCTGAGCATGATGTTGACGCTGAACAGTTTGCCGTAATCGCGGAGGAAATCGAGGAGGCTGATCTGGCTGAGCCAGTCATAGTTATTGACGAAGGTGATGTTTTCCGAATCGCCGAAAAGATGCATGAACTGAGCCTTCAATTTTTCGGCATTGGCCTTGATTTTATCGAGAGTCTGGAGCTGGCGTTCCGTCTTGCGGCCGCTCGGGTCACCGATTGCACCGGTACCGCCGCCAATGACGACATACGGATGATGGCCGGCATTGGCAAAGCGTTTAAGCATCATGAACGGAATCAAGTGGCCGATATGCATGCTGTCACCCGTCGGGTCGACACCGCAATAGAGGGAAATGCTCTTTTCTTCCGTGAGCTTACGCAACCCTTCTTCATCTGTCATCTGATTGACGGCACCGCGCCAAGACAATTCATCAATAATATTCATCGAATTCGCTCCTTTTGTATAAAAAATGATAAGTTACTCTTCATTATAACGACATGAACGTATTACGTCAATGATGGGCGCCGAAGGCGCCCGCAGTTCGTGGCGCCCTTTATAGGGCGCGCCGTTCGCAGACCGCAGGTCGCAGTTCGCAAAACCACGCCACATTGGCCCGCTTGGTATATGGCTGACTATTCGCGGCGGGCCGCCCAAGGCTCCCTTCATAGGGGAGCTGGCCGCCGAAGGCGGTCTGAGAGGTTAAAGGTCGGCCCTGATGGGCGCCAAAGGCGCCCGCTGTTCGCAGACCGCAGGCCGCAGGCCGCAAAACCACGCCACATTGGCCCGTTTGATGTATGTCCGATTGTTCGCGGCGGGCCGCCCTAGCCGGGTCGGCCCCTACGATAGCCCCGGTGGGGCGTTTTTTAAGTTTGTCGCCGCGCAGCGGCATCCGTAGGGGACGTCCTGGGAAGGCGGCCCGCTACGCGCTGAGGGTAACCCGAAGCGTCGTTGTCACTTTGAGTCTGTCGCGGCGTCGCCGCCGCATCTGAATCCGAGGCGGCCTGCGGCCTGCTGCCGGCGAACTGCGGCTTTCCCCCAATATTCCCGGCAGGCTCGCCACGTGCGAGCCCCCTACCGATAATTACAGGAAGGCTATCGGCTTATGCGGTTGACCAAGAAGCCGCCGAGGATGGCCGCCGTGAGGGACGCGGCGATGATGGCGGTCTTGGCCGTCATCAGGACCGGGCTGCCGGGAAAGGCCAGGCCGGCGATGAACAGGGACATGGTGAAGCCGATACCGGCCAGGAGGCCGACGGCCCAGAAGTGTTTCATCGTCAGCCCTTCTGGCAGGGACGCTTTTTTCAAGGCCGTCAACAGCCAGACGGCCAGGCCGATGCCGATGGGCTTGCCCAGGATCAGGCCTGCCAGGACGCCCAGTCCCGGTGCCGATGCCAGGCCGGTCAGGCCGCTCAGGTCGAGGCGGATGCCGGCGTTGGCCAGGGCGAAGACGGGCATGATGACGAAAGCCGAGACAGGCGTCAGAGCGTGTTCTGCCCGCAGCAGCAGGCCTTCCCTTCCATCCTTGCCGGGCACGGCCGGCATGGCGAAGCCCGTGAGGACGCCGGCCATGGTCGGATGGATGCCGCCGTAGAAGAAGGCCAGCCAGATGAGGATACCTCCCACAGCGTAAAACCAGGCTGATTGCCAATTCCTGCGGCACCCAGCCAGCATCAGCAACCAGACGATGAGGCCGCCGGCCAGGACCGGAAGATTGAGGGAACCGGCATAAAAGACGGCGATGACGACGATACCGCCGAGATCATCGACGATGGCCAGGGCCGTCAAAAAGACGACGAGGCTGCGCGGCGCTTTCGGAGCCGCCAGGGACAGGACGCCCAGGGAAAAGGCGATGTCCGTCGCCATGGGGATGCCCCAGCCACCAGCCGTCGGCAGGCCGGCATTGCACAGGCCATAAATCGCAGCCGGCACGAGCATGCCGCCTAAGGCCGCAGCCATGGGCAGCATCGCTGCCGACCGGGACTTCAGTTCTCCATAGAGGAATTCCCGCTTCACTTCGGCGCCGACGACAAAGAAGAACAGCGCCATGACGGCGTCATTGACCCAGTGCAGCAGGGACATGTGCGTCCCTGCCGGCAGCGGGGCCTGGAGCCAGCGTTCATAAACGGGACCGAAGGGAGAATTAGAGATGGCCATGGCAAGTATCGCACAGGCAATGAGTAACAGTCCGCTTAACGATTCTCGTTTCATATTTCCTCCTTAACTAGGCGGGCCGCCCTTTGGGACGGGCCCCTACGAGTTTTGGCGGGCCGCCCTTTGGGACGGGCCCCTACGAGTTTTAGCGGGCCGCCCTTTGGGACGGCCCCTACGAGTTTTGGCGGCCGCCCTTGGGGACAGCCCCTACGGGTTCGGACGGCGTTCGAGGATGACGCCCTGGCGGTAGGCTTCCAGCAGGGCCTTCAGGTCGTGGATCATCTGGAGGAGCTTCTTGCCGTTATCCGTGTCGCCGATCATGACGCGCTTCGGTTCCAGTTCGACCTGTGTCGATTCGGAATCGATGTCGACGTTGTTCATCAACGCCTGGTAGACATCTTCAAAGGGGTAGTGAGATTTGATGCGGATGCCGTGGGAATTGAAGATGAGCGTGTAGCCGGCAATGCCCGTCGACCCCTGGTAGGCCTTGCAGAAACCGCCGTCGATGCAGATTTCCTTGCCTTCCGCCCTGATAGGGCTTTCGCCTTTCTTGACCTTGACCGGCGTGTGACCGTTGATGATGTGTCCCTGAGGCGAGTCGATGCCAAATTCGTGGAGGATCTTGATGCATTCGTCTTTATCGCGATTCAGGCGGTAGTAGGCATTCTGCGGTTCTTTCCACGTCGATTCGTCTATGATGTAACTCCGTTCAAAAGTCTTGACGATGCGGCCGGATACAGGGGAATCGGCACCGCACCAGAGGTACCACATATAGTCCAGGCTGTCAGTATCGCGCTGGTCATAAGCCCGGCGGATGAGGTGTTCCGCCTTATCCATGAAGGCTTTGCCCTTATACGGCTTACCGTCGAGGTAGATTTCCTTAAAGCTACCGTCTTCGTTGAGGGGCAGGCCGCCGTGGAACAGGAGGTTGTTATTCATGCAGCGGTATAACGAGCCGTGGCTGTAGAGGAAGCGGATGTGGCGCTGCAGGCGTTCGCTTTCGGTAAATTCGGCCTGGATGTCGTTCATGAGCTGGTGTTCTTCCGGCGACAGCGTGTACGGGTCCTGGGGATTGACCGTCGGGAAGTCCTTGGTCTTCAATTCATACGTCTTGCCATCGAGAGTGATGACGCCTTTTTCCCAATCAATCTTGTGGAACAGCAGGCGGTCGTCCATATTGTAGTCGGGATGGCGGTAAATGGTCTGACCTTCCAGCTTGGCCACGATGACGTTGATGGCCTTGACCATGGGCTCAATGCCGTCGTCCTCTTTATACGTTTGCAAGGCAAAGAGGGCAAAGGGCCGAAGGCTGATGCCATAGCCGCTTTCTAATATTTCCATATTATGGTAACGGATGTTATTGCGCAGGACATTGGCGATGCAGGCCGCGTTGCCGGCAGCAGCACCCATCCAGAGGACGTCGTGGTTGCCCCACTGGATGTCCAGAGAATGATGATGCATGAGCGTGTCCATGATCTTGTCGGCATGAGCGCCGCGGTCGTAGATATCGCCGATGATGTGCAGGTGGTCGACGGCCAGCCGTTTGATGAGATTGGCCAAAGCGTAAATGAATTGGCGCGTACTGCCCGTTTCCAAGATGGTGTCGAGGATCTTCATGTGATAGACCAGCTGGTTCTGGTCTTCATCGGGCTGGGCGTGCAAGAGTTCATCGATGACGAAGCGGAAGACTTCCGGCATGGCTTTACGGACTTTCGACCGCGTATATTTCGACGACAAGAGCTTGGCCAGGTCGATCATCCGTTCCAGCGTCGTCCGGGCCCAGTCATCGTTGACCTTGCCTTCGCGGTAGAGCATGTTCAGCTTTTCCTTGGGATAATAAATAAGAGTCAGCAAGTCGTCCTGTTCGGCCTTGCTCATCTTGTCAGAAAAAATCATTTCCACTTTTTCGCGGATGACGCCGGAGCAGTTGTTGAGGATGTGATAGAAGGCTTCGTATTCACCGTGCAGGTCACTCATGAAGTGTTCTGTCCCTTTCGGCAGGTTGACGATGGCCTGCAGATTGATGATTTCCGTGAACGTCGCCGCCTGCGTGGGATACTCCTTGGACAGGAGCTCCAAATAGCGCAAATATTCCGGGGAATAGGTATCGTACGTTTCCATGTTGCGTACCTCTCTTTCTTATATAGTATATGTTGTATGGCTTATTTACTTTCTATTGTATATCATCATTGTCAGGGTGACTAGGTTCTTTTTCTGATTTTCGTCACCTTCCTCTCCATTTTGTTTAACTGGTGTATACAATTATTTCTCCAGCAAAAGACAAAATGCCGTCTTCCCCCTTCTTCCTCAATAAGTATAGTTCTATTTATACCATGATTTTGATTCATATTGCAATTATTTTTAACGAATACATCCCTTTAACTTACTATAACGTTTATCTTATACCTTAAAAATCCTTGAATTTTGACGTCCTCTTTCACATAGTGGCAATGCAGTGCCATCATGGAAAAATCTTTTCCTCATTGTGGTATTTGCAAGGACGGAAAAACATGCTATTATGTAATTGTAGAAATCAGTTTTAGGTATAATTAATTTTAAATGAGGTGATTACATATGAATAAGTATTTGGAATCTGTCATTGAAAATGTACGCACGAAACACGCAAACGAACCGGAATTCGTCCAGACCGTCGAAGAAGTCTTCAGCTCCCTGGACCCTGTCGTCGAACGCCACCCGGAATATGAAAAGTTCGACCTCCTCAACCGTCTCGTCGAACCGGAACGGCAATTCACATTCCGCGTCGTCTGGCAGGATGATGCAGGCAAATACCACACCAACACGGGCTACCGCTTCCAGTTCAACGGCGCTATTGGGCCCTACAAAGGCGGCCTTCGTTTCCAGAAGAACGTATACTCAGGCATCATCAAATTCCTGGGCTTTGAACAGATTTTCAAGAACGCACTGACCGGCCTGCCTATCGGCGGCGCCAAAGGCGGGGCTGACTTCGACCCGACGGGCAAGTCCGACGCTGAAATCATGCGTTTCTGCCAGAGCTACATGCAGGCTCTCTATCGCTACATCGGTCCTGATGTCGACGTACCGGCTGGGGACATGGGCGTCGGCGGCCGTGAAATCGGCTACCTCTTCGGTGAATACCGCCGCCTGAAAGGCTGCTTCGAAAACGGTGTCCTCACGGGCAAAGGCTTCAGCTTCGGCGGTTCCCGCATCCGTCCGGAAGCTACGGGCTACGGCGCCGTATACTTCCTGGAAAACGTCCTCAAAGACGACGGTCAGGACATCAAAGGCAAGACTATCGCTGCTGCCGGCTTCGGCAACGTAACCTGGGGCATCTGCAAGAAAGCTACGGAACTGGGTGCCAAAGTCGTTACCCTCTCCGGTCCGGACGGCTACATCTATGACCCGGACGGCGTCGCTACGCAGGAAAAGATCGACTACATCGTCGAAATGCGCAACAGCGGCCGCAACCGCGTCCAGGACTATGCCGATAAATTCGGCGTCGAATTCTTCCCGGGCGAAAAACCGTGGGGCCGCAAAGTCGATATCGTCATGCCGTCGGCTATGCAGAACGACGTCCATATGGAACAGGCTAAACAGATTGCTGCCAATAAGATCCGCTACTACATCGAAGTTGCCAATATGCCGACGACCAACGATGCCCTGAAATTCTTACTCGATCAGAAAGACATCATCGTCGCTCCGTCGAAAGCCGTCAACGCCGGCGGTGTCGCTACATCGGCCCTGGAAATGAGCCAGAACAGCGAACGCCTGGTATGGACTGCCAAGGAAGTCGATGACCGTCTCCACGAAATCATGAACACCATTTACCAGAACTGCAAAGACGCAGCTGCCCGCAACGGCCTGGGCTACAACCTCGTAGCCGGTGCCAATATCGCCGGGTTCGAACGCGTCGCCGACGCTATGCTGGCACAAGGTGTCTTCTAAGGTATACCTGAAACTGAATATATAGAACGTGAAAAAAGGAGCTGTCGCATCGCGACAGCTCTTTTTTCTGTAGGGGTCGCCACGTGGGCGACCCGTTCACGCAAATCCGTTTTACAAGTATTTCACATATACCTAACGGGCTCGCCCTCTACAGCGGTCCGTTTCAGCAGCCGTCTTGCCGTTCCTTGCAGTCATGACCTGACAGGCTGAAAAGACATGTGCGAGCCCCTACAAACTACCTCTATCAGGAGAGGCTCTTCGACATAAACTCGTCTTTCATCTGCTGGCGCAGGGCCGTGTCCTGGGCGAAGAGCAAGGCCAGGCGTGCCATGATTTCGGCGCCTTTGACGATGGTCGGTTCGATGGTCCTGGCCTTGACGGCATTGGCGATGTCCGTCGAGTGTTCCGGCATGGGGACGTCGCCCAAGGCCAGGTGGACGTGGACGGCCGGGCACTGATGGCTGACGTTGCCGACGTCGGAGCTGCCGCAATCCTTTGGTTCTTCGTAAGGGATCCCCATGGCCTGGAGGACCTGTTCCGACGCTTTCGTCGCCGCTTCATTCCAGACCATGTTATCGAATTTGCAGCCCATCTGGGTGACGTCATATGTCGTTTCCGTAGCAATGGCCGCCCCTTTGAAGCAGTTCATGACCTTGGCCACGACGGTATCGAGATATTCCCGTTCGCTGTGGCGGATACAACATTCGACTTCAGCGTAATCGGGGACGACGTTGGAGGCGGCCCCACCGTTTACGATATACGAGCCGATTCGCGTTTCCGGCCGGACGTGCTGGCGCAGCATATCGACGGCGTGCAGGGCCAGCATGGCCCCATTCAGGGCATTGCGGCCGTTCCAGGGTTCACCGGCGGCGTGAGCCGTCTGGCCGTGGAAGGCGATGCGGTAGTCGTCGAGAGCCAGGAAATGGGAATTGGCATTGGTCCGGGTCGGCGACACGTGGACCATGACGGCGAAATCATAGTCCTTGAAGACGCCCTGGTCGCACATGATGACCTTGCCGCCGCGTAGTTCTTCGTCCGGTGTGCCGATGAGGTCGACGTCGACAGGAAGGTCGTCCAAATCTTTCAAGGCCGCGGCGGCCAGGAAGCTCATGGCGCCATTGGCCGAATGGCCGCAGCCGTGGCCGACACCGGGGAGGGCGTCGTATTCCGCCAAAAGGGCCATCTTGAAGACGGGTTTATCGACCCGATGAGCGATGGCTCGGAAAGCCGTCGGCTGACTGGTGAACTGTTCTTCCACGTCCATGCCCAAAGAACGGCACAAATCAACGTAGTGCCGGCAGGCATGATATTCTTCACCGGACAGCTCCGGGTCGTCAGCAATGGTATAGTTGAGCTGAAAAGCCTGGGCTTCATGGGCTTTCAAAGCTTTCTTCAAATCTTCGAGGGTATTCATTTTCTAAAAAAACTCCTTCTATCCAATGATAAACATATATAAGGGAATGATGACGATGCCCATGACGACGGTGATAAAGCTGACTTCCGTCGAATAACGGACATCGGCGCCGACGGACTTGGCGACGACTGTCATCTGGGTCATGGCCGGCATACTGGCCTGCATAGTAAAGACCTGGGCCGACATGGGCGTGACCGGGATGAAGGGCAGGAGCACCAGGACGCAGGCCGGACAGACCAGGAAGCGGCCGACGAGGGCGCCGATGATATCCCGGTCCCAGCGGACCGACGCCAGAGAAATGCCCGTCATTTCAATGCCGATGACCATGAGCGACAGCGGCGTCGCCATATTGCCGACGTATTGGAACGACGTCAGCAGGAAATCAGGCAGCTTGATATTGGCCATGATCAGGACCAGGCCAGCCAAAAAGCCAAGGAGCGGCGGCGAAAAGACTTTCTTCAGGGTCTGCAGGGAAAACAAGGGCATATTTCCCTTGCCGCCCAGACTGTCGTTGACGATATGGTAGACGCCGAGGGTCCAGAACATGGTCGTGTTGGCCATGTAATAGAGCATGACCGACGGTACGCTCTGCGTCCCGAACAGGGCCAGGTTGACGGGCAGGCCGATGAAGATGGTATTGGCAATGAAAAAACAAGTGATGAAGACGCCCTGCCGGTCCTGGCGGATGTGCAGGACTTTGGCCGCTATGCGGCCGACGGCATAGGCCAAAAGAATAGACGCAAAGGGCAGGAGCAGGTCCGGCGCGATGCGGAGCAGCGAATCATGGGTGAAGTCCTTTTCCAGCTGGCAGAGCATGTATAAGGGCAGGCTTATCTTCATGACCAGTTTGGTAAAGACAGCGCTCATGTCCGGCCCGAACCAGCCTTTCTTGGCCAAGATGAAGCCGATGGAAATGATGAAGAGGACTTCAAAAATACCTTGTAACCCGTGCAATACGCCTTCCACGTTACCGCTTCCCTTCTAAATGATATAACTCAGGCCGCCGGTCGCGAAAGACATTGATGCGGCTGCGGATGTCTTTGATGACGGACAAGTCGATTTCGCCGGTAACGATTTCCTCACCGTCTCCTCCTTGGGCCAGCACTTCGCCCCACGGGTCGATAATCATAGAATGGCCACAGAAGCGGTAGTCACCGCAGGTACCGCAGCTGTTGACGGCGACGACGAAGAACTGGTTCTCAATAGCCCGGGCCCGATTGAGTATCTGCCAATGAGCCAGTCTGGGATGAGGCCAGGCGGCCGGGACAAAGAGGATCTGGGTACCGGCCAGGGCCGCCATGCGGACCCATTCGCCAAAGCGCAGGTCATAACAGGTAATCGACGCCATAGGGATGTCGCCCAGGAAGAACGTATTCAAGTGATCTCCCGGCGCGAAGACCTTCTCTTCCCCACCAGGCGTGAATAAATGGCATTTGTCATATGATGAGACGCGATTTCCCTCTTCATCGACGATATACGTCGTATTGTACAGGCACCCGTCGTGACGGCGGACAATGGAGCCGCCGATGAGCTGGATATGACAGGACGCAGCCAGGTCCTGCAAAAACGCCTGGGCCTGGCGGCCCTCTTCATCGGCCAGGTCATAAACATCAGGCGGGTAGAACGACAGGTCCCACAATTCAGGCAGCACGGCCATATCCGAACCAGCCCTGGCCGCCTGTTGGACGCGGCGCCGGACCTGGTCGAAATTGGCCAGCCTGTCGCCGGGGACGATAGGAAATTGAATGAGTGAGATTTTCACTGCACTTCCCCCTTTCTTTAATTGTCATGTCAATTTAGCTTTATTATATACCATACTATAGTATGTAAAAAGTATTTTTTTAGAATACCGCTGGACGACTTGAAAAGAGGCGGCCGCCTTGTTATAGTAAAATTAATTATCGCATAAAGAAGGGGTATCATGGAAGAAAATGAAAAGATGAAAGATTGGCTGACAGAACTCATGAGCTGTACAGCCTGTCACTTACGGGACGAAGGCAATCGCGGACCGACGCGCTATTCCGGCGACTGTGCGTCGCCGCTGATGTTTGTCGGCGAAGGGCCCGGCGGTGTGGAAGATGAATACGGCGTTCCCCTCGTCGGCCCATCGGGGCAGCTCCTCGACAAGGCCTTGTGGAGCGTCGGACTCACGCGGGACCACGTCTATGTCACCAACATCGTCAAGTGCCGGCCCAAGAACAACCGCACGCCGACCCTGGAAGAAGGGCGCCACTGCGCGGACATCCATTTGGTCAAAGAAATCGAACTGGTCCAGCCGAAAGTCATCGTCTGCCTAGGCAAAGTCGCCTTCCAGTATTTCTATGGCCGCGCCGCCAGCATCATGCGCAACCGCGGCAAGTGGTTCACGTGGCGCGGCTATGACATCATGCCGACATACCACCCGGCCTTTCTCCTGCGCCAGACCGGCCACGAACTGGTCGAATCGAAATGGCAGGTCTACTACGACTTCAAAGCGGCTGTCGAAAAAGCCAAAGCCGCCATGCCCGACTATACCTATCAGAGCCCGGAAAAGCCGGACCTCCTGGCCCAATATGCAGCATTAAAAGAGAGCCGGCATTGGTAAATGGCCCTTGAAGGCCGCAGTTCGCAGGCCGTGTAAAAAAAGGCTGTCGCAGATGTGACAGCCTTTTTTTCTGTAGGGGCGCCACGTGGGGCGCCCGCTCCGGGATATGTATGATGTCCCGACCAGATTGCTGAAAGAACCTTCCAAATCCTAAACGGGTCGCCACGTGCTCCCCTACAAACTTTGGTGAAAAAGGTCACTACATGATGACCATACCCATCATCAGTCAAAAATACGGTCGTACAGGTGGCTCCGTTCGAGGAATTCTTCGACTGTCGGGAAGCCTAATTGTTTCAACAGTTCGATGACGTAGGGATTTTCCATGGGTGTCTTGTAGGCCGCTTGTTTGCCGTAGGCCTGGACGTTGACCTTGCCTTCTTCTTTCTTGATGATGGCCCGGGGACCGCCGACGCATCCGCCCAGACAGCCCATGCCTTCAAAGAAGTTGCCATCGCGGTTGCCGGCCAGGATGTCGTTGATCATGGCCTTGCAGGCCGGGACGCCATCGGCTTTGCGCGTCTTGATGTCGACTTTGCGGTCCGGGTTCAGCTGATGGACCGTTTCCGTGACAGCTTCAGAGACGCCGCCGGCATAGGCGTAGCAGATGCCCGCTTCCGAAGCGTGGGGCACGTTGTCTTCCGGCAGGGATGCCAGGTCGATGTCCGTAACCGTCAGGAAGTCGCGCAGTTCCTGATAGGTCAGGACGTAATCAATAGCGCCTACCAGGTCTGGTTCTTTCCGTTCAGCTTTCTTAGCCAGGCAGGGCCCGATGAAGACAGTCTTGGCATTAGGATGCAGGGCCTTAACTGTACGGCCGCCGGCAATCATAGGCGAGACAGAGCCCGGGACGTTGGGCAGGAGCTGGTGATAGAGCTTCTTGATCATGGCAATCCACATGGGGCAGCAGCAGCTGGTGAGCTGGAACTGGTCTTCATTGTTGATGTTCTTGTCGAATTCCAGGGCTTCTTTCAATGTCAGGATATCGGCAAAGACGGCGACTTCCAGCATACCCGTGAAACCCAGGCGCTTGAAAGCTGTCCGCAGTTTCCCCATGGTAACATCGGGACCGAACTGACCGGATACGGCAGGAGCAACCAAGGCGTAGATAGGGCCGTCGTAGTCGTGCAGTTCCTGGACGACAGGGATGAGGTCTTTCCGCGTCTTCAGGGTATCGAGCTTGCAGGCATCGACGCAGGCCTGGCAGCCGACGCACTGGCTGTCGTCGATGGAGATGCCATCGGGACCGGACGTGATAGCGCCCCAGTCACAGGCTTCCTGGCAGTGATGTGGTTCATCGGGCGGACAGAGACAAGGCTTGACCCGCCAGATCAGGGGATGGTCGTCGGGATGAGCCAGACAATCGATCAATTTCGGGTCACCATCGACACCGACCGGTTTACCGTCAGCAGCCCGTTTAAGCATCTGCTGGTACAATTCATCTAATGTTTTCATGAGAAACCTCCTTTGTGAACATCTGCTAACACAGACTAATACAGCTTTATTGTAGCAGATTTTTCGTCATTACAACAGTTTTATGATAATTTTATGTTCTATATTGAAAAAGCCTGCCCAGATTGCTATAGTGAGTACGATTTGCAAAAAAAGGAGGCTTTTTTCATGAAAGGCATCGCCGATTTTACACGCGGTCCAGTAACGAAACAATTAATCTGTTTTGCCCTGCCCCTCTTCAATCAAGCGTGTTATATATTCGGATACGGTTAAGACGCTTTCCTTTACTTTTTCATCAAGTATTTTCTTTGTATGAGCTGTACACCGAGTATTTATTTGGACGGTTTTCTTTTCTTTCTCTTCCCTGTCATAATATTCCTTTCTGTTGTTTAACTGTTTTTCGATATTACGTTTCCTCAAAGATTTACTCATAATATGACCACCTTTCTTTGCTATACAGTCTCTTTCTTGACTTATGGAAAAAACTTTAGTTTTTTCCTATGATAGGATAAACTTTATAATCCTTAGGAGCTTGATGAAAATATTTAAAAGATAATATAATCAGCTCCTTCATTTGACATCATTTAAGAACAATTGAAATCATTCTTTCTTTATTAACATGTTTTAGTATTCATAAAAAACAAAAAAAGAAGAGAGAACGCAATACACGTTCTCTCCCATATATAAACGTTATTGTAACTATCTACCCTTTCCGCATTTCATCAAAGTGTTTTCCCATGCTTTGTGCAGCCTCCTTCTTTTTACTATCCAAGGGATGTAAGTAAAAACCAGGATCTCAATGCACGACTCGCTAAATTAGAAGCCCTCGTCGCCTCTAAATAACACGATTTCCTCCTTAGACAAAAAGGCATCCTTTGACTTGCAGCAGCGAGGGATGTCTTTTTGCTATTGTTTCTGAAATCTTATGGTCAACAGGAATAACACATGAAAAACCTTTATTGACAGGAGTATGAAAAGGGATTATACTGAGCTGTATTTAGCAAAATACAGTTTCTTAAAATAAAAAAAGGAGGCTATCATGCTATTCAAAACGATTAGTCGCCACCTTCTCGGCAAGCCTTTGGAGAATACCAAACTCGAGAGCGAACAGATGCCAAAATGGAAGGCCCTGCCTATTTTCTCATCGGATGCCCTGTCATCCGTCGGGTACGGGCCGGAACAGATTGCCATCGTCCTGGCTTCGGCACCGACCTTAGCGACATACCATTATTTCGGACCTATCGTCTTAGCTATCATTGCCTTATTATTCATCGTTGCCCTGTCCTATACCCAGGTCGTCCGGGTCAATCCGGGCGGCGGCGGTTCCTATGGCATCGCCATGAAATACCTCGGTGTCTACCCGGCCCTTACGGCAGGGGCGGCGCTTCTGGCCGATTACATCCTGACCGTTGCCGTTTCCATTTCTTCAGGGACGGCGGCGCTGGTCAGTGCCTTTCCGGTCCTCCACCCTTATCACGTCTACCTTGACCTCGGCGTTCTCATCCTGATGATGATCGTCAACCTGCGCGGTACCAGGGAGGCCTCAACCGTCTTCGTCTGGCCGACGTACTTCTTCTTGGCTGCCATGGGGATCACCTTAATCGGCGGCTTCTATCAAATCTGGAACGGCACCCTCACGGCTCATACCGTCGCTGTCGAAACGGTAGCCCCATTGAATCAGACCGCCTTGATGCTCATCGTCCTGCGGGCCTTTGCTAACGGCTGTAGTTCCATGACCGGCATCGAAGCCATTGCCAACGGCGTCACCATGTTCAAGGCGCCTCAGCAAAAAAACGCCATCGAAACGACGGCTATCATGGCCTGTATCCTGGCAATCATGCTCGGCGGCCTCAGTTACCTCATCATTTATCTTCACCTCTTGCCGACACAAGGCTACACCCTATT
>ENA-UERM01001013-UERM01001013.1-human-gut-metagenome-genome-assembly--contig:-NODE-1013-length-17772-cov-26.702119_pt1 | contig 17772 bp, 7 predicted proteins | sample MGYA00242983_ERZ507983 | MGnify/ENA primary metagenome ERZ507983 (study PRJEB26167, sample SAMN06115432) | human gut metagenome | host: Homo sapiens | place: China:Shanxi | collected 2015-04-29...
ATTGTCAGTACACGTCAGTCCAACTCCAAAGACAATAAATTGGTGGGTAATCTTACTTCCGATGGTAAGGCTTATCCGTTTAGTCGGACCTTCTCATTTGGTATTAACTTAACTTTTTAAAATCTGTTTATTATGAAAAAAATAATTATACTAGGACTAGGGGTAGCGGCATTCTTTATGCAGGGATGCGATTTTCTGGACAGGACCCCGGAAGATATCATTGAAACCGGAAAATTCTTTGAATCTGCCAATGCCAATGCTTTAGAACAATATTGCAATGACTTTTATCCAAAGTTGATTAACGGTCATGGTGCCCCTAAAGGGTACAATTCGATGTTGGAAGACGACTGGAAGTCGGACAATATTCTTCCTTGGGAAAAGAATGATGTAAGCTTCGGACATCAGATAGCTGTAAAAAATGCTTCTGATGAAGGGTCTGATTGGAAGTGGGAGAATATTCGTGCATGCAACGAGTTTCTAATGAATTATGAGAAATCACCGGAAACAGAAATTGTGAAGCAACAATACGCCGGAGAAATCTTGTTCTTCAAGTGCATGGATTATTTTAATAAAGTAAGAAAATACGGTGATCTTCCTTGGTATGACACAGCACTGACACCTTCTGATACGGAAGAATTATATAAAGGGCGTGATTCCCGGATTCTTGTCATGGATAATGTATTGAGAGACATTAACCAGGCTATTGCATGGTTGCCTAAAAAGACAAAGGTATATAGGGTGAGTAAAGATGCGGCTTTAGCTTTAAAAGCACGAATCTGTTTGTTTGAGGGTACTTATCGTCGTTACCATAATATAGAAAATGACACCAAATTCCTACAAGCTGCTTATGATGCTGCTGGTGAATTAATGAAATCGGAATATGGATATAAATTGTATGAAGGAACTTCTCCCGCTACGGCATATCACGAATTATTTATTCAGGATAATTATAATACTAACACAGAGGTTATTCTATCAAAAGAATATGACCCCAAAGTTGATAAAGGTAATAATGTAACCCGGCAACTACGTTTGGGTGAAATGGCTCAAATGATGGGTATGAGCAAAGATTGTGCGGATGATTATTTGACAATAACAGGGCAACCGTATGACCAGACGGGGGTAACGTCGGTTAAAGATGAATTGGAGAATCGTGACCCACGTCTGTTGCAGACAATCGCGACCCCGTATGCAGGACCTTATACTTATTATTTGGAAGGGAAAAGAAGTTCAATATCTTCTTTCCTTGAAGGCGGGACACATTCCAGTACGGGATACGCAATTGCTAAGTTTTATAACGAAAAAGAGTTTTCCGATACTCATGGCGTAGGTACTCTGGATGCTATCATATTCCGTTATGCTGAGGTGTTACTGATTCGCGCTGAAGCCGGAGCAGAATTAGGAAAAGATCCTGAATTGGATTTGACTGTAAATGCTTTAAGAAAACGTGTCGGATTTAATGTAAAGCTAACCAGTTCGCCGGCAACTGACCCTAAACTGGTAGCCAAGCATCCGATTATTAAAGGAACTAATGCGGATTTGATTCGTGAGATCCGTCGTGAGCGCCGCGTGGAATTGTTCGGAGAAGGATTACGTTACGCTGATTTGATGCGTTGGGGATGTGGTGAAAGACTGGTAGCCCCCAAAGCGGGAATGATGCTATATACAGATGTTTACACACCTGAGGAAATCGCTGTATTGAAAACAGAAGTGGGAACTTATGCAGATGGAAGTTTGGATGTATATGGAAAACGTGTGACTACCCCGGCTATATTTGAATCTCCCAAACATTACTTATTTTCTTTGCCATTAAACGAAATGGCTCTGAATCCTAAGTTGAAGCCAAATAATCCGGGCTGGGGAGATTGATGGAAATGAACATATAAAATAATATAGAGGAAAAGACTGATAGAAAAGTCGGTAGTATCGAAAAGTTTCTTCTTTCGGAAAGAAGGGGAATTGAAGATACTACCGACTTTTTAAACACGCCTTTTCCTATTTTTGCAGTTGGGGAAGTTTTATCTCTGCTACTCCTACTCGGTCACTACCTAGTACAATGCGTAAATCGCTGGCAGTAGTTCCTTTGAAACGGAAGTCCAACAGTTTATTGTACTCTTTCACAGTACCGGAATATACAGTGAGGAATTGTCCGCCGCCACTCGATAGTTGTATCTCGAAGTCAGTTTCCAGTCCGTTCTCACGGGAGAAGGCAATGGATACTCCGTCTATTTTAGCTCCATTCTGTAAGGTAAAGGTAATGTAGTCCCCTTTATTGCCTTCCCAGAACGTAGTTAAATTATTATCAATTACATTATCTACTGTGTCTGCATTGGTACTGGCACTGACAGGAGTACTGTCCTTGTGTGTATTTGTGGCAGGAGCTTGCCCCGGCTCTACAACAGTCAGTGTTCCGTTCAGACGAATAGCCGTAGAAGAAGCTCCCAGCATCAATGTGAAGTCACCCGGCTCTACTACCCAATGCATATTTGCATTCAGCAGTTCCAGTGCTTTGCAGTCGATAGGGAAAGTGATTTCTTTCGTTTCACCCGGTTTCAGGTGTACCCGTTCGAATCCGGCAAGGTTCTTCTCATAAGTAGTGACGCTGCTCAGTACATCACGTACATACAGTTGTATCACTTCGTCTCCTGATCGTTTTCCGGTATTGGTCACTTTACAGGTGACATAAGCCTTTTGGTTGGGAGTGATAATAGCCGGAGAGATTTTCAAGTCGGAGTATTCGAAAGTGGTATAACTTAACCCGTATCCGAAAGGATATAATGCGCCGTTGGCACGAGACATATTGCCGTCCGGTCCCGGATTCTTGCCGCCGTCAATCTGAGAAGAAGGTTTGCAAGGGAAGTTGAAAGGTATTTGGCCTACGGTTTTGGGGAAAGTTACAGTCAGTTTACCTCCGGGATTATAATCTCCAAAGAGTATATCTGCTACTGCTATTCCACCTTTAGATCCCGGATACCATGCCTCGAGAATAGCAGGGACAAACTTGTCTGCCCAGTTGATAGATAGTGGACGTCCGTTGATAAGAACCAACACGACAGGCTTTCCCGTAGCCACTACTGCTTTTAGTAAATCGAGTTGACGACCGGGTAAGTCGAGACTGCTGCGGGATTTGTTTTCTCCGCACGTGCGCTGTCCGCCACCTAGCACGACAATAGCTACATCTGCCTGTTTGGCCTGACTGACAGCTTTGTCTATTTCTTTTTGTTCTTCATCTGTCAGAGGATAGTCAATCAATTCTGATTCCGGCCAGTTGGCATCTACCAAGTCGCAGCCTTTAGTATAAAGTACATCTGCTTTATCTTTCATTTTTTCCTGAATGCCTTTTAGAACAGAAGTAACCTCTACTGCCAAAGGTCCGTAATGAGTTAGCGCATACGAATGCTCATCTGCATTCGGACCGCAGACTGCTATTTTTCGGATCTTTGAAGGATCCAGAGGCAACACATTCTTTTCATTTTTCAAGAGTACGATGGATTCACGAGAGGCTTGCAAAGCGACTTCCTCGTTCTCTTTCTTTTCTACTTCCTCATCCGCTCCTTTCAAATCAGTCTGATAAGGAGTATCGAATAAGCCGACAAGGAACTTCACTCTCAGGATATCGCGTACACGGTCATTGATAACTTCTTCGCTCAATCCGCCTTCTTTCACCAACTCCCTCAACGGCAATACATACGAATCCGGTGAACGGAATGTACAACGCACGTTCAATCCGGCTTCCACGCTTTGGCGAACGGCTTCTTTCATATCTTTGGCGGTCCCGTGTTTGGTATAAAGATATTCTACGGCATCACTGTCCGAAACGACATATCCACGGAATCCCATTTCTCCGCGCAGGCGGGTAGTCAGCCAGTAATAGCTGCTTTGAATAGGAAAACCGTCATAGTCATTATAAGAACTCATTACGCCGAGTAATCCCGCTTCGTGGATAACTCTTTTAAAAGGATAGGCATGAAGCATCTCCACTTCACGCGGTGACATCTGCGGGTCGACACGAGCCATTCCTTCGCGTGCACCTTTGTTGTTGCTATAAACGATAAAGTGTTTTCCGGTAGCTGCAACCTGATGATTGTGTTGCATACCCTGCACCATTTCAATACCTAATTCTGCTACCAGATATGGTGATTCTCCATACACTTCTTCATAGCGTCCCCAGCGTTGGTCACGTCCGACGTCGAGTATCGGGGCATATACATTGGTGTATCCCAACATACGCGCTTCCCGTCCGGTTATCAGTCCTACCTGGTGAATTAGTTGACGGTTCCACGTATGTCCCAGTCCCAGTTGAGTAGGGAAGTTGGTAGCCTTGTAACTTTCCACTCCGCGAATCCCTTCGTTTGTAAAATCGGTAGGAATCCCGAGTCGTGTCTCTTCAATAAAGAAACGTTGCACTTCATTCAGCGCCCAGGCATGTTTGGATGCCGGCCATACATATTCATTGTCCGACGGTGGAAGCCCCCATTGTTGGAAACCGTTCAAGTGTTCGTCAATGGCTCCGATACCGTCCTTCCATAGTTGGTTTTTCCATTCAGAAGTAGGCAACGCATCTTTTAGTACGCGTCCTGAACCGTAAAGTGTGGCCATTTGACAGGTTTTTTCTTCTAGTGTCATTTGTGAAAGCAGGTCTTGTACTCTGTCTTCCAGCGGGGCTTTAGGATTTTCATATAGATCCATTTTCCCGTTCTTGTTGAAGTCTATCCATCCTTTGTGGTAAATTCCGTCCGGTATGCCCCCTGATATTGGGGTACAGAATAGGAAAGTGATTGCTACAGATAAAGTGTGTTTATTCATGCTATTTAAGTTTTGTATATGTATCTAATACGTACAAAGATAGGTTTTTACTCATTTCTTTGGAAGATAATTTTAGAATAAAGTTGAGTGTTTCTTGATTCTGATTCGTTTTTATAATAAACAATGAAGATAGCTATGAAACATGTATTTTTATTTGGAATATTCGGTTGGCTTTTATCATTTACGCTTGTTGCACAAACAGGAATTTGGCAATGGTCTGTACCCGTCCATAATTTTAGTACTCATCCCAAAAATCCTGAGTCAAGGGCTTACTTGTGGATTCCCGGGCAGTGTGAACAAGTAAAAGCAATCTTGGTTGCCCAACACAATATGGAGGAAATTTCTATCCTTGAAGATGAGGCTTTCCGACAACGTATGGCTGAGCTTGATGTTGCTCAAATATGGGTATGTCCTTCTTTCAATCATGGATTTGATTTTACGGATGGGGCATGGGAAACTTTGGATGGCCTTTTGGCAGATCTTGCTGAAGAATCTGGATATAAAGAGTTGTCTACAGCTCCTTTAATAGCCATAGGACATTCGGCTGCTGCTAGTTGGCCTTATTATCTTGCTGCCTATAAACCGGAACGTACATTGGCATGCATTTCTGTCAGTGGTCAGTGGCCATATCATCGTGATCGCTGGCTATGTCCGGATATTTGGGGAGAACGTAACATCAATAAAATTCCTTGTCTGGAAACCATGGGAGAATATGAATCAGCACATACATGGAGCAATGAAGGTTTGAAAGAACGTAAGGAGCATCCATTGCTGCCTTTAAGCATGTTGGCCTGTCCTGCTGAAGGACACTTTGCCTATACTCCGGAAAAAGCACAATATATAGCTCTCTATATCAAGAAGGCAATGCATTATGGACACGTAGATCCGACAAAGGAGGGATGGTTGATGGAGCGATGGAAAAAAAATGAAAAGCCTTCATGTATTCCGGCACCGGTAAATCAATTTAAAGGGGATCCTGCACAAGCATTTTGGTTTTTTGATCGTGAGATGATAGAGGCTACTTTGGCGTATCAATCCCGATATTACGATATGAAGCCACAATTGGTAAGTGTGTCTCAAAACGGAAAAACAGTATCCCAACAGAATACTCATTTACAAGTTCACCCGGCTTTTATACCACAGGAAGATGGTATCACATTTCAATTGACCCCTGTTTTTTTGGATACTGTTCCAGGAGAAAGTCCCCGACTTTCCAATTGGACTGATTTGCCTGTTGGGGCATCTATTGGTCATGCTGGAAAAGCTCCGGTCCTGCAGATGATTACCGGCCCAGTTGTTTTAGTTGATTCTGTGACATTTCGAATACAATGGAATCGGGGAACTTTATGGACGGACAAGAAATCGGATATTGTTTTTTCAATAACTCATCCGGGAGATGAAGAATATAAACCGGCTGTTCAGCAAGCTCAGATGATAATTCCGGTTAAAAATACGGAAGGACAGCAGCAATATATTAAGTTTGCAACGTTACCGGACATAAAGCGTGGTACTAAGTACGTTTCTTTATCTGCTGTTTCCAGTTGTGGCTTGCCGGTAGATTTTTATGTGGAATCGGGACCGGCTTATGTGGATGGTAATCGATTGATATTAACTGCTATTCCTCCTAAAACCACCTATCCGGTAAAAGTAACTGTAATAGCATGGCAATACGGAAAAAACTCTGATCCTAAGATAAAGACTGCAGAGCCGGTAAAGCAAACATTTTATATTCGGTAACTTTAAATTTGAATGGAAGAGGCGGATGATAAAATAATTCATTTGGATTGAGTGGAATAGCTTTATGATACGTATTTTTGTGAAAGAGAATGAATAGAATTATGAGAAAGATCGTTTTATGGATATGCTTGCTTGTAACAAGTGTATTATATGCACAGGAAACTTCCTTATCGGTGAAACTGTCACAAGGTCATCCCCGTTATCTGACGGATAGTAATGGCAAAGTTGAAACGCAGAAGTTGATAAAGGAAGAACCGTGGGCACAGGAAGTGTTTGAAAAGTTAAAGCAACGGACTGACCGGTATGCTGACCGAGGGCCTGAATGGCTTACTTCCCGTTTGCAAATGTATTGGAAAACTCATGCAACGGAGGTATATATTAAAGGAGAATATTATGATCATGCAGGAGGAGAGAAGGCGCCGGCTCCTACGGTGATGTATACCGGTGCACGCAGTCATGCAACTAACTATGTACGTCCCAAGCTGGAAGATTTGAAGCCTTATCAGGAAGATGCTCGGGGAATGTATCTGGCAAATGGGACGTTGGAAGGCAGACCGTACGAATGGGTGAATATCAGTAAAACCGGAAATATCATCCAAAGTATTAATGTAGAGATACTGGGTATCGCCCGTGATGCCGCTTTTCTTTGGTGGATGACCGGGGAGAAGAAATATGCTGATTTGGCAGCTTCGGTATTTGACACTTATATGACGGGGATTTATTACCGGAATGTTCCCAAGGATTTGAATCATGGACATCAGCAGACTTTGGTGGGTATGAGCAGTTTTGAAGTCATTCACGAGGATGCTGTGAATGCTTTGGTTCCATTGTATGATTTTTTATATGATTATTTGAAAACCGATAAGGCTGATAAGATGGACATCTATGCCGGAGCATTCAAGAAATGGGCGGATAATATCATTGATAATGGAGTGCCGCATAATAACTGGAATCTGATGCAGGCACGTTATATCATGAGCATCGGCATGATTTTGGAATCTGATGCTTCTTATCCGGATAAAAAGGGAGGCGAGTATTATATTGATTATGTGTTGAATCGTTCTTCCATCCGTCAATGGTCACTGAAACAGCTTGCTGATTATGGTTATGATGCTGAAACCGGTATTTGGGCTGAATGTCCGGGTTATAGTCAGGTAGTTGTCGGGGATTATACGGATATGGTCACTATCTTTGACCGTAATTTGGGTATGGACCTGACCGAGGAGATTCCTGTCATAAAAAAAGCGGTGGCCGCCGACCCGCAATATTTGTTTCCGGATTGTATGACAATGGGTTTTGGCGATACACATCCCGGTAAATTGAATCCTGCTATCTTTGCCCGTATGGTAGCTAATGCCCAGAAACATGGTAAAAAATATCAAGAAAGACAATTTACTGCTATGTTGAAGTTATTTGATCCCGATGCCTCCAAACCGGCGACTGAAAAGAAAAATGTGAGGGTGGCGGTAACTTCTTTTTTCAGTGACAAGCCTTTGGTAATTGATGATAAGATACCTGCCGGTGATATCAATGATTATGTAACTCCTACTTTTTATGCTCCCAATGCCAGTTGGTTGGTGCAACGCAATGGCATGGACAAACGTCATAGTTTGATGATTGCCCAAAATGCCAGTGAAGGGAATCACATGCATGCCAATGGCATCAGCATGGAACTTTATGGAAAAGGATATCGTCTGGCACCGGATGGAGGTATTGGCTTGACCCTTTATTCCGGTTTGGATTATTTGGAGTATTATAGTCAGTTCCCTGCACACAATACGGTTTGTGTAGATGGAATCTCTTCTTATCCGGTTATGAAAAGCAATCATGCTTTCAAATTATTGAACTGCTACCCCGAAGCAGGGATGAAAGTAGATTATCAGCCTGTGAGTTATAGTGAAGTCTTTTTCCGTGAACCTGAATCACAAGCTGATCAAAACCGTATGATGAGTATTGTGACTACAGGAGAAAAGAACGGATATTATGTCGATATTTTCCGTAGCAGGAAAGTGGAGGGAGGAGATAAAATGCATGATTATTTTTATCATAATATGGGACAAACCATGAACTTGACTGCTGCTGATGGGAGTAGCTTGTTTCTTCAACCAACGGAGGAACTGGCTTTTGCTGGGGCACATATATATGCCTATTCTTATTTGTTTGACAAGAAAAGTGCCGAGACCTCCAAAGATATTAAAACAATGTTTACTATACAGATGCCGGATGAGGATAATATCAGTATGAATATGTGGATGAAAGGTGCTCCTGAACGTAAAGTCTTCTCGGCTTTGAGCCCGATGACTGAAGGATTGAGCCGGATTCCGGATATGCCTTATGCTATCAAAGAGCAACCTACGTTGACTTTTGTAGCCCGCCAACAAGGTGAAGCTTGGAATCGTCCGTTTGTAGCTGTTTATGAACCTTCTTCGGTAAAGGAGCCGGGATGTATTTCCTCCGTTACTTTTCCAGAAGTGGAAAGTGGTGTGGCTGGAAGTCATGTCGGAATTTGTATTCAACAAAAAGAGGGGCGTGTGGACCGGATTATTTCTTCGGATGATGCAGGTCATTTGTGTAAAAGTGGAGAAATGACTGTACAAGCTGCTTATGCATTGTGGGGAAATAAACAAGGCGATGATTGTATTTTCTTTTTGGGAGGAGGTACACTATTGAAAACTCCACATGTTGAAATAAGTTCATTGACAGTAACAGATGTGATGTTGGTGTATAAAGAGGGCGTTTGGAAATATGCAGCTTCTGCACCTTGTAAAGTCAGGATGAATGGAAAAGAATATAATTTGTTGCCCGGACATGATTTACGCAAACTTTGATATAAACTTTCTTTTATAAAGTAATCTTTTTAAATCATCATCCTTTCTTTTTCATACAGCAAATAAGAAGTGGATGATGATTTTTTCTTTTTTTGATAGGGAAAATATATTCCCTTTTCACTATATTTGCATTATTTGATAAACACGAGGTTCCAAATATGCACAATGTAATGAAAAACATTTTAAGATTTATATTTATATTGTTTCTTATATTCTTGTCTTTACCCATTTTCTCTCGTTCCTACGCTTTTCGTGGCTTGTCTGTAACTGAGGGATTATCAGATTTAGTGGTAAATGCCATCTATAAAGATTCTTTAGGTTATGTGTGGTTGGGGACCGGCAATTCGTTGGAATGTTTTGATGGAATTCATTTCAAGCATTATCTTATTCCGGGTTCAGATGAAAAATTGAAACGGGTAAATGCCATTGCTGAGATGCCTGGCAATGAATTGTGGATGGGGAATGGTAGTGGATTATGGCGTGTTAGCAAGCAGAAAAATAGTTTGGAGCCCATTGCCCGTGAAACGATAGGATATGCTGTGCGCTCTCTTTTACATGATGGGAAAGGAATACTTTATATCGGAACAGAAAGGGGGCTTTTCATTTATAAAGGAGGTAGCTTGAACCAAATTATGATAGATCCTAATATGTTGTCGGCGGCGAACTCTATTGGTGGCTTGAATTTGGGAGAAGATGGAATACTTTGGATGGCTACGGAGAATGGTCTTTATTCTCTGCGACTTTCAGATAGAAAAATAGAGGCTTATCATAATGTGATGGAAGAGAAGCATGTTTGTTCTTTTAAGAATATAGCTAGGATTGGGAGTATGCTTTATTTAGGAACGATGGGGCAGGGAATCATCAGTTTCGATACACAAACTAAAGAATTTGCTCGTTTTGTTGATGTAGGTTGTAATGTAATTTCTTCTTTATCCGGTGATGGGAAAAGCCTTTTGTATGTGGGAACCGATGGTAACGGAGTTCATTTTGTATCAACGGATAAAAAGAAAGTTGTTCGTTCCATGCGTCATGAAACAGGGAAGGATGAAACTTTGCGTTCTAATTCCGTTTATTCTGTTTTGGTTGATAAAGAAGGTTTGATTTGGGTAGGATTCTATCAGCTGGGGTTGGATTACACATTATATCAGAGTGGGCTGTTCTCCACTTATACGTATGCTCCTTTTTTTGATTCCAGAGATATGCCAGTACGTGCACTTGCTATCAAAGAGAAAGAGAAACTGATTGGATCTCGTGACGGACTTTTTTATATTGACGAAGAAAATCATCGTTATAAAAGTTTCAAGGTTCCACAGTTACGCTCAAATATGATTTTCAGTTGTCTGTATTATCAGAATGAGTATTATATAGGTACATACGGTGGTGGAATGTATGTTTTAAATCCTGCGACTTTGACACTCAGAGATTTTGAACCGGATGGAGGAATGCCTTTTAGTAAGGGACATATTTTTTGTATCAAGCAGGATCGTGAAAAGAATTTGTGGATAGGAACATCTTTAGGAATATTCTGCTATAAAGACGGCAGACAGATAGCTCATTATACCAGTGCCAATTCTAAGTTGCCAGAAGGGAACGTATATGAAATCTATTTTGATTCCACTCATAAAGGATGGATATGTACAGAGAATGGAATGTGCATTTGGGACCCCTCTGCCCGGACATTGAAAACCGATGTGTTTCCTGAGGGATTTATTCATAAGGAAAAAATAAGAGTGATCTACGAAGATTCCAACCATGATCTTTATTTTTTTCCGGACAAAGGCTCTCTTTTTATCTCTGATTTGTCTATGACTATTTTTAGGCGTTTGCAGCCGGGGACTCCTTTGGATGGGAATGATGGTATGTTTATTGTAGAGGATCGTGAAAAGTGGTTATGGCTGGGAACTAACAATGGTTTGTTCCGGTATGATAAGAAAGACCATTTTATTCCTTATAATTTTGTTGATGGTATTCCCAGTTCCATTTTTACTCTTTGTCCGCCGGTACGTGATGAGAACGGCATTTGGTTTGGAAACTCCAAAGGGCTTCTGTATTTGGATACAGTGCGGATGAATCAGAGGAAATCCGTTCCCTATTCGGTTGCCATAACAGATATATGTGTAAATGGAAAATCTGTAGTGCAATCTGTTGTGGGAGATGGCGGCAAGAGTGAAATTTCATTGGAAGCTTCTCAGAAGAATGTTACCTTTTACTTTTCTGATTTCAGTTATACGGCACCTGCTTTTATGTCATACGAATATCAATTAGAGGGTGAGGATACCGGATGGATGGCTTTGACAGGTCGTTCGGATATTACTTATTATGATTTACCGTCCGGTAATTATACTTTTAAAGTAAGACAGATGGGGAATCCAGAGTCAGAAACTCAGCTAACGGTTAAAATAGCGTCTTCTATTAGTATATGGAGCATAGTGTTCATCGTGATAGCTGTGGTGACCGGAAGCATTGCTGTCCTTTATCAAAAAAAGAAAGAGGTGGAGAACGAAAGGGAAGAACTGATGCCTGACTCTGCTAAAGTTATAGAAAAGGAGATTCAGCCAGTTGAGGAATCCCATATTGTAGCGGAAGAGAAATACAGGACAAATAAGATAAGTGTGGAGGAATGTAAACGGTTGGCTGAGAAATTGGAGATTGTTATGCATAGAGAAAAACCTTATACTAATCCTAATTTGAAGATTGCCGATTTGGCTGTGTCCATTGGCACATCATCTCATACTTTGTCCTATTTATTTAATCAGTATCTAAACCGTAATTATTATGATTATATCAATGATTATCGCATAGCTGAATTCAAGCGCTTGGTGGAGAAAGATGAATATGCTAAATACACTTTGAGTGCTTTGGCTGAGTTGTGTGGGTTCAGTTCAAGAGCTTCTTTCTTTCGATATTTTAAAAAAGCGACTAATATCACTCCCAATGAGTACATCCGAAGTATTGGGAAAAACAATGAATAACCTCTCTATTTTTTGTTGAGAGTCTCAAATTATTATATGATACTGAGTGTGTCAAATTCTTAATCTGTTATAAACTAGCGGATTAGTCTGTCTTTGGTCTAGGGTAATGATATGAGATTTATTAGAATAGAAAAAGTGTTTTTCTTGTCCTTCTACCTTCTATATTTGCATTCGTAAATGTAACCCAAAAAGCTGAAGACATGAAAAACATATCCATGAAATCTACTCAATTAATAGAGGATTCTTATACGAATTATCATCATTCGGTCTATCTGTATATCTATTATAGGATAGCTCATAAAGAAGAGGCGGAAGACTTGGCTCAAGATGTGTATGTACGGCTGATGGACTACGATCGGATGCTCTGTGCAGAGACTATTAAGTATTTTATTTTTACTATTGCTCGTAATTTGGTAACTGACTATTTACGTCGTTATTATAAGAGGCAAGAAGTTACTTCTTATTTATATGAGCATACGGTTGCTTATACAAATGAAACAGAACTTCGTGTGGTGGCCAATGATTTGGAAGCGTGTGAGAAATATAGATTGTCTTTGCTTCCTCCACGGCGTCGTACTATTTATGCAATGAGTCGTTTTGAAGACAAATCTATTTCAGATATTTCAGCGGAATTAAATCTTTCGCACCGTACCGTTGAAAACCATTTAAGGATAGGGCGGCATGAGGTGCGCGAGTTTATCAAACAGTGTATATAATAAGAAAACAACAATAAAACTGTTAATATTAAATTTTAAGTTTATGAAAAACGAATTCTTTAAATTTTCATCGAGAAGAATCTTGTTTTCTACGGTGATGGCTTCTGCCTTGTTGGCAGGTAGCCCGCAGACTGTATTTGCAGAGGTGAATGGGGTGCAGACTGTTATGCAGACTGGAACGGTAAAAGGGCAAGTGGTGGATGCTACAGGAGAACCGGTAATTGGTGCTACGGTACAAGTAAAAGGCACGACTAATGGTACAATTACCGATTTTGATGGTAATTTTACATTGAATAATGTTCCGGAAAAAGGCATATTGGTCATTTCTTATATCGGATACAAGACTCAGGAAGTTAATATATCAGGGAAAACAAACGTTAAGGTCGTTTTGAAAGAGGATACTGAGGTGCTGGATGAAGTAGTAGTAGTTGGTTATGGTGCCCAAAAGAAAGCTTCTTTAACTAGTTCTATTAGTCAGATCAAGGGGGATGAGGCTTTTAAAAATAAGGGTATTGCTAATGCTACAGTAGCTTTGCAAGGTGAAGTTCCGGGATTGACTATTACACGCACTTCTACTCGTCCGGGTAGTGAGGGAGCAGAGATGAAAATACGTGGTGATATTTCTGTTAATGGAAAATCTTCTCCATTAGTTATCATTGATGGTATAACAGGTTCATTGGATGAGTTAAATGCTATGGATGCAAGTGATATTGAAAATATTTCAGTTTTGAAGGATGCTTCGGCTGCGATATACGGTGCCCGTTCGGCTTCAGGTGTTGTACTGGTAACAACAAAGCGTGGTAAAAAAGGAAAGGCTCAAATATCATATAGTGGCTCTGTTAGTCGCACAATTAACGGTATTCAGCCTCCTATTACAAATAATCGGGAATGGTTGGATATGTTTTATGAAGCTCAATATAATGATGCTGCCGCTTTAAATCCTAGTTTAACTACTGCTGATGAAATTCATAAAGCTGTAAATTGGTGGATATTTAATTCTTTTGGTGGTCCTACTTTGGATCAATCGGATATTGATCCGGCTACTGGTGCACCAACAGTATATAAGGGGGAAACTCTTTTTAATGCTCTTCGTGCAGGTAAAGTCTTGACATTACAAAATGGTGATAAAGTGGAACGTTGGGACCCAAATGTGTATATGATGGATTATCTTTATGGTCAGGCAACTTCTCAAAAGCATTCGATTAGTATTTCTGGAGCAGATGAAAAGTTTAGTTATCGAGCGTCTTTGGGGTATGCGGATAATAATTCACAGTTGAAAGTTGCTAATGATGGAGAAAAAAAATATAGTGGTCGTTTAAATGCTGATTATCAAGCGACAGATGCTTTGAAATTTGAAACAAGTATGTCGTATGACAAACGTGATATTATAACCCCAACTACTGATGTGGGAGCTGGATATTTTGATCCTTGGTTTTGGACTGTGTATAATAAAAATGGTCAGGCTTATGATACATTTAGTGGTAACCGGAATCCTATTGGTGGGTTGACCCAAGGAGGGGAGAAGAAAAATTCATTGACAACTTTTAGAGGAAGTGCTAAAGCAACTTATGATTTTTCTAAATGGGTAAAAGGACTTTCTATTTCAGCTTCGGGGGCTTATAAGACTGTACAGAGAAATATGCAGGAAGTGAAGAATAAAGTACAATATTATGATTGGGTAGGTACACAGACTGGTAATAAGCAAGGTCCCGGACAATTGAAAGAAGAAATAGCGAAATGGGAAAACATTACTTTAGGTGCTTTTGCTAATTATAATCGTACTTTTGCTGATGTGCATAGCGTTTCTGCCATGTTGGGTATGACTGCCGAACAAGAAACATATAAAAGGGTAGGTGCGGTTCGTAAATCCGGTGCTGTTTATCCGGGGTCTGGATTAGCAGATTTGGATGTATGGGTGAATGGAAATAATAATGAGGCATATGGTGGACAGAATTCTTGGGGATTGGTTTCTTATTTAGGGCGTTTGAATTATACTTATGCTGATAAATATTCAATAGAGGTATTGGGTCGTCGGGATGGGTCTTCTAAGTTGGCGAAAGAACAACGTTGGAAAAATTTTTATTCTATTTCTGGTTTTTGGAGACTTTCAAATGAAGACTTTTTAAAAGATGTTTCATGGTTGAGTGATTTGAAGCTGCGTTACAATTATGGTAGAACAGGTAGTGTGGAAGGTATTGACAATTACGAGAGATTTGCTACTATCAAAACTGGTACGACTATTTTTGGTGTAAATCCCGGTACGCATACTTCATTGTGGGTAGACGGTATGAGATCTGCGGAACGTACATGGGAAACTATTGACAGCCACGATGTGGGAGTGGATTTTGCTTTTCTTAGCAATCGTTTGAGAGGTTCATTTGATTATTTTATCAAGACCAATAACGGTATGTTTATTGATGTACAATATCCTTCTATTTTAGGTGCGGCTGCTCCTAAAACCAACAATGGTAAGTTTCGTGCCCGTGGTTGGGAGTTGGCTTTGAATTGGAATGATCAAATAGGTCAGGTAAAGTATAACATTGGAGGATCTCTTTCGGATGCATGGTCAAAAGTGCTTGAATTAGCTAATAATGAAAATGTACCTAATGAGGGTAAGAATGAAAATCGCTTAATCGGTATGCCAAGACAAGCATTGTATGTATACCAAACTGATGGTATTTTCCAAAGTGCAGATGAAGTGGCTGCATATTATGAGAAGTATTATTGGAATGCGGATCATTCAGGACCGAAAGCTAATAATATTCTTCCTGCACCTCAGGAGGCATCTACTAATACACTTCGTCCGGGGGCTCGTAAAGTAGTCGATTTGAATGGTGACGGTGCTATAACAAAAGATGATCTTTACTATGCAGGAGATATGGCCCCTCGTTTGACATTTGGCTTTAAATTGGGATTGGAATGGAAAGGAATCGATTTCTCGGCTTTCTTCCAAGGAGTAGGTAAACAAGTATTGTTAAGAGGTGGATATTTGGCTGCTCCATGGACTACAAATTATGTTCTGCAAAATAAAAACTTCGCAGGGAAAATGTGGAGTGAGAATAATCGGGATGCAGAATATACTATTGCTTCACGTGACCAGAATTTTAATAAGTGGAATTATAATAATAAAGATGTCAGTGTTCAGAATAATCGGTATGTCCGTTTGAAATCTTTGGTAGTGGGGTATTCATTGCCTCAAAAGTGGATTTCAAAAGCCGGACTCAGTAAATTGAGAGTTTACTTCTCCGGTGATGATCTTTGGGAATGGACAAAAGTAAAGGATGGATATGATCCGGAATATGGTGAAAATTCAAATAACACATTCCCGTTCAGCAGATTGCTGACATTCGGAGTAGATGTTACATTCTAATAACCTGTTAAAATATAAACATATGAAAACCATAATAAATAAATTTTTTCTTGCATCGGCTGTGGTGATGTCATTGACTGCATGCAGTGACTTTCTTGATAAAGAACCGTTGTCTCAGGGAACAGAGGCTATTGTGTTTAAGACTCCTGAACATTTTGAACAGGCAGCCAATGCTTTATATAATGTAATTGGATGGAAAAATCTGGATAATAAGCCGTCATACGGTGATATAATGGACCGAGGGACGGATATCAGTGGATTAGGAAGCAATGGAGGTGGTTCGGCATCGGAAGGAAATTGGAGTTGGGATAAGCCTTATTCGCATATCCGTACTTGCAATATATTGTTGGAAAAGGCAGAAGCTTATGATGGTAGCCAAAGTGATATTGCCCAGTCTGTGGGGACTGCTTATTTTTTTCGCGCATGGCAGCATTTTTATTTGTTGCAACATTTTGGTGGTGTGCCTATTTCAGACCATGTGTTGACTGTTAGTGATGGAGTGTTACAGGCCCCGCGAAACAGTCGGTATGAGGTGGCAGCCTTTATTATGTCCGATTTAAGAGAGGCTGTAAAGCGTTTGCCTAAAGAAACGGAAATTCCGGAAGGAAGCAAAGGAAAAGTAAGCAAGGAAGCTGCCAAATCTTTTTTGGCCAGAGTATTGCTTTATGAGGCTACGTGGGAAAAGTATGTTCCTGCTATCAATTATGATTTAGATGGTGATGGGAGTTCGCAGGGGGCAGGAACTGTTAAACCGGAAGGATATCCTTCTATAACCGATATGTTGACAGAAGCAAAGCAGATGTCAAAAGAGGTGATAGAAGAAGCTGAAAGTGGAACTTATAAGTTGTGGGCAGAATGTGATTCTTTGAGTTATTACTATTTGTTTAATATTGATGATAAGGGTGGAAATATTCCTAATTTCAAAAGTGCTGGAAAAAGTACGAATAAAGAATTTATTTTCTCAAAAAAATATGACTACGATCTGAGTCGTGGTGGTATTAATTTATCGCATTCGGTCATGGTAGGTGCAGCAACGGGTATGAGTGCTCAGTTTGGTGAATCTTTCCTTTGTCGTAATGGACTTCCTATTCGTATCAGTTATACAGGTAGTATGTCTGATGCGCAGAATAATCCAGAATTCGAGGGATATGCAACATTTATAGGTGAATATCGTAATCGTGATTATCGTTTTGTTGGTTGTACTTTCTTACCTGACCGTGTATCTTATAGTAGCCGTACTGAAGATGGACGTCAACGTATGGATGCTAGTCAACCTTATCCTACTCCTGTGTTTCCTAAGGACAATGATCATTATGATCCTACTGATCCCGTATATAGTAGTT
>ENA-UERM01001022-UERM01001022.1-human-gut-metagenome-genome-assembly--contig:-NODE-1022-length-17630-cov-3.067852_pt1 | contig 17630 bp, 7 predicted proteins | sample MGYA00242983_ERZ507983 | MGnify/ENA primary metagenome ERZ507983 (study PRJEB26167, sample SAMN06115432) | human gut metagenome | host: Homo sapiens | place: China:Shanxi | collected 2015-04-29...
GGGGATTACCGCCGAGAACGTGGCCAAAGAGTACGGAATTACCCGAGAAATGCAGGATGAACTGGCGCTACATTCACAGCGTAAAGCGGCAGCCGCAATTGAGTCCGGTGCTTTTACAGCCGAAATCGTCCCGGTAAATGTTGTCACCCGGAAGAAAACCTTCGTCTTCAGTCAAGACGAATTCCCGAAAGCGGATTCTACGACTGAAGCGTTAGGCGCATTGCGTCCGGCCTTCGATAAAGCAGGAACAGTCACCGCCGGGAACGCGTCTGGTATTAACGACGGTGCTGCCGCTCTGGTGATTATGGAAGAATCTGCGGCGCTGGCAGCAGGCCTTACCCCCCTGGCTCGCATTAAAAGTTATGCCAGCGGTGGCGTGCCCCCCGCATTGATGGGTATGGGACCAGTACCTGCCACGCAAAAAGCGTTACAACTGGCGGGGCTGCAACTGGCGGATATTGATCTCATTGAGGCTAATGAAGCATTTGCCGCACAGTTCCTTGCCGTTGGGAAAACCCTGGGCTTTGATTCTGAGAAAGTGAATGTCAACGGCGGGGCCATCGCGCTCGGGCATCCTATCGGTGCCAGTGGTGCTCGTATTCTGGTCACACTATTACATGCCATGCAGGCACGCGATAAAACGCTGGGGCTGGCAACACTGTGCATTGGTGGCGGCCAGGGAATTGCGATGGTGATTGAACGGTTGAATTAACCAATAAAAACACCCGATAGCGAAAGTTATCGGGCGTTTTCTTGAACATCGACGGCGAAGGTAACCCCATTAATCACCAGTCAAAACTTTTCACCAGCGTCAGCTCGCCAGCATTACGCATCGGTACAATAAATGTTTCCTGTTTCTCATTGACCGATCCTTCATCGGTGATCAGCGTCAGTTGGGCGGTGGTCAAGTCCGTTTCGCCGCTTCCGCCATAGGAGTTGATTTACACCTGAGAGCGCGCGTGAACTCGGGCTGGCATGGTGAAAATCGCGGGGCCGTACCCCGTCGTGACATCCATATCCAGTGCACCACTGTTGTTCAGCACGGTGTTACCGTACCAAGCGTGTTCGCCATCGGGCGTAACAACGTGAAGGTCGAGGTCGGTATCGTCCGTATCCCACGAGAGAACCAGTCGTAAACGCGCGCGGATCACTCCAGCACCCGGCGTTGAGTAAAACTGCATTTTTTGCCGGCTTTGCCCATCCGGGCTGATGACCTGCACGCTGTTGCTGCCTTCCGTGAAAATATAAGGGCGTGCAAATGAACCATCGGATTCAACTCTCTGCGGCATACTGGCACCGTTGACCACCAGCCGGCCCTGCTGAACTTTACCCGCCGCAGCATAATTCTTTATTTTGCCGCGGATCTGCGCTGAGATATTTTGATCATCTGCCATGTTGACGGACGACGCCGGGTAATTGATCGATTGTGAAAAACTGGCATCTTCGCCCTCTGCCGGATGCCAGCCAGAGAGCGGTGCGTCAATCTCGACTTCCTGCACACCTTCACTGTGAGCGACAGGCGAAAGTGCCACCAGTAACAACGGAAGAAAAATCTTTCGCATAGCATTAGTCCATTAATAATTGTCGGGTCAGCGTTTCGATATAGTTCTCATCAAGCCCGGTGGGATAACCATCAAAGGCCAGGTGCAGATACTCATGGGTTAAATCCAGCCGATCCTGAAGCGTAAAGAAGTTACGAATAAACAGCCGTTTCTGCTGCCGATCGGTATAGGGGAAACCTGAGACTAACAGACAGACCGCAAACACGTCTGGTTCGTTGTACCCCATCTCGCCTTGTAATATACGCCGCCACTGCGGCATTTTTTTCGCCAGCCAGGCTTTCGCTTTGGGTAATAACTGGCAGGTTGAGCGTGGCGCTCCCCAGCGGCTAAGGCTGTTGTCGGGATAAGCAAACGCGAGTATCTGGTCGTAACGCTCTCCCTGCCCCGCCTGGGCCGTGGCTTGCCGCCAGGAAAGCGTCCCTTCGGTAGCGCGACTGCCATGATAATGAACCGGATCGCCTGCATAGATGAGATCCTGCGTCCAGGCGGTCATCGTTCGCGCCCCCGTGGTCGCTGGCGAAGCAGAAACACGCTGCGTGGCGCTGCTGTCGGGGATGGTCAGGCAATCGCCTTCCCGATTGGCGTTTTGCTGTAAAAAAGTGCGAATCGCCACGGTCATGGCTTTCGCTGCCTCAGGGGGCGTACTTTTCGCCTCGCGATCCAGAACTCTGGCAACGTACTCTTCACGATCGAGATGCGACTGCAATTTCAGTTTGCCCTTTTCGCTCAGTAAGGTCGTCTCACCGTGGCTGACAAACGTAATGTGGTTACCATTAGTAAACGTCACACGATAGCGCCCATTAAGTACGCCGGGTTTTACTGCCGTCGTACTCTTTTCCGCTGTGATTTTCTTCAGCGGATAGCGGGCAAACAGCTCCACCTCTACACATTGCCCACTGGCAACCTGCGTCGGCACTGGCAAAACCCGATTAAGCACCGTCGCATAACGGGTCAGTACCGTTTTGCTGGTGCCACTGCCAGTCACCCATAGCGGTGTACCATCGGTTAACCAGCCGGCAAAACCACCCTGACGGATTTCCTGTTTATTATCGGCAAACCAGCTCCAGGTTTTCACCCGTACCCGACTACCGAGCATAGATGCGACACCGATTTTCGCCTCGTCCAGCACCACATCCAGTAAGACTTCCTGAGCTTTGTTTTGCGCGGGTAACGTCGCTAATGAATCAAGCAGTGATTTAACCGTTACCGAGGTTTCTGGCTTCAGCGTAGTAAGAGACGCTAACCACGCAGGTGCCTGACGCTGTTGCCAGTATTGCCCCCACACATCTGCGCCAATATGCAACCGCTGCGGCGCAAAATAGAGCCCACAGGAACGTACCAGCGCGGTATCGCGCGTTATGCTCTCCCCAGCCTGACAACAATAAACCTCTTCCGGGGAGTTTCCGCGACACTGGTAGGGCTGCTCCGGTTGATGGGTATCCTCCAGCCAGGCGTAAACATACAGTTTCCATAAACTCCCTAACGGCGTGGTGAGCGTGTCAGGTAATGCCGAGACTTTGGTCACGCCTGACGACGATAACTGATACAGTTGGTCATGCTGCGCGCCCCGCAGCGCCAGTTGTAACGACGTCTCCTCCGCAAGCGTTGGCAGAGTAACCAACGCTAATAGCCAGACGATTCTGCGCCAGTTCACTTATTTCACCTGCATCCCGGTCCATTCGCTCCCTGCCGCAACACTTTGCTGTGCAGGTGCATAGGAACGCACATAACGAGCAGGAGGCAGAACGAATTGCCCTTTTTGCGAGAAGCGCAGCAAATGGCGGAAAGTGACCGTTCCCGTCAGTTCTTTCACCGGCACCATATAGGCCAGTTCGCCCATTTCATTGCGCGCTTTTTCCAGCAATTGCCCCTGCTGTTTCGCGGCGTTGGGTTTATTGACCGAAATGCCCCATGTTGTGCGCTCAACATCGGCTCCCGGCGGGAGCGGTACTTCCACCTGACCATAGCGCAGAACTGCATCCTGCTCGCTGGTAAGCGTAATTTCATCGAGATACAGCGCATCGCTGTCAATCTCATTGCTGGTCACCGGCTGCAGAGTAAAGCTCATCTCTTCTTCACCGGGGATAAGCCGATACAACTGGCGTTCAACGGTCACCGGAATGTTACTTTGTTGAGCCGTTTTTGCCGGTTCACGCCAGCGGACCTGCACATTTTGCGGCGATAATTCGTCACCAAAAGAGAGAATGTCCGGCACGCCCTGACCAACCCAACGCCAGTATTCGCCCCCTCCAGTTAACTTATGTTTGGCCCATGCGCCCGCAGGCGCAGGCAAAACAACTGGAGGCATTGTCGCCATATATTTCGCCAGCCAGTTCATGGCCAGCGCGCGCTCAATAGTGGATTGCTCAGCGGTCAAACCACTTAAAATAGCAGCCGCCTGGGTAGCGTCGCCACCGCTATTAAGCAGCACAACCGTGTGCGCCAGCGGCTGATTGCTGTTTGCCGCTTTATCCCACGCATATTGCTGAACCTGTGGCATCACCGTGGACTTCAACTGCGCTTTTTTCAGCAACGTCATGGTTAAGACGTTTGCCACCGCATCTGCCAGTGGAGATTCCGGTGTATCGAGGATCAGGCTGTCATTGATATCGCGGGTGTCTTCCTCAGAGAAATCTTCATCTTTAGTTCCGCGCCGGGCGATAGCTTCATCCAACCCTTTCAACAACGTTTTGCACGGCAGATTCATCTCCTGTGCCCACGCCAGCACCAGCGCCCGATGCAATAACGGCATGTTATCCGCCTGCTCGGCATAACTGTCGAGCATATGTTTCCAGTATTCCGGTTGTTGCGTTACGCCGAGCGCCTGGCTGGCCTGCCAGTCGGCGTACCATGCCCATGCCGTCAGGAAGGCGTCGCCATTGCCATCTTCACCCCACCAGGTAAAGCGCGCTCCGGGCCCCGCCAGTTGCATCAGCCGCAGACGGTTATCCTGAATCATCTGACGAATGTCGTTAGCGGCGGCACTTTGATGATCGGCAAGCGAACGCCAGGCGAGACTGAGCGGGATCAGACGGCTACCGGTGTTGATCACCCCACCCCACGGTTCATCGACTAACGCATCAAGATTGTTGCGGAAAATCTCCTGCGGCGTTTCACTACTTTGAAGCCGGATATTGCTCGCCTGCTCGGGCAACATCAGCGCGTTCTCGCCACCGCCGAGCATGACATTTTTCTGCTGTTCAACGGGCCAGCTGTTGTCCACAAAAGACAGTTTTGTGCTAATGCTGTCCTGCACTTGCCCATTTTGTTGCAGTTCTGCACTTAACAAGCCAGATTGCTGAATATTCTGCGTCAGCGAAATATAATTCGCCCCTTTGTGCAGCGTCAGCGTCTGGCGCATCTCAGCGCCTGCAAATTTAGTCACCAGCGCCACCGGTTCGTTATCCTGCTGACTGAAGATAAACAGTCCTGCCGCCGGTTTGTCGCCCACGCGATACACCGTTGGCATACTCCACTTCATGTAGAGATTTTTTTCCGAACGCAGATAAGCACGCCCCTGCCCGACCAGCCCGTCGCCGTTCATCCCACGCGCGGTGATACGCCAGCGGGTTAACGAATCAGGCATCAGGAACGTGAAATACGCTTTGCCTTGTTTATCGGTTGTGAGTGACGGCATCCATGCCGCGGTATCCACCTCTTCACGCCGTGGACGTTCAAGCATTTTTACTCGCCGCTCGCTGCGGTTAGTTGCGCCAGGCGCAACCGGCTCGCTGGAGAGCGCCTGGTCGTAGCTGATAAACGACAAACTGGAGCTGGTACGCACATTGTTACGCCCCAGCGGATAGAAAAATTTGCCGATATTCGGCGCGATTTCCGGTTGCAGCGCGTAGATCATTTCATCGACCACGCCTACCGTTAACTGCGCAGAAACAGGTTTACCTTTCAGCGACGAGGTTAATTCGACATTGACCAGTTCACCAGGCTGGTAATGGGTTTTGTCCGTTTTCACCCGGATATCCAGCTGGGGAACGGCAACTTTGATCCCGGCGTTCTGAAAACTGTACTGACCATTACGGGTATACAGCACCGAAAAAGTGATGTTAGGCGCAAAGGAATTGCTCACTGGAACCCGGGCTTCATACTGGGTATCGTTTAAACGTTGTAACGTCAGCCAGTTTGCCGGATGCGAAAGCAGCGACTACTGTTCCACGCGATCGCGTTCCAGCGTCAATAATGCTTCATCAATTGGCTCCGGAAAGGTAATCAGCATCTTCGCAGTTTCGCCTGGCTGGTACAGCGTTTTATCCGCCACGATATCTACCGTACCAGTATGCGCCGTGCTGCCCTTACCGCTGACGGCATGACTTAACCCAGCGAGAATTAAGCCGTCTTTATCGCGTAATGTCAGATTGTAGTTGCCAGGTTTAGCGAAATTGACGGTAAAGGATTTGCCGCCTGACGGTAGCTCTCCGCTATGGCTCGTGCGGTCTTCGAGACGCAACCATTCATACGTAACAGGAACCTGTTTTGAAGATTCCAGCGCGGCATAACGGAACACAACCGATTCACCGCTATTACTGTATTGTGCGGCAGTACTTAATGAGTAATGTGCCAGTCCACGTTCAATGAGGATCTCTTTGGTGGTGGTGACACGATACGCCGCACCGTCACTGGCGGAGACGGTTAACAAATAGCGGCTTGGTTTATCAGCGGCGGGGAGATTTAACGCCACATGACCGCTGGCGTCGGACACCGTTTCGCTGCCTTCCAGCGACACGGGAAAACGTCCGGCATAACGCAAATCGTTACCGACCATTGATAATTGCTGAGCGCGCAAACTTAACTGCACACGGGCATCTTTTACCGGCTCACCATCCGGGTAGAGCAGTTGCAGTTTGCCGCTGACCGCTTCGCCAGTTTTGAACTCTTTTTTGTCGAGAGCTAAACCAATCTCGAAATGTGGCTTGATGTAGTTTGCCACGCGAAAACTGCTGCTATAGACCTGATTGCGGTAAGCAAGACGTAACTCATAACCTCCGGCTACGGCATTTTCTGGCAGGCGGAAACTTCCCTGCCCGCCATTGCGCGCATCCAGCGTGACATTGACGGTTTGCAACAGACTGCCGTTAGCGTCCAGCACCGAAAGCTTCGCCGGGGCGCTGACGATGGGGGATGAATGCAACGGATCGTGGAACTCGCGGCCCATCACTTTAACATCGACACGATCGCCTGCGCGATATAGCGGGCGATCGGTAAAAATATACAAGCGGGTGTTGTAGATTTCGCTTTCGTAGAAGAAGTTCTCGGAGACAAAAACACCGCCTTCAGCATCCTTACCCAGAATGTATGAACGTTCTGGCGATATATGTTGTAACTGCAAGGTACCGCTGTCATCGGTCACACCGCGGGTCATCACGCCAAGACCGTCAGTCCACAGGATCTCTGATCCCGGCTTCGCTTCACCCTGTATTTTACCTGCGGTCCACACCAGAAGCTCGTTACCTGACACTTTGCTAAGCGCCACGGTATCGGAAACAAACACCACCGTCGTCGCCCGATACCCACCTATCATCGCCTCGACGAGGTACAATCCCGGCTCTTGTTTGCCGAGAGGAATATAAATGTTACCCGGCTGCGGCGAGATGAAATTGCTGGATGCGCCTTCCAGTTTTACCCCTTGCTGCGGCTCGACCGGTTTAGCCTGCCATAGTGGATAACGGAACTGTTCCACCAAGGGATATTTTTTCAGCGGGGAAAACTGGTTGTTCTGTACATAACGGGAAGGTTTAATAATGGCATTGCCGAGATGTAATTCGGGTAATGCCTGAGTCACATTCTGCCGTGACTGAGAAGAGAAAGTACGCTGCATTACACGGCGAGATTTGCCGTACCAGTTATCCCACAGCCAGGTCAGCGTATTGTTTAGCCCGTCGCCCAGATATTGCGGTTGCACCACAATGCGATGCAGGTTTTTCTGCTGGCGCAAAAATGCCATCGGGTCAGGAATACGATACAGGCGAACGTCCACGCCACCGTACTCTTCCATCTGATAGCGTCGATAATCACGCCCCGGCGCTTCCAGTCGCACTTTCGCCTCTTCACTGCTGCTAAAACTGCTGTCAGCAAGCAAAAAGAATGTTCCCCCGGCGGGCGGCGCATAGTTACTGGAAGGAAGCGAATCATCAGCATTAGCAAGCCCTGTTCCCACAAGAGACAGGGACAAGCACGCTGCTATCGCGCCAGAAAATTTAAACGATAAATGCCAATGAAATTGGGATTGGAATCGTTGGGTATCCATCGGGTGTCCTTCCATGTCATAAGTTGTTGCAGACTGACTGCGCGCATTCCGTTGTCAGTTTTCGTGGCGCTTCCGGTGTGGTAGATGACGTAACGCCCCATCCAGACCATTAAGTGCTGGGCATCGCCCTGATCGAAAAAAATCATATCGCCAGGCAGCGCCTGGTTTATGTCCTGGCCAATAAATTGGCTGTTGTACTGAATCAAATTAATCGCGGTCACATAGGGGCCAGTTTTTCCGTTCCCCTGATTCCAGTTTTGCGCCAGTTGACGCTGTTCAGGTGTTAGCGTCATTTCAGGCGGCAAATATTGACTTGCTATACCGTTACTTTTTAGCCATTTGCTGTCGTGAATTTTCAGCGCCTCGTTCGCCGAAAATCGCACCAGGCCCGCACAATCCTGCTGATACCAGCGTGGACTTGGCCCCTGGCGGAGCTGTTCCTGTGCAATGCGTACAAACCACGCGCGAAACAGCCCGGATTGTTCGACATTCAGCATTTCGCTATGGGCAACAACACAACACAGCCAGCAAATCAGCGCCAGCAGTCCGTGCCTCATAGCGGCTGCCAGGTTATGGGTAGCCACTGCCAGGCGGCACCGGGTTCCATCTGTGCCAGCTTCATGACATAACGCGGTTGTTGAGATAAAGCGTCCAGCTTCGGCATTAATAAAGTTTGTGCGGCATTATAAAAAACCGGTTCGAGATTCTTCGGCAAACTGGTCAGCGTTTCGTTACGCAGCAGTTTCGCCACGCCTTGTGGATTGATATAGAGCGGAACGATGCCGTCAGTGGGTATCACATCCACCATTGCCGGGCGGGTTTTATTCAGTGTTTGCAGCGCGTTATTAACCAGCGTGTCATCGAGGGAGAAAAGCAGCGTTTTGTTTTGCATCGCCAGCGACACGCGGAAAAAATAATCCGACATTAATTGATCGGGTTGCGCCGCCTGCGCTTTCGGATACTGACCGTATCGGGAACTCACTTCGCGACGCCAGATTTGCGCTTCGCCCTGCTGCGTCTGGTTTACCGGCAAAACACCTTCTGGCGCTTTGCTTTCGTGCGCACCAATATTTTGCGTAAACAGTTTCCCTGGCAATTGCGCCTGTTCGGCAGTGCCATCAAACTGACCGACAAACAGCGGGGTTTGCAATTTTGAGTCTGCATACCAGCACAGCCCCGCGGCACCGTCTAACGCCCCATTCAACTTGTCGTTTTCCTGACTGATGTGCGAAAGCATCTCTTCGGCAATACCGTGTGAATACGGCACCACCACACAGAAGCTGGCCCCGGCAGGCATACTGTTCCAGACCGGCGTAAAATCGAAACTGGTATCTACGCTGGCGGATTCATCATTTAACGCCACAAAACTGTGCCAGCCGTCGTTACCCATTTCGAAGCGTACGCCAGCAAAAGAAGGCATTAACCGCTGGTAGCCAAAACCCAGCAACCTGGCGCTGACCACGATGCGCTGGCGTACTGGCGTTTTTTCAGCAGCACGCTCTTCCAGGCCAAAGCTTGCTTGCCAGCGTTTTTTGCCGCTCAACAAATCACCTGCGATCGCCGTGGCTTCGGTATCCTGCTGATCATCTTTAAACAACATATCCGTGCTGGAAAACACCAGCATCTTGTCCTGATAAGTCGCGAACATCAGAGCGTTATTGCCGTTATAGCGCAACTGATAAACAGGAACAGTTTCACTATTTATCTTGATGCTACTAATTTCCGTCTTGCTTAACTGGCTGTCGCTGGTGGCGGCAAACAGCAATGGCTCCAGCAGTTTGCTTAAACCACTACGCTGGATCAGCACCATATAATGAGAAAGATGGCCTTGTTTATCGTGCCACAGTGCCGCCTGCGCGGGCTGGTCTAAGAGTGACGAAAAGAGCTTATCTTTCAGCGTGAGATCGTGTTCATAGACAATGCGGCGAATGCTGCCTTCAATGCCCAGACGATCGGCATGATTCTGATAATAGAAAACGAAATCTTCGCTCAGAACATCGTGGAGAAACGGAATGGTGAGGAGATCTTTGGGAAGCTGGCTCAGAGAGTCGCTGTCGAGAAAGAGGTCCGGCTCATTGAGATCGATTTGCAGATTGTTGTGCACCACCAGTGGCGACAACGTTTTTTCTGGCCCACTGCCAGAGTATTGTAATGCCCATACGCCAGCGGATAGCAGCGCTATTGCCCCAAAACCAACAAGGCCATAAAACCGCCAGCCTTTCGCCTTTTTTTCACCACTCATTGCCACATTCCTTGTGTATAGCCAGCCATTTTTTACGGGCACAGCCAAACTTTACCGTGCCCTAATACGACAAAAGCCCAGACTTTACAGCCTGGACTTTTCAATTCAAAAAAGGGAGATGGCTCCCTTTTGGCATGAAGCGATGAAATTATTCTTCTTCTGGCTCGTCGTCAACGTCCACTTCCGGAGCGATTTCATCGTCCCCTTCCGCGGCACTGCCGTCGATGGTATCCAGATCTTCCTCGTCAACCGGTTCAGCAACACGTTGCAGACCCACCACGTTTTCATCTTCCGAAGTACGGATAAGGATTACGCCCTGGGTGTTACGGCCTACGATGCTGATTTCCGAAACGCGAGTACGTACCAGCGTACCGGCATCGGTGATCATCATGATCTGGTCGCAGTCATCTACCTGCACCGCGCCAACCACTAAACCGTTACGTTCGGTAACCTTGATGGAGATAACCCCTTTCGTCGCACGCGACTTGGTTGGGTATTCCGCCACTGCGGTACGTTTACCATAACCGTTCTGCGTTGCGGTGAGGATTGCGCCATCGCCACGAGGCACGATCAGAGAGACGACTTTATCGCCTTCGCCTAAACGAATACCACGAACACCGGTGGTGTTGCAGCCCATCGCACGGACAGAAGACTCTTTAAAGCGCACCACTTTACCTTCAGCGGAGAACAGCATTACTTCGTCTTCGCCGCTGGTCAGGTCAACGCCGATCAGCTCATCGCCGTCAACCAGTTTGATCGCCACTTTACCGGCGGTACGCAGACGGTTGAACTCGGTGAGGACAGTTTTCTTCACGGTACCGTTAGCGGTCGCCATGAAGACTTTCACGCCTTCTTCAAACTCGGTCACTGGCAGGATCGCAGTGATACGTTCGTCCTGCTCCAGCGGCAGCAGGTTGACGATCGGACGACCGCGCGCGCCACGAGTGGCTTCCGGCAACTGATAAACTTTCATCGAATAGACGCGACCACGGCTGGAGAAGCACAGAATATGGTCGTGAGTGTTCGCCACCAGCAGTCGGTCGATAAAGTCTTCTTCTTTAATACGTGCGGCAGATTTACCTTTCCCGCCACGACGCTGCGCTTCATATTCAGAAAGCGGCTGATACTTCACGTAACCCTGGTGAGAAAGCGTGACCACCACATCTTCCTGGGTGATCAGATCTTCCAGGTTGATGTCGGCGCTGTTAGCGGTGATTTCGGTACGACGTTTGTCACCGAACTGTTCACGAACCAACTCCAGTTCTTCACGGATCACTTCCATCAGACGATCGGCGCTACCAAGAATACGCAACAGTTCCGCGATCTGATCCAGCAGCTCTTTGTATTCGTCGAGCAGTTTTTCGTGCTCAAGGCCGGTCAGTTTCTGCAGACGCAGATCCAGAATCGCCTGAGCTTGCTGTTCGGTCAGGTAGTACAGACCATCACGCACGCCGAACTCTGGCTCCAGCCATTCCGGACGCGCAGCATCGTCGCCAGCACGTTCGAGCATCGCGGCAACGTTGCCCAGCTGCCACGGATTAGCCACCAGCGCAGTTTTCGCTTCTGCAGGCGTCGGCGCATGACGGATCAGTTCGATGATCGGGTCGATGTTCGCCAGCGCCACGGCTAATGCTTCAAGGATATGAGCACGATCGCGAGCTTTACGCAGTTCGAAAATAGTACGACGGGTCACTACTTCACGGCGGTGACGAACAAACGCCGCGATGATGTCTTTCAGGTTCATGATCTTCGGCTGACCATGGTGCAATGCCACCATGTTGATACCGAAAGAAACCTGCAACTGGGTCTGGGAGTAGAGGTTGTTGAGCACAACTTCACCGACCGCATCGCGTTTCACTTCAATCACGATGCGCATACCGTCTTTGTCAGACTCGTCACGCAGCGCGCTGATGCCTTCCACGCGTTTTTCTTTTACCAGTTCCGCAATCTTCTCGATCAGGCGCGCTTTGTTTACCTGATACGGAATTTCGTGGACGATAATGGTTTCACGTCCGGTTTTGGCGTCAACTTCTACTTCGGCACGGGCGCGGATATATACCTTGCCGCGACCGGTACGGTAAGCTTCTTCAATACCGCGACGACCGTTAATGATTGCCGCCGTCGGGAAGTCCGGCCCCGGGATGTGTTCCATCAGCCCTTCAATGCTGATGTCTTCATCATCGATATACGCCAGACAACCGTTGATGACTTCCGTCAGGTTGTGCGGCGGGATGTTGGTTGCCATACCTACGGCGATACCGGAAGAACCGTTCACCAGCAGGTTAGGAATTTTGGTTGGCATGACGTCCGGAATTTTTTCCGTACCGTCATAGTTATCAACGAAATCGACCGTCTCTTTTTCGAGATCAGCCATCAGTTCATGGGCAATTTTCGCCAGACGGATTTCCGTATAACGCATTGCCGCCGCAGAGTCGCCGTCGATGGAACCGAAGTTACCCTGACCGTCTACCAGCATGTAACGCAGCGAGAATGGCTGCGCCATACGGACGATCGTGTTATAAACCGCCAAGTCACCATGGGGATGGTATTTACCGATTACGTCACCAACGACACGGGCAGATTTTTTATAGGCTTTGTTCCAGTCATTGCCTAGTACGTTCATGGCGTAAAGTACGCGACGGTGTACCGGCTTCAGGCCATCTCGGACATCTGGCAGCGCACGGCCAACAATGACCGACATCGCATAATCCAGATAGGAGCTCTTCAGCTCTTCCTCAATGTTGACCGGTGTAATTTCTCTCGCAAGGTCGCTCATCTAACCGCTATCCCTCTACTGTATCCCGGATTCAAAGGTCGCAAATTATAACACAGCCGCGCAGTTTGAGGTAAACCTATACGCTTTATTCACATCCAATGCCTGATATACTCGTTTGTCTTGCCAATTACGGAGTAGAAGTGCCAATGAATGCCGAAAAATCGCCGGTAAACCATAACGTAGACCACGAAGAGATCGCTAAATTTGAAGCTGTCGCCTCCCGCTGGTGGGATCTTGAAGGTGAGTTCAAACCGCTGCACCGCATTAACCCGCTGCGTCTGGGCTATATTGCCGAGCGTGCTGGCGGTTTATTTGGCAAAAAGGTGCTCGATGTCGGTTGTGGCGGCGGCATTCTGGCCGAGAGTATGGCGCGCGAAGGCGCGACGGTGACCGGTCTGGATATGGGCTTTGAGCCATTGCAGGTGGCAAAACTGCACGCACTGGAAAGCGGCATTCAGGTGGATTACGTGCAGGAAACCGTGGAAGAGCACGCGGCAAAACATGCCGGGCAGTATGATGTGGTGACCTGCATGGAGATGCTGGAGCACGTCCCCGATCCGCAGTCAGTGGTCAGAGCCTGTGCGCAACTGGTGAAACCGGGCGGCGATGTCTTTTTCTCGACGCTTAACCGCAACGGCAAGTCATGGCTGATGGCGGTGGTTGGCGCGGAATATATTTTGCGCATGGTGCCCAAAGGCACGCATGATGTGAAGAAGTTTATTAAACCGGCAGAGCTGCTGGGCTGGGTGGATCAGACCAGTCTTAAAGAGCGACATATAACCGGGTTACATTACAACCCGATCACTAATTCCTTTAAGCTCGGCCCCGGCGTGGATGTGAACTATATGCTGCACACGCAGAATAAGTGAGGTTGTTGTTTGGCCGAGCCAATGCCTGATGCGACGCTTGCCGCGTCTTATCAGGCCTACAAATGCTCCCCGTAGGCCGGATAAGGCGTTTACGCCGCATCCGGCAATAGTGATGGTCAGACAGCGATTACCATTTCACCGTCATCGACAAAAACCCTGCCGTCTGGGCAAAATCATCACTCCCTTTCTGCCACGCCACGCTGCCGCGCAGGGACACTCGCTGACTGATATTGCCCGTGACTCCCACTTTTATTTCACCCCGTTGCTTCACCCCATCGTCACTGATAGTGCTGCCATCTTCTTCAATTTCCGTCGCATGGGGATCGTGATAATAATTCAGATCTAATGTTGGTGTGACACCAACCGCGGTACGCCATTCGCTGTGTAAACCCAGCCGCGTCTGAATATCATCCCCCTGCGATTGTGACACGCGCGCATGGTTAGCGGCGGTAAAATCATCCTGCTGCACGCCCTGATAAATCACCTGCGCCTGCGGTTCAATCACCACACCATGCCCCGGTAACCACTGATACCCGGCTTCCAGCGAGGCGATAATCCCCGACGAATGGTAACGATCCACGCCATCGTCTTGTTCAGAAACATCATTGTTAAACCACGCATATTGCAGCCAGCTATCCAGCCAGACCCCCTGCTTCTGATTACCGTGCTGATACCAGCTTGAGGTCAGCCCAACGGCATAACCGTGGTTCTGGTTATCGGCGCGAGTTCCGCTCATATTCGAGCGGCTGTCGCCCTGGTTATCGCTGTAGCCACCAACAATCCCAAGCATCCACTCGCCATCATCACCCCAGTGCCCGCTAAACAGGTTGCCGCTAAGCTGCACCGTAGAAGTGTCTTCATGCTGAGCCAACTGCCCTGCCGCCGTGTAATGATAACGCCCGCCGATAACGCGTAAATTCAGCGTCTGACCATCGCCACCAGCGTGATCGCGTCGCTCCATCACAAATGCCTGATTTGCCGCACGTAGGTTATTAAAATATCCACCAACTTTGGCATTCAACACCGGCTGGTAAGCAGGCGTAGGTCCAGGGTCGGGGGTTGGGTCGGGATCCGGCGTGGGATCAGGATCTGGAGTCGGGTCCGGATCGGGCGGCGGCGTCGGAGTGACTTCTTGCGATCGCAGATACCAGTCGTTGTTATCTTCCACCAGCGTATAGTCATACGCCCCCATATTGACGTAGCCGCTTCCTGCCAGACGGAACTGCGCATTGTTTTGAAACTGCGTGGGATCAGCTGCGAAATCAACCACTTTAATGCCTGTCGATGTCGGCTCACCAATCCCTGTAATGGAGTTAACCACCACAGTTGTGTTGCCAGCAGTATTACCGTTCATCACCAATTGATCGCTTACCGAGTCATCGCCGTTTAATTCGCTGTCGAACAGTAGCGTACCGCCGCCGGTATAATCACCGTTTACCGTCAGCGTATCGCCAGCGACGCCATTTTGCAGGCTAACCGCACCGGACGTATTGGTCAGATTGCCATTAACCGTCACGTCGGAAAGATAAGTCAGGCTGTCAGTTTCAAGGTTGGTATTAAGCTCGCCTGTCAGCGTCACGCCATCGGTGGCATTCACCAACGTACCGTCGCCGCTAAACAGCGAGGCATCCAGCACCTGGTTCGTATCCTGCTGCGTCAATCGCAACACAGTACCATCGGTTATGTCGATATCGCCGCCAGAGGTGGCATCGATTGAGCGAATATCCTGATTTTGCCCGGTTTCAAAAACACCGTCTTCCCCCACCCACAGTGAAGAAACATAAGGAATAATATTCTCCGCTTCACCTTTTAGCGTTCCGTCCTCCACACGTACCGCAGACGTCGCAGTGCCGCTGGCGGTCAACTCCAGCGTACCGCCGCCACTTTTAGTCAACGTGCTTACGCTCTCCAGTTGTTGCCCGGTACTATCCGCCATCAACCCGCCCCATTGCGTATCTACGCCATCCTCAACGTGTATTTCGCCATCAGCGCGCATTTCAATATTCCTGCCCTGACCTGTTGTAGCCGAGCGAGTGTCAACATCAGTCGTCACATCCATTTCACTGTGTTGTTGGGGATCTGTGAAGATCACTGAACGGTTGTATCTTGTGTCCCCCAATTGCGAATTATCGCTGACTTCAAGCGTACCGGAGGCGATTTGCGTATTACCGAGATAACCGTTGTTATTCGCCAGCGTTACGCGCTGATCCCCCGCATTAATGACGACATAAACGCCATTCTGGCTGGCATCACTGCCGCCAATATGTAAATCATCGCCACTGCTGATATCAACGACATCATTACTGCCAATCACTGTCCCCCCGCTGCCGCTGATTTGCAGACCGTCATTGTATGAGCTATCGCCATCCCAGGTGGTGAAATCAGAGAGATCCAATACTCCGCCATTTAGCACGATCGATTGCGGATCGCTCTGCATTGCCCGTAAATCGGCCTGATTCCCCGCTAGCGACAATACGGCGTTATCTTCCACCACAATATCGCCGGTTAATGCCATCGACTGCGCCCCTGTCAGGAGATAGCTGCCATCTTGCGCTACCGTCAACTGTCCTTCACCCTGAATCGAGCCGGAAAAACCGCCCTGGTTTACGGTAACATTGCCGCCTGCGTCGATATTCAAAATGCCATTAGCAAAACCGGTTAATGAGTGCACAAACGTTTGTTGTGTATTGCCAACATTCAGTTCTGCCTGATACTCAGAATGAACAGTGCTGCCGACCATCAAACCAAAGCAATCCTGCGGATCGCTCTGACAGTGCGTGTCGCCGACATTCATTAACTCATCGCTGCGCCCCAACGTCACCTCGCCATTCTGGATACTCATCTCGCCGGTAAACGCATTATTGTCGGCATTGAGGACTAACTCTCCCGCTCCCTCTTTCACGATGACTCCCGTTCCGGCAAGAGAATCAATCGCGCCATCGTTGCTGGTATTGCCTATTACCAGCGTTTTATCGGCGGCAATGTTGAATTCAGCCACACTATGACCGATATACATAAAGCCCCCCGCCGCTGCCGTCGCCGAATGGTCATATCCCGAGGCGCTGTTATTTTCATCAATCATCACACCATTGTTTTGGTCATAATTATCATCAACAGAAATATCAATAAGATACGGGGATGTGGTGCTGCTGGTATAAATTGCTCCGCCATAACCTTCTGCATAGTTATTGGTAAAGGAGGTATTATTAATTATCGTTTTTCCTGAAAGATGTGTGTTATCCGTACTATTATCCGTAACATCAATGGCACCGCCGTCCCCATCACTATAGCTGGTTGATGTATATGCCTGGTTATTATTAAAAGCATCATCACTTAAATAGACGTCATTATTGATGGTATAAATTGCACCGCCTTTGCCGTCATTAGCGATGTTATTGTGAAATACGGCGTTAGTGACACGTAAATCGGCGGCACCGGTATCGTTGGTACCGGCAGAATAGATTGCTCCGCCATAGCCTCCTGCAACATTACTGTCGAAAATAACATTCGCAAGATTTATCGTTGAGTTTTCTTTAGCAAAGATAGCCCCACCATTATTATATTCGCCACTAACCGAGTTATCAGCAAACAGGGTCATCCCTGTTTCATTTTGTGGTGAAATCGTAAATTCAGCACTTTGCTGCAAAAATACTGCGCCACCGCTGGCATTATTGGCCATACCCGAAAAAATCAACCATTGCCCATCCGCGATGCTCCAGTCCTGCATATTGCCTGAAAGGCTTTGCCTGCTGGCGTGACAACTCGCTTTGATATCATATCCTTTTTTAATGATACGGCGACCCCCGAGATCTACACTCTTTCCCTACACGACGCTCTTCCGACCTGAGTGCCTTTTTCTTCCTTTTTCCAACCGATTATCCCGTTAATTATCAATCCGCTAAATCCAAAGTAATGAACAACA
>ENA-UERM01001073-UERM01001073.1-human-gut-metagenome-genome-assembly--contig:-NODE-1073-length-16865-cov-4.644151_pt1 | contig 16865 bp, 16 predicted proteins | sample MGYA00242983_ERZ507983 | MGnify/ENA primary metagenome ERZ507983 (study PRJEB26167, sample SAMN06115432) | human gut metagenome | host: Homo sapiens | place: China:Shanxi | collected 2015-04-29...
CTATTATGAAGGTCAAAAGTAAGTGCATTTACTTTTAAATTAGCAAGTTCAAATTGTTCTAATGAAAAATCAAATAGGTATATAAAGTAAAACAACAATAAAATAAAGAAACATATGGCAGAAGAAGTCGTTTTAATGAAGGGAAATGAAGCCATAGCCCATGCCGCCATCCGCTTCGGAGTGGACGGCTATTTCGGCTATCCCATCACCCCCCAATCGGAAATATTGGAAACTCTTGCCGACGAAAAACCTTGGGAAACTACCGGTATGGTAGTGCTTCAGGCCGAAAGCGAAGTAGCAGCTATCAATATGGTATACGGAGGTGCAGCCAGCGGAAAAATGGTAATGACCTCTTCTTCAAGCCCCGGTGTGAGCTTGAAACAAGAAGGCATTTCGTACATTGCAGGAGCCGAACTCCCTTGTTTAATTGTGAATGTCATGCGTGGAGGTCCCGGCTTGGGAACCATCCAGCCCAGCCAGGCAGACTACTTCCAGACAGTAAAAGGAGGAGGACACGGTGACTATCGCCTGATAGCTCTCGCACCGGCATCAGTACAGGAAATGGCTGATTTCGTAGGTCTGGCCTTCGATTTGGCATTCAAATACCGCAACCCTGCCATCATTTTGGCAGATGGTGTTATCGGACAAATGATGGAAAAAGTGGTATTACCCGAACAGCGTCCGCGCCTCACCAACGAAGAAGTTATGGCACGTTGCCCATGGGCAACCTTCGGCAAGCTCAAACACCGAGGTCCCAACATTGTAACTTCACTGGAATTGGATCCTGCCGAAATGGAAAAACGCAATATCCATCTCCAACAAAAATATGCTGAAATAGAAGAAAAAGAAGTACGCTATGAAGAAATTCATTGCGATGATGCCGAGTATCTGATTGTGGCTTTTGGCTCATGTGCCCGCATTGCTCAAAAAGCAATGGAGGAAGCACGCGCAGAAGGTATCAAAGTAGGTTTGCTCCGTCCTATTACATTGTGGCCGTTCCCATCTAAAGCAATCGCCGAACGCAGCCGCCAAGTAAAAGGTATCCTCACCGTGGAACTGAATGCCGGACAAATGGTGGAAGATGTTCGTCTGGCAGTAGAATGTAAAGTGCCCGTCGAATACTTCGGACGCTTGGGAGGTATCGTTCCCGACCCGGATGAAGTAGTTACTGCGCTCAAAGAAAAAATTATTAAATAATAAACGTATGAACACGAATCTGATTAGAAACATATTGAATATCATATTCATGGTATTGGCACTGGCAGCTGTTCTTACTTACTTCTTTGTCAGTGACTTTAAAGTATTCATTTATGTTTGTGCCGCAGCTATCTTTACCAAGCTGATAGAGTTCTTTTTACGGTTCATGTGTTAAGCGATAGGAGGAGAAAATATGACAAGAGAAGAAATCATAAAACCCGAAAACCTGGTTTATAAAAAACCAACGCTAATGAACGACAATCCGATGCACTACTGTCCCGGATGCAGCCACGGTGTGGTTCATAAGCTGATAGCCGAAGTAATCGAAGAAATGGGCATGGAGGACAAGACCGTCGGCATATCACCGGTGGGATGTGCCGTATTTGCATATAACTATCTGGACATTGACTGGCAGGAAGCTGCTCACGGACGTGCACCTGCCGTTGCTACTGCCGTGAAGCGTTTATGGCCCGACCGTCTGGTATTCACTTATCAGGGTGACGGCGACCTGGCATGTATCGGTACAGCCGAAACCATCCACGCGCTAAACAGAGGCGAAAACATTACCATTATCTTTATCAATAACGCTATTTACGGTATGACCGGCGGTCAAATGGCTCCGACCACACTAATCGGCATGAAAACCGCAACCTGTCCTTACGGTCGCGACGTAACCATCCACGGTTATCCATTGAAAATGACCGAAATAGCCGCCACACTGGAGGGTACAGCATACGTCACCCGTCAGGCTGTTCATACAGTTGCCGCTATCCGCAAGGCAAAGAAAGCCATCCGCAAAGCTTTCGAGAACTCGATGAACGGAAAAGGTTCCAATCTGGTAGAAATCGTTTCCACCTGTAACTCAGGCTGGAAGATGACACCACAAGCATCCAATGACTGGATGGTGGAACACATGTTCCCCTTCTATCCGTTGGGCGATTTGAAAGATAAAGAATAAAAAAACAAAAGTGATGAAACAGGAAATAATTATAGCAGGATTTGGCGGTCAGGGCGTATTGTCAATGGGTAAGATATTGGCTTACTCAGGACTGATGGAAAACAAGGAGGTAACCTGGATGCCGGCATACGGTCCCGAACAACGAGGAGGAACTGCCAACGTTACAGTTATCGTCAGCGATGAACGCATCTCCTCTCCCATTCTCAGCCAATATGACACAGCCATCATACTGAATCAGCCTTCATTGGCTAAGTTTGAAAACAAAGTAAAACCGGGAGGTATTCTGATTTACGACGGATATGGTATTATCGAACCACCAACCCGTAAAGACATTCAGATTTACCGCATCGACGCTATGGATGCAGCCAATGAACGCGGCATTGCCAAAACATTCAATATGATTGTTTTGGGAGGATTATTGAAACTGCGTCCGGTGGTAGCTATTGAAAGTGTACTGAAAGCGTTACGCAAGACATTGCCCGAGCGCCACCACCACCTTATCCCCGTAAACGAAGAAGCAATTCACATCGGAATGGAGATTATTAAGCCTCAGTAAGTTAAAATAACTCTAAACGAATAATAAAAGGAAGAACTTTCCACAGTGGAAAAGCGCTTCCTTTTATTTTTATATTGTATCTTTGCGGGCGTTATGAAAAGAATATTCTCACTCATTCTATTAATGTTTCTGTGCAGCCAAGTGATGTTGCAGGCACAAAACACACTGAATAATAACTTCGGTTCTTCTGCCAGCGGATTAAGCATGGGGCAGCGTGACCGTAATGGTAACCCTATAGATACAACTGCCGTGATCGATGCAAACACAATTCCCATCGGGCTTTATTCATGGAAAATAGACAGCCGGTTCGGTAATGTGACCTTCGTACCGGTAGATACCCTTACACACGCTTTCCAGAACACAAACGACACCGGAGGCATGACCGGACAATATAACTACTTGGGCAACTTAGGCTCTCCCCGCCTGTCGCGTCTTTTTTTCGACCGTCGGGATGCCAGTCAGTTCTTTTTTACCGATCCATACGACCTTACCGTACTCCGCCCGGAAGATATCATATTTACCAATACGCTTTCTCCCTTTACCAACCTGAGCTATTATAAAACTTTCGATAGCCGTAACGGTGAAGAGCGTTTCAAATCCTACTTTGCCATCAATGCCAACAAGCGATTCGGTGTCGGTTTTTATATTGATTATCTCTACGGACGCGGTCTCTATGCCAGCCAATCCACAGCATTCTTCAACGGAGGATTGTTTGCCAGCTATCGGGGAGACAAATACAACATGCACTTTATATTCAACAATGACAACCTGAAAATGGCTGAAAACGGCGGTATTGCCGACGACCGTTACATCACCAATCCTTTGGACATGGCAGAAGGAAAAAAGGAATACAAATCGTACGACATCCCCACCAACTTGAACAAAGTATGGAATCATAATACCAGCTATCACGTATTTATGACCCAGCGTTACAACCTTGGTTTTCACAAAGAAAAAACAGACAGCGTAACTAAAGATTCTGTAAGAATTATCCAAGAATTCGTTCCTGTTACCAGCTTCATCCATACCTTGCAAGTCGACCTGAACGGACGCAAATACATCTCTTATGATGACGAACAGAATCAGAAATATTTTGAGCACAATTACTTGGGCAACGACTCTATTGATAAAACCCGACGCTCTTCCATCAAAAATACCATCGGCATATCACTGCACGAAGGATTTAACAAATGGGCTAAGGCAGGTCTCACCGCTTTTATGAGTTATGAATACCGCAACTTTACATTGACAGATACAACAGATGTTCCCAAAGAACGCCGTTTGGGACATTATAAAGAAAGCGTGCTGTCCATTGGAGGCGAGTTATCCAAACGTCAAGGTAAGCTGCTACACTATAACATCTTAGGAGAACTGGCTATTGCAGGTGAGGATGCCGGACAATTCAATATTGAAGGCAATGGAGATTTAAATATACCTCTATTTGGCGATACCATTCGGTTGGAAGCCAATGCATTTATCAAAAACCAGAATCCGGTCTTCTATTTCAGGCACTTCCATTCTAAGCATTACTGGTGGAACAATGATGACTTGTCCAAAATCATGCGTACCCGACTGGAAGGCAAGCTAAGTTTCGATAAATGGGGAACAACTTTGCGTGCCGGTGTAGAAAATATCAAGAACTACACCTACCTTGCCAATACCAGTGTCCCCGTAAAAGACAATGAAGGCAAGATTCTTTCTTTTAAGAATAATGCCGCCGTAGAGCAATACACCGGAAATATTCAAGTATTAAGTGCCGTTCTGCAGCAAAAATTAAAATTCGGTATCCTTCATCTGGACGGTGAAGTAGCTTATCAGAAATCGAGCAAACAAGATATACTACCTTTGCCGGAGCTATCCATGTATGGCAATCTATATATCAAAACAGGACTTGCCAAGAAAGTGCTCCAACTGGAACTGGGAGCCGATGTGCGTTATTTCACGAAGTATTATGCGCCGGACTATTCTCCTGCCATCGGTCAATTCTATAATCAGAATCCCGAAGACAAAATTGAAATCGGTTCTTATCCCATCGTTAATGTATATGCCAATCTACATTTGAAGCGTACCCGTTTCTTTGTGATGATGTATCATATCAATCAAGGTTCGGGAAGTTCAAGATACTTCCTCGCACCTCATTATCCTATCAACCCGAGAACCATTAAGTTCGGACTTTCATGGAATTTCTTTGATTAACGGCAGTGATGAAGAGATATTTGAAATATATCATAATGGGAATTGTGGCTGTTACCCTCTATACTCTCTTCTTTCCCGGAAAAGACAAAGAAAAGGGTAAACCCCGAGACTATCAGACTATCGTTGAATCGGGAATCCTGCGAGCTGTGACAGAATATAATTCCATCAGTTATTTTGCCGATGGGGATACTGTGAGCGGTTTTCATTATGAATTATTGAATGCGTTTGCCCGCAGTAAAGGACTGACACCCGAAATTATTCCGGAAATGAGTTTTGAAAAAAGACAGGAAGGCATATTAACCGGAAAATACGACATACTGGCAAACAGCACCATAGCAACCAGCGAATCGAAAGACTCATTGCTGTTCACCCACCCCATCCTTCTCAACAAGCAAGTGTTGGTGCAGCGCAAGCCCGAACTGGAAAATGACAGTATGTATATTCACAGCCAATTAGAACTGGCACGCAAAACCCTTCACGTAGTCAAGGGATCACCGGTCCTGCTCCGCATCCATAATTTGAGCAACGAAATCGGAGACACTATTTACATTCAAGAAGTAGAAAAATATGGTCCTGAGCAACTGCTGGCAATGGTGGCTCACGGAGATATAGACTACACAGTATGTGATGAAAGCATCGCCCAAGCTTCCATCAATGATTTTCCGCAACTGGATATAAAGACAGCCATCAGTTTTACCCAGTTTTATTCATGGGGAGTAAGCAAACATTCTCCCATCTTGCTGGACAGTCTGAATGCATGGCTCGACACCTATACCCTAACTCCCGAATTCAGAGAACTACAAAAGAAATACTATAATAAGTGATTTTTTATACGGTTTAAATTGCAAAATCTTAATATATTTGCAATCTGAATTGTTGTCATTTCAGGAGAAATGACGAAAATATTATAGTAATGAACAGACTGAAAACAGTTAAATGGGGTTTTATCGGTTGCGGTGAAGTAACCGAGAAAAAGAGTGGACCCGCCTTCGCCATGATTGAAGGCTCTCAAGTAGTGGCTGTGATGAGCCGCAACAAAGAAAAAGCAGAATCATACGCCAAAAGACACAATATCCCACGTTGGTATACCGACGTACAACAACTCATTGGTGATGAAGACGTAAATGCTGTCTACATCGCTACGCCCCCCTCTTCCCATGCCACCTTTGCCATCATGGCAATGAAAGCCGGAAAACCTGTCTATATTGAGAAACCAATGGCAGCCAGCTATGAAGATTGTGCCCGCATCAACCGCATCTCGCAGGAAACAGGAGTTCCGTGTTTTGTAGCTTACTATCGCCGCTACCTTCCTTATTTTCAGAAAGTGCGTCAAATGGTAGAGAACGGAGAAATCGGCAACGTAATCAATATACAAATTCGTTTTGCCCAACCACCACGTAATCTCGATTATAACAGTACAAACCTTCCTTGGCGCGTACAGGCGGACATTGCGGGAGGTGGTTATTTTTACGACCTTGCCCCTCATCAATTGGATTTATTACAAGATATGTTCGGCTGCATACTTGAAGCAGAAGGATATAAAAGCAACCGAGGTGGTCTGTATCAGGCAGAAGACACCATCAGTGCCTGTTTCAAATTTGATTCCGGTCTGCCCGGTTCCGGCTCATGGTGCTTTGTGGCACATGAATCTGCCAAAGAAGACCGCATCGAAATCATTGGCGACAAAGGAATGATTTGTTTCTCTGTCTTCACTTACGAACCTATTGCCCTCCACACAGAAAGAGGCCGTGAAGAATTCCTGCCCGAAAATCCCCCTCATGTACAACTGCCTCTCATCAAGGCTGTGGTAGAACATCTGCAAGGAAAAGCAATCTGTACTTGTGACGGAATCAGTGCCACTCCCACAAACTGGGTAATGGATCGTATTTTAAATAAACTCTAACATCACATTTATGACGAACGCCCGGAAAATCTGTTTGCTGCTCAGCTTCTTTCTTTATATCCTGAATGCTTCCGCACAAGAAGAGATAAAGAAGGATACAACAGCGCAAAACAGTAAAGGCGTTCTTGTCAATCTGACAGATGGTATTGCCACTACAGTGCGTCACACGGGGCGGAAAATCAGAAAGGTAGGAAAAGAGTTCAATGCTGTCGACACCACTTTCATCTCCCCCAACCTTTATAATCTGGCGTTTATGCTGGAACACAGCAGTTGGTATGAATATTACCGATTGGGAAGCAACAGCAACAACGGTGAACAAAGCATAAGTTTCTCACCGAATGCCAACTTCAAATTGGGAGTTTATTTTGGTTGGCGCTGGATATTTTTGGGATACTCTTTTGATGTAAAAGACATATTCGGCGGACATAAAAATAAAGCCAAGAAAACAGAAATGGCATTAAACCTCTACAGTTCCAAATTCGGAGTAGACCTGTATTGGAGAAAAACGGGAAGCGATTTCAAGATACGCTCGTACAATGGCTTCCAATTAAATACCCCGACCAAAAATATGGACTTCAACGGCTTTCAAAGTAAAATCAAGGGGTTGAACGCTTACTGGATATTCAATTACAAACGATTTTCCTACCCTGCCGCTTACAGCCAATCTACAAACCAAAGGAAAAGTGCCGGTTCTTTAATGGCAGGATTCTCTTACTCACAGCATAATATTTCTTTTGATTATGATAAATTACCGACCGAGATGCGTGATCAGTTACACAATGCTTTACTTTTCAAGAAAGTGAAATATTCGGATTACAGCCTTTGTCTGGGCTACGGCTATAACTGGGTCTTTGCCAAGAACTGGGTATCCAATCTTTCACTCCTTCCCGCCATTGCCTATAAGAAATCAAAGATAAACGATACTCCCCAACCCCATACCCACTGGATAAAAGATATCAATTTCGATTTGATTACCCGTGCCTCCATAGTCTATAACAACAGCAAATACTTCGCAGGTGCCGCACTGGTCATGCACACCTACGATTATCGGAAAGAAGATTTTTCACTGACTAACACTTTCGGAACACTACGTGTATATGTCGGACTCAACTTCTGGAAAAAGAAAGAATACCGTCATAAATAATGACACGTTAATAATCCTCTTTTAATCAAATAGCAAAGAAACAATCATATATCCCCTTGCATTACAGAATCTTTCTCAAGCAATCCCCTCAATGCAAACTGCACAGAAATCAATCTTATTATATAAAGCAATAATGCAAAAACAACAAAAGAATTAGACAGCTTTTCCCTTTAACCACAACATCCTACAAAAAAAAATGTATCAAGAGCAAGCTTCGCTCCTGATACATTCGCATTAAATTTAACTATATTAGACTCACAATAAATCCATTAAAAACGTGCTCCTACAGTGAACAACAACTGATGACGTGAGTTATCCACCTGTGCGGCTTTCAGCTCCACATCATCAAAAGGATAAAACTTAGACTTATACATATCATATTTATAAGCTAAATCGGCATATATCACGCTTCCGCGATAACCTAAACCGAAAGTAAACGTATTCTTTGACTCCGTATTGTTATAATCGGTATGTGTGCTATACAAAGCCAGTGCGTTATAAGAATCCTTAGCAAAAGCTGCCGATGTGTAGTTATATCCGGCACGAATGCTAAACTCGGGAACAATACGCGTTTCCATACCTACACGCAGATTGTGAACACCTTTCAGATAATCGTCCACACTTGACTGGTCGCCCAGCGGATAACCATCCACATCCTCCAATTTACTGGAAGAATAATCCTGATATTCATATTCTGCTCCGATAGCTACCAAACCTCCGACAGTAGTACCTGCGCTGACATTAAACTTCCACGGTGTAGTCAGATTATAATCATAAGTGAGATAATCATAATCACGTCCAATCAAGAAATCACCAAGATTCTGATTGTACGCCTCTCCATAATAATCAATATTTGAAGATAAATTGGCATTATAACTCTCTCTCAAATCATACCATGTGGGAGTATGTACGGCAAAGCCCAAACGGAAAGGCGAACTTTCGAAAGGCCGGACAATCACACCCAGTTTCAAATCAATACCGGTTCCGTCCAAAGTATAATAATTATCCAAGGTATAGCCACCGTTTTCTTTACCGAAATCATCATTCAAATCTTCCGTATAAGAAGAGAAACGATTATAGCTGACATCATAGACTCCCAGAGTAGCTCCCAAGTACACTCTATCTTCGATATTGAAAGATACATTGAAATCATATTGACTGATACCGCCGGTCTCCTTGCTGAAGAAATTATTGCTATAACAATTCCAACCCATTACTCTATCCTGTCCGGTCGGCCAGTCCACCACACCGGTCTGGGCTCCCAAGACTCCCAGCACCGGCAACTTATTCCAATATTTTGCATAAGGATTGTCCACACGGATAATCTTATCCTGAAACGATTCAGGTCCGGTAACCCCTACTCCTTCCATTCCTATGTCCATCAGTTCCGCCAATTGCCAACTCTGCGAGAGACCGTTATCCAATATTCCTCCCATCGAGAACAAACGATTGAAATTCTTGCTCTTATGATAATTGAACCCAAAATTCACAAAACGCAGAGAAGTATTATTGCCAATCTTATTGCTATATACAAAACCGATTTGGTCGAAAGAAGCGCGTGTCCGGTCTTCCTTCATCGATGTGCCATAAAAATTACTCTTCGCTGCCGTATTATTAAAACCGAAAGACAATGCAACATCATTGCTGCGATAGATGCCGATACCGGCAGGGTTCGTGCCCATCACAGACATATCGCCGCCCAAAGCGCCCATTGCACCACCCATACCCACAAAACGAGCTGTTCCGTTCAAATCATTACCAAGCAACCGCTCGGCATCGTATGCATTTTGTGCACCTGCCGTTGCCATTGCCAGCAACGCACAAGCGGTTAATATTACTTTATTTTTCATATACCAAGTCTATTTAATTCTATCATCTGTCTAGTTTAATCTCTAACTCTTATCTTCTGCGAGAGCCTCCGCCACTTGAACGTGAACCGCCGCCACCGGAGCTTCGTGAAACACTGCTTCCACCGCTTGAATAGCTGCTGCGTGAAGATGACGAAGAGCTGTTGCTACGGTATGACGAGTTACTTCTGGAGGTTGATATATTATTCCGAGAAGATGAATTCTGCCGTGAGTAAGAATCTCTCCGTGAATAAGAATTACCGCGAGAAGAACTGCTGTTACTGCGATATGCTCCGCGACCTACCGTACCGTCAGAATTTCTCCGATAAGAAGACGAACCAGAAACACTGCTGCGAGTGCTGCTTGGCCTGTTGTAAGAAGAACCTCTTCCTGCCTCGGGACGAGTGTAAACATTCTCATTACGTAAACCTGCCGACTGACCGACTGATATGTTTTCTCCGGTACGAGAGCGATAAGTCGTTCTTCCCGGACGAACCGAATTCGAACTGTTTGAACCGGAAACTACTCTTCCCGAACTGGAACCTCTACGAGCAGCCGAACGATAGCTACTTGAACTGGTGCGTCCGCCTTCACTGCGTCCTACATAGGAACTGCTGTTAGTACGGCCATAGTTATTTACGTAATTATTACGGTTCGGGCGTGATGAGTTATAATTGTTGTTATATCTGCCGGCATGAATGCCCGGACGGTGAGCACTTGAACCATACCATCCATGTCCGCCGCCCCAATAACCGCCGCCCCAGCCATAGCCGGGATAATGATGGTGATGATGCCAAGGATGGTGTCCCCAATAGCCGCCACCCCAGTAACCGCCATACCAATAATTGGGATACCAACTGCTATAATACCACGGCGAACTCCATCCCCAACTGAATCCCCAGCTGGCGCCATATGGATAATTCCAACGCCAATCCCACCACAAGCGGTTCGTGTAAGTGGGAAAAACGTATGCATACAATCCGTCATCATACACATTCCAATCCCAAGAGGGAAGTCCGTAAACCACATCCCAATACAACGGGCTGCTCACAGGGATAGCATATCGGGGATTTCTGAAGCGAACGATACGCATAGCGTATTCATAATCATCTTGAGAACCTTCGAAACCATTTACCCATTCACCTCTCTCATTCAAAGGTTTTTCCTCGATATATAAAGTATCATTCTCCATCGAGAACGTATTATCCCGTGAAGTATAACGACGGTTATACTCATCCACATCACGCATATTGCCTTTTACATCCTTCACAACAACCGTAGAACCGGGAGCTGCATAGACAGTGGTATTGTTCTGCTTCTGCGGAACTGCTACCTTTACCTCCTGCTTAACCTCTTCCTTCTTTTCGGCTTTCTTTTTCGGGATGAAATAAAGGTCGTCTTCTACGCTTTGTGCCACTGCCAGGAAAGGCAAGCACACCATCATAAGCGAAGTCAATACAATCTTTTTCATACTCGTCACTTGTTTATTTGTTATTTTATCTACCTTTTCCGGTACAAAGATAATCAGAGGTTTTACTCCATAACAAAGAAAATCCCTATTAGTTGGTAGGGATTTCCCTATTTTACCTTTGTCAGCAGAACATGGAATCGTTTCTTAAAAAACCGATTAAATACTTATAATATAATGAATATACAAAGAATCAGTCATTCACAACATAATGTCCATTCACAGGCTTATAAACCGGTTGTTTGGGAAGTCCCGCATTTTCCAACTTTCCCTCCTCGCACAAGCGATGTAAATGGCGGTTGGCCGTGGTTTGTGTCATACCACAAAGAAGTTGGAAACTCTTCCGCAGCACAAAATCATGGGTCACGAAATACTCCGTCAGCAGTGCATCTATTTCCCCAACCGTCAGTCTGGCCGAATGAAAAGGGAACTTGGTGCGTTGCACCTTTATCCTCCCCACCTCATCCAACAAAGCTTGGTCGGGTCGGTAGACAATCCCCTTCAGTTTTACCTTCGTATTCTTGTACTTCGTCTTTTCCGTCACCGGCTCGGTGCTCACCAGGTTGGGACGAAAAAAACCGATGCCGTCCAAATGCACCTGCTTGCCGTCTGCCAATTCCTCGCCCATGGCGTGTGACAGCGCATCAAGCACGGCTATCACGTCTGTCTCCGTCAGCGTACAACGTTTCTGAATACGGGCACGGAGTTGGGCCGTGCTCATCTTCCCATTCAGCCGGAGACGCGGATGCAACGCATTCTCTTCTCCCTGTTGTTCAGAGCTTTGGGGATTCTCATACCAATCAAATAGTATTGCCATACTGTTCTTCTTTTATTAGTTAAAGTCAATTATTCCTTAACCACGAAGGTGGTTAACTTTCACCACGGACGTGACTAACTTTAACCACCCTTGTGGTCAGACTTAACCACCTTCGTGGTTAAGCATTTGCAAACATACAAAGATACGCAAAGAAAAGACGGAAAACAACAAATTGACTCGAAGATATTCTCCAATAAACCGGATATTCCCCTAAAAACCAATATCGGAGGAATCTGTATCATGGAACAAAGTTTACCTGTTGATATCCGACCGGAATGAAGAAGATAAATAGATGCCGAACAGTATAAGGAGAAAAGCAATTAACACCTATTCTACTCTTATTCTCATTTTTTCTCCCTATCTTTGCCACTACCCTTTTTAAGGGTATATAAACTTAAAACAAACAACCACATGAAAGCAGTGAAATTATTTTATCAGGAAAGATGTCCGTTTTGCAAAAAGGCATTGCGTTACATCGAAGAGCTGAAAGAAGAGTACCCTGAATTCCAACCGATAGAAATAGAAATGATAGAGGAAACACAACATCCTGATATAGCCGACCAATACGACTATTACTATGTCCCGACTTTCTATGTGGATGGTGTGAAAGTACACGAAGCCGGAATTTTCAAAAATGAAATGGAAGCATTACTCCGTAAAGTAATCGAATAAACAAAGAACATATGAAATATTTAGAAGTAACCTTTACCACTCACCCCTGCAATGAAACAGTAAATGATGTAGTATCTGCACTGGCAGGAGATATCGGATTTGAGAGTTTTGTGGAATGTGAAGGCGGTATACAAGCCTACATCCAACAAGCCTTGTTCAATAAAGAAGTACTGGATGAAATGATTTCGGAATTTCCCATCCCTAACGCAAAAGTAGAATATACCGTAAAAGAGGCCGAAGATAAAAACTGGAATGAAGAATGACCAAGAATTTTTTGAATATCAGATAAGTGCTAAAGATTTTGCTAAATTGATGGACATAGAACCAGATACAGTGTACAGAGAAGCCGATAAAATTACAGATGAATTGATGAAAAGCTTTATAAAAATTGAAAAACCGCAGAATAATCAGAAAAAAAAGAGCTATTTAAAGTTACAGTTGTTTGATATGTGCCAATATGATAATGGTCTGCTTTACTTCCAGATAAGCAAAAAGATGACAGGTTATTTTCTAAACTTGAAAAAAGATTTCACGAAACCATTACTAAACGATTTTCTGAAAATGAAGTCTAATTATAGCATCGAAATATGGCATTTGATACAGCGAGAAATGAAGTCAATCAAACCAAATTCGACAGATATCATACAGTTTGACTTGTCTTTAGAAGAACTTAGAGCCGTCACTGGAACACAAGATAAATTAAAACAAATGGTTCATTTCAAAGATAAATGTTTTGATAAGGCATTACGAGAAATTTATGATAACTGCGGTGTAAATATCACGTATCAAAATATCAGAATAGGTCGTAAAATCGTTGGTTTCCGTTGCACTGCCGTATCTGTCGTGCATATAGATACCGATAATATTCCAGACGATGTAAAAGAACGTGCTAGACGGGGCAAGGAACGTATCAGAAACAACCAAAAAGGAGAAAAAATATGACCAAAATGGACAAACAATACATCGAAAAAGAATACGAACAAGCTATTAAAGAATACAATGCAGCACTCACAGAAGATGATCTGGATACTGCCAGACGTACGATGAAACGATTAGAAGCTATCGCAATGCAAGACTATGGATTTGACTATGCTGACGAATTAGCAATGAAAAAAGAAGATTGTAAGAAATAGTCTTGCCCCCCCCCAAAATACATGATATACTGATGGATATATTGGCTCCTCAATGTAGAAAAATAGCCAATAACGACGGGCTATCCATATGCCCGTCATCCCCTTATTAAGAATCATAGGTTTACACCATGTATCAGAAAGCCCAGGATCAATAAAGTTGTCCTGGGCTTTTGTTATCATTGAAAAGAAAAATAATTCCTGGAAAACCTGGAGCAGTCGATGGTAGGCAGTTGTAAGACTGCCGTAGGAAGCGGATTAGCTTCCTTGTTGTTGGCTTTTTGGCAACAACTGGAGTGGTTCTCCAAGGTAGGGGAATTCTCCTGCCTTGGGCAAATTAAGCATCTGTGATACGTGGGCGAGTTTACTCCCCTAATTTGTATAGGTTAAAGGCTCTTTTTTTCATAAGTCAATTTTTCATGTTATACTAGGATTGTTGCCACTCCCAATACAGGCACAGAAGGGAGGGTTGACTTACGGAATTATTTATTTCATTCTTTCTCTCCGTCATGGCGAATGTGCTTGCCTACTTCATTTGCAAATGGTTGGACGGAGATGAGTAAAAGGCAATCAGCCTAAGGAATAAGCCACCTTTGCCAAAACGGAATAGAAAAGCACCAGAGGGCCTAATCTCTGGTGCTTTTCGTTTGCCCTTACGGACTATTCATTTCATTCTGCCTACTGGCATTATAGCATACGCATTTTGGTGCTTCAAGTATTCCAGAATGTCAAATTTAGCAATACAGACCGCTACGCAAAATGTAATACACTGGTTCTTGCTAGAAATATGACTGGCAAGATACGCATTTTGTAATACATCTGGAAGTGAGTTCCAAACGTATTACAAAAAATCTTGTCTGTAGGTTTCATTTTTTTATTTTTAGATGCTATTTTAGAGGGTATGGGATACTTCCCATGATTTTAGGGTTTGGGAGCATCCCAACAAGCTCTATTTGTCGTTTGTCGGACAAATAGGATGCTTGCTTTCTTACGAAAAAACGTGGCTAGAAACAACCGCAAACCCTCGTGTTTTCTAAGTTTGTGGCTATCTCCGACATGTCGTTTGTTATTTCCGCACGTGCTAACGTCTTTTGAATCCGAAAAATGACTTTTTCTCGTTCTGCAGAACAGAAATTTCTCTCTCCAGTAGCTCGATTTTTTCCCCTTGCTCTTTTACCTGTCTTTTTAATTTATTTACTTGGGTATCTTCATCTTCTCCAAACAATTTTTCCAGACTGATAAGACCATTATCTTCTTTCTGCGGTTCTTTTTGATCTATTGCATCTTGCAGTTCCTCAATCGCTATGAGCATTCCATCCAGTTGCTCTTGTAAAATCTGCTGATTATCATGCAATCCCTTTATTGCATTTACCATCGCCTGCTCAAATTCTGTCTCATTCTTCCACCATGGATACTTTTTTCGCTGTACTTCTGGATACTTCTTCAGCAGAATTTTGACCGCTTTTTCATCCAACCACAGCTGTTTTTCTCTCCGTTCGACATGATTTTTAAAGATTTTTTCGTTCCGACGGATGTATGTAGCCACCGTATCGGGCTTTTGAGCCGTTTTTGTTGCAAAGTCATATAAAAACACGTTCTACCTCCTAAAATGCCTTAAAATCGATTTTGAGGGCTGTCAAGGGCATCTCTGATGCTTGTCTTGACCCTTGACAGTACCGACAGCTTTATTATATCAAAATTGGATTTTCCGGAACGACAAAGTTCAGCTTTAGTCGTTCCGGTTGTTTAAAAAATCATTTGACGTTTTACCAGTATGTAAATTTTGATGGGTGTTAAATCTCAAATAGGATTTTTAATCTGAATAATTCATTTTTTTCAATGATTTTTTTGTCTTTTTTTTCTGCCTTTTTTCCCTTAAATAAATACTTTTATATTATTTATATTATTTAGGGGGGTCGAAAAAGCACGTATTTATGCGGTTTTTGAAATATTCTATTGTGAGTTTTAGTGCGGTTTATTGTGAGTTTTAGTGCGGTTTATTGTGAGTTTTAGTGCGGTTTTTATGTGTGGATAACCTTATAATGTGAATAATAATTTACAGACTCACAATTATGTTATATAATTTCAAATGTGAGTAGAAGTGCGGTTTTTAAATGGGACTTATAGTGCAGTTTCAGAGAGGAGTAAAATGACATCAAAAGAATCATTTGAATTGGAAAAGAAAAAAGGGTATATGGTCGTAAAAGGCAATGATCTGATACAGAAAAATCGTTTTTCATTATCATTAACGGAGCAAAAGACAGTTGCATACATCTGCTCTATGATTGAACCATTGCAGACATCAGAAACAGGATTTAAGTTAGAGTATGAATTCAAAATACGAGAATACAGTAAAATTTGTGGGATTGATTATGACAGCGGTAAGAATTACCAATATGTCAAGGATACGTTGAAGAAGCTACGTGATAAATCTATGTGGCTGACTTTACCAGATGGCAGTGAGACAACAGTAGGATGGCTTGCCAAGGCTACAACAAACAAGAGAAGCGGTATAGCACACATTAAGTTAGACGAGGATATGGTACCTTATTTGTTTGATTTAAAGCAGAAATTTACGCAGTATCAGTTGTATAACGTATTAGGCATGAAGTCTGCGTTTTCGGTGCGTATCTATGAGTTGATGAAATCTTACTCTTTTAGGCATACGATAATGTTTGAAATTGAGGAACTAAAGCGGTTGCTTATGGTTGAAGATGTGAAATCTTATAACAGATTCCCAGACTTTAGAAGATTTGTCCTTGAGAAAGCACAGTCGGAAATCAATGAATTGACTGATATAAACATTGAATTTGAGCCAATTAAGACTGGCAGAAAGGTAACCAGTATCAAATTTACCATTGAAGAGAAATTCAAGAGCAGTAGCAAATAATGCCAAAAAGGAGAAAAAATATGACCAAAATGGACAAACAATACATCGAAAAAGAATCCTGTAAGAAATAGTCTTGCCCCCCCCACA
>ENA-UERM01001091-UERM01001091.1-human-gut-metagenome-genome-assembly--contig:-NODE-1091-length-16631-cov-4.367343_pt1 | contig 16631 bp, 8 predicted proteins | sample MGYA00242983_ERZ507983 | MGnify/ENA primary metagenome ERZ507983 (study PRJEB26167, sample SAMN06115432) | human gut metagenome | host: Homo sapiens | place: China:Shanxi | collected 2015-04-29...
TCTTACATTCATTCGGTATTAGCACCCCTTTCGAAGTGTTGTCCCCATCTTGAAGGTAGATTGCTTACGCGTTACTCCCCCGTTCGCCACTTGGTGTTTACCGAAATAAACACCCCGTTCGACTTGCATGTGTTAAGCACGAATCCTTCCACTGAAAACCAGAGCACATATAAAAATCTACAAGAAGCTTCATTTAAACGGAGCGGTAAATGAAAAAGCTGTGGATGGAAGATCGTATAATTAGAAATGATATTTTTAATTTTCATTTTAAAATCTCATCTTTGCGATGAGATGGATGTTAAGGAGCGGTTAATAGTGCAAAAATTACGAAATGGCGAGCAAGATGCTTATCGATATTTATATGATCGTCATTATGTTTTACTATGTCAATTTGCCAATGAGTTGGTTGGCGACCCATTTCTAGCGGAGACTATAGTTGGTGATGTGATATTTCATCTGTGGGAAATCCGTGAGACATTGGATATAAATAGCTCTCTTCGTGCTTATCTAATGCGGGCTGTGCGGAACCGCTGTTATAACCATATCTCATCAGAAAAGGAAAAGAAGGAAGTTCGTTTCTCGAAGATTGAGTCTGAGACCTTAGGGTGGGACGCTATGATACAATCGGATGAACAGCCGCTCGGTATATTACTTGAACGGGAGTTAGAGAAGGAGATCATAAAATCAATCGATAGTTTAGGCGATGAATGTAAACGAGTTTTTAGAAAAAGCCGTTTTGAGCATAAGAAAAATGAGGAAATCGCTACAGAGCTAGGAATTTCTGTCAATACGGTTAAATACCACATAAAGATGGCTTTAACCCGCCTACATCAAGATCTGAGGAAGTATCTGATCTTGTTGATATCATTTTTCTCCTTGTGAGAATGAAAAAATTGATGTTTCTCACTACCCCTTGAGGAGAAATAACTGTCTTATATATAAAAGCTGGATATTTAATCTATATGGAAGAAAAGAAATCACATACGAAAAACGAGCGATCATTACCTGATCATGAAGAACAAGAACTTTGGTTCTCTGCTTTGGCTGCCGATGATTCCTGTGCCTATAATGTCGATAAGGCGTTCGATCGTTTTGTTTCTCGTACCCAGCAAAAACGCCGTACGGTATTCAATATTCCTAAAATCGTTTATGGTGCGGCAGCGGTTATCCTATTATTGATCGCTTCTACGATTTCCTATTGGTGGGGTGAGCGGCAATTACAGAACCAGTTTGCGGATATCTTGGTGGAAGCTCCTTTAGGGGCCAAGACCAAGCTGATTTTACCGGATAGCACATTGGTCTGGTTAAACGCTGGCTCAAAGATCGTATATTCGCAAGGTTTTGGGGTGAAAGACCGCCATCTTCGGCTGAATGGAGAGGCTTATTTTGAGGTGAGGAAAAATGAGAAGTTACCTTTTGATGTAATGACGAAAGAATTGAATGTAAAAGTATTGGGTACTAAATTCAACTTCCGGAATTATGACGAGGACGAAGAGGTAACCGTGAATCTATTGGAAGGAAAAGTTCAGCTAGAGAATTATGTAAAGAAGATGGGAGTAAATTACTTGTCACCTTCAGAGAAAGTTACCTTAAATAAACTTACTGGGGAAATGATTATAAGTCGGGCGGAAGTGAAAAATGCTAAGGAATGGACGAATGGCGGACTTTTCTTCGATGAGATGCCTCTATCTGACATTGTGAAAGAACTGAATCGTAGCTATAATGTGAAGATTCATATTGCGGATGAACAGTTAACCCATAATCGCTTTTATGCGTTATTCAATAGAAAAGAACAGACTATCTATAATGTGTTAGATATTATAACTGCGACAAATCAAGTAAGATATAAAGTGGAAGGTGATAGTATTCTGCTTTATGCGAAGTGATAAATAATTGTTTAACCTTAAAATTGTTTTAATATGGAGAATATGGAAGGAGATTAAAAAGGAGTAACAGGATAATAAAAGGAATCGGAGAATGGGCTAGATCCTCCGACTCATAAATCCTCAAATTACATTATGCAAATGATCTGGATGAGGAATACAAATGTAATCAATACTCTGAAAGGTCATCATCAATCACAAGTTAAATTACTAAAAATTAAGCTATTTATGAAAGTTGTAAAAAAGGTCATTTATGTGGCCATGGCTTCGTTTTGCTTAAATTTAACTGTTAGTTCTCAGAATATAACATTGAAAATGAGTAATATAACAGTAAAACAAGCGATGGATGAGCTGAAGAGTAGGAGTGGCTACTCGTTTGTATTCTCGTCTGCGGACGTGGATACAGGGAAGAAAATATCCGTGTCTTCGGAAAATCAATCGATCAATGCGGTAATCGAACAAATTTTGCGTGGTCAAGGATTGACGTATGAGATCCAAGGGAAGAATATTATATTGAAGAAGGTCAATGTGTCAGACCAACAAGTACCCAAGAAAAATATCACGGGCTCGGTCTTAGATGTGGACGGAGATGCGATTATTGGAGCGAACATAGTCGTGAAGGGTACGACAAATGGTACGATTACGGATCTCAATGGTCACTTCTCCATTTCTGACGTATCGTCCAATGCGGTACTCGTCCTATCTTATATAGGATATAAGGATAAAGAGATACATGTCAATAATCAATCAGACTTTAAGATTGTCTTGAATGAGGATACGCAAGCGTTGGAGGAGGTTGTAGTCGTAGGTTATGGAACACAAAAGAAAGAAGTGGTAACGGCTGCGATTACCTCGATTGGAGCGGATGATATCGCCGTAAGCCCTTCCGCCGATGTTGCGGCAGGTTTGGCCGGTCGCTTGTCTGGTGTAATTATCAATACTCGTTCCGGTGAGGTTGGAAACGAGGGGACCTCTATTTTTGTCAGAGGAAAAAGTACGTATGGAAGTAATACAGAGCCTTTGTATGTAGTAGATGGTATTGCGAGAACGGAGGAAGATGGTATCTTGTCAAGGATGGATCCCAATGATATAGAGTCGATTTCCGTATTGAAAGACGCTTCTGCTGCGATTTATGGATCAAGAGCTGCAAATGGCGTTATCTTGATCACGACCAAACGAGGTAAAACGGGACTTAAGCCTACCATAAACGTTTCTTACAACCATTCATTTGCCCAACCTACACGAATCGTAAAGATGGCCGATGCTGCAACTTATGCGACCGCACGAAATTGGGCCAATATAACAAAGGGATTAGAGCCTACTTATACCGAGGAAGAGATACGGAAGTTTGCCGATGGGTCAGATCCTTTGAATTACCCGAATACGGACTGGTACAGAACTGTTCAAAAAACATGGACTCACCAGGACAAAGCCAATCTCTCTCTGCGTGGGGGAAGCGAGAGGGTACAGTATTTCATGTCTGGAGGTTTCTTGAACCAAGGAACTCCTTTTAATAATGGATTCACTTATAATAGACAAATAAATGTCCGCTCTAATTTGGATGCGAAAGTAAATGACTATATAAAAATCAGTTTAGATTTATCTGCGAAAAAACTAGGTCGTGTGCTTCCTCGTGATGGCTCCGTGAATGGAGGATCTATGTATTCTCATGTCGCTTTGAATTTACCGACAATTTTAGCGAAATATCCCGGGACAGATTTGGCCGCTCCTGCTCGTGATGGAGATAATCCATTAGTACAAACATCGGGAGAAGCCGGTGAGACAAAGACCGATCGTTGGCTCTTCAACTCACAAGCGAATATCACGATTGATATCCCGTGGGTCAAGGGGTTGTCTTTAGTCGGGAGCTTTGCTTATGATTTTTATCAGCAGAAGTATAAGCAATTTAAGAATGTAGCTTATGTTTACAATTACGATCAAGCGACAGGAGAGTACTCAAAAATTATCGTGCCGACTATCTCCAGCCCTTCTTTAACGGTCGAGGAAAAAAGAACGGAGAATTTGACGGGGAATGTCCGTGCGAACTATCATAACACTTTTAATGAGGTCCATACGATTGATGCGTTTTTTGGCTTTGAGGAGAGCAAGGCAAAGAGTAGTATGTTGAAAGGTTATAGAGGCAATTTCGCTTCGGGAGTGGTTCCGGAATTGCCTTTTGGCGATAGCAATACGCAAACGAATGATGGTTTATGGGGAGAGACAGCTCGTATAAACTATTTTGGCCGTGCGATGTATGATTATGATAATAAGTATATGTTGCAGTTCCAGTTTCGTTATGACGGTTCTCAAAACTTCCCCAAGGGAAATCGATATGGCTTTTTCCCGGGAGTGTCGGCGGGCTGGACTATTTCTCGCGAAGCATTCATGTCGGATATTAACTGGTTGGATAATTTGAAGATAAGAGCCTCATGGGGACAAATGGGAAATGATGTAGTTGATGCCTATCAATACATGGTGTTATATGGACTTACCGCTGGATCTGTTTTCAATGGCGCACAAGTTTCCGGACTATCCCAAAAGAGAGCTCCTAATCCTAATATAACATGGGAAGTCTCGAATTCTTATGATGTTGGTATAGAGTCTCGTTTCTTCGGGGGACAATTAAGTTTCGAGTTTGACTGGTTCAAATCAAGAAGAACAAATATATTATCTAAGCGAAATGCTTCTATCCCGGCTTTTACAGGCTTGTCATTACCCGACGAGAATATAGGTATAGCAGAGAATCAAGGCATAGAATTCATGATTGGTCACCAGAAATCGGTCAACAAAGATTTCTCTTATTCTATTTCTGGCAACTTTACTTATGCGAAAAACAATGTTGTGTTCTCGGATGAGGCACCGATGGCGGAAGAATATCAAAAGGCAGAAGGGCATCCGATTGGAAGTTCATTGCGTTATAAAGCGATCGGTATTTATAGCGAGTCTGACATGGCGGATTCAAATGTTCCTAAACGACCGGGAACCATGGCCGGTGATATCAAGATATGGGACGCCAACGGAGACGGTGAGATCAACTCGCTGGATAGAATACGTCAAGATCTGACCGATATCCCTCAAATCGTCTACGGCGTGAATTTGGGCATTACTTGGAAGCAATTTGATCTTTCTTTATTGTTTCAGGGACAAGCGAAAGTTATTAATACCATACAAGAAACATGGGTCGATCCTTCGTCTGGTGGAGCGGGAAATCTCATGCAATGGTGGACGGAGGATATGTGGACTCCTGAAAATACGGATGGGACGAAGCCTCGCTTAGGTACACCTAATAAAATTAACGGTACTACATTCACAAATATAAACGCCGCATTTTTCAAACTGAAAAATGCGGAAATCGGATATACTTTACCCGTTGCGGTTCGGGAGAAGATAGGTGTTGCGAATGCTCGTGTTTATTTGAGCGGCACAAATTTATTTTCTTTCGACCATATGAGAGGTATGGGAATTGACCCAGAGGCAACAGGTTCCGGGTATGGCGGTTGGGCCTTGAATCCGCAACGTTTGATTAATTTAGGTGTAAATGTTTCATTTTAAATAAATTAATTATATGAAAAATCTAATAATATATGCAGCTTCGGCTATGTTTGCTCTAACGGCTTGCAATGCGTTAGATATAATTCCAAGCGACAGTTATTCAGATCCGGTTGTCTGGCAGGATCAAAATCTGATAAAGATGTACGTTAACGATCAGTACAACGCTCTTGTGGGACAAGATAATTTTTACCGTTATTCTTTTTTCTCTGACGAGGTCTATCAAAAATATAATGATGAAGGATGTAATTATATCAGGGAGAATATTTTAACGTCGGATAATGTAGGATCGGTCAGCGATGTCTTAAACTATTGGAATACTGGCTATGGGTATCTTCATAAGGTAAATATGTTCTTTGAGAATATTGAATCCTCCAGGGTGGATGAAGAATTTAAGAATACGATGATAAATGAGATGAAGTTTATCCGTGCATTCATCTATTTTCGTTTGATCCGTTCTTATGGCGGTGTTCCTATTATAAAGGAGGTTTATGATATTAATAGTGATTGGTCGAATGTCAAACGAAATACCTATAATGAGTGTGTAGAATACATTATCAGTGATTTGGATGATGTGATTGCGAATCTGCCAGATCGGCCAAGCGAGAGAAATAGAGTCGGAGCTAATGCTGCTAGAGCTTTAAAGTCAAGAGTCTTGCTTTATAATGCGAGTGCTTTGAATAATCCGGACAATGATAAAGAAAGATGGCAAAAAGCGTCAGATGCGGCGAAAGAGCTACTAGATAAGGGATATTCATTATGTGACAATTATCGAGAAATGTTTTTTGATGTAACCAACAATGAATATATCTTTGCTAAAGAGTTCAGTGAGACATATTCTCACATGCTGGGCTTTAATTTAGCCTGTACAGGTGATGGTGGCCGAGGATGGGCTACTCCCTCTCAAAATCTGGTTGACGCTTATGAGACTTTAGACGGCGAGATACCGGTGTTAAATTCTGAGAGCGGAGACATAAATCCAAAATCGATTTATAACCCGGAGAAACCATATGAGAATAGAGATCCGCGTTTTTATGATTGTATTTATTACAATGGCTCAACCAGCTTGAATGGTCGTATCGTTGAAACATTTAAGGATGGAGCGGATATGATTCAGCAAGATATGACAATGACTGGTTACTATTGTAGGAAGTTCGTGAACGAGAACGAACCTGTATCTCAATCCCATCATTATACAACTCCATTTCCTTTCTTCCGTTTAGCCGAGATCTATTTGAATTATGCAGAAGCAGAGTTCCAATTAGGACATGAGGATGTCGCTCGGGAATATGTGAATAAGGTTCGAGCTCGTAAAAGCGTAAATATGCCTTCTATAACAGATAGTGGAGAGGCCTTATTGAAGCGAATTTATCACGAGCGACAAATCGAGTTAGCATTTGAGGGACATCGTTTCTTCGATTTGCGCAGGTGGAAAATCGCTGATAATACGCCAATAGTAGGCCTTAATATCATAAAAGATGGTGAAGGGAAATTCTCTTATGAACGATACGTATTATCTTTAGATTCCAGGAAAAATGAATGGAAGGATGCTTTCTTTGTCTTGCCTATTCATTATTCGGAAATTCAGAAGAGCAATGAAAGCTTAGAACAAAATAATGGTTATTAATATGTTGTAGAATGAAACAAACAAATTTAGCAAATATAGCTATCAGTGGTCTACTTTTGTTTACGGGGTGTGCGTTTGGTACACCCCATAATGAGGGAAAAGAGATGGAGGCTAAATTCATATCTCCTCCTAATGAATATCGTCCACAACCTTTTTGGCATATAAATGGGGAATTAACGAAAGAGGGAATTTATAGGCAAATTACAGATGCGTACCAAAAGGATGGTTTTGGCGGTGTGGCAGTATTGTCATTAACTCCTGCCAAGATGTGGGGAGGCAAGGAAATTTGCCCCGGAACGACTCCCGAATATTTGAGTGAATCTTATTTCGATCGTTATCGAGACATTTTAGAGTGCTCAGAGCAGCTAGGCACGGAGGTTATTTTATACGACGATGTGGATTTTCCAAGTGGTGTATTAGGCGGTCGTCTCAAGCAAGAATTTCCTCAATATACGCAAAAACGTTTAAGTAAAAAAGAGTGGGATATCTTAGGTGGGCGGGTGGTCAAGGAAAAACTGCCTGTAAAAGACCTTTTTATGGGAGCGGTCGCTATGAATATGGAGACTTTTGAACGGATCGACCTAACCGAATGTGTGGATAATGAGGGATTGCTCACATGGCAGGCTCCTAAGGGTAAATGGAAGCTTTTGTCATTTTTCTTGGAATACAATGTGGATTCTCGTTTGGATTATATGGATAAAGAAGCCGTAGACCATTTTATATCAATGACGTATGATCAATACAGTGCTCGTTTTAATGAGTTTTTTGGAAAAATCGTTAAGCGAACGTTTTTTGACGATGTTGGTTACTTAGGTAATTCTCGCTATTGGAATGCGGAGCTTACTGCTTTATTTGAAAAACGATATAAGAAAAAAGCTGTTTTATATTATCCTGCGTTATGGTACCATATCGGGGAAGAAACGGAGGCTGCTCGTGTGGCTCTTTATGGATTGCGCGCTGAACTTATGGGGGAGGGTTATCCTAAAAAAGTAGGAGAATGGAGTGAACGACACGATTTAGTGAGTATGGGACATCCACCTGGAAATTACGAGCCGACAGCAGTTGACATGTATGGTGACCCGTTTAAATTCTATCGCTATGTCTCGGTCCCTTTGATGGATGCTATTCACGGTTATCCGTACGGGCGCCCGGGATTTAAGCTGATAAGCTCGGCAGCGGATACCTATAATCGTCCCAATGTTGCCGTAGAGATTTATGGCAATTATAGGGCTGATATGGATTCCTTTATGCTATATAGAGGAGCGATGGAATTAATGGTTCGAGGGGCGAACTTCTTTGTTCCTCATGGGATGTGGTATGACCCAACCATGGTGAAAATTCCTCCATTAATAGGGCATCAAAGTAAATTATTGGGACCGGCTCTACATTCCTATAGTGATTATGTGGCGCGTGCTTCTACGTTGTTGCAAGATGGTAATCGAGTAGTGGATATCGCGATTTTATACCCGATTGAGTCATTGGAAGGATGGTATGAGTGGGATAATCCAACTCGTCCTACTATTGGGAAAGATGTGCCTCCGGGTACAGATTACAACCAGATAGGAGATATGTTGACAGGACAAATTCGTAAAGATTTTACATTTATTCATCCCGAGGAACTATTAAAGGATAAATATCAGATCGTTGATGGGGAGATTCGTCTGACAACTCCGATTACGCACCAAGAATATAAATTGTTAATAATACCTTCATCGTACGTGTTGTCAGTGGAGACCCTAAACAAGATCAAGACTTTCTATGATACGGGAGGAAAGCTTTTAATAACGCATCAATTCCCTCAGAAATCAGCGGAATTTGGGAGGGATAAAGAATTGGTAGAACTTATAAAAGAGATATTTGGTGAGAAATATTCAGAGCCAGGTCTTGATGAGTTTGTTGCTGTATCGAACGAGCGAGGAGGTAAAGCGGCATTCCTTCCTTCAGCGGAAAAAGATCTACTGGCTAATGCTATCGATTTATTATTGCCTTGTCCGGATGTTCATATAAATACGGTGGGCTCGCTTGACCAGCTGGATGCTTTGCATCGTCCGTTGTTGGGAGTAGATGAATATCGAGGCCTTCCCCCGGAAAAATTAGGAATGTTTTCTTATATTCATAAGCAAAAAGATGGAAAGGATATTTATTTTTTCGCAAACTCTACAGACTCTTTTGTTGAGACGGATGTGCGTTTGAAGGGAAAGTTATCTTTGGAAATTTGGAATCCTTATACAGGAGATTTAGGAAAGGAAATACCTGTTAAGTATGAGATAGGTAATGATAATATCGTGTATACAACATTTAGGCTCCAACTATCTCCCATAAAATCGATTTTTATAATAGGTGATAAGTGAAAAATGCTGATTTGCGATTGAGTTTACTCAATCGCAAATCAGGTAAATCTTAAAGTTAGATTATGCGACGAAATTTTTATAAGCATTATTTTGTTTTAATTATTTATTCATTTTTATTTACTTCCTCAATGCTTTTAGGAAGTGAATCGGATTTCAATAGGATTGAGAAATATTTTAAAAATGTCCCAGCAGATATACAGACTTCTATATATTGGTATTGGATTAATGACAATTTATCAAAGGAGGCTGTAATTAAAGATCTTCACTCAATGAAGGAGAAAGGGATCAATAGAGCTTTTATTGGAAATATAGGTTTATCCCCCAACGAGGCTCCTTATGGAAGCGTGAAAATTTTCACGGATGAATGGTGGGATATTTTACATACAGCTTTAAAGACTGCGACAGAATTAGATATTGAAATAGGTCTTTTTAATAGTCCGGGTTGGAGTCAATCTGGAGGGCCTTGGGTGAAGCCAGAACAGTCAATGAGATATCTCGCCCATTCAGAAAAAAGAGTAACAGGACCGTGCAGAGTTCAAGAGTATCTTGCGCAACCTTCAAATGAATTTCAAGATGTTAAAGTTATAGCGATGCCAGTAAAAAAGGATTATTATGATAATTTGTTGGATAAAATAAATTATACGGTATTTCCGGCTCGCTTAAAAACGAATTTAGATGCCGGAAAAGGAATATCGTTTAATGAAGACGAGGTGATAATAGATATTCCCTTGTCTGAAAAAACGATTGCAAGGAGTCTTATCTTATATCCGGAAGAACGTCCTATAAATGCGACTGTTGAATTACAGATATCAATAGAAAACTCATTCAAGAGCTTAAAGAAATTTACGTTGAATCGGACGAATGCGGCATTAAATGTCGGTTTTGATCCTTATGCTCCTGTAGCTATACGATTACCAGAAATAACGGATAAAAAACTTCGGCTTGTGATGAAGGCCAACAAAGGAAGTGGTATTAAACGTATTTTACTTTCTTCGACACCCTTTGTCGAAAGATTCGCAGAAAAAACATTGGCTAAAATGCACCAGACACCGCTTCCTTATTGGAATGATTATCTGTGGGATGAGCAACCCGAGGTTGTAGATTATTCCGTGGTACAGCCTAATGAGATTTTAGATATTTCTGATTACATGGATAGTAAAGGTATGCTGACATGGAATGCGCCAAAAGGAGAATGGATCATTATGCGAATGGGAATGACACCTACAGGTGTAACGAATGCACCTGCATCATCTGAAGGAACAGGACTTGAGATCGATAAAATGAATAAGGAACATGTGGCAAGTCATTTTGATTCTTACTTAGGAATGATATTAAAGCGTATACCAGAATCCGATCGAAAAACGTTGAAGGTTGTAGTCCAAGATAGTTATGAGACAGGAGGTCAAAACTTTACCGATGGTTTTATTGAGAATTTTAGAGAACATTATGGATACGATCCGGCACCATTCCTACCTGTGCTACAAGGTCACACCATTGGCAGTCCGGATCTTTCTGATAGGTTTCTATGGGATGTAAGACGACTAATAGCGGATAAAATCGCTTATGACTATGTAGGTGGTTTAAGAGAGATAAGTCATAAACATAAAATGACAACTTGGTTGGAAAATTATGGCCATTGGGGATTTCCCGGAGAGTTCCTGCAATATGGAGGGCAATCAGACGAAGTTGGGGGAGAGTTTTGGAACGAAGGTACTTTGGGAAGTATAGAGAATCGGGCTGCTTCTTCATGCGCTCACATTTATGGAAAGTCGAAAGTCTCTGCTGAATCATTTACCTGTGGGGAAGGTTCATATAGCCGTTACCCAGCAATGTTAAAGAAACGAGGTGATTGGTCGTTTGCCGAAGGTGTTAATAACACACTTTTGCATGTTTACATTCATCAACCTTACGCTAATCGTCCACCGGGTGTCAATACGAGTTTCGGTAATGAATTTAATCGTTTGAATACGTGGTATTCTCATCTTGATCTTTTCACGGATTATATTAAACGATCTAATTATATGCTACAGCAGGGCTTAAATATTGCGGATGTCGCTTTTTTTATCGGAGAGGATGTTCCAAAGATGACGGGTGTGCGTGATCCTGAGCTACCGAAGGGATATTCTTATGATTATATAAATGCGGAGGTGCTGATTAATGATTTATCAGTCAAGGATGGGAAACTAGTATTGCCCCATGGTACATCTTATAGTGTATTGGTATTACCTAAGATGAGAACCATGCGCCCTTCTGTTTTAAAGAAAATTGAAAGATTGGTTTTTGATGGAGCAATAATACTTGGCTATCCCCCTGTTTGTTCTCCTAGTATGGAGAATTACCCGATAGCGGATAGAGAGGTGAATGAACTTGCGAAAAAGATGTGGGGTGATCTTTCCGTAAAACAACGTTCTTATGGAAGTGGAAAGATTTTTACGAACGTAGAACTAAAAGAGGTCTTTGATGATTTAGGGATTATCCCGGATTGTTTATTTGAAGATGATTCTCCCGCACTCTATACCCATCGTACCGTTGACGGAAATGAGATTTATTTTATTTCGAATCAAAGTGATAAAGCAATCGTCACATTGCCAAAATTCCGTGTGAAAGGTAAAGTCCCTGAATTATGGGATGCGGTTACCGGTTCGACAAGATCATTACCTTCTTTCATAGAAAATGAAGAATTTACACAAGTACCTTTAAAGTTAGACGCATACCAAAGTTGTTTTATGGTATTTCGTAGGCATGGTAAGCCTTTGTCTACCGAATTGGAAGCTAATTTCCCTAAGCCTGAGACTATTGTAGAAATTGATAAGCCATGGCAAGTTACTTTTGAGTCTGATCAATATAAGAGAGGTCCTGTCGAGCCTGTTGCATTTAATAAATTAATAGATTGGACAAGGCATGAGGATGACCGTATAAAATATTTTTCAGGAACAGCCATATACAAAACATCATTTGAAGTTCAAGAGGAGCTAGATAAAAGGCTTTTCTTGGATTTAGGCAAAGTTATAGCAATGGCTAAAATAAAAGTCAATGGTAAATATGCGGGTGGAGTTTGGACAGCTCCTTATCGTATTGATGTGACAGATATGGTTAAAAGAGGGGAAAATGTTCTAGAGATAGAGGTCTCCAGTACATGGATGAATCGTTTGATCGGGGATCTTCGCCTTCCTCCAGAAAAACGTCCGACTTGGGCGCATCATAATTCTTGGAATGTAGATTCTCCATTGCAACCTTCAGGATTATTAGGACCTGTTAGTTTATTATCAATACCTTATTAAAAAGTGCGATTATGAGCAAAAAAATCTTTTTATCATTCTTATTCGTTCTGGGAATATTAAGTGGACGTTTTGACGTTAAGGCAGATAACTCCAATTATTTAAATAATCGCTATCCGCTGATTCGAAAACCTTATATGGAGTTACCATTGGGGAGTATTAAGGCGAAGGGATGGCTTCTTGAAATGTTGGAACGACAGAGAGACGGGGCTTCTAGCCAGATGGATACATTGTATCCGGAGGTAATGGGAGAACGCAATGGATGGCTAGGCGGTGATGGGGATCAATGGGAAAGAGGCCCTTATTGGATAGATGGTTTACTTCCGTTGGCCTATATACTGGATGATGATAATCTAAAGAGAAAAATCCAGCCTTGGATTGAGTGGACATTGAAAAGTCAACGGGAGGATGGTTTCTTTGGTCCATCTAAGGATTATAGTCCAGAGCCTGGTTTGCAGAGGGATAATTCTGCCGACTGGTGGCCAAGGATGGTCATGTTGAAAATTATGCAACAATATTATTCAGCGACAAGGGATGAGAGAGTGATCGATTTTATGACGAAGTATTTCCGTTATCAACTGGCAACTCTTCCTTCCACTCCACTAGGGAATTGGACTTTTTGGGCCGAATTCCGTGCTTGTGATAATCTGCAGGCTGTCTATTGGCTCTATAATATTACGGGGGAGGCATTTCTCCTCGATTTGGGGAATTTGTTGCATGAGCAAAGTTTTAATTTTATCGATATGTTTCTAAATAGGGATCATTTAACCCGCTTTAATTCCATCCATTGCGTAAATTTAGCACAAGGGCTTAAAGAACCTGTTATCTATTACCAGCAGAAGCCGGAAAAGTCATATATAGATGCGGTAAAGAAGGGATTGGCTGATATTCGCAAATACAACGGACAACCTCAAGGAATGTTTGGAGGAGATGAAGGATTGCATGGAAATAATCCAACGCAAGGCTCCGAATTATGCTCTGCGGTAGAGTTGATGTACTCTTTGGAAAAAATGATGGAAATAACGGGTGATCTGACATTCACTGATCATTTGGAGCGCATCGCTTTCAATGCGCTTCCCACACAGATTACGGATGATTTTATGAATAAGCAGTATTTCCAGCAGGCCAATCAAATCATGATTACACGACACCCTCATAATTTCTATGAAGATGCACATCATGCGGCAACGGATATTATTTATGGAACGCGGACTGGTTATCCTTGCTGTTTTTCTAATATGCATCAAGCTTGGCCTAAATTTACCCAAAGCCTGTGGTATGCGACCCCAGATAAGGGTATTGCGGCGTTGGCTTATTCTCCTTCAGAGGTGGTAGCCCAAGTTGGTGATGGGCATGAGATCTCAATAATAGAGGATACTTATTATCCGATGGATGATAAAATTCGATTTACGATCCGATTATCAAATTCCGTAAAGGAGGTTACGTTCCCGTTTCATTTACGTATTCCTGAATGGTGTAAAGGGGCTGCTGTTACGATTAATGGCATTACTGATTCAATAAATGGAGGAAGCGATATGGCGATTCTACATCGACCATGGAAAGATGGTGATCAAGTAATACTATCTTTACCTATGAAAGTTGAGAGTAGCCGGTGGTATGAGAATTCTGTAGCGATAGAACGCGGTCCCCTGGTCTATGCGCTAAAAATGGAGGAGAGATGGATGAAAAAGGAATTTGTAGGAAAAGAGAGAAATCAGTTTGGTTTCGATTATTATGAGGTATCTTCCCCTACAAAATGGAATTATGGAATTTTATCTGCCACAATCGAGGACTTGGAGAAAAATAGTCAAGTGACAATAGACCCGGACAAGCAATCTTGCGATTATTTCTGGAATGTGAGAAACGCTCCTATACAGATCAAGCTAAAGGCGAAAGAGATGACTTCTTGGAGAATATATAATGAGATGACCGGTCCTCTCCCATTTTCCACAAGTAAGAGTGAGCAACCAGAAGAAGAGATCGTCTTAGTCCCTTATGGATGTACAACTCTAAGGATCTCAGAGTTTCCTGTGGTGAGATAACGCAGTTCGATGCAATTTTACTCGTTGGTTAATTGATGATACCTCATGATAACATAAAATGAATTACTCCAAAGGTAATTTTAGTCTCCTTTTGGGGCAGGTCCTTTTGAAGATTCTTTGCGAATCCCGAAGATCTTGGTGAATATTGTATGTTTATGTATAATTCTGTTCGAACCCGAATTGGGAACAAAATTCAGCGTATGAGTAATTTTCATATGAATATATGAAGAATGAACAATCTATTCAATGATCTTTTTCTTCATTGCAGGGAGTTTATCGTTGTTTGCTCGTAAAAGTGTGCAACTTGCTTCGCTTGATGGCAAGTTGAGGTGCTCATTCCCCTAGAGGGAGCAGCTGCGCCTTTGCGGAAGATCAATTTGGTGGTGCGGACTTTTAATGACGGTACCGCTTTCCGTTATGAGGTTTTGGCGCAACTGAACTGGGAATCTTATGTTATGTATGATGAGAATACGATCTTCAACCTAGTGGATGATCCGTAAACATTTAATCAACAACAGGTACCGTCATAGTTAAGGTTTTGGATATATATTAGTTATTGTTAAATTCTATATACAAAAAAAGCCCGGTTTAATAATGGTTAGGCTATGCACCTCCCATAGTAAGTGTATTTGGCCTTTCTGTTACTCTTCCTTATATATTCCTGAAAAACGAGTAACGACACAAAAGAAACCTTTTTATTATGAATAAACACTAGTATTCACTAGAAATTGTGGACATTTTTGCAGAAAAAGACTGTCTCTGTAAGTGAATTGAGTGAATGAGTCGTATATATTAAGAAGAATGAATCTTAATATTTAGAATGATGAACACAAGAAGGGATTTTTTGAGAAAGGGGGCTTTTGCGGGCTTAGGAATGTTAACCATGTCGGAATTGGCGAAGGCAGTAGTGAGTAAACAAAATGGAAATGTATCTCCGAAGATTAAATTGGAAAAGGATAGTGTGATTCTTTTTCAAGGTGATTCGATAACGGATATGTTTCGAAAATATGACTGTAACCAATGTAATACACCCGAGCAAATGGGTATGGGATATGCCTTATTTGCCGCCTCAACCTTATTGAGTGATTATCCAGATAAGCAATTGAAGATATATAACCGTGGTGTAGGGGGCAATAAGGTATATCAGTTACGAGATCGTTGGGAACTGGATACCTTGGCTATTCAGCCGGATGTGCTAAGTATCTTGATTGGAGTAAATGACTTCTGGCATATATTGATGGGAAATTATAAAGGATCATTAGGGATTTATGAAAGGGATTTACAAGATCTGCTACATTATACGAAGGAAAAACTTCCCAATGTCCAACTAGTGCTAGGAGAGCCTTTCGCTTTACGTGGCGGATCCGCCATTGATGATGCCAAATGGTTCCCGGAGTTTGATGGTTACAGGGCATCGTTGAAAAAACTAGCCGATGAGTTTAATGCGATATTTGTTCCCTACCAAGCGGCATTCGACGCTGCGTTAAAATTAGCTCCAGCTCGTTATTGGGGAGCGGATGGTGTACACCCCGATTTACCGGGCCGTCAGTTAATGGCAAATGTCTGGTTGGAAGCAACAGGATTAAAAAAGTAAGGTAGGGAGATCGGAGATAATATATTTATTTCTCCTAGAGGTAAGAGGCTGTCTCATAGTGGTGAGGGAAGCCTCTTATTTTGTTATCATACAATGAAAATGAATGATTAAAACGATCGTCTAGATTCGTCACAAAAATATATATTTTTCTCTGACCTACAATATTCAAAGCTTTCATTTATCTTCTTTCTTTTCATGTAGTTAGCTCTTCATAATGAAGCATATTCAATATTAAAAAAAACGGTTGATTTAGACGATCGTTTTAATCATTCATTTTCATTATATGATAACAAAATAAGAGGCTTCC
>ENA-UERM01001115-UERM01001115.1-human-gut-metagenome-genome-assembly--contig:-NODE-1115-length-16385-cov-9.487981_pt1 | contig 16385 bp, 10 predicted proteins | sample MGYA00242983_ERZ507983 | MGnify/ENA primary metagenome ERZ507983 (study PRJEB26167, sample SAMN06115432) | human gut metagenome | host: Homo sapiens | place: China:Shanxi | collected 2015-04-29...
GCCGCACAAGGCTCCCTTTATAGGGGAGCTGGCCGCCAAAGGCGGTCTGAGAGGTTAAAGGTCGGCCCCTACGCACAGGGCCGCTGGCCGTGTATTTATTTTGCAGCCTGTATTCATTTCCATCGCTTGTATGCGATTTCGTAGGGGACGGCTAAAAGTCGTCCCGCATGAATCCTGTGCACAGCCGGAATTTATGACGAGTGGCACTCGGTCGTAATACAATCATGCGTCTGTCGCGGCGCAGCCGCATCTGAGTCCGAGGCACGCAAAAAGAGGCCTCGCATGATGACGAAAACCTTCATGCGACAGCCCCTTCTTACATGATTAATATTTTTTATGTGTCTGATCTAGCGCAGTGACTTCAAAGGGAATCCGTTGTTCCCGAACTGCCGCCTTGATGAACAAGATGATCGCAGCGGACATGCTCAGCTCTACAGCATCGCAAAACTCTTCAAAGTTTTCTTTTAATTCCTTATTGATACGAAAGGATACGCCAATTTGTGTAGCCATTCTATTCCCCCTTTTATTTCGCATCGGAAATGACGCGTACTCGTTCGATAGTCGGTTTGCCGTTGCGGTCTTTCTGGATGGTGTCGATACGGATATACTGGAGTTCCGGCGAGAATTCTTTGACCAGTTTGCTCAGTTCCGGATCCGTGCTGCCCACACCGCTTTCGACGATGCGGTAGACGATGGCCGCAAATTCATAACGCGTCATCATGCGGTCGCCTTTGAATTCGCCATCGGGATAGCCTTCGAGGATACCTTTCTTAGCCAGCGTCGTGACGTACTGGTAAGCCCAATGGTTTTCAGCGACATCCGGGAACAGGACACTCTTGGCCGGGTCGACAGCCATGCCGTGCATGCTCTGCAGTTTGGCAATAAGGGCATCCTGTTCGGCCATATGCTGGCGCATAGCTTTCATTTCCTTAGCCATGGCGACGCGGGACGTCGAAACGTGGTTACCCTGGCCCAGCTTAATGCTGACACCGGCGTTGACCATGTTTTCCCCGCCGCCGAAGGAACCGCCGACACTGAACATGGTATCTTCATTAGGTCGGTAGTAAGCACCGATAGCAGCCGCATTGGCACCGCGGTAATTACCGTAGCCGGCTGCGAAATCCCACTTGTCGTCCGGGTCGAAGTCCAGCGGATGGAGAGCTGCCAAAGCAGCGGCACCGGCGCCGACGCGGTTGATGCGGTTGCCCAGTTTATTGACGGCGGAATTCGTCGCATTCAACTGGCTGACATTGACCGCATCCCCAGGAGCCTGACCAGGAGCCACATTATGAATCTGGTTGCCGCCCATGTTGACGTTGCCGTCCTGAACGGTGATATTGCGATTTTCGTCGCCCGTCTTGATGGTGAGGCCGCTGTTGTTAATGGTCGTGTCGCCCGTCGTAATGGTCTTGGCTTCAATGCTATTGATGCCTTTAATGTCTTTGGCCAATTTGACTTGCAGTTTGGCATTATCGCCATCCTGCGAAGCGACGACGCCGATGTTGTTACCGTCAGCATATTCCGTAGCACCGCCGTAAATCTGGACATTCTTGTTCAGTTTCACCGCTGCATTGCCGGAATCGCCGCTGTACTTCATACCGTCGTCCATGGTAGCCACTTCATGGGTAATATGATTGTGGTCTTCATAGACAACGCGGTCCATGCCATCCTTGCCGCCATGACCATCTGTGCCATCGACACCAACCTGGCCATTCTTGACGTGGATATCGGCCGTGGCATTCTGACCATCAGCACCTTTAGGTCCTGTCAGGCCAATGTGGCCTTCTGTACCGTCCTTGCCATCAACACCCTTGATGGTGACGCCATTCTGACCATCCTTACCTTTGATGGAAATGCCATTCTGGCCGTCAATGCCGACACCGGACTTCCCGTCGGCCCCATTGATGCCCATATGGCCGTCCTTGCCCGGGGCGCCGTCTTTGCCAACACCACCGATGTTCAGGTTATCGCTGAGCTTCAAATCATAAATCTTCTGGCCATCAGAACCCGTCTTCTGAGCAATCTGAAGGTTGCCATCTGTGTAGGAGCCGTCCGCTTTCGCAGCCGTACCGCCATTGACAGTGACTTCCGTATGGTGCTTGTCCACATTGTCAATCTTCGTGTTCACATCAGAAATCTGCTTGTTGACATTCGACTCAACCTGATGGAGCTGGTCCTCCGTAGCAGCACGGCCGCTGACATAAGAACCATCTTTATTCCAGGTCTTGTTGCCCAGGTTGGTGACAAACTTGCCGCCATCGGCTTTCTTATCCGTAGCCTTGCCATCCTTATCATAGATGGTCAGGCTACCGTCGCCATTAGCAATATTGCCAACCTTAACGCCATCATGGTCGCCACCAGCGACAATCTGGCCCTTCGAGCCATCGACAGTGACCTTGTTGTCGCCTGTACCGGCCGTAATCGTGCCATTGGTGCCGCTGATAGCAACCGTCTTGTCGCCTTTAGCAGCATCACCAAAGGTAACATCCTTAGCCAAATCGACAGTGTACTTCTTGCCACCAGCGTCATTCGTACTTTCCGTAACGGAAATATTCTTGGAGCCGGCTTCCACCGTCGTATGCTGACCAGCCAGAGTCTTGACCGTATTCAGCTGGCTGCCATTGACGGCATCCGTCGACGTAGCACTGATTTCACCAGCAGCCACATTCGTGATCTTGTTGCCGCCGTTATCAAGTCCTGCATTGGTCAGGCTGACATTCTTCGTCGTATCAGCGGCCGAATTCTTGATAGTCACACCACCATTGTCGATGGTCGTATTGCCCATCGTGACAGAGCCATTGTTGCCCAGATTGAGGTCCTTGTTCAGTTTGACCAGCAGCTGACCGTTTTCGCCGTCCTGGCTCGAGACGACACCGATGTTGCCATCCGTGAGGTCGGTTTCTTTCTTGGCATTGCCTTTGACATTGACCTGCTTGTCCAGTTTGACTGCCGAGGCGTTGCCAAAGTCACCACCGAATTTCAGGCCATCATCGAGGGTAGCGGCTTCATGTTCCTGGCCGCTCGGGTCTTTATAGACGATACGGGTCATGGTTTCCCCATCCTGGCCATTGAGGCCCGGCGTACCCGGTTTCGTCCAGATATCCGTCATACCGTCTTTGCCGTTCAGGCCGATATGGCCTTCGGCTCCATTGACGCCATCTTTGCCGTCGATGCCTTTGATGGTGACGCCATCGTTCCCGTCTTTACCTTTGATGGAGATACCATCCTTGCCGTCAATGCCGACACCAGATTTACCATCCTGGCCGTTGACGCCGATATGGCCATCCTGGCCGTCTTTGCCGCCAATGCTCAGCTTATCGCTCAGTTTCAGGTCATACGTCTTCTGCCCATTGTCGTCCTTGACTTTCAGTTTCAGGTTTTCACCAGCATAGTCTGCTGTCCCGGCAGCGGTCCCGCCTTCTACGGTCACTTCGGTATGCTTGCCAGCCAGATTCTGTACTTTCTTCAGCTGAGCCACATTGACAGCGTCGGTATCAAGAGAGCCTGCAGCGACACCGGTAATCTGACGGGTGACCTTGCTATCGTTACCTACGGCAATGGCGTTATCCGTAGCTTCCCAGGCAGAACCAGTAGAATCCCCCTTAATATAGACCGCCTTTTTTTTCTCATCAGTTAAGTCATTGTATTTAGCCCGGGTGGTTACAGAATTACTACCCAGCGCTACACTGTCTGCAAAAGTTGCCTGAGCGTTTTTACCGATAGCGGCAGCATTAGTAGCAGATGTAGTAACTTGACCGCCCAGTGCTGCCAAAGAATTGTCTCCTGCAGCAGTGGATTTTTCTCCGAAAGCCAAGGAATTTTTCCCGCTGGCGGTGGAATCACTGCCAAAAGCCGTGGCACTTTCTCCGCTGGCTTCCGTCCGTTCCCCAAAGGCGGTAGCATAGGTGCCGCTGGCTACGGTACCGATTTTCGTGCCGCCCACCGTTTTGTCTCCGCCCCCCCAAGCCGTGGCGTACTGACCGGTGGCCTGGTTCTTGTTGCCAAAGGCTGTCGCCCCCATGTTGGAAGCAACGCTTTCATTGCCAAAGGCCGTGGCATCGTTGGCACTGGCAACGGTCCGTTCTCCAAAAGCCAGGGAACGGCCGCCGGTGGCCTTCGTCCCATTGCCGAAAGCTACGGCATTCTGCCCCAAAGGATTACCTTGTTTATCTTTCTCAGTAGAACCAGCCTGGGTATTTTCCCCAAAGGCCAGGGTACCTTCGGCAATAGCCTGGGTTCCTTCCCCAAAAGCCACCGAAGCGACGCCGCTGGCAGTATTCCCTTTTTGGCCTTTATTATAACCGCCGCCAAAGGCTAATGAATTTTGGCCCGACGCCGTATTGTACTGTCCAATAGCGGTGGCACCGATTCCATCTGCTACGGCGCCCGTACCAAGAGCAATAGAATCTTGACCTTTTGCGGTTGCGCCATTACCGACGGCTACCGAATGAGCGCCGGTTGCCGAGGCACTGACACCGGCAGCCAGGGCATTATCGCCGGAAGCTCCTCCATTGTTATAGTTAGTATCTGTACCCGGGTTAACCGATTTGACGCTGTAATCGTGGACACTGCTGCCGCCAGTACCGCCACCACTGCTGTTATTGACCAGATTGACCACTTGTTTCAACTGAGCCACGTTGACTGCATCCGTGTCTTCTTTCCCGGCCGCCACGTTGGTAATCTGACGAGTCTGCTGACTGACAGTCTTCGTGCCGTCCCAATGTGCTTTTCCCACGGAAATAGGGCCAAGAGTCGAATTCCAGACTGGGTCTTTTGTTGAACTGTTGGCATCACCGTGAGCAATTCCTTTTGCTGATGGGTCATAGCCACCTTGATGATTAGCTCCCTGATTCTGTTCCACATAAGACTGACTGCCCAGGGCCACTGCATCATGAACATTCAACGCAACCGAAGCGTTAGCCCCCATGGCCACACTACGTTGTGCTCCATCGTTGATAACAGCATTATAACCGATAGCAACAGCACTACCACCGCTATTGCTCGTCTTGGAGCTGGCGGTACTAGCCTTGGCCCCGATGGCAATATCATAGCCTGCCATAGCCTGCGCATTTGTGCCGATGGCGATAATACTGCCATCTTTATTCGTCGCTACATCCCTATTATTTCCCGTATAGGCCTCATAGCCGATAGCAAGACTCTGACCGTTTTCTGCGTCAGCGCCTTTACCGATGGCAATGGCTCCATTTAACCCTTGGGAATTATTATTGCCAATCTTGGCCTCATGACCAAAGGCGATAGAATCCTTGGTCATGGCCTGCGAACCCGTGCCGATAGCAATGGAATCGGTAGCACCATTGTTATTGTTAGACTGTGCATTGACCGAATTGCCGATAGCGATGCTGCCGTCATGAAGGGCACTGCTGTATTTACCAATGACCAGGGCATTCTTTTCAGATTTATTCCCGAGGCCTACGGCTATACTATAATCTCCGCTCTGATTGTCCAAATTGATAGGAGTACTGTTTCCCGGATTATGGTCCATAGAAATTTTATTTCCGACACCTACGGCCATGCCAGAAATTTTATCAATACTATTGTTGTCGCCAGCGGCTAAATTATAATCTCCCTTAATCGTATTGTATGAACCCAAAGCATGACTTTGATTGGCTTTCCGTTCGCTGCCACCCGTTTGGATTGCATCAACCGTATTCTGGTAGCCAATAGCACTGCTGTAATCGCCACGAGCTGTATTATTACCACCCATGGTTGCCGTATAATATCCGTTAGCATCGTTGGTATGGCCAATGGCCGTGCTGGCGTACTTGGCCTTGTTGTCCTTGCCGATGGCCACACCCATGTAATCAGTCACGCTGTTTTCCCCGATGGCTACGCTGTATTCCTTGGCGTAGGATTGATGGCCGATGGCCACCGCGGACCGTCCCTCGGCAGTCACATCGCTGCCTATGGCCACCGCATCGGTGGAGTCGATGAGACGAGGAACAGTCAAAAAAGATGTTTTGATATAATTCCCCTCTTCATCTCTGACATACTGTCCGTTGCTGTCCTTGACATATTGAGGGGTCGTGGTAATGCGCCCTTGTTCATCCAAATAATAATAAGCAGCATCTTGATCTCTCGTTAATCTGCCATAAGCATCTACATAATAGCTGCCCTCAGAATTCAGGACTTTGGCCTTGTTGCCTATAGCCGTGGAACGGTCTCCTTCGGCTACATTATCTACACCCACGGCGGTAGCACCACTGACGTAATAGGACTGACGTGTTCTATCGTCATTCAAATAATTAGCTACGCTATTATAAACGTTCAAAGCTTGAGTATAAGCTTCCTGGTTATCATTATAGTCTTCTAATGTCGGACTTTTTGCCCGGACGTTATACTCATCATCCATGTACTGGCCTGGCGTCAGTTTATAGACTTCCACCTGTTTGTCATCATAGGTGTTTGTGTTGGGATTGTAAACCTTTACGGTAATCCATTCCGTATCCAGCTTCTGGTAGGCATAGGAATCATCCCCGCTGATGGGCTTCTTGGTTTCCTTGGAATGGGTGAATTTGCCCACGCCGTTACGAGTCCCCATGACCACATTTTCCGGTTTATTTTCCACCCGGGCATTGCCGGTATTGGGGTCTTTCTGGATAGGAACGACTTCATTGTCCTTACCCATAATCAGATTGCCTTGGGAATCGTAAGTAGCATAAGCACCTGAACCTTGTGCTAACGTACCTGAATTATCTGTAGCATCTTTAGTTGATTCATTCGTTTCAATATTAACAGCGTGTCCAGCAGACGGATTCCCAGTGTTCGTGGCTGTCGCTGCCTGTGCCCAATCCGGGACGGCAAGGAGCGATGTCGTCAGGACAAAGGCTGTCAGGACGGCCGCTTTGCGGGCACATCCGCTGCGGCTGCGGCGTACATGGCCGTCGTCATGGCTCTTAGCCAATTCCGACACGACAACATAACAATTTCTTGCTTTACTCCAGATAACTTTAAAGATTTTATTCATAGGACATCCCCTCTCTCTGAATATATTTCATAATACATATATGAAATTTTCGTGCCAATCTTAGATAAACAGGCGTCGTTATGTTTATTATGCAATTCTCTTTTCTTTGACATCGTGTAATAAATGTGTCTTATTGTTGCCAAACGCAACAGTTTTATGGCAAAAATCTATGAGTTGAGACAGGGTGTAGTAAAAAAGGAGCTGTCGCATCGCGACGCTCCTTTTTGAGTATTAAGTCTGTAGTTTGTAGTTTGTAGTGAAGTTTTTTTTAATTTAAAGCCCACTTCTACAAACTGCAAACTCCGTACTACAAACTATAAAGTGAAAGGGCCTTGCATAATGATTGCTACTTTTATGCTATAGCTCCTTTTTACGTCTATATTTTTGCCGCATACGGTAAATCGTCGAACGGCTGATGCCTAGTTCTTTGGCGATTTCTGATACGCTTTTGCCTTCTTGGTACATTTTTTCAATGTATTCGTAGGTCATGTCCTTCAAGTTCCGGTCACGGTCCCGTTTGTCCGGTATGACTGGCGGTTTGGGCATAACCCAGGCCAGGTCCGGTAAGGTAATTTTTTTCCTGCTGACGACTAAGGACAATCGTTCAAGGGTGTTGGCCAGCTGGCGGACATTGCCCGGCCAGGGAAGGGTCTGGAAATAATCGATGACGTCTTGGCCCAGCTCATGGTGCCGTCCATACTGCACATTGAAGCGCTGGAGCAGTGCCTGGGCTACGACGGCAATATCTGCCTTGCGCTGGCGCAAGGGCGGCACGTGGATGAGCAGGACGGCCAGCCGGTAATAGAGGTCCAGCCGGAAGCGATGGTCCTGGACGGCTTGTTCCAAATTCCTGTTGGTCGCAGCAATGATGCGGACGTCAATGGGAATCGACTGATGAGAGCCGAGGCGGCGGATACAGCGTTCCTGCAGGACCCGCAGCAAATAGTTCTGCAAGTCATAGGGCATGTCCCCGATTTCATCGAGGAACAAGGTCCCGCCATTGGCCGCTTCAAAAAGGCCTTCGCGTCCTTCACGACGGGCCCCTGTAAAGGATCCGCCCGTATAGCCAAAGAGTTCACTTTCTAAAAGGCTTTCGGAGACTGCACTGCAGTTGATGGCAATGAACGGCCCCTGACGCCGGCTGCTCATGTTGTGGATAGCCTGAGCCAGCATCTCTTTTCCCGTGCCCGATTCCCCGGTAATGAGGATGGTCGATTCACTGGCCGCATAAATCCGGGCCAATCTTTTGACCTGTTTCATCATCGGTGAACGGCCGATGATGTCATCTAAATGATAATAAGCCGTCAGCCCCTTTGAGGAAGAAAGTCCCTTCCTTTGCGATAACCGGGACTGGCGCAAGCTCCGCAATACTTTAAAAAAAGCCCGCACCAGACCGCCCCACTCGGGCTGCAAGGGGATACATTCCATTCCTTCGGCACGGACATAGTGCTCAATGCCTACACTGCAAACTAAACATTGGATACCCGAAAGCGCCGCCTGATGGACAGCTGCCTGCAAGGCCCGTTCATCCGTATCGGATACTAAACAGTAGAAAGGAATCTCCATGGCTTTGAGCTGCAGTTCTAAATCATCGTAATAATCGCGCAGCGAAAGGGGAATGATGACGCCGCATGATTTCCCATCTGGAACCTTCCGGATACAATTCAGCAAATCGAGGACGCTAGGCTGGACGACAAAAATCCGTTGCTGTGGATAGGCTGCAGCAATTGCCGAAGCCATGGGTTCCCACAAAATGACGGCATCCTGACCGGCCTGTATACTCTTCCGGATTCGAGCCACAGCATCAGTCATGCTGCCATCAATCAGATCAATCTGGGCCAGCTTCTGTTTCGGCGTCGTATGAAGATATTGTTCAATTTTCTTATATAACTGGGTTGACGGAGCAATAATAGAAATTTTAAGGTTTTCGTGCCCCCCCCCCCGAAATCTTTTATTGTTTTCATGGTCTATTTTTTATTTTTATATATTTTCTATAATGGTTCGTTTCAGCATCCGTTCTGCCATTTCTTACAGTCATGACCTGACGGGCTCGCCACGTGCGAGCCCCTACAGTATACGACCACAAACTCCGCAAATTATCTTTGAAAGAACTGACGCGCTGCGGCTTCGTCTTTTTTCATCTGGGCGACGAGGTCGTCGGCAGTGGCGAAGGTTTCTTCGCCGCGGAGGCGCTTGCGGAAGCGCAGGCTCACTTCTTTGCCGTAGAGGTCAGCGTCCCAGTCGAGGACGTGGGTCTCGATGCGGCGGTACTGGTTCTCGAAAGTCGGGTTGTCGCCGATGTTGGTCATGGCCGGATGGCCCTTGCCGTCCCACCACAGTTCGGTGATGTAGACGCCGTCTGGCGGGATGGCCATGTTGATGGGGATGAGCATATTGGCCGTAGCGAAGCCGATGGTCCTCCCCCGCCGGTCGCCGGGCACGATGGTGCCGGTCAGGGCAAAGGGACGGCCCAAGAGGTTCTCGGCCGTTTCCATGTGGCCCATCTGGATGAGACGGCGGATGACGGTGCTGCTGATGGGTGTCGTCCGGCCCGGCCGTTCGAGGAGGGTCAGGGCGACGACGGGGATGCCATACTGGCTCATGAAGAATTTCATGGTCTCCGTATTGCCTGCCGCCTTGGCACCATAGGTAAAGTTCGAACCGACAACGATGGCCGACGGATGGATGTAGGTCAGGAGGTTCTGGCAGAACTCTTCCGGCGATTCCTGCAAGAGGGTCTGGCTCATGGGCAGGAGGACCAGGCCGTCGATGCCGACGGCTTCGATATATTCCGCTTTCTGGCCGATCGTAGCCAGGCGCAGCGGTTCTTTTTCCGGACACAACACGGACAGCGGATGGGCCGTAAAGGTGACGACCATGGTTTTCACACCGCCGGCAGCGGCCCGTTTGATGGCCGTCTTCATGACCATCTGGTGGCCCCGGTGGACGCCGTCAAAGGTCCCAAGGGCCACGACGGCTCCGGTAAAGCCGGTTATTTCCTGAAAGGAGTGGAATATTTCCATCGTTAGTTACCTCACAATCCCTCTGCGAACATCTTATGAGGCCGCAGGATATGGTGTTCCCCGTCGTAGCGGGCAATGCCCATGAGCCGCTGGTCCGGCCCGTACACGCGGATGACGTCGCCATCGGCCAGGTGCGGCCCGGCGAAGGGCACGGGACGGCCCTGGAGCAGGAAGGCACACTGTTTGGCGGAACAATTCGCCTTTTTAAGGTCCTGGATAGCCATATCGGCCGGCCGGACATAGGCCATGGGATCCCGTTCCAGCTCTTCCAGCGTCGCCGCGTCGTCGATGGTGAACAGCCCGGCCCGGGTGCGGACCAGATAGGTCATGCAGGCGCAGGTCCCCAGGACCTGACCCAGGTCGCGGATGAGGGAACGCACGTAGGTCCCTTTGGAACAGGTCACGGCAAAGGTGCCGCGCCGGCCGTCAAAGGACAGCAGGCGCAGGTCGTGTATGGTCACGTGGCGCACGGGCAGGGTGAAATCGACGTCCTGCCGGGCCAGTTTATAGGCCTTGACGCCATTGACGTTGATGGCGGAATATTTGGACGGTGCCTGTTCGATGTCGCCCACAAAGGACGCCAGGGCGCGGCGCACGTCGTCAGCCGACAGATCCGGTACGGCCGCCGTTTCGACGACGGTCCCCGTACTGTCTTCCGTATCCGTCGCCAACCCTAAGGCGAATTCGGCATGGTATGATTTGACGTCGCTGTCACCGTATTCGATGAGGCGCGTCGCCTGACCGGCATAGACCGGCAGGACACCGGCCGCCAAAGGGTCCAGGGTGCCGGCGTGGCCCATCTTCTTCATGCCATAGATACGGCGCAGGCAGCCGATGACGTCGTGACTGGACATGCCCGTCGGTTTCAGTACATTGATGATTCCGTGTATCATAGGCGCTTTTCGATTTCCTTTACGATGAGTTTCTTCGCTTCATCCAAAGGCTTATCCAAGGTGCAGCCGGCTGCGCGGACGTGGCCGCCGCCACCGAAGACAGCGGCTACGGCATTGACGTCCATGCCCTTCGAGCGCAGGCTGACCCGCGTTTCCTTATCGCTGACGTATTTGACGGTAAAAGCCACTTCCGACCCTTTGACGTTGCGGGCGTAATCCATGTACATCCCCGTGTGTTCGCCAGTGATCTTGAGGACTTCCGGCGTGTAGGACAGGCAGGAAATGCGGCCGTCATCAAAGAGCTCCAGGTGTTCCAGCACCTTGGACAGGGCCTTCAGTTTTTCCAGGGACCGGGCGTCGAGGTGTTCCGAAATGAAATCGGGCCGGGCGCCGTGGTCGACGAGGAGGGCTGCCATGCGCAGCGTATGGCCTGTCGTGTTGTTGAACTTGAAGAAGCCGCAGTCCGTGGCGATAGCCGTATAGAGGGCATCGGCCATGGCCGTGTTCCAGTCCCGCTGCCAGAGGTCGAAGAGGTAGGTCAGGATTTCGCCTGTCGCCGCGCAGTCGGGCCGGACGTATTCCCACTGGGCAAAATGCTCGTTGGAAATATGGTGGTCGATGTTGAGGACCTTGCCGCGGACCAGCTTTTCAGCCTGGCCGATGCGGCCGAGGCCCGTCGCATCGAGGACGACGGTCAGCCAGGAATCATCCGTTTCGACCTGCTCCGGCTTGTTGATGTACTGCAGGCCGTCGAGGAAGTCATAGCGGTCGTCGATATCGTCGTCGATGACCATGACGGCCTTCTTCCCCTGCAGCTGCAGCCAGTGCCACAAGGCCAGGAGGCTGCCGATGGCGTCGCCATCGGGACTGACATGGGCTGTCAGCAGAATCTTATCGTAATGGCGCAGTAAGGTATAGATTTCCTGAGCCGAACAATTCATGGGTATCAGTCCTTCTTTTCAATGTCGCGAAGAATCTTATCGATCTTCATCCCGTAATCGAGGGATGTATCTTCTTTAAACACAATGGTCGGCGAATAGCGGATACCCAGGCGCTTGCCGACTTCCGTGCGGATATAGCCGGTCGCGCTCTTCAGGGCTTTCAGCGTTTCCTGCTTGGCTTCGTCGCTGCCGAAGAGGCTGACGTAGACTGTCGCATCGCGCAGGTCGCCGGTGATGCGGGCATCGGTGACGGTGACGAAACCGATGCGCGGATCTTTCAGTTCATTCAGGAGCATCTTCGATACTTCCTGTTTGATAAATTCCTGTATCTTGCGTACTCGTAATTCTCCCATAGTACGTACCTCCCTTTATTCGGGTTCGACTTCGACCATTTCGTAGGCTTCGATTTCGTCGCCTTCCTTGATGTCGCGGTATTTTTCCAGGGTAATGCCGCATTCGTAGCCGGCTGCGACTTCCTTGACATCATCTTTGAAACGGCGCAGGCCGTCGATTTCGCCTTCGTGGACGACGATGCCGTTGCGGATGAGGCGGATCTTGGACGTGCTGGTGATTTTGCCTTCCTTGACATAGGAACCGCCGACGATGACTTTCGGCGTCGTAATGACTTTACGGACTTCGGCACGGCCGATGATCTTTTCTTCGTATTTCTTTTCCAGCATCCCTTTGATAGCCGCTTCGACGTCGTTGATGGCGTCGTAAATGACGCGGTACATGCGCATGTCGACTTTTTCATGTTCTGCCATCTTGCGGGCTGCCGCATCGGGGCGGACGTTGAAGCCGATGATCAGGGCGTTCGATGCCGAAGCCAGCATGATATCCGATTCGTTGATGGCGCCGACGCCGGAATGGACGATGGAGATGCGGACTTCGTCACTCTTGATGCCCATGAGGGACTGGCTCAGGGCTTCGACGGAACCCTGGACGTCGCCTTTGATGATGAGGGGCAGTTCCTTCAGTTCGCCCTGCTGGATCTGGTTGAACAGGTCATCCAGGGTGACTTTGGCATTGACGTGGAGTTCGGACGAACGTTTCTTTTCCAGGCGTTTTTCGGCAACGGAACGGGCCGTCTTTTCGTCGGTGACGTTGAGGATGTCGCCGGCTTCCGGTACGTCGTTGAGGCCGAGGATTTCGACTGGTATGGACGGTTCAGCTTTCTTGACGCGTTCGCCCCGTTCGTTGTTCATGGCGCGGACCTTGCCGAAGCAGGTGCCGACGATGATCGTATCGCCGACGCGGAGGGTCCCTTTCTGGATGAGGACGGAAGCGACCGGGCCGCGGCCTTTATCCAGCTTGGCTTCGATGACGACACCCTGAGCCGGACGGTTCGGGTTGGCCTTGAGGTCCTGTACTTCTGCCAGGACGAGGATATTTTCCAAGAGGTCGTCGAGGCCGATTTTCTTATGTGCCGAAACGGGGACCATGATGGTGTCGCCGCCCCAGTCTTCACTGACCAGGCCGTATTCCGTCAGCTGCTGCATGACGTGTTCCGGATTGGCGCTTTCCTTATCGATCTTGTTGATAGCGACGATGATGGGGACGCCAGCCGATTTGGCATGGTTGATGGATTCGACAGTCTGCGGCATGACACCGTCATCAGCTGCGACGACGAGGACGGCGATATCCGTGACCTGGGCACCGCGGGCACGCATAGCCGTGAAAGCTTCGTGGCCCGGCGTATCCATGAAGGTGATTTTCTTGCCCTGGTAGCGGACCTGATAAGCCCCGATGTGCTGGGTAATGCCGCCGGCTTCGTGGCTGGTGACATTGGTCTGGCGGATGGCGTCGAGGAGGCTCGTCTTGCCGTGGTCGACGTGGCCCATGATGGTGACGACAGGCGGACGGGTCTTGAGGGTTTCCGGCGGGTCGATGATTTCTTCGATTTCCGTCGGGTCTTCCGGCGGTGCTTCCTTGGTAACGGTGACGCCGAATTCATCGGCAATGAGGGAGGCCGTATCGAAATCCAGTTCCTGGTTGATCGTCGCCATGATGCCGCCCATGAGGAGCTTCTTCATGACTTCGCCGACATCGCGGCCCAGGCGTTCGGCAAAATCCTTGACGATGATCGTTTCCGGCAGTTCGATAGCCGTCGGATAATTCTTCTTCTTCTTCGGAGCTTCCTGCGCTACCGGTGCCTGATGCTTCTGGTTGCGCTTGTTCTTGTTGTGCTTGCCTTTGTTCAGGACGTTGGACAACAGCGTATGGGGACGGTTGCCGCCGTTATTCTTGTTGTTATTGCGGTTATTCTGGCCGCCGCGCTTGTTCTTGTTGCCACTGCGGTTGTCATTGCCGCCCTGGGAATGACCAAAATACTTGGTGCGCTTGTTGTCGCCCTGCTGGCCCTGGCTGCTCTGGCCGCCATTATTGCCGCCATTATTGCCGCCTTTATGGTTCTGCGGACGGCTGCCCTGGTTCTGGCCCTGAGCGGCTTTGGCACCGCGGTTCGGCTGGTTCTGCCCATTGCCCTGGTTCTGGCGTTTCTTGTCCTGATTCTGGTTATTCTGTTTCGGCGTATTGCCCTGTTTTTTATTTTTGTTCTGTCGGCTCGTTTCGTTCACTTTTCGGCTAGTTCCTTCCCCTGTCTGTTTATTTTCCTGTTTATGTCCACGCTGTGCTTCCCCTTTGGCACCCTTCTTGAAGGATGCATCGAGGATGGACTTCATATTGGCGTCAATACCGGTGAAATTACCGGCTTTGATGTGATGATCTTCCAGCGTCTTGATTACTGTCTTTGCGGGAACGCCGTATTCTTTTGCGGCTTCGTATACTCGTTTCGTCATCTAGTTACCCCCTTCTATTCATCACGCTTCACTTTCTCTATGGCCCCGGCGAAGCCTTTGTCATCAATGAGGATGATGACGCTCTGGGCTTTGCCGACGGCACTGCCTAATTCATCTTTCGTATATGTATCAACGACGGTGATCCCTTTCCGCTCCGCCAGGCGGCGATACTTCTCGACGTTATCGCTGCCGCCGTCGGAGGCCAGGAATAAGAGCGGGACGCGCCGGCGCTTCAATGTTTTCTGTGCGGCTCCATCACCGCAGACGGTCTTGCCAGCCCGGCAGGCAAGGCCGAGGAGATTCAGGACCTTGTCGCTCACAGCAGTTCCTTTCTCAGCTGTTCATAGATTTCGCTGGACACTTTGGTCTTCAGGGACCGTTCCAGGCGATGTTCTTTGTAGGCTTTTTCCAGGCATTCGCTGTTCGGGCAGAGATAGACGCCGCGGCCGGACTTCTTGCCGGTCTTGTCGATCTCGACAGCGCCTTCCGGCGTGCGGACGACGCGGATCATTTCCTTCTTGCTCTTCTGTTCCTGACAGCCGGCACAGACGCGCATGGGAGTCTTTCGGGTCTTCATGGCTTATTCTCCTTCCGTATCGGCTGCACCTTCGTCAGCTGCCGGCATGGCCAGGTCGCTGAGGATGTCGATGTCATCGGCCGGTTCACTGTCCTGCGGAGCTTCTGCCTGGGCAGCCAGTTCGGCAGCCTGGCTTTCGCTCTTGATGTCGATCTTCCAGTTGGTCAGTTTCGCAGCCAGGCGGGCATTCTGGCCGGCCTTGCCGATGGCCAGGGACAGCTGGTAATCCGGTACGACGACGCTCGACGATTTTTCGTCTTCATCGACCGTGACCGAAATGACCTGAGCCGGGCTGAGGGCGTTGGCGATATAGACCGCCGGGTCTTCGTCCCATTTGACGATGTCGATCTTTTCGTTCTGCAATTCCGAGACGATGTTCTGGACGCGCGAGCCTTTCGGGCCGACGCAGGCACCGACGGAATCGACGTTGGCATCGCGGGAATAGACGGCGATCTTAGAACGGCGGCCCGGTTCGCGGGCGACGGATTTCAGTTCGACGACGCCTTCGTAGATTTCCGGTACTTCCAGTTCAAAGAGGCGCTTCAAGAGGCCCGGATGGGTCCGAGATACAAGGATCTGGGCGCCTTTCGTCGTCTTGCGGACTTCGACGACATAGCACTTGATGCGCTGGCCGACGCTGTACGTTTCCGACGGGATCTGTTCCGATGCCGGCAGGATGGCTTCAGCCTTGCCCAGGTCGACGTAAACGTTGCGGTTCTCGATGCGCTGGATGATGCCCGTGATGATGTCGTCCGTGCGGTCCGAGAATTCATCATAGACGATGTTGCGTTCCGCTTCGCGCAGGCGCTGGATCATGACCTGTTTGGCAGCCTGGGCGGCGATGCGGCCGAAATTGTCCGGCGTGACATCGACGTTGACGACGTCGCCGACTTCGTAATTGACATCAATGAGGCGGGCCTTATCGAGAGAGATTTCCGTATGCGGGTCTTCGACTTCGTCGACGACGGTCTTAGCAGCCTTGATGGCATAGTCGCCCGTCGAGCGGTTCAGTTCGACTTCCGCCGTCGGATTGGCATCGGGTTCCTTCTTGTACGCCGTGCTCAGGACGGCTTCCAGGGAGTCACAGATGACATCCAAAGTATATCTGATTGTCCGCAAACCTTTCCTGCGCGCATCGAAGATTATGCAGGAACGAGTAATGAACCAC
>ENA-UERM01001119-UERM01001119.1-human-gut-metagenome-genome-assembly--contig:-NODE-1119-length-16351-cov-3.254394_pt1 | contig 16351 bp, 16 predicted proteins | sample MGYA00242983_ERZ507983 | MGnify/ENA primary metagenome ERZ507983 (study PRJEB26167, sample SAMN06115432) | human gut metagenome | host: Homo sapiens | place: China:Shanxi | collected 2015-04-29...
TTTGCCGGGAGGATAACTGGCAGGCAGTCGTTTTATGAGAAAAAGCTGTATGAAAAGCTTGTGCGGGCTTTTGACTTTGGAAGGGAGTGCCGGAGCTGTTGGGGGGATGAACCGGCACTCTGTAAGGAAACACTGACTAAAAACTAACACATTTTTTGCTGAAAGGGAAGGGGAATTACTGAAAATGAAATATATTTACTATTATAGAAATACCCTATGTCTGCTACAGATTATTATGAAGAATATCCAGCACACATTTTAGCTCTCTGGCATCGATCTGTCCGGGAGCGGATGCCTGTCCTGCCAGACCAAAAGTAAGACAGGAGCCAAAGATTTCCCCCCAGACACGGCTGATGAGCCCTGTTCCCGCCATGGCCATGGTGACTACAGGACAGGTGAGCTGGCGTCGGGCTGTAACGGTAGCTGTAAGCAGCGTAAGCACATCTTCCGGACACCGGGGCATCACGGCGATTTTTGCAATATCGGCTCCCAGCTTTTCCATGTGGCGCAGCCGTGACAGGAGTTCTCCGCAGGAGGGGGTGGAGTAAAAGTCATGACTGGAAAAAATGGTTTTTACTCCTTTTTCTTTTGCAAGAGCTGTAAGCTCTGTAATGCTGTCCGGATCAGAGAAAAGTTCGATATCGATCAGATCGATACAGCCGGAGGCGATTGCCTCCATAGCCAGTGTTTTATATTGCTGAGGCGAGGCCTGGCGCTGTCCGCCTTCTTTTGTGGTACGGAAGGTGAAAATAAGAGGCGTATTTCCCAAATGTTTTCTGAGACGGGGAAGAAGACCAGTCAGCCGCCCTTCATTAAAAATATCATTCATGTAGTCTGTCCGCCATTCCACCAGATCCGCCGGATAGGAAGAGAGCGCTTTGATCTCCTCAAAAAGAGCTTCATCCGAAGCTCCCACAAGAGGAATACAGACCTTGGGAGTGCCTTCTCCCAGACGCAGATTTCTTACATATACACAATTCATTTTGATCCGCCTTTCACTGCAGTATAGTTTGTTTTTTTATTATAGCAAAAAAATTCCGATCCATCCAATGATTTTCATTGGTCTGGTTACAAAGTTCTTGCACTTGAGAAGTGTTTCGGTTAAAATAAATGCAAATAAAGACATAAATTGTCATCATTTTATATAAAGAAGGGAAGTGCAAGCCATATGAAATGCCCCTATTGTAATGAAGCAGATACGAAAGTAATTGATTCCCGTCCCGCAGACGATAACAGTTCCATCCGCAGACGCCGCCAGTGCGAGCGCTGCGGGAAGCGTTTTACAACCTATGAAAAACTGGAAACCATGCCCCTTATGGTGATTAAAAAGGATAATACCAGAGAGGCATATGACCGCTCCAAGATTGAAGCCGGTATCATCCACTCCTGCCATAAGCGCCCCGTATCTCCCCAGCAGATCGGAGTTATGATCGATGAGATTGAGAATCAGATTTTTAATCGGGAGGAGAGAGAGATATCTACTGCGGTGATCGGTGAACTGGTTATGGAAAAGCTTAAGCAGGTGGACGAGGTTGCATATGTGCGTTTTGCTTCCGTGTACAGAGAGTTTAAGGACGTGAGCACCTTTATGGAGGAGCTGGGAAAACTTCTCAAAAAATAGGAGAAAGGCAAAAGGATTATGTTTGAACCATTTTACCCTCAGGAAATTTGGGACTCCACATATGATATCCCCTTTGAAACCTGGAAGGACAGGGGGATTAAGGGCGTGATCTTTGATATTGACAATACGCTGGTGCCTCATGGCGCACCTGCCGATGAGAGAGCCATTGCTTTGTTTGAACATTTAAAAAAGCTGGGATTTAAAACCTGTCTTCTTTCTAATAATAAAGAAGCCAGAGTAAAGCCTTTTGCGTCGCAGGTGAAAAGTCCTTATATCCATAAGGGAGGAAAGCCCTCAAAGAGAGGGTATAAAAATGCCATGGCCTGTATGGGGACAGGGCCGAAGGAAACTCTCTTTGTGGGAGACCAGCTGTTTACGGACGTATATGGAGCAAACCGGGCAGGACTTAAAAGCATTCTTGTAAAGCCCATTGACCCTAAAGAGGAGATACAGATCGTGCTCAAACGGTATCTGGAACGGCCTGTGCTTTATTTTTACAGAAAAAGCCGTAAAAAGAACTTGAAAAACATGGACACATAGTATAAAATATAAAAGATTAGATATACAGGGGACCGCCAAAGGCAGGTCATGCCCTGGCGGGCGCTGGAGAGAAAAGCGTCCTGTACAAAGAACGTTAAGGAGGAATATCTTTATGATATCAGCAGGCGATTTTAGAAATGGAATTACACTGGAGATCGAAGGACAGGTAGTGCAGATCCTTGAGTTCCAGCACGTTAAACCAGGCAAGGGCGCTGCTTTCGTACGTACCAAGTTAAAAAATGTGATCAACGGCGGTGTGGTTGAGCGCACCTTCCGTCCAACTGAGAAATTCCCGGCAGCAAGAATTGACCGTGTAGATATGCAGTATCTGTATGCAGACGGCGATCTGTACAACTTTATGAACACAGAGAACTACGAGCAGCTGGCATTAAACCAGGATCTGATCGGCGATGCGTTAAAGTTCGTTAAGGAAAACGAGATCTGCAAGGTCTGCTCCTACAACGGCAACGTATTCTCTGTAGAGCCTCCTCTTTTTGTAGAGCTGGAGATCACAGATACAGAGCCGGGCTTTAAGGGCGATACAGCAACCGGTGCAAGCAAGCCTGCAACTGTAGAGACCGGCGCTGTTGTAAGCGTACCGCTGTTCGTAGAGATCGGCGACAGGATCAAGATCGATACAAGAACCGGCGAGTATCTGTCCCGTGTATAATTCATTTGTATGTGAGAAAATGTAGGATTGCTCCGGCTTCACTGCCGGGGCAGTTTTGCATCTATAAGAAGTGCAGAAAAGGAGAAACGTGGAGTGAAGAAAATTCTGGATCTGATGGAGCAGAAGCTTAAGGCGGCCTTTACAGCCTGCGGCTATGAGGATAAATTTGCCAAGGTGGTTTTGTCCAACCGGCCGGATCTGTGCGAGTACCAGTGCAACGGAGCCATGGCAGCAGCCAAGGCGTATAAAACCAAGCCGATTGATATTGCAAATGCGGTAGTGGAAAAATTGACAGCAGAAAGGGAGCAGCCCATGTTTGGCGAAGCAGTGGCTGTGATGCCTGGTTTTATCAATCTGAAGCTGTCAGAGGCGTTTCTGGCAGATTATATGAAGGGTATGGCAGAGGCGGACAAGCTGGGACTGGAAGAACCTGAAAAGAAGGAAACGATCATCGTGGATTACGGCGGCGCCAATGTGGCAAAGCCCCTTCATGTGGGCCATCTGCGTTCTGCTATTATCGGAGAGAGCATCAAGCGCATGGGCCGTTTTATGGGATATGAGATGATCGGTGATGTTCATCTGGGCGACTGGGGACTGCAGATGGGTCTGATCATCGAAGAATTAAGGGACAGAAAACCGGAACTGGTATACTTTGATGAATCCTATACGGGTGAGTATCCCACAGAGGCTCCCTTTACCATCAGTGAGCTGGAGGAGATTTATCCGGCAGCCAGCGCCAAATCAAAGGTGGATGAAGCGTTTAAGGAGAGAGCTCATCAGGCGACCTTAAAGCTTCAGAAGGGATATAAGCCCTTCAGAGCCATCTGGGATCACATTCTGGCTGTATCTGTGGCAGACCTTAAGAAGAATTACTCTAATTTAAATGTAGATTTCGATCTCTGGAAGGGCGAAAGCGACGCAGAGCCATATATTGACCATATGGTGCAGATGCTCATTGACAAAGGACTGGCCTATGAAAGCCAGGGCGCCCTGGTTGTGGATGTGGCCCAAGAGGGCGATACTAAGGAGATTCCTCCCTGTCTGATCCGTAAATCAGACGGAGCTTCCCTTTATGCTACCTCTGATCTTGCCACGATCGTTGAGAGGGAACAGGATTTTAAACCAGACCGCTATATTTATGTAGTAGATAAGCGCCAGGCTATGCATTTTGAGCAGGTATTCCGGGTGTCCAGAAAGGCAGAAATCGTAAAGCCGGATACAAAGATGATCTTTTTGGGCTTCGGCACCATGAACGGCAAGGACGGAAAGCCTTTTAAAACAAGAGAAGGCGGCGTGATGCGTCTGGAAAAGCTGATCTCAGATATTGATGAGGCTGTATTTAACCGCATCATGGAAAACCGTACTGTATCAGAAGAGGAGGCAAGGGAGACTGCAAAGGTAGTGGGTCTTGCTGCGTTAAAGTATGGCGATCTGTCCAATCAGGCTTCTAAGGATTATATATTTGATATGGATCGGTTTATTTCCTTTGAAGGAAATACAGGTCCCTACATCCTTTATACCATTGTGCGTATTAAGTCCATTCTTGGAAAATACAAGGAAAATGGAGGAAGTGTCAGCGAGCTGGCCGCTGAGAAAAAGATCCTTCCGGCAGCAGGAGCTTCTGAAAAGGCCCTTATGCTTCAGCTGGCAAAATACAGCGAGGTACTGGAAAACAGCTTTGCAGAAACAGCTCCGCACAAGATCTGCCAGTATGTTTATGAGACTGCTAATGCATTTAACAGTTTTTACCACGATACCAAGATCCTCTCTGAGGAAGATGAGGCCAGAAAGGACAGCTACATCGGCCTGATCACCCTTACTAAGCGGGTGCTTGAGACTTGTATCGGCCTTCTGGGGATCGAAGCGCCGGAGCGGATGTAAACCAGAGCCTGTAAAGGCAGGATGGATTTCATGTCAATGAAGATTGAAAAAATGGAAACCAGCAGCTTTTGGAACGGAGAGGCTGGTGTAAAGGGCCTGGTAGAAGACCAGGCCCATACTTATAAGGTTCAACTGTATCTTAAAAATGACCAGGTAAGGGATTATTCCTGTACCTGTGCAGAAGGGAATTCTTACAGGGGCATCTGCGCCCATGGGGAGGCCCTTTTTGCATATTATAAGAAATATAAAAAGGAAGCCCTGAAGCCTCCGATCCGTACTTCTTTTCAGGCTCATGCCATGATCCGGGAGTATACAAACCGTGCAGTAGCGGATATTCTGGAAGAAGAGGAGGGCTCCCAGGTACGCATCGAACCAGTGTTGTTTCTGGAAGGCCGGGATATACAGGCGGAATTTAAGATCGGAAGAGAGCGTATGTATGCATTGAGAGATCTTCCGGCCTTCTGTACAGCCCTAGAGGGGGGAGCTTACGTATCCTATGGAAAGGAGCTGGCCTTCCATCATCAAAGAACGGTCTTTGAACCGGTATCGAGGCTGCTCGTGGATCTGATCCTGGAGCTTATGGAGCATCAGAAGGCTCTCAGACGCGTGACTTTAGGCAGACTGGACCGGGATCGGTTTTTTGAGATTTTATTAAAAAATACATCAGGAGAAAAAGGGCTGGAGGTTCGCCTGCCTCAGGGCAGCGGAGGGATATTTTCTCTGGAATGCTCAGAGCCGGAACTGGCGGTTCTGGTAAGCCGGTACGGGAGAGATGGTATTCGGGTACGTTTGGAGGGGGTTATGGAACAGGATGGTGAACAGGAAACCCCTCAGGCAGTGCAGGCAGTTTTTGGAGGAAGCCGTCATTTATATCTTGCAGCCGGAAAGCGTCTGTATTGCTGCGGTGAAGCATTTTCACGTTCGGCAGCGATTTTCCTGGAACAGATCCGCACAGACAGAGAAAACCAGATCCTGATAGCAGATAAGGATATTCCTCTTTTTCAGCAGCGAGTATTAAAACGGATCCAAGGATACAGCCGGATCCGTCTGGAGGAAGTGGAATTAGACCAGTATGAGCCGGAACCGTTAAAGGCAGAGTTTTACTTTGAAGCAGGAGAAGATGGAACGCTCTATATGGAGCCATATCTGTCTTATGGAGAATACAGGTTTCATCCCATAGAAGATGAAGCGCTTCCCAGAACGGTCTGTCGGGATGTACCGGGGGAATTTAAGATCAGCCAGGTCATTGGAACGTATTTTAAATGCAAAAGCAGCACAGACGGACGTTTGGTGATCCGCAAGGATGAGGATGCCCTGTATCGTCTGCTGGGTACCGGGATGGATGAATTTAAGGCTCTGGGAGAGGTTTATCTGGCAGAAAATATGAAAAACTGGAGAGTGATCCGAACACCAGGGATAAAAGCAGAGGTACGTCTGGCAGCCGGGTGGCTGGAGCTTACGGTGGATCCGGAAGAGTTTTCTGTGAAGGAACTGACAAAAATCCTGGAGGCCTACAGCCAGAAAAAGAAGTATTACCGTTTAAAAACAGGACAGTTTTTAGAGCTGGGAGAAGGGGGCATCTATACAGTGATGCGCCTGGCAAAGGAACTTGGCATAACGAAAAAAGAACTGGAAGCAGGACAGATCCGGCTCCCGTCCTATCGGGCTTTGTATGTGGATCATCTTTTAAAAGAGGGGTCAGGAGTGGCGCTTTACAGAGACCGGTTGTTTAAGGCTGTGATCCGGGGGATCCGTTCTGTAGAAGACAGCTCAGATCCGCTCCCTGAGGCTTTGGAAGGTGTGCTGAGAGAATACCAGAAAACAGGATATCGCTGGATGAAAACTCTGGATCAGTACGGGTTTGGCGGGATTTTAGCGGATGATATGGGGCTTGGAAAAACGCTTCAGACCATTGCTCTTTTGGAGGATGCCTACAGCCGGGGGGAGACGCTTCCCAGCCTTATTGTCTGTCCGGCTTCTCTGGTATATAATTGGGAATGTGAGATCAGGAGGTTTGCTCCGAAACGGCGCGTCTGGTCTTTGGCCGGCTCCAGTACGGCCAGAGGGGAACTGCTGCAGTCTGTAAGGGAAAATCCTTCGTTCTGCCAGATCCTGATCACATCCTACGATCTTTTAAAACGGGATATTTCTCTTTATCAGGACATCCGTTTCCGATTTCAGATTATTGACGAGGCCCAGTATATTAAAAATGCAGCCACACAGAGCGCTCGTGCGGTAAAGGCAGTCAGCGCACAGTCACGGTTTGCGCTTACGGGGACGCCGGTGGAAAACAGGCTGGGAGAGCTGTGGAGCATTTTTGATTACCTGATGCCAGGCTTTTTATTTGGTCCGTCGGTTTTTCATAAAGAGTATGAGGTGGCGGTTTTAAGAGATCAGGATCAGGAGGCGCTTTTGAAGCTGAAGCGGCTGATTGGTCCCTTTGTGCTGCGCCGTGTGAAAAAGGATGTATTAAAAGAGCTTCCTGATAAGATCGAGCAGGTGGTATATTCCCATCTGGAGGGAGAGCAGAGGATGCTTTATGTGGCTAAAGCCCTGGAACTGAAACGTACATTTTCTCAGGATATGCCGGGAAATGGGGCAAAGCTTCAGATCCTTTCCGGTCTTATGCGCCTGCGGCAGATCTGCTGCGATCCCGGATTGTGCCTGGAGGGATGGAGATCCGGTTCGGCTAAGCTGGAAACCTGTATGGATCTGATCCGGCGGGGAACAGAGGGAGAACATAAAATCCTTCTTTTTTCTCAGTTTACCTCTATGCTGGAGCGGATCAGCCGCCGGCTGGAAAAAGAAGGGATTGAGAGTATCTGTTTAACAGGAGCCGTGCCGAAGGAAGAGCGATTAAAGCTGGTGGAGCGGTTTTCAAAGGAGAATGTTCCTGTTTTTCTCATCAGCCTCAAGGCAGGAGGAACGGGGTTAAACCTTACAGCAGCGGATATTGTGATCCATTATGATCCCTGGTGGAATGTGGCCGCCCAGAACCAGGCCACAGACAGGGCTCACCGCATTGGCCAGGAAAAACAGGTCACAGTTTACCGTCTGATTACCAAAGATACCATTGAGGAAAATATTTTAAACCTTCAGGAGGCAAAGAGAGCGCTGGCAGATCAGATTGTCACAGGGGAAGGGATTTCCCTGTCTGATCTTACCGCAAAAGAGCTTTTGGACTGTATCGGAGAGATATCAGAAGATTCTGTTTAAGAAGAAAATAAAAAATCAAGCAGGAGGATATAGAATATGAAAGTATTGATGTTAAACGGAAGCCCGCACAAAGAGGGATGCACATGGAGAGCGCTGTGTGAGATTGCAAAGGAACTAGAAAAGGAAGGAATTGAGTCTGAAATTCTTCACATTGGCGGACAGCAGGTATGGGGCTGCATGGGCTGCGGAGCCTGCGGCACACTGGGAAAATGTGTCCATGATGAGGATCTGGTAAATACGGCAGTCGCTAAGATGAAGGAATGCGACGGTCTGATCGTTGGCTCTCCGGTTCATTATGCATCTGCCAGCGGAGCCATAACCTCCTTTTTAGACCGTTTCTTCTACTGCGGCGGAAGCGCTGCAGCTCATAAGCCGGGAGCGGCCATCGCCTCCGCCAGAAGAGCAGGAACCACAGCAACTCTGGATCAGTTAAATAAATATTTTACCTTTAATCAGATGCCGGTGGTTTCATCCCAGTATTGGAACATGGTCCATGGAAGAAGTGCAGAGGAAACCGTTCAGGACGAGGAAGGGATGCAGATCATGCGTACCCTTGGCCGGAATATGGCCTGGCTTTTAAAGTGCATTGAGGCCGGAAGAAAGGCTGGAATTACGGTTCCTGAGGCGGAACCGGAGAAAAAGCGCACCAGCTTTATCCGTTAAATATCTGAGACGAAAGATGTCACAGCCGTAGATTGGAATGCAGCAGAGCGAAATAGTTCTGCTGCATTTTTTGGATTAAAGTGAACAAATTAGAAAACAATACTTAATTGATAAAAAATAAACAAAATAATTAAAAATTTAACGATTGGTTTACATATTGTATACACGCTTTATTTATGCTATACTGATAAGGCTGTGAAAGATCTATAAAAAATGTGAAAGATTCACAAAAAAAGAGAAAATGTACAAGAAAGAAGGGAAAAATCTATGGGTCTGGCGACTTTTAAAGGCGGTATCCATCCGTATGAAGGAAAAGAACTGTCTGAAAGCAAACCGATTCAGGTCCTGCTTCCAAAGGGCGAACTGGTTTATCCTATGTCTCAGCACATAGGTGCTCCTGCAAAACCGCTGGTTGCAAAAGGCGACCGGGTTTTAGCGGGACAGAAGATCGGAGAGGCAGGCGGATTTATTTCTGCAAATGTAATCTGCTCCGTGTCCGGTACAGTAAAGGCTATCGAGCCGAGACGGACGGCCAACGGCGCTATGGTTCCGTCTGTGATCGTTGAAAATGACGGAGCCTATGAGACGGTAGAGGGGCTGGGAGAGGACAGAAATCCGGGGGCACTGTCAAAAGAAGAGATCCGTTCCATTGTCAAGGAAGCAGGCATCGTGGGACTGGGCGGCGCAGGCTTCCCGACTCATGTAAAGCTTACCCCAAAGGACGAGAACGCCATTGATTACGTTATTGTAAACGGAGCGGAGTGCGAGCCTTATCTGACCAGCGACTACCGTTTGATGGTAGAGGAGCCGGAGAAGTTAGTAGGAGGCTTAAAGGTCATCCTTCAGCTCTTTGACAATGCCAAAGGCGTGATCGCGGTGGAGAACAATAAGCCGGAGGCCATTAAAAAGCTGGAAGAGCTTGTAAAGGATGAGCCAAGGATTACCGTATGTCCTCTGCTTACCAAGTATCCTCAGGGCGGTGAGCGTTCCATTATCTATGCAGTAACCGGAAGAAAGGTAAATTCCTCTATGCTTCCTGCCGATGCAGGCTGCATTGTAGATAATGTAGATACAGTTATTTCTATTTATATGGCGGTATGCAAGAGCACGCCTCTGATGCGCAAGATCATCACCATTACCGGCGATGCGGTCAATACGCCCTGCAACTTCAATGTAAAGCTGGGAACCAATTATCAGGAGCTCATCGAGGCTGCAGGCGGCTTTAAGGAGGAGCCGGAGAAGATTATTTCCGGAGGTCCCATGATGGGACAGGCACTCTTTACCGTGGATATCCCTGTAAGCAAAACTTCCTCTGCGCTGACCTGTTTTACAAAGGATCAGGTATCTGCTCTGGAGCCTACGGCCTGCATCCGCTGCGGCCGCTGCGTAAGCGTATGTCCAAGCCGCATTGTTCCTGTGATGATGATGCAGGCAGCTTTGAGAAATGACTGTGAGCGTTTTGAGAAGGTCAACGGCATGGAGTGTATGGAGTGCGGAAGCTGCACCTATATCTGTCCGGCCAGACGTCCTCTGACTCAGGCCTTTAAGGAAATGAGAAAGACCGTTGCGGCAAACCGCAGGAAGAAAGGGTAGGAGGGTACAAAAGTCATGAATAAATTATTAAATGTATCTTCATCTCCTCATGTGAGATGCAGCGTGGATACACAGAGCCTGATGCTGGACGTGGCCATCGCCATGCTTCCCGCGGCAGCCTTTGGCGTATACAACTTTGGCTTTCATGCGCTGTTTGTGATACTGGCAACTGTAGCTGCCTGTATTGCAAGCGAATATGTATATGAGAAGCTGATGCACCGTCCCATTACCATTATGGACGGCAGCGCCCTGGTAACGGGTATGATCCTGGCGCTGAATATGCCTCCGGAGATTCCGGTTTGGATTCCTGTGATCGGCGGTATTTTTGCGATCGTCGTAGTAAAGCAGCTGTACGGCGGCCTGGGACAGAACTTCATGAACCCGGCTCTGGCAGCAAGATGCTTTCTCCTGATCTCCTTTGCGGGCCATATGAATAATTTCTCATCCGCAAAGCTGGGCTTTGACAGCGTCTCAGGAGCCACTCCTTTAGCCTCCATGCGGGCAGGGGGAAGCGTGGATCTGGCCGCTATGGTTGTAGGACGGATTCCCGGAACCATCGGTGAGGTTTCTGTGATCGCACTTTTGATCGGCGGCATCTACCTGATCGTAAAGAAAGTCATCAGCTGGAAGATTCCTGTGACATACATAGCTACCCTGGCTGTATTTGTATTTATCTTCGGCGGCTTTGACGCCAATTATGTGCTTGCCCAGGTATGCGGCGGCGGTCTGATCTTCGGAGCGTTCTTTATGGCGACCGATTATGTTACCAGCCCCATTACACCTATGGGACAGATCGTATTCGGAATCATGCTGGGACTTTTAACCGGTATCTTCCGTCTGTGGGGCGCTTCTCCTGAGGGCGTTTCCTACGCTATCATCCTGTGCAACCTTTTCGTGCCCATGATCGAGCGCGTGACCCTTCCAAAAGCATTCGGAAAGGAGGCTAAAAAGGCATGAAAGGAATTATGAAAGACGCATTTCTTCTCTTTGTCATCACACTGGTAGCAGGCGCCTGTCTGGGTGCAGTCCACGAGGTGACCTTAGAGCCTATCGCAAAGGCCCAGCTGGCAGCCAATACAGCTACCTACAAGGAGGTATTTCCTGAGGCGGCTTCCTTTGAACAGACCGATGAGTTAAAGGCAGCAGTAGAGGCCGGAGCAGCCCAGATTGCAGAGCAGGGCTTTGGAAACGTATCCATTGACGCAGCCCAGGAGGCTCTGGCTGAGGACGGAACTCTGCTTGGCTACCTGATTACCGCAAGCTCCAATGACGGTTACAATGGCCTGGTGCAGATCTCGGCAGGCATTACTGCGGAGGGAACGCTGACAGGTATCGGCTTTTTGAGCATCAGCGAGACTCCTGGTCTTGGCATGAAGGCTTCAGAGCCGGAGTTTAAGGGCCAGTTTACAGGAAAGGCAGCCCAGACTCTGGAGGTAACAAAAACAGCGCCTTCGGCTGACAACCAGATTCAGGCCATCAGCGGCGCAACTTATACATCCAATGCAGTAACCGGAGCGGCAAATGCGGCCATCTATTTTGTAGAAAACTGCATCGGAGAGTAGGAGGCGTAAGAGATGAATAAATATACGGAACGAATTTATAACGGCGTATGGAAGGAAAACCCCATCTTAATCCAGATGCTGGGCCTTTGTCCTACGTTAGCAGTAACCACCTCCGCTACCAACGGTGCGGGTATGGGACTTTCCACCACGGCGGTTCTGGTTGCGGCAAATATTGTGATCTCCGCCCTGAGAAATATTATTCCCGCCCGTGTGCGGCTTCCAGGCGAGATCGTAGTGGTAGCTTCTCTGGTTACCATTGTAGATATGCTGATGGAAGGCTTTACCCCTTCCCTTTACAGTGCTCTGGGAATCTATATTCCCCTGATTGTTGTAAACTGTATCATCCTGGGCCGTGCAGAGGCCTTTGCAATGAAGAACAAGCCCCTCATTTCTGCCTTTGACGGTCTTGGAATGGGTCTTGGCTTTACCATCGCGCTGATCCTTATCGGCGGAGTAAGAGAGCTTTTAGGGGCCGGAACGGTTTTCGGCATCCAGGTAATGCCTGCTTCCTATGAGCCTGCTGCTATCTTTATCCTGGCTCCCGGCGCCTTCTTTGTTCTGGCCTGCCTGACAGCACTTCAGAATAAGTTAAAGCTGCCATGTGCTACCAACGGCTCTGTAAAGGATAAGAAGAAACGCAAGGGCTGCAGCGGCGACTGCGCTTCCTGCAAAGAGAAGACGGAAGAATAGGAGGAAAGAGTAGATGAAAGAATTACTTGTAATTGCCGTCAGCTCCGCGTTCGTCAGCAACGTGGTGTTAAGCCAGTTCCTTGGCATCTGTTCCTTCGTCGGCGTTTCCAAGAAGGTAGAGACAGCAGCCGGTATGGGAGGTGCGGTTATCTTCGTTATCACCATCGCATCCATTGCTGCCAGCCTGCTGTATAAGCTGATCCTGCAGCCTCTGGGCCTTGATTACTTAAAAACCATTGTGTTTATTCTGGTAATAGCAGCCCTGGTGCAGATCGTGGAAATGTTCTTAAAGAAATGCATGGTATCCCTGTATAACGCTCTGGGTGTGTTCCTGCCTCTGATTACCACAAACTGCGCCGTACTGGGCGTGGCTTTAACCAATGTGCAGAATGACTACACCATCATTGAGAGTGTGGTAAATGGTGTTGCAACCGCATTTGGATATACCGTAGCCATCGTGCTGTTAGCCGGTATCCGTGAGCGTATTGAGGGAAATGATATCCCATACAACTTCCAGGGATCTCCCATTGTCCTTGTAACAGCAGGACTGATGGCTATCGCATTTTTCGGATTTTCCGGACTGCTGTAGAAGGAGGAGACGAAGATGAAAATTATGGCAATTGTTATGGCTGCCGCTGTCATTGCGGTGGTAGGTATTGTAGTTGGTATCGGCCTGGGCCTCTTTGGCGAGAAGTTCAAGGTTGAAGTGGATGAAAAAGAGCTGGCGATCCGGGAGGAGCTTCCAGGCAACAACTGCGGCGGCTGCGGCTTCGCAGGCTGTGATGCTCTGGCAAAGGCCATTGCAAACGGTCAGGCTCCCGCAAATGCCTGTCCCGTAGGCGGCGCTCCCGTAGGAGAGAAGATCGCTTCCATCCTGGGTGTAGACGCAGGGGCTGCAGATAAGAAGGTAGCCTTTGTACGCTGCAAGGGAACCTGCGATAAGGCAAAAACCCTGTACACCTATACAGGAATCGAGGACTGCGCCAAAGCCACCGTTGTTCCCGGAGGCAGCCCCAAGGCCTGCAGCTACGGCTGTATGGGATTTGGCTCCTGTGTAAAGGCCTGTCAGTTTGATGCCATCCACGTGATTGACGGCGTGGCAGTGGTTGACAAGGAAAAATGTGTGGCCTGCGGCAAATGTGTGGCTGCCTGTCCAAAGGGACTGATCCAGCTTGTGCCTTACAGCGCAAAGCATCTGGTACAGTGCAGCAGCCACGACAAGGGCAAGGATGTAAAGGCAGCCTGCCAGGCTGGCTGTATCGGCTGTACCCTGTGCACCAGACAGTGCGAGTCAGATGCGATCCATATGGACAACAATCTGGCTGTGATTGACTATGACAAGTGTACTAATTGCGGCAAATGTGCAGAAAAGTGTCCTGCTAAGGTGATTCTGGAGCAGGAGTAAAAATTACGGATGTATTGAGAAACGTATAGGCAGAAGGCCGGGCGAGAGCTCCGGTCTTTTGTTATAGGGAAAAGAAGGAGTTATTATGATTAAAATTGCATTTTTTGATATAGACGGAACACTGCTCCGGTTCAGGCACAATGATCTGTCAGAACCGGTAAGATCCGCGTTAAAACAGTTACAGAAGCAGGGGATTCTTTTATGTATGGCAACGGGAAGAAGCTACCCGTTTATACCGCGCTTTGAAGGAATTGAATTTGATGTTATTCTGTCATTTAACGGCTCTTATGTCAGAAATCGGGAGGAAGTGATCCGCAAAGAGCCTCTTACAAGAGAGGATGTAAACTGTATTATAGGCAATCTAAATAAGAAGAAACGGGCAATTGCAATCAGCAATGAAGCTGTGGTGGTCACAAATGGAACCGATCCGGATCTGGAACAGTACTTTGCATTCGGAAATGAAGAAATGATAATTTCCGAAAAATTCAATGACATTTCCAGGGAAGACATTTATCAGATTATGTGCAGCTGCACAAAGGATGAATACGAGGAAATTCTTGAAGGAACCAAACGTGCACAGATCACTTCCTGGTGGGACAGGGCGGCGGATATTATTCCGTCAAACAGCGGAAAGGGAATTGCCGTAATGGATGTATTGGATTACTATGGGATTTCAAGGGAGAAATCCATAGCGTTCGGAGACGGGAAGAATGACATCGAGATGCTGAGGGCAGTGGGGATTGGTGTAGCGATGGGAAATTCCTGTACAGAGGTAAAGGACAGCGCAGATGAAAGCTGCCTGTCGGTTGAGGAGGACGGAATTTACCATTACTTTTTAGAGCGAAATATGATTGAGGCAATTTAAAAATAAGTAAACCAGCGGGATATCGATAGAGACGTCCTGCTGGTTTACTTTTTAGGAAATGGCTTTGTCATAGAGATTCCGGTATACGCTGCAGGATTCATAGAGCGTATCGTGGGTCCCCTCTCCGCAGACAGTGCCCCGGTCCAGAACGATAATATGTCCGGCTGTCCGGGCCAGATTCATATCATGGGTGACGATGACACAAGTCACTGGGGATCCCGGACCAGCGCCCTTGCAAGAGCCAGTCTTTGCCGTTCTCCGGCGGAGAACCGAAAAGCAAATCGGCCAGTTACAAGGGATACCAGAATCAGCCACGGCACAACCACACCAATGCAGCTGGAAATGCCGTAGCTGATCCCGGAGGTATCCTGTGTGATGTGGCTGATCAGGGAGGAGGGCCTGCAGGCCTGGTACACGGACATGGGAAAGTACAAAAAATGATTCCACAGGGTTTTTCGGAGAACCTGATCGGTGTGAAAGCCGATCCATGAGCCAAAGAGGGTGGAAAGAAAACTGAGCAGCATGGAAAAGAGCGTAATCCCGGCATAATCTGCAATCAGTCCTTTGTCAAAGATTTCCCCCTGCATAATGGCGCCGGTTATCTGGGGGAGGCAGACGGTAAGCATGGAAATCACAAGTCCGAATAGAACGTCTGCCAGATACCAGATCCACGGAATACCGGAAACAGACAGAAGATGAAAAAATGGCCTCCAGGCCTGCAGTTTCTTTTGTATCATCATAAACTCCTTTCTGGAACCGGTGTGTTAAAGGACCGGCTATTTAAGAGAATGATTTCATCAACGTCCTTTACAGCGGACGTTCTGTGGGCGATGACGAATGTGGTCCGTCCTTTTCTGAGACGGGCAAGGGCCTGTTCCACCCTGTATTCTGATTCCGGATCAAGGTTCGCAGTCACCTCATCCAAAAGAAGGATTTTGGGGTTTTGGAGAAACAGCCGCGCAAGAGAGATACGCTGGCGCTGCCCTCCGGAGAGCCCGCTGCCGCCTTCTCCGATCCGGGTCATAAGGCCGTGGGGCATGGCACGTATAAAATCACTGCACTGGGAATCCTCTATGGCCTGTAAAAGCTCTTGTTCAGTTACAGGCCGGTGAATCCCATAAAGGATATTTTCGCGGATCGTTCCGGAAAAAAGATAGGGGCTCTGGGGCCCGTAGCCGATCATACGCCGCCACTGTACCAGAGGGAGTTTAAAAATATCTGTCTTACCCATGCGGATACTTCCCTGATCCGGAGAATAGAAGCGTTCCAAAAGCTGAAAAAAGTAGTTTTACCGGCCCCGCTTGGACCGACGAGGGCCGTTGTTTTCCCCTCCGGGGCTGTAAAGGTAAGATTTTTCAGTACAGGCTGATTTTCGTAGGAAAAGGATACATTTTCAAACAGGATATCTCCTTTCATCCCGTCTGAACCGGTGCAGGGATCATCAGGTTCCGTCTGTTCTGCCATAAGCTCTGTGATCCGACGGACTGCTCCCTGACTGGATTTAACGGTTCCCCAGATGCTCATGATTCTGGAAAATGAGTTTAAAAGGTTCTGGGAGTAGAGATAAAATGCAACCCAGATATCAAGGGTGATTTCATTATGGGAGATCATCCACAGTCCCAGCCCGATCATGGCAGTTGTATGG